>OJOV01000674.1_pt1 | contig 35020 bp, 30 predicted proteins | sample 1598281 | NCBI WGS metagenome assembly OJOV01 (sample SAMN03922469, study PRJEB24848) | human gut metagenome | isolation source: stool sample | host: Homo sapiens | place: Germany | collected 2010-11
TACCCCTGTTAGCGAGCCAACAAGCTCAACCGTAAACCCGCGCTAGACACAAAAAACTACACACACCCTGGGAAAGTTCAAGGAGTATAGTGAAATGCTCTCTGCTTTGATATGTGCGAAGAATGAAATAAACAATATTGAGGCTTGTATTCAGACACTTGCATTTGCCGATGAAGTAGTGGTTATAGATGATCATTCCACAGATGAGACGGTTTCTAAAGCTCGTTCTTGCGGAGCAAAAGTTTTTGTCCGGTCAATGAACGGTGATTGGGCTAGTCAACGGAATTTTGGAATAAATCGATGCAATGGAGACTGGGTTTTAGTTGTTGATGCTGATGAGAGAGTTACGCAAGAGTTAGCTGATTCTGTGCTTGAGAAGATCAATAAAGGAGAAAAAAAAGCTTATGAAGTAAGGCGGAATAACTGCTTCCGTTTTAATAAAGTTACTCATGGAGTTCTTAGGCCCGATTGGGTAGTAAGACTTTTCCCTAAAGATAACTCTGAGTATATTGGTCTTGTCCATGAAAAATTGGAAACACCATATTCTAAAGAGAAAATTAACGATGGTGTTTTGTTGCATTTTACTTACGATAACTGGGATTCGTATTTCGGTAAATTTGATCTCTATACGCGACTGATGGCAAAACGAAATTATTCTGAGGGGAAGAGGGCGCATTTTTTCTTGGATATTGTTCTTAGGCCGGCGTGGGCTTTTTTTAAAGTTTATTTTTTAAATATGGGCTTCTTGGATGGGAAGCTTGGTTTTATTTTTTCCGTGAATCATTATTTTTATACAATGACAAAGTACGTGCGTTTGTATTACTTGGATAAGAATGATGGAAAGCTTTGATGTTTTAATATCGGTTATTGTAACGACTTATATAACCGACCAAAGGCACTCGATTTGGTTTTGATGGGGCTGTCTAAGGAAACTGATCACAATTTTGAAGTTGTGGTTGCGGATGATGGTAGCGGTTTTGAGACTCGTAAAATAATTGAGAAGTGGAAGTCACGGAGTCCTTTGCGGCTTATTCATGCTTGGCAGAAAGATGATGGTTTTAGATTGAATCAAAGCCGTAATAATGGGATTAAGAAAAGCAGTGGGGGGTATATAGTTGTTTTAGATGGTGACTGTATGCCTAGGCGGAATTTTGTGGCCCAGCATCGAAAGTTAATGGAAAGGGGGTGGGCAGTTGCGGGAAATCGGTGCCTGTTATCGCCGGACTTGACTAATAAAGTTGAGGAGGGAGAAGAAGATTTGCTTGGCTGGCATATGATTGATTCTTTAAAGGTTAGATTGACAGGTGAAATTAATCGTCTCTCAACCTTGTTTGTTTTCCCTCCTGATTGGAGCTTCAGATATAAAAATCCTTATAACTGGAAAATTTTTCGGGGTTGTAATATGGCTTTTTTTTTTGTGAAGATGCCTATCGAGTAAATGGATTTGATGAATCTTTTCATGGGTGGGGATTGGATGATTCAGATTTTGCTGTTCGTATGATTAACTCTGGTGTTAGGATTAAAAGTGGAAGATTTTCAACAGGAGTTTTCCATTTATGTCATCGAGAAGGTTCGCTGGTAAAAGATAGTTTTAATTCTTCTCGTTTTTCAAAGGTTATTAAAGATCGATTAGTAAATCCGTTAAAAGGATTGGCTGGGGAAGACTGCGAAGCACTTCTGCGCAAAGAGTCGAATTTTTTAAAGTTTTAAGAGGAAGTGGGAGATGCTTCGATTTGTAATTAATTTAGATAGATCAAAAGAAAGACTCAAGGAAACGGCTAATCGTCTTGAGCAACTTGACATTGAGTTTGAGAGGATGCCTGCTGTAGATGGAAGTGTATTGACAGATGATGAAATCCAAAGGTGGACATATCCTTTGGATCACTTTGTGACAAAAGTTCGTTTTACAAGAAATATAACTAGAGGTGAAGTTGGTTGTTTTCTGAGTCACAGAAAGTGCTGGAGACGTTTAGTGGAATCCGATCAGTTATGGGCAATGTGCATGGAGGATGATATTGTTGTTTCTGATTTGGCCGCAAAATATATGAAAACAGATGATTGGTTGCCAAGTTCCATTGACGTTTGTCAATTGTCTTGCTTGGAGTCATGCCAAAAAGGACGCATTGGTCAAAAGATTATTTACATAGATGATTTGATGCGGCTGGTACAGCCGTTATACCCTATGCCACTTGGCACTCAGTGTTATCTTATCTCCAAAAGGGCAGCAAAGAGGGCTTTAGAGCTTTCTGAGAGATTGCCGGCGCCTGTTGACAATTTTTTGTTTTCGCTGTGGTTTGATTTGGCAAATGAATTTCAGGTTTGGAGAACAGATCCTGTTCTCGTGACACAAAACCAGAATATTGCATCAGCCATAGGTAGTCGGAGTAAAAAATCAGTCCAAAAAGCTCCATTTTGGATTAGACATGGATTAACTCGTTTTTTGCTGGACAGGCGAATTAAAAAACAACAGAAAATGGGGCAGCCTTTTGAATTTAAGTTCCACTAAGGTTGTAAGGCTACTTTGAGTTAACTATGGCTACCATGGCTTGAATGACTGCATCAACAGTTGGCCAAGAGCCATACGAGCCAAGTACTTTAGCTAACGGATTCCAGGGACCAGTTCTTGAGGAATCAGTTACTCCAACCAGCGTAATTTGTTTGACCCCTAGAGCCGCAGCGATATGGCTGACTCCTGAGTCGTTGGCAACAACGATCTGAGCATGTTTGACAAGGGCTGCAAAATTTCCTAATGAAGTCGGGGGCAAGATCGTGGCATCGGGACACGCCTGTTTTGCGGCTTCCTCTTCCCGCAGAGATGGAAAAATGATCGGCTCAATACCCATAGACTTCAGTGGTGACACTAAGGCATTGAAGTGAGGCCACTGTTTGACTTTGCCGTCCTGCAGACCGCGAGCAACAGGGGCGAGTATGGCGTAGCGTTCCGGAATGTGGAACTTCTCCATAAGGTTTCTGGCGGCTGCTTCATGACGCTTTAAAAGCATCAGGCCGAGGCTTTTCGGCGCTTTATCCCAAGCGGGTTTTCCGCCCCATGCCTTGATCGCTTCGTGCGCAACATAGAAGAAGCGCTCTACCTCATGCATCTTCGGAGGTTCTGGGATTTTTGTGTCAAGAAGAAAACTGCGGCAGTCGGTTTTGAGGCCCGCAGTTTGGATTGGAGCGAACTTAAAGAGGAGTGCTGAGCCGAAAGAATTTGGAAAAAGCAGACCGCAGGTGGCTTGAGCATTATCTGCTAAATAACGAATGCGACTGATGTCTTCTGTGACGTGCCCTTCAATGGGGTCAAAGCGCCAGCCCATCCCTGACATCAAATCTTCTGCCCAGCGTTTCCCAACTAGTGCCGGCGTAAAACCGCTTGCTTCCAGTAGCCTCAGGGCCGGCAGACACATACAGCAATCTCCGACATGATTGGGAATTCTGCAAAGAACAGTAGACATAATGAGGTGCTTTCAGAGGTAGAAGAGGTAAAAGCCAACGGGTCGATTATAAGAGTCCCTCAGAGTCCCTCAGAAAGGTTCTGATAAAGTGCAATGTACAATGCGTTCCGACACTATCACTTTGGGCGAGCGAAATGCCTTTGAACGCTTCCGCTGAGGCAAAAGCAACCGCTGAGCAAACCATATCGGTGCTCCAAGGCGGACATTATTCCTGGCAGAAAGGATGGCTTAAACGCATCCCGGGGATCTATGCGAGGTTGCTTAATTACTTGGTTCCCTATGCCAAGACAGTCATTGCAGCCATGTTTTTTATGGTGATAACAGCACTGACGTCTTCGATGATTGCTGTTTTGATGGGAAAACTGACTGACCAGGGTTTTTATGCCAAGGATGTCAATGCTCTTTGGTGGGCGCCGGCAGCTTTGATTGCAGTGGCTCTTTTGCAGGGAGGCTCGACTTTTGGAAGCTCCTATCTTCTGCAAAAAGTCTCTCAGCAGGTGCTGCTCAAGATCCGCTGTGAAATGTTTGAGAAGGAGATCCGTTGGCCGGCAGCTAATTATCAAAAATACACTTCGGGCATTGTGATGTCTAAGTACATCAACGAAGCAAGCACAGCTTTAGGGGGAGCAGCACAGCTTCTGACGACAATTGTTAGAGACTCGTTGCAACTGGTGGCGTTGTTGGGCTTGCTGATATGGCATGACTGGAAGTTAACTTTGGTGACGCTTGTGGTGGCACCGCTGATTGCAGTCATTCTTCGGTGGGTTAATAAAAAGACCAAGAAATATGGTCTGCAGACACAGACGGCGCTGGGGAACATGATGAACACGGTTCTTGAGGCATATCAAGGACAGCGAATCATCAAAATTTACGATGCTTACGAAAAGGAGCAGACGCGGTTTCGCGGTGTTAATGAACTCTTGTATAAATTGTCCATGCGTATGCAGGCAGTGACTGCAGCAGGAACGCCACTAACCCAGTTTGTCACAATGGCCGGTGTTTCCATCGTTGTCATCGTGGCACTGTTGCAGGCGCAGGCAGGACATTTGACACTCGGCGATTTCATTACTTTTTTGTCTGCCCTGCTTTTATTAATGAATCCCGTTAAGAAGCTTTCTGCACTCAATGGTTCTGTTGCGAGAATATCGGCTGCCGCAGAAAGCCTGTTCACAACGATGGATGAGGCGACAGAAAAAGATCCAGGCAATATGGAATTGCCTCGTCTTTTGGGCGGTGTGAGGTTTGAACATGTAGGCTATCGATATGCGGGAGCAGGACGACAGGCCCTTACGGATGTCTCTTTCGACGTTAAGCCCGGGGAGACGATCGCTTTTGTAGGTGCATCTGGTGCTGGAAAAACAACACTGATTAATCTTGTTCCGCGATTTTGGCAACCGACGGAAGGCGAAATTTATTTTGACGGCATTCCGCAAAGCACTGTTACTTTAAAGAGCTTGAGACAGCAGATAGCGTTGGTCAGTCAGGATGTTGTGCTCTTTGATGACACGATTGCAGCAAACATTGCCTATGGCATGGAAAACGTGTCAGAAGAGGACATAAGAAAAGCTGCGGATGCTGCATATCTCACGCCTTTTATCCGCGAACTTCCCGAAGGCTTAAACAGCCCGGTTGGTCCTGCGGGCCAAAAACTCTCAGGTGGACAGAAGCAGAGAATTTCCATTGCCAGAGCTTTATTGAAGAATGCTCCAATTCTTCTGCTGGATGAAGCCACAAGTGCGCTGGACACTGAAAGTGAGAAATATATCCAGCTTTCGTTGGACCGTTTGATGAAGGGTAGAACGACTTTTGTCGTCGCGCATCGTCTGTCAACTATTATGGGTGCAGACAAAATTGTCGTTATTAAAGAGGGCAGAATCTGCGAGATGGGGCGGCATGAAGAACTTCTCGCAAAGAAGGGGGCTTACGCTCACCTCTACAACATTCAGTTTGTGCAAAAACCCACAGAAGACAAGATTCAGTCAGCCTGATGTCCGGTAGGACAGTTTATTTTGATCGGATTTGAAAAAATGAGTATTAAGTCAGACAGATGGATTCGCAAGATGGCGGCTCAGGGCATGATTGAGCCTTTTGAACCTAATCAGGTGCGCTATGTCGACAACCGAAAGATTGTCAGCTACGGGACATCGTCTTACGGCTATGACATCCGCTGTGCCAACGAGTTCAAGGTCTTTACCAACATCAATTCGACCATCGTTGATCCGAAGGATTTCGATCCGGCCTCATTTGTGGATGTTGTAAGTGATGTCTGCATCATTCCTCCCAATTCCTTTGCGCTGGCCCGTACCGTTGAATATTTCCGAATTCCCCGCAACGTACTGACGATTTGTTTGGGTAAGTCCACATATGCCCGCTGCGGCATCATCGTGAACGTGACGCCGTTTGAACCGGAATGGGAAGGGTACGTAACTTTGGAGTTTTCAAACACTACGCCTTTGCCGGCTAAGATCTACGCGAATGAAGGCTGTGCACAGGTCCTTTTCTTTGAAGGGGATGAGGAGTGTGAAACGAGTTATCGGGACAGAGGCGGAAAGTATCAGGGGCAGGTTGGTGTTACTCTCCCCAGGACATAAAGCTGAAAAAACAGGGTTGTCTTCCTTGATTTTATGCTGGAAATTGCTGATAATACGCCCCTTCCCGGTTTGGCACGTGGGCGCATGCCCGTCGTAAGACCGCTCCGTCAGCAGACGGCTTGATATATAGCGGCAGGCGCGCAAGGCAGCCAGGGCGACCGACTAATTAATCGGAATTTTTATCAAATGAAACCCAATATTCACCCCGAGTACCGTGAGGTTGCCTTCGTTGACCTCTCGATCAACAAGACCTTCATCATTTCGAGCTCTGTTCAGACGAAAGAGACCATCGAAATCGACGGCAAGACCTATCCGCTCTTCAAGCTCGATACCTCTTCTGAAAGCCATCCGTTCTACACCGGTGCTCAGACCCGTATCGTTGAAGCCGGCCGTGTTGAAAAGTTCCGCGCCAAGTTCGCTGCGAAGAACCAGGAACTCAACGCCGCTGCTGCCAAGGCAAAGGCCAAGTAATTTCGGGCTCTTTGAGGTTTGCGTCTGACCGACGCAAATTCTCGGAAAAAGGGGCAGAAGGACGCAAAATCATAATTTTTGAGTCCGGCTGCCCTTTTTTCATGGCGTTGAGCACCTTATTATTGCCCTGTGCTGTTCCGGCCCTGCTTTTCCCCGATTATTGGAAAGTTCATGCTTGACCTTCGCCCGATTCCCGCCAACGTCAGCTCAACGGCTGCTGCCAAGCTACCGCGTTTTCTGTTGCTGGCGATTCTGATTCTCTTCATTGTTCCGGGGCTCTTTGACCGAGCTGTCTGGACCGTGAGAGAAGGGGCCGCTTTCGGACAGTTTTGGGAGATGGCGCACGGTGACTTCGTCTCCTGGCTTTTCCCTATGGCTTCCGGTCTTGTGATCACGGATCACGGCCCGCTTTCCATTTGGGCGGGGGCTATCCTGATGCGGCTACTGGGGAATGAATTTACCCCCGTGGTGGCAGCGAGAATTACGGCCTGCCTGTGGTTTGCCATCACAACCGCTTCGATTTGGTACGGAACCTGGTATCTGGCGCGTCGTAAAGAAGCACAGCCCTTGGGTACAATCTTTGCAGACCAAGCGACTTACCGGGATTACGGACGCATGGTCGCTGATGCCGCCACACTCTTTTTCATTGCTTTGTTCGGGCTCGTGATCCGCTTGCGAGAGCCGACATACGATTCCGCAGAACTCGCGTTCTGCTCTCTGGCTTTCTTCTCCTGCGCCTGGGCACTTACAAGGCCCTATTTTGGGGCGGCATTGGCAGGTGTTGCCTGTGCCGGTCTGATGCTTACGGCAAGTCTCATCTTGGGGATTGCGGCGCTTTTAGCCTGCCTTTTCAGTTTTCTGATGCTCCCTACGCGGGGAAAGACCGATAAGAAACTGATCATCACGCTGGCGGTCACTGTTCTTTTGTTTTCGCTTTGGCCGCTGGCTGCCTGGGTGACTTCGTCGGAAGTGATCAGCGACTACTTCCTTCTTTGGGCCCAGAAGCAGGTGGAATATTTCGGGTTTCTCAGTTTTGAGGAACTGGACTGGTTTGTCCGTCATGTGCTGTGGTACCTGTGCCCAGTGTGGCCGTTTGCCATTCTCGGCTTCGTGAAGTGGCGAAAGCACAAGACGGCGCCCTTCATGGCCTTACCGGCTGTTTTTCTCTCGGTGTGGTTTGTGGGCTTTTTGGTGTCGGGAAGCCTCAGTGCGGAAGATCTCTTAAACCTTATTATTGCCCCGCTTTGCACGGTGGCGGCCTTTGGGCTTATCTCCGCCAAACGCTCTTTTCAGAGCATGCTCGACGGCTTTGCTCTTACGATCACGACGCTCGGACTGCTCGGTGTATGGGCTTACTGGTTTGCCTGGCTGATGGGCTTTCCGCCCAAGATGGCTAAGTCCATCATTAATCTTGCGCCGACCGCGCAGGCATCGGAAGCCGGATTCCTCGGAATTCTTTTGGCTTTAACCGCAACGGTTGCCTGGTGCTGGGTCGGATACAAGCGTCTGCAGCGTCGCTCGCCCGTTCTTTGGAATGGCCCCTGGCTTTCGGCCGTCGGTATGGTGGTGCTCTGGATTGTTGTCGTGAACCTTTTCACGCAGGCCGTAAACGAAAACCGCAGCTATGAACCGGTGGGACAGGCCGTGCGTGCTCAGCTTGATAAGCTGGGATTTCAGCCCGATGACTGCTTAAAGACGGTCGGAGCTTCTCAGGGTGTGGCGTCCCTTATTTCCTATTACGGGCACATGCCTGTAACCGCCGGAAAATCGATGGTCTGTCGCTTTGAGCTGCTGCGTTTTGACGTGGATGACAAGAAGTATCAGCCGCTTCTGAAAGACCGTGCCAAAGACATCATCAAGCGTCCGAGAACCGACGAGCGTTTCATTGTGCGGCGCTTTTATCCCGGATCCTTCTTCTTCATTGAATCGGGAAATCCTCAGCGGCTCTGAGGCGGGTTAACGGCAGTTGGCAAAGAGGTCGAGGCGGTTGGTGCAGACCGCATCAACGCCGAGAGTAAAGAGCGCGTCAGCCGTGTCCGGTGAGTCCACTGTGTAGCACATAACCCCAAGCCCCATGGCATGCGCTTCTTCCACAAAGTCAGGAGTAACGGACTGCCAGTCAGGATGCACGGTCTTAACGGCAAGTTTCGTGCAGACCTCTTTCCAGTCAGTTGGGATTCCTTCAAGAAGAAGGCCTCTCGGAATTTCCGGCGCCTCAACGGCAGCCGCTGCCAAGGCGTTTCTTGAAAACGAAGAAAGCAGGGGAAGGCTTTTTCCTGCAAAGAGTTTCCTCACAATCCGCACGGTTTCCTGAGCTGTTGCCTGGGTTGCGCTTTCGCTCGCGGGCTTAATTTCAATGTTCATGAAAAGCCCGTTGGCTTCGCATGTTTCAATCGCTTCTTCCAGGGTCGGAATCCGTTCTCCGGCCCATTTTTGTGCGGTCAGTGAGCCCGCGTCAAGTGTTTTGATTTCTTTGAGCGAGAGACTTGCAACAGGGGATGCGGACTTAACGACACGCCCGAGAACCGGGTCGTGGGAGAGGACGGCAGCGCCGTCCGCGGTGAGCATGACATCGGTTTCGATGCCTTGAAAGCAGAAGTGCCGGGCTTCCCGGAATCCGGCCAGCGTGTTTTCGGGGGCCAGTGTTCCGCCGCCGCGGTGCGCTATAAACCGCGGATAAGGCCAATGAGAATTTGGGGCCGCGGCGGAAACACTGGACATGGAACTAACCTCCCTTACGCATCATGTCGAAGAACTCGTTGTTGCTCTTCGTGCTGCGGATTTTATCGAGAAGGAATTCCATTGCCTCAATTTCATCCATGTCGTAAAGAAGTTTTCTGAGAACCCAAACTTTCTGAAGAACGTCGGGTTTCAGGAGTAGCTCTTCACGGCGCGTACCGGAGCGGTTCACATTGATGGCCGGGTACACACGCTTTTCGGCAAGACGGCGTTCCAGATGGATTTCCATGTTGCCGGTGCCTTTGAATTCTTCGTAGATGACATCATCCATACGCGAGCCCGTGTCGATCAGGGCCGTTGCAAGGATCGTGAGCGAGCCGCCTTCTTCAATGTTGCGGGCCGCACCGAAGAAGCGCTTAGGACGCTGCAGGGCATTGGCGTCAACGCCGCCCGTAAGGACCTTGCCGGAGCTCGGGATCACGGTGTTGTAGGCGCGCGCAAGACGCGTAATGGAGTCAAGAAGAATGATGACGTCCTTCTTGCTTTCAGCAAGGCGCTTGGCTTTTTCAATGACCATCTCGGCTACCTGGACGTGGCGCGTGGCGGGTTCATCAAAGGTGGAAGCCACAACTTCGCCTTTGACGGAGCGCTGCATTTCCGTCACTTCTTCCGGACGTTCGTCGATCAGAAGAACGATCAGAACGCAGTCGGGGTGGTTTGCGGTAATGGCGTGCGCGATGTGCTGCATCAGAACCGTCTTACCGGACTTGGGGCTTGCAACGATGAGGCCGCGCTGGCCTTTGCCGATCGGGGCAATGATGTCGATCAGACGCCCCGTGAGGTTTTCCTCACCGCGCATGTTGCGTTCAAGCTGCAGCGGGACGTTGGGGAAAAGCGGCGTCAGGTTTTCAAAAAGCATCCTGTGCTTGACGGCTTCCGGAGCCTGACCGTTGACGGTGTCAACCTTTACAAGCGCAAAGTAGCGTTCGTTATCCTTAGGCGTACGCACTTCGCCTTCAATGGAGTCGCCCGTGTGCAGATTAAAGCGGCGGATCTGGGAGGGCGAAATGTAGATGTCGTCCGTGGAGGCGAGATAGCTCGTATCGGGACTTCTCAGAAAACCGAAGCCGTCGGGAAGGACTTCAAGGGTACCGTCGCCGAAAATCTGTTCACCGGCTTTGGCGCGTTTTTTGAGAATCGCAAACATGAGTTCCTGTTTGCGCATGCGCTGGGCATTGTCGATCTCAAGCTCCATCGCCATGTCAAGCAACTGGCTGATGTGCAGAGTTTTGAGCTCTGAAAGATGCATTTTTGATAATAGGGAAGAGTGAATCCGCCGTATCCGGATTCAGAAGCCGTATACGGCCACTGTGTGAGGAAGCGGATTTTTAACGCAGGGAACTTCCCGGAAGGCGGGAAGAAAACGGCGCCGCATCGCACGGCGCCGTGACATTTTATCAGCAGTACTGCTCGATAAAGGCGGTGAGCTGGGCACGGCCCAGGGCACCGGTGTGCTGGCCGATGATTTCGCCGTTCTTGTAAACGAGGATGGTCGGGATGCCGCGGATGCCGTTTTCGGTGGCAACCTGGTTGCTTTCATCAACGTTGTACTTGGCAACGACAACCTTACCGGCGTAGGTGTCGGCAGCTTCCTCAAGAAGCGGGCCGAGCATACGGCAGGGGGCGCACCACGGAGCCCAGAAGTCAACAAACACGGGCTTGTCGGCAACCTGCTTGACTTCGGCGTCGAAGTTGGAGTCGTTTACGACACGGATGTTTTCGCTCATTTTTGATGTCCTGTAAAAAAGATGGAATTTGGGGAGACGTTTCTGCGCCCTGATCGCGCATTTCCGCAGAAATCCATGAATGCTGCGGCTCTTCGCTAGGTATGGGAATAAGCAGGGACAGACAGAACCTCTCGAATCAAGGGGCTCACGGAACTGCTCTTAAGCATGCGGGCCCGATGCGTTAAATGTGAGATGCACTATACAAAAAAACTGCGGCTCAGACAAGATTGATAGCCTATAGCATCGGTAGACACAGTGAGGCTGAAGTAGGGATAAAGGCCTATTGGAGAAGAGGGAAGACTCAAGGCAAAATTAGAGTTTGGTCGTGCATGGATATTTCCTTCACGAATCCCGATGTGCTGCAGGCGGGAATAACTGCAGGGCAGGCGACAAAGATGATTGTTCCTTTCTCATACTGTGCAGGAGATTTCTTGCAATGAAAAACAAACTTTTTGCTGTGGCCGCTGTGTTGACTGCAGCCGTAACGTCTTTTGCTGCTCAGGCGGCCGAAGAACTGCGTGTCGGGACGCATCCGACGTTTGCGCCGTTTGAATTCATGGATACGCACACCCGTGAGTATGTCGGGTTTGACATGGACCTCATCCGTGAAATCGGCAAGCGCGCGGGCTACGACGTCAAAATCGTCAACATGGGCTTTGACGGTCTGATCCCGGCGCTTTTTTCCGGCACGATTGATATCGCGGCATCCGGCATCACCATCACGGAAGAGCGCAAGAAGAAGGTTGACTTCTGTGATCCTTACTATCAGGCAGGTCAGGGCCTTTTGGTCCGCACGGAATCGTCCGGTACCTACAAGGACTTAAAGAGCCTCGAAGGTAAGGTTGTTGCCGTTCAGATCGGAACGACCGGCGCGGATCTTGCCAAAACCATTAAGGGCGCTGAAATCAAGGCCTTTAATACGGGCGCCGAAGCCTTCATGGATCTGAAGATGAGAGGCAGTGAAGCCGTCATCACGGACCGTCCGGTGATCGGCTACTTCATGGTGAAGAACCCGAAGGCCGCCAAGGGCCTGACGCTTCAGAAGACGCGTCTTGATGCCGAATACTTCGGTTTTGCCGTTAAGAAGGGTAATAAAGCTGTGGCAACGAAAGTCAATGATGCGTTGCGCTCGATGAAGTCGGACGGAACCTATCAGAAGCTCTATCAGAAGTGGTTCGGTGCTCAATAACCAAAACAGAGCCTTGGTATAATTCAGTGGTACAAAATAGGAGAGGGCGGGATACGTCTTCTCCTTTTTTGCAAGCTAAAGATTAAAAGCTCTTTGTCCTGCTTTTTTTGAGTAAATTTAAATAAATGATTCTCCAAAATATAACTTTTGAACAAGATCAAGGCATAGAAGCACATGATCTTTTCTACCGCGGCAATGCAGTTTGTGATAAAAGGAATAAAACACTGTATTTTAGAAAGGGGCAGGAAGAATTATTTAATACGTTTTTCAATTCTTTATCCGTAAAAACATGGAAAAAAGAATGTGGAATTAATCATGTTTTTATGAAGATAAGAGGTAGCGGTAAGTTTATCGTCAGATTTGGTTTGCAAAAGGCGTATAAGCCGATTCTTTGGTTGGGAGATCACCAGGTATCATTGGAAGCAGATGAGGCTTGCATTGACATGCCGTTTTGGGAAGGCCTGGAGCAAGGACTGGTTTTTGTCAGTGTTACAGCTATCAGTGATGGTGAGATATCTGGTGGTGGTTTTTTTACAAACGAACCAACTAGAAGAGACATTAAGTTGGGGTTGGTGATAACACACTTCAATCGAAAAAAATACGTGATACCTGCGGTCCATCGTATTTGCCAAGATGTTTTAAACGATACGAGATATTCAAATATTTATTTGGTGGTAGTTGATAATTCTAAAAACTTGACTAGGCATGAACTGGAAAGTAATGACAAAGTCTATTTGATACCTAATACAAATGTTGGAGGTTCGGGGGGCTTTACTCGAGGTTTGCTATATCTGAAAGATAATGGTTTTAGCCATTGTCTTTTTATGGATGATGATGCTAGTTGCCATGAGGAAAGTATTAAAAGAACTTATGCTTACTGGTCTTATGTTGTTGATGATCGATCAATGGGCATAAGCGGAATTTTATTTGATGAGAATTTTCCTGTCACGGTATTGGAAGCAGGTGGGCGTTGGAGCGAGCGAGGATGGTTTGGTGTTTTTCAAAAGAAAAATGCTGGTTCTATTGACGATTTAACAGTAATGGATAGCCTTGGGTACTCGGCTAATTATGGGGCCTGGTGTTTTTTTTCGTTTTCTGTGAAATCCATTAGTCACTATCCCTTTCCGTTTTTTGTCCGTGGTGATGATATTCTTTTTTCTCTGCAAAATAATTTAAAAATTATTACGCTCCTCGGAGTGTCTACATGGGTTGACAGTTTTTCAAATAAGGAATCAGTGTTTACGCAATATTTGTCTGCTCGCTCTCAGTTGATTATTTCAATTTACGCCAAAAGAGCATCTGCGAGATCCTGGTTCAGACTTTTTGTATCTCAAAACAGAGGGTGCGTAGGTTCTTATAACTATGCTTTGTCCTATGCAACCTATAAAGCGTATCAGGATATATTGTGTAAAACTAACTTATTTGCTGAAGACATGACGGGGGAGAAGTTTAGAGGGGAGTTGCAGGATATCCCTGCATTTGATCATGTTATTCCCTTTACAGAGTTTCCTCAGAAGATGTTGAAGAAGCGTTTTTGGATGAGTCCAATGAGAAAGATATCTTTAAATTGTGCATTGTTGCCTCGTTTTCTTTTAGGGAGCAGAGCTTTTGTAAAAAAATGGCAGCCATTAACTTGGAAGTTAACATGTTTTTATCGTGATTGCTATTGTTATAACAATGATGCGGGCGTGATGACATGCTTTCGTCATAATAAAATAGAAATTATCAAGTCATTTTTTCGGAACTTTTGTATGGGGTTGAGAATTTTTATGAAATTCAGATGCTGTAATAAGAAATACGAAACCCAACTTGAGAAGTTGACTACCGAAAACTTTTGGAGGAGATATTTTGAAAAAAACGACAGATAGTTTTAAGTAAAAATAATTTGGATTGTTTTGGATGGTTTGATCTCTAGTTTTGGCTAGGGTGCTCTGTTTTCAATGCTTTTATTGGCTATCAGTAAGTTTCGATAATGCTTTCTTTGAATAATGAGACAAGCAATAGCATGAATGAAAAACACTAGTGTTTGGCTATTTTTGTACAGCTCAGCCATTGTTGAAATAATAGTTTTCACATATAATGCTCGCTCGGCGGGTCCCCTCGCATGAAAGCTCTGTGAACCTGGTCAGGTCGGGAACGAAGCAGCCACAGCGGAAGTCTTTTAGTGCCGAGGATAAGGCTCGCCGTTTTTGTATCTTCAAAAATCTGCCGATCGGCCGTTGCGTGCCTTAAACTCTCCGCTGCAACCGATGCTCGGCGTAAAGCCAGCCGGGTATTGCTGAGGTCACCTTTTCAGGATCGTTTTCATGAGCTACCAGGTACTTGCCCGCAAATGGCGTCCGCATGACTTTGACAGTATGGTCGGTCAGGATGCCGTTGTTGCGGCACTTAAGCATGCACTGGACGAAAACCGTCTGCATCATGCCTACCTTTTTACCGGCACGCGCGGCGTGGGTAAGACAACGCTCTCCCGTATTCTTGCGAAGTGCCTTAACTGCACGGGAGAAGACGGCAAAGGGGGCGTGACCTCGCACCCCTGCGGCAAGTGCGAAGCCTGTCGGGCGATTGACGAAGGGCGTTTCGTTGATTACATCGAAATCGACGCGGCCTCCAACCGCTCCGTTGAAGAGATGACCGCGCTTTTGGAGCGCGCGATGTACGCTCCCACGCAGGGCCGCTACAAGGTCTACATGATCGACGAAGTGCATATGCTCACAACGCATGCCTTTAACGCCATGTTAAAGACCCTGGAAGAGCCGCCGGAGTATGTGAAGTTCATTCTCGCTACAACCGATCCTCAGAAAGTGCCGATGACGGTGCTTTCCCGCTGCCTGCAATTTAACTTGCGCAATATGTCGCCGCAGGCCGTGGCCGATCACATGGAAAATATTCTCAAGCAAGAGGGAATCGAAGCCGAACGATCAGCCCTTTTGTTGCTCGGTAAATGCGCGCGCGGTTCCATGCGCGATGGGTTGAGCCTTCTGGATCAGGCAATTGCTTATGCAGCGGGCCCCGTGACACTTAAATCTGTGCGTGAAATGCTGGGTGTCATCGGGGACGAGGCCCTTGTTGACCTCATGATGCATGTGGCTTCCGGCAACACGCAGGCGGCGCTTGCTGAAGCCGAAAAGTTGGGTTCCGAAGGGCTCTCCTACACGGAAGCCGTGCGGGCGATGGCGGGGCTTTTGCACCGCGTGGCTTTGGTACAGCGTGTGCCGGAACTTCTGGACGATGAAGACACGACGTCTGCCGGCATCAGGGCTCTGGCAAAAGCCATGACCCCGGAAGAAGTGCAGCTCGATTACCAGATTGCACTGCAGGCACGCAACGATATGCCGCTCGCGCCGGACGAATATGCCGGCTTTACGATGGCCATTCTCCGGATGATGGCGTTTAGGCCGGCGGGAACGCGCCTCGGCCTTAAGGTACCGGAAAAGAAGGAAACGGCAACGACTCCTGCGGCAACGGCTACTGCGGCCGCGGCGCCGGTTCCGCCGGCAGAACCTAAACCGCAGGTTGCTCCTGAAATCGCTGAACCACCGGCGGTGCATGAACCCGACATTGTCGAACCCAACATTTCGGATATGCCGCCGCCCTGGGAGGACGACGGGGGAGAGCACGGCGCCGGTTAAGTCACTGCACACCAAAAGCCCTGAGGTGATACCGCTTCCGCAGGAAGTCCACCCTTCGGCGCTTTTGCTTAACTGGCGCGAACTGCTGTGCAGAACCAGTCTTAAGGGACTGGCAAAAGAAGTGGCCGCTTCAAGCGCCGTGGATGAGCTCGATGACCATCACGTGCTCCTGGCGGTTGCCTCACAGACGTTGGTCAACGAAGCCATTCAGCAGGAAATCCGTGAGGCCCTCGAGAAAGCGCTCGGACACCCCTTTGCCGTGCATTTTGCGCCGCGGGAAAGATCTCAGGATGAGCCAAGCGTCTCACTTTTAGTGGAAACGGAACGGCGAAAGGCGCGTCTTGCGATGATCACGGCCTTCAAAAGTGATCCTTTTGTGCAAAAATGCGTGCAGCTACTACAGGCGAAAGTCATTGATGCCTCGGTGAGGGATATGACGGACGCTGAAATTAAGGAAACAGAGACTTATGCGTGGAAACATTCAGGGACTGCTGGCGCAGGCCCAGAAAATGCAAAAAAACGTTGAGCGCCTTCAGGCTGAGCTCGGCAACATTGAAGTGACCGGTGAAGCCGGTGCGGGCGCCGTGAAAATCACGATCACCTGCAAGCACGAAGCCCGGCGCGTTGAAATCGATCCGAAGCTTCTTTCGGGCGATCCTGATGACAAGGAAATGCTCGAAGACCTCGTGGCAGCTGCCATTAATGATGCAGCGCACAAGGCCGAGGCCCTTTCGCAGCAGAAGATGAAGGAAGCCACGGCGGGGTTGCCGCTGCCCCCCGGGTTCAAGCTCCCCTTCTGATTGCATTAAGAAACAAGAAAACCCGGTGCGGATGGCGCTTCTGTCAGCCATTTGGCGCCGGGATTTTTTATCATTCGCTTTTTCTGATTTATTCCTTTGAGATCATCGTCGTATGAGCAGCTGGGTTGATGTCCTGGTTTTGGCCTTTCTCTTTTTTATGAACGGTGTTTTCGCGATGAGCGAAATTGCGCTCGTCACGAGCCGCCGTGCGCGTCTGCAGGTGATGTCTGAGGACGGAGACAAGAGGGCCGATACAGCGTTGAAACTCCAGAGTGACCCGACCTGGGCGCTTTCCACCATTCAGGTGGGGATCACCTCCATCGGCATTCTCTCCGGTATTGTGGGCGAGTCGGCACTTGCAAAACCCCTTGCGGATTTTCTGATGGGCTTCGGCATTTCGCCGGAAACTTCAAAACTCATCGGCATCGTGACGGTGGTGGTGCTTGTCACTTACTTCTCCATTGTGTTCGGTGAACTGGTTCCCAAGCGCCTGGGACAGGTCAATCCCGAAACCGTTGCCTGCCGTGTCTCGGGTTCTTTGAAGCTCCTTTCCGTCGTGATGAGCCCCTTTGTGAAGCTTCTTTCCGTTTCCACCGAAGGCATGCTCAAGCTTTTTGGTCAGTCCGGGAAAGACCAGGCAAGCGTCACGGAAGAAGAAATTCACGCGATGATTGAAGAAGGCAGTGAATCAGGCGTCATCGACATGTCTGAGCGCGATATGGTGCGTAACGTCTTCCGTTTAGACGACCGTCAGGTGGGGTCGCTGATGACGCCGCGCGCGGACATTGAATGGATCGATCTTGAAGACAGCCAGGAAGAAAACGTCCGCAAGGTGCAGACTTCGATGAGTTCGCGCCTGATTGTCGCAAGCGGCAGCCTCGATGACATCAAGGGCTACTGTACGACGCGCTCCCTGCTGCAGCAGATGCTTGAGGGCGGAAAACCCGACTTCATGAGTAACCTCACGCCGGCCACTTATGTGCCGGAATCCCTTTCCGGGATGGAATTGCTGGAGCAGTTCAAAGTGACGGATACGCAACTTGCGCTCGTTGTGGACGAGTACGGCGGCGTGGTGGGGTTGGTTACGCCGCGCGACCTTCTGGAAGCGATTGTCGGTGAATTTAAGCCCGCAACGACGGATGACGCCTGGGCGGTGCCCCGCAACGACGGCTCGTGGTTTTTGGACGGCATCATTCCCGTCCCCGAATTAAAGGACTGCCTGCAGATTAAGGCGGTGCCCGAAGAAGAGCAGGGGCGTTACAACACATTGTCCGGCATGATGATGGTGCTTCTCGCGCGGCTTCCGAAGACCGGCGACGTTGTGCGCTGGGCCGGCTGGAAGTTTGAAGTTGCCGACATGGACGGGCGCCGTATTGACAAGGTGCTCGCAACGCCGATCCGCGCCGATATCAAGCCGACTGACGTTTCTGCCGTGCGTACCGGAACAACCGCTGTTGCCGCTCAGGCTGCTGTCGGTGAAGCCAAAGCTAAACCCGCCAACAAAACGGTCTGAGGATAGAGAATGCAGTGGATTGAAGCGCTTCAGGCGGCTTTTTTAGGAGTTGTCGAGGGGCTCACGGAGTTTCTGCCGGTGAGTTCCACCGGGCACCTCATCATCGCGGGTGACCTCATCGGGTTTCACACGGGGCCCTCCGCGGACACCTTTTACATTGCAATTCAGGCGGGCGCCATTGTTGCCGTGTGCTGGCACTACCGGGAGAGGATTTTCGCGATTTTAAGAAACCTCTTTGTGCCCGGGAAAGAACAGCGGCTCGCCGTGAACACCGTGATCGCCTTTATTCCGGCGGCTTTCCTCGGGGTACTCCTTTCCTCAACGATTAAAGCCTACCTCTTTAATCCTGCGGCGGTAGCAGCGGCCCTTATCGTAGGCGGCATTCTGATTCTCTGGATTGAACGTGCTCATGAAAAAAGCGGCAAGGCGCCGCGCGTGGCTTCCATGGACGACATGACCTGGAAGGACGCGGTGGGCGTGGGGCTGATGCAGTGTTTTGCCCTTATTCCCGGCACCAGCCGCTCGGGCGCAACGATTATCGGGGGACTTGTATTGGGTCTCTCGCGCAAGGCTGCAACGGAATTCTCGTTTTTTCTTGCGATCCCGACGATTTTCGGCGCAACGGTCTACGACCTCTATAAAAGCCGTGAGGTGCTCTCTGTTGATGTGCTGCCGTCCGTTGCCATAGGCTTTGTGGTGAGCTTTTTCTCCGCCATCCTTGTGGTGCGGTGGCTGCTGCGCTTTGTGAGTACGAACGACTTCCGCGTGTTCGGCTGGTACCGTATTGTCTTCGGTATCGTGGTTCTTGCGCTGTGTGCTGCAGGACTTGCCGATTTCTGAGTACAGACTGGCAGGAAGAGCTCTGGTGTTGAGACAACAGAGCTCGTTCTGAAAGATTCCTTTTTATTTCAGCAGGGCCGACCGGATATTCCAATCCACTTTGGCGCGCTGAGCAGCACTGAATCTTGCCTGCGCCCGGAGTGTATCTGTGCACACGGCGGGTTTGAGTACGTCGCTGCTGAACCGGAAGCAATTTGTTTTTCCTGCTTCTTCAACGGTGGCAATGCCGGCTGGTCCGATGGAAAAGCCGTATTTGCCGATACCGAAAAAGCCGTAGGTGAATTTTCTTGTCGGCCGGGCGAGGTTCTGGCCGTCTTCAGCGGCCGGAGTTTGCCCGAGTGATAATCCGATCAAAGTCGGAAAGATGTCCCGTTGTGTGACCCAGCGGTTTTGGTCAACATCTCCTAAGGGGGTTCTGACCGCTTCGGGAACCCAAAAAAGCACAGGGACCCCGAGGTGATGATGCCACGCCCCGGCTGCAGGATAGGTAAAGCGGGCATTATGGTCGCCCGTTGCAGCAATGATCGTTTTTGAAAGAAGCCCTGATTTGCGGGTATCACCGATAAACCAGCCCAGCCAGTCGGTTGCATATTGATAGGTTCTGAGTTCCTGAACAAACTCGTCTTTGGTTTTGTCCCGGACAATAACCGCAGGGAGCAGATCCGGATCCACGGGCAGTGACGCACGCCCGTCCGGTACTTTGTGCGGCGGGTGATTGGTCGTGGACAATAAAACCAAAAGTAAAGGTTGTTTTACTGCGTCTGACTGAGCGAGCAGTTTCCGGGCGTACTTAAACATCCATTCGTCACCGACACCCCAAGTACCGGTTTGGGCTTCAGGAAACGCCGCCATGATGTCGGAGGCGCCGAACACCTTGTCAAAGCCGTGCAGCGGCAGTGTTTCATTAAGGCCGCGCCAGTTGGCAAAGCCCGCACTCAGGAAAACGACTTTGTAACCGGCATTTTTAAAGGCCATGACTTTGGCAAACGGGAAAGGTTTGTGTCCGTAACGGCTCTGCGAAAGCGGTGTATAGGGCGTATCAAACAAGATGCCTTCCAGTGCCGGAAATGTTCCGCTGCCGATTGTGAGTCCGTTTCGGAAAACCCAGGCGTCATCGAGTTCACCGCTCAGCCTTCCGAGCAAGTTGTTTTTTCCGGGGACATGCGCTTCAAATTCGTCTCGGCCCATGGATTCCATTACAGCGAGCACAACGTGGGGCTTGACCGCCGGAGCAGGAGAAACCGACCGGGACTCAGGGGTGCCGAGTACCTTATTGACGGCATTGATGTCGGGGAAGCCCAGTTTTTTCAGGCCTCCTTCCGGGCCGTCATTAAACGACAGTGCCTTTTGCCCTTTCCATGCTTCATATAGCCCGATGGCACCGTTGGGAACACATTGATTGATGAAAGGGTGCGTTGAGACAGCGAGATTTTCATAGCGAAGCGGAAAGGTACTGAGACTTCCTCTGAGCATCACCCCAAGAATTACGGAAAGTAAAGCAGCTGCGGAAAAAAAGCGGATCCATCCGCCGGGGGTGTACCGGACGCCGGGGTACCACGCCAAGACAAGCGGCAGCAGCGTGCAGATTAAAAAGAAGAGGCTGTACTGCAGGATGGGCCAATCGGAAACCAGGGTAGCAATAATGGCGTTGGTGTCGTCCTGAAAAAGTCCGAAGATGACGGTGGAGATGGGGGTGCCGTAAAAGCGGAAAAACTCAACGTTGACGAATCCCAAAAGGAGCATTACACCGCCGCCCAAGAGCCCCAAAAGAACGGATGCCGTACGGCAGGCTTTAAAGCGTGCACTGAAAAGCCACAGTACCCAGGCCGGAAGCATCAGCATGGAAAGCCATCGTGCGTCAATTCTCAGTCCCATCCAGAAGGCAGGCGAAAAATCATCCCACGTCAGGGTGCCTGAACCGAATTCCGTGAAAAAAAAGCAGCGGATCCCTGTCAGGATCAGAAGAAAACCGAGGAAAAAGACGACAGGTTTTATGAAAAAGGAAAAGAGCGTCGGCGCATTGAAGGGGCGGGGCATCGGTATCGGCCGCAGGCGGCAGTCAGAGTTCGAATTAACGGGGTATTTTAAAGGGCGGACGCTAGAGGTTGGAGCCATGAAAAAGCCCGGCGTCAAAACCGGGCTTTCGCGTTTTCAGCCGAAACGTTTCTTACGCTTCGTCTTTGGCGTGGCGGTCCTTAAAGATCGCTTCCCAGCGCTCCACCTGCTTTAAGACCTGGTTGGGGGCCGTGCCGCCCACGTGGTTGCGTGCGGCAACAGACCCTTCAAGCGTGAGAACCTTATAGACGTCATCGGTGATCACGTCGCTGTAGCTTCTGAGATCGTCAAGCGAGAGTTCCGCAATGTCGCAGCCCGCTTCGGAGGCGTGACGCACGACGCGCCCCACGATGTCGTGCGCGGTACGGAACGGTACGCCGCGGCGGGTGAGGTAGTCGGCAAGGTCTGTGGCGGTGGGGTAACCGGCCGCAGCAGCCTTACGCATCTGTTCGCGGTTGGGGACAACGCCCGCCATCATTTCGATGAAGGCGCGCAGCGTGTCTTTGACGGTGTCAATTGCGTCAAAGACCGGTTCCTTGTCTTCCTGCAGATCCTTGTTGTAGGCAAGAGGCAGCCCCTTCATGAGCATGGCCATGGAGATGAGGTCGCCCACCACACGCGCGCACTTGCCGCGTGCGGTTTCGGGGACGTCCGGATTTTTCTTCTGCGGCATGATCGAAGACCCCGTCGTAAAGCGGTCGGGGAGCTTCACAAAGGAGAAGGGCTGGCTGATCCAGTAGACGAGCTCTTCGGACAGGCGCGAGATGTGCACCATGATGAGGCTCGCGGCCGAAGTAAATTCAATGCCGAAGTCGCGGTCGCTTACGGCGTCCAGCGAATTCTGCGCAACAGCTTCAAACCCGAGGAGCTTTGCACTGTACTCGCGGTCAATGGGGTAGGTGGTGCCGGCTAAAGCCGCGGCGCCTAAGGGCGAGCGGTTCACACGGTGACGGAGGTCAGACATACGCTCGCGGTCGCGTTCAAACATTTCGACGTAGGCAAGCATGTGGTGCCCGAACGTGACGGGCTGCGCCACCTGCATGTGCGTAAAGCCCGGCATGATCGTGTTGTATTCCTTGTGGGCCTGCGCAACGAGTACTTCCTGAAGGTGATCGAGCAGCCGAATGATCTCATCGATTTCGCCCCTCAGATAGAGACGAATGTCGGTAGCCACCTGGTCGTTGCGGCTGCGGCCCGTGTGAAGGCGTTTGCCGGCGTCACCGATCAGGGCCGTAAGGCGCGCTTCAATGTTGAGGTGCACGTCTTCGAGCTCAAGCTGCCAGAGAAACTTGCCGGTCTTGATTTCATCGGTGATCGTGGCCATGCCGCGGCGGATGTCGGCAAGATCCTGTTCGCTGATGACGCCGCACTTTGCGAGCATTGCCGCGTGCGCGAGCGACCCCTGAATGTCGGCCATCGCCATGCGCTTATCGAAACTCACCGACTGCGTGTATCGGAGCACGAACTCGGAAACGGGTTCAGAGAAGCGGCCTGACCAAGCTTCTTTCTTGGCGTGCAGGGGATCGGCGGAGTTGTTGTGCTCTTGAGTCATAGCGGAGAGTCCGGCAGTGTGCGGCTAATTGCCGCGGTAAGGGATTGTGCGGCCGGGGTAATCCGGTCAAAATCCGTGGAAAAACGCGCATTCTAGCAAAAAGCACCCGATCAAAACTAGGTGTAATTGCCTGATCAGCTGTGGAATTTTGTGCTTCTGACCGTATCACGGGAAGATTCTGCGGGTGCTTTTCCGCAGGGCCGCGGGCAGTAAGGTTTGCGCAATGACGGCTTGATACAATTCCTAAATTGTCTGCGTCCGGAGTACAGAAAGGTCCGGCGCAAAAAGAAAGAGCAAAGGAGAAAAGGTTCATGGCTGATCTGCAGCATTGCGTTATCGCCACGCGTGAAAGTCCGCTGGCGATGTGGCAGGCACTTCATATTCAGGACAGGCTCAGAAAGCACTATCCGAAGGCGCAGGTGGATATTCTCGGTATGACCACCCGCGGCGATCAGATCCTTGACAAGACCCTCTCCAAGGTGGGCGGCAAGGGCCTTTTTGTGAAGGAACTCGAAGCCGCGATGCTTGCGGGTGAAGCAGACCTTGCCGTGCATTCCTTAAAGGACGTGCCGATGGAGCTCCCCGAAGGCTTCGTGCTTGCCGCAGTCTGTACGCGCGAAGATCCGCGTGACGCCTTTGTAAGCCCTAGGTACGAGCGTCTTGAAGACCTGCCGGACGGCGCCAAGGTCGGAACCGCGAGCCTTCGCCGTGAACTCATGATCCGTTCGCGCTTTCCGAAGTTAAACGTGGCTTCGATCCGCGGTAACGTCGGTACGCGCCTCTCGAAGCTCGATCGGGGTGATTTTGATGCGCTCGTGATGGCAGGTGCCGGCTTAAAGCGTCTGGGCTTATCGGATCGTATCCGCCATTTCATTGAACCGGCTGAGAGTCTTCCTTCGCCGGGGCAGGGCGCCCTGGGTATTGAAGTGAGGGCTGACAACAAGGCAATCCTTGAAGCCCTTCAGTTTTTAAACGACACCGAAACCCGTGCCTGTACGATGGCCGAGCGCGCTGTCTCTCGCGCGCTGGGCGGCTCCTGCCAGGTGCCTTTGGCGGCTTACTGCATTGTTGATAAGGGCGAGTTGTGGCTCAGAGCGCACGTGGGCGACCACCGCACCGGGGAATGCATCCGGACCGAGGCCCGAGGCGCTTTTGCCGATCCCGAGGGCCTTGCCGCCACGGTTGTGGCATTACTCGAAAAGCAGGGTGCGCGTGCGCTTCTTGAGAAAGTTCTCAGAGAAACGGCCGCCTGAGTCAGAAGCTCGTTAACAATCCAAACACAGAGAAGAATGTCAGGGAGTTCTGTTGAAAACAAGCAGCGGCCGGTGATTCTGACGCGCCCCGGCGCGGCAAACGACCGGCTGGCCGATCTTTTGGAATCCGACGGCGTTGAGAAAGTCTGGCGCTGGCCCGCTTTCACGATCACGCTGCCCGAGGATCAGGACATCGTTTCGGACCGCTTTGCGCATCTCGATGACGTCCAGATGGTGGTGATGGCCTCTCCTGCCGCAGTCGCTGCGGTCGCTCATTGGGTGCGCCGCTGGCCCGAGCACATTACGCTTGCCACAGTCGGTGAAGGTACGGCTAAAGTCATTAAGGCAGCCTGGGGGGATGACGTCAAGGTTCTCTTCCCCAAGGGTGACGCTGAGCACTCCGGCAGCGAAGCACTTTTTGCGCTCGTTAAAAAGACGGGCGTTCCGATGCGCGTTTTGATTGCGCGCGGGCAGACCGGGCGTGAGTGGTTAAGCGACCAGCTGATTGCTTTGGGCGCAGACGTTGAAAAGCTCGCCTGCTACGTGCGTGTGCCGATTGAATTGAATCCCCGGCAGATCCGGGATCTGGAGAAGGCCGTCAACGGCCCCTCTCCCATTGTGTACCTCACGAGTTCCGACTCAGTTGCAACGATGCTTCATGCCGTAAAGGTTGTGCCCGGCGCGCGCGAGTGGTTCTTAAAGGGCGCCGCGGTCACGATTCATCCCCGCTGTGCTGAGCGCTTAAAAGAAGCTGGGTTCGAGCACATCGAAATCACCGGGACGGACGATGAGCGCGTGAGAGGCCACATCTGCGCAAACCTTTACGCGTAAGGCGGTGCAACGGAAATTTGCAAAATTGCCTGTAATTACAGGTTCCTTTTTTCCGTTGCGGCGCCTTTTGCACTAAAATACGCCCCCTTTCGGAATGCATCATCTTTTATGGGGCCTTGTTTGACGGGCCGGATGCGTTTCTTTCACAGAATTTTTTAGCAGAGTGTCATAAAAATGGGTCTTGCCCGAGTGACTGCCGGCCGTGATGTGCCGCATGACTTTAACGTGATCGTTGAAATTCCGGCGAATTCCGATCCCATCAAGTATGAAGTGGACAAGGAGTCCGGCGCCCTTTTCGTGGACCGCTTCGTCGGTACCGCAATGCGCTATCCCTGCAACTACGGCTACATTCCGCAGACGATTGCCGATGACGGTGACCCGGTTGACGTGTGTGTTCTGACGCCTTTTGCGCTTACCGCCGGCACCGTGATCCGCTGTCGTCCGATCGCCGTTCTCGTGATGGAAGACGAAGGCGGTATTGACTGGAAGATCCTTGCAGTGCCCGTCAACAAGGTCTGTATGCGTTATTCCACCTGGAAGTCCGCTGACGACGTTCCCGCAGACGAACTCGATCAGATCCGTCACTTCTTCGAGCACTACAAGGATCTCGAACCGGGTAAGTGGGTGAAGGTGAAGGGTTGGAAGACTGCCAAGGATGCCGAAGAACTCATCATGGCCGGTGCCAAAGCCTACGAAGAAATGGACGTGAAGCCCAAGACCGCTTAATTTTCGGTTTTGAGCTCCCGGTAAAGCCCGCGGCGAACAGAGAATTCTCGTTTTCTTTGTTTGTGGCGGGCTTTTCGCTATTGTGTCATCTGTGCCGTTGTTTGCTTTGAGACTTCTTTCACAAAACGCCATGCAGACCAAAGAACCGATAAGGTGCGCGCTCTATCAGATGAACCCAAAAGTCGGTGACTTTAGGGGAAACGCTGAGAAAATTTTGTCGGCGGCCCGAAAGGCGGCCGATGTGGGTTGCTCGCTTCTTGTGACGCCCGAAATGAGCCTTGTGGGCTACCCCGCGGAGGACTGGCTTTTAAGAGACGACTTCTGCGCGAAGGCCCGGGCGGAACTTCAGCGGCTGGCGGAAAAACTCGCAGACTTCCCGGATCTGGCCGTCCTGGTCGGCGTGCCGGAAGTCGCAGAGGGTCATCGCTTTAACAGTATTGCGGTCCTCAAAGCAGGCCGCATCGAGGCCCTTTGCCGCAAGCAGCATCTTCCCGAATACGGTGTGTTTGACGAGACCCGCATCTTTACGCCAGGCAACAACACAACGATCGCAACGGTTGGGGGAGTGCAAGTCGGTCTTTGCATCTGTGAAGACCTTTGGTACCCGGACGTCGCTCAAAAAGCCAAAGCCATGGGCGCCGAGATCCTTGTTGCCTGTAATGCAAGCCCCTACGAAGCAGGTAAGGCACGTCAGAGGGAGCGCACTGTCGTAGGACATGCCGCAGCCGCAGGGCTCGGTCTTATTTATGTGAATTGCACCGGCGGCCAGGACGAACTCATTTTTGACGGGGCAAGTTTTGCGTCGGATGCTCGCGGCACCATCGGTCTTCGTCTGAAAGCATTTGATGAGGACTTTGCGGTTTTTGAGACGGACGAAAGCTATGAGGCGGTCCCTGTTTCGGCGGAAGAACCGGAGGGAGAGCTTTATAAGGCGCTCACACTCGCGGTCAGAGACTATGTGAGAAAGAGCGGGTTTACCGACGTGGTGCTCGGGCTCTCAGGCGGCATCGACAGTGCCGTGGTGGCCGCAATTGCCGTGAAGGCCCTCGGAAGAGAGCACGTTCATGCCGTCATGATGCCCACACGGTTTACGGCGGATTTAAGTGTCACGGAAGCAGAGAAGCTTGCCGCCAACCTCGGCATCCACTACGTCGTGCGGCCCATTGAACCGCTTTTTGCTGCCTTTGTCTCAGAGCTCTCCGCGGACTTCAAGGATCGAAAGTCCGATGTGACCGAAGAAAACCTGCAGGCCAGAATCCGCGGCGTTTTGCTCATGGCCTATTCCAACAAGTTCGGGCAACTGGTGCTCACAACAGGAAACAAGTCCGAAACGGCCGTGGGGTATTCCACGCTTTACGGCGACACGGCGGGGGCCTTTGCGCCCATTAAGGATGTCTTTAAAACCCGCGTCTGGGCCCTGGCCCGAGAGATCAACAGGGAAGCGGGTTTTGAACTCATCCCTGAAACAATCATTACGCGTGCGCCGAGCGCTGAGCTCCGCGAAGGGCAGACCGATCAGGATTCGCTTCCGGATTACGCAGAACTCGATGCCATTCTTGCGCGCTACATGGAAAAGCGCGAGGATGAAAAGACCATTGCCCGAGAAACAGGGTTACCCGAGAGTCTCGTGCACCGCATCGTGACATTGATTCACAGAAATGAATACAAACGGCGCCAGAGCCCGCTGGGCCCCAAAGTTTCAGCGCTTGCCTTCGGCCGCGACTGGCGCTTTCCGATTACAGCAAAGATTTAATTTTCCTTGAGGACATAAAAAATGAAACTCGTTGTCGCTATCGTCAAACCTTTTAAGCTCGATGAAGTGCGTGAGGCACTCGCTGACATCGGTGTGAACGGACTTACCGTGACGGAAGTGAAGGGCTTTGGCCGTCAGAAGGGGCACACGGAGCTTTACCGCGGCGCCGAATACGTGGTGGATTTTCTGCCCAAGGTAAAGATTGAAGCCGCTGTCGCCGATGACCTCGTCGAGCGGTGCCTTGAAGCCATCCAAAAGAGTGCACGTACCGGCAAGATCGGTGACGGCAAGATCTTTGTGTTTGATGTGGAGCAGGTGATCCGTATCCGCACCGGAGAAACCGGTGAGGCGGCAGTATAGCGGTTGCTTGTAGTGTTTACAGCCATTGGTGTAAAGGTTACATAACAATGGCTGTATTACATTAACTTGGCAGTTTTACGTCTATAACTTCGCCTGTGGTATTGCACAGAAGAGTCTGCAAAGAGGCTTTGGCAACATCTTTGGAATTCAGCAATGTTTTTGGGTCTTCAATTCCAAAATTAGCCAGTCGCATTGGAGTGTTGGTGCGTTGGGGATTAATGCAATTCACTCGGATGTTTTTACTTGCCCATTCTTCTGCAAGGGCTTGCACAAGGTTAACGACAGCAGCTTTTGTTGACGAATATAGGGCGTAGCCGGATCTTCCCCTTGTGTAAGAGCTTGAAGTAAATTGCAAAAGTTGTCCTTGAGACATGGCTAAGTATTTATAAGCTTCTGCCGAGACATTAACTGCGCCAAAATAATTGATATCAATCAGGTCTTTAATCTCTTGAGAATTCGTTCCGACAAGACATCCCTTCCGAAGAATTGCAGCAGTATTAACTACAAAGTTAATGCATCCCTCTTGTAAGAAAACCTTTTCTAAAGCATCACGGACATCATTTCGCTTTGCAACATCTACATTGCCAAAGGATCTTGAAAATACATAGACTTTGGCAGAATAACGTTTTGCGATATCAGCAATGTCCTTGCCAATGCCAGAACTGCCGCCAAAAATCACAATGACTTGATCTTTGAGACTGCAGAGATCTCTTTCTTCTGGAGTATTGGTTTTAAGCTGGAAAAGTTTGTCTAAAAGGAAAATATCTTCCTGGTGAGTCAACTTAAGATTTGTCTCCTCGCCTAAGACCAGTTTTACTTTTGTTTTAGGTAGGTACTTCACTACTACGCCACAGTCATCTGTGGCTTGGAAGTTTTTATCTTTCAAAGCGAGATCATAGGCGCTCTTAATTGTAGGGAGGTAGAACCCTTGAGGCGTTTGTCCTCGATACAGAAAGGCTCGATCAGGGATGTTTTTTATAAAATCTTTATCGCTACTAACGTTAACAATAGTATCAACAGCAGGGATTACAACATCTACTGCTGAATATTGTGTTAGCGCGTCACATACATCACTGATTACTCTCGAAGAAACGAGAGGCCTAACGGCATCGTGAAAAATTAGATTTATATCTTTTTCTTTTTCATAAGCTTTTATGGCCGAAAGACTGGATTCAAATCTTTCTGAGCCGCCATTTAAAATCTTTTTGACCTTATGCCAATTATTGCGACAGATAATGTCTTCCATTTCGGCGTAGCATGATGTAGAAACCACAACTGCAATTTCATCGATGTTTTTATGTTGCTCAAAGGCTTGTATGGTGTGCTCAATCACCATTTTGCCGGCAATTTTGATAAATTGTTTTGGTTTGCTTAGCCCCGTCCGTTTTCCTGAGCCGCCAGCTAAAATAATTGCTACGTTTTTCATTTTATTATTTCCCGATATTTCTTATTATGATGTCTACAATAGCTTTGGATGCGTGACCACAGTCACGGGATCCCTTTTCTTTTAGAAAACTATTGACTTTTAATGTGTAATCTGCCTGGTTAAATGATTCTATGTTTTTGGATAGTTCTGCGTTATTTTTTGAAATTGAAAAAGGAGTTTCTGCTAGTGGGTAGTAGAGCCCTCTTGTGCACAGATAATGGTCGTAGTCGGGGACGAAGAGAAAAACGGGTCTCCTTAATAACATAAAATCATAGGCAGCACTTGAATAATCCGTTATTAGGCAATCTGCTATTAATAAAAGTTCTTGTGGGTCTGGATAGTGAGCAACGTTTATTGCTTCATTTTCTTCATTTATATTAAGCGGCTGATTCGGGTGTGGACGTAAAGCTATCTTCCAATCGCCCCCGAATTTATTTTCTAGAGCATGTTTTAGATTTTGGAGATTTACTGTGATCTGTCTATTGCCATTGCCATCTCTAAATGTTGGCGCATATAGCGCTACTTTCGATGCGGAGCTAATTCCAAGAAGTTGCTTTATCTTGTTGGCAGTTTCTTTTCGATTAGCAGAAAAAAATAAATCATTTCTCGGACTTCCTTCCTCTATAATTTCCCCTGAATAGAAAAAAGAGCTTCTGTACTTTTCAGACAGCCAGGTTGAATTTGATAGCAAGTAGTCAATTTTGGAGGAATCTAACTGAGATCTTTTTATGTATTTTGATGTCAGATGTTTGCAATCGGCTTCCATTTTCTTAATTCCCATTGATCCGTGCCAGGTTTGAATATATATTTGGCCATTTTTTTTATGGAAGCCTTTGTCGAAATATTTTCCCATTCTGACATTATTGACAATTATTTTTGCAGTGCTCCATTCGAATATTCTTAAAATTTTATTCCATTTTTTTACCTGTACGTTGTCCGGAAATGTTTCGGCAGGGTCATCGCTTAGCCAAATAATTTTGCAATGAACTCCTCGCCTTAGTAGTTCTTCGGTTATATATTTTGGGTTGCACCCGTATCCTCTGCCATCAAAGTTTGAAAATACAATTTTCTCTTTGTTGTTTTGTAGAAGATTGAAGATGAAGGATAACGGATTTTTCATTTTTTTTACCTCTGAAGGATTTTCCCCAGTGATTGTAGAGAGGCGAGTATTTTCTTTTCTTGACAAGAGCTAATCTTGCGTTTCCATGTCAGCTTGTGGCAAAAACTTTGTTTAAAAATATCAAGAATAAGCTCTTCATTTTCAAGTAGTGAGAACTGAAGTAGATGCGGAGCGATATTGGATAATTTTGGCATCGAATCAAATTCAGCACGACATTCACTCTTGCTTGTGATGGCCCAAGAAATTGCCGCATGAAAAAGAAAGTAATCGATCAATTTATTCTGTTCCTCCCAATATTTTTCTAGTATTTTTTTTGTATAGGATAGTGTGTATGTTTGCGGGGCAGCTGCAATGAACCAAGAAGACCCTGAGTGGATTGTGCCTACAGACGAGGGAAGATTTAAATAACCTTTGGCTAAGTTTTGAGGTATGGATTGGTTGTAAATAAACCAAGATGGTGATTGAAAATAAAATAAGTTTGATGATGTGACAAACTCTGGTGGGGGTGCCCTGAAAAAGACTGTAGAGTCAGCCCAAATTCCTCCAAATTTGTTTAAGAGACAAACTCTTACATAATCCGAAAAATGTGTGATTGAGATATAACCACGAGAAAGCTTTTCTTTGATTGTGTCCGGAATAACAATAAAATCTGAAATATTATCCTTTGTTATGATTACGTGTCTGTATCCAGGAGGACAGTTTTTGGAGCAGCTTTCTATGCAAACTCTGGCAATCGGAGGCAGTGTATGCATCCCTTGCCACCACATTTGCCACACAATTTTTTGATTGATATTGGTTATGCAGTGCTCAGCTGCGATAGGTGTGAAAAGCTGATCATAGGTTCCTGCATGTTCAGCTAGGTATTCGTATCCCGATACAGGCAAAGATTTTTTTTTGAACCAAGAGAACATTTTATCTTTTAAAGTTAAAGCCAATAATTGAAATTTGTTAAGCGATCAGTTGTTGAGATTGCATAAAAAAAGCGGCAAGGTAAAACCCTTGCCGCTTTACGGAATAAAACAACCGAGACTGTTGAATCTTTATTCAACAGTACGCGTACCGATCACTTCGATCACAGCGCGGCGGTTCGGGGCGAGGCAGTCAATGAGATCAGCCTTCGTCTTGATGTCGCCGGCCTTGCTGGGATTCGGGCAGTCAACAACCGGATCAGCGGTGCCGCGGCCTTCGGTCTGGATGCGGGTCGTGTCAACGCCCTTCATGCCGAGGTAGTCACGCACGGATTCGGCGCGTGCGAGGGAGATCTTCTGGTTGTAGGCTTCGGAGCCCAGGCGGTCAGCGTAACCGGTGGCAAGCACGACTTCGAGGTCCATGCCGGCCATACGGCTCACGAGCTGGTCAAGAAGAACCTGACCGGCAGCGGAGAGGTTCACGCTGTCAAAGCCAAAGAGCATATCGGCGGAAAGCGTCACCTTGGCGGTTGTGGGAGCGGTCACCGGAGCCGCAGCGGTCTTGCCGCAGGCTTCCGCCGAGAGGATGTCCTTGTCGCAGGTGCAGCCGGCGCCTTCGGGACCGGCCTGTTCAGCCAGAGCCGGAGTCCAGAAACCGGTACGCCAGCAAAGGCCGAACGGATTCATGACGGTGGCGTTGGTGGAATTGACAACGTAGGGGTTCACGGGAGCAGCCGTGCTAACACCGGTCGTCGCAATCAAAGTCGCGGCAATCAGACCGCCGATCTTGACAGAAGTTTTCATTTCCTTTTCCTTCAAAAAATAGGCACTGTTTGCAGCGTCCACACACCGGCGGGAAATACGGCCGCCGGACCCGAAAAACGGGAAGATGAGCCGCGGGCGCAGTGCTACGCCTGCGGCAGATATAGTTCTGACTTATGCCATTGTGCCCTAAAAAACGGCCAATGTGGTAGAAATCGGCCTGATTTGTGTGTCGGCACAGTCTGCGTGTCTCACTTTTCAACGGTGAAGCCCTGTTTGAGGGCCTTACGGACGCGGAAACGGGTGAGGAGAAACGCGGGCTAAAACGGTAAAATAAATCGTTTTCCGCCGGCAAAGAATCTTTTCCGGCATTTTTAGGGTTGTCAGACACAAACAGAGCTCAGTATGGATCAGGACACCAACGACAATCAGAATCACGACGAAAGCGGATCGATCAACGACGGCGAAGCCAACGGCATGCCGATTTCCTATTCCCTTGAAACGCTTCCCGTGACGCTGGAAACGGAAATGAAGCAGGCTTACCTCGATTACGCCATGAGTGTGATCGTGGGCCGTGCTCTTCCTGATGTGCGTGACGGCTTTAAGCCCGTGCACCGGCGCGTTCTGTACGCGATGCACCAGCTCAACAACACCTTCAATAACCCCACCAAAAAGTGCGCGCGTGTTGTGGGTGACGTGATCGGTAAGTACCACCCGCACGGCGACCAGGCCGCGTACCAGACCTTGGTGCGCCTCGCGCAGGACTTTTCGATGCGCTATCCGCTCGTTTCCGGCCAGGGTAACTTCGGTTCCATTGACGGCGACGGGGCGGCGGCCATGCGTTACACGGAGTGCCGTCTTGCGCAGATTGCGGACTCCATGCTGGACGACCTTGAGGAAGACACCGTCGACTTTGTCCCGAACTTTGATAACTCCGAAAAAGAACCGGTGGTGCTCCCTGCGAAACTTCCGAACCTGCTGGTGAACGGTTCTGCGGGTATTGCGGTCGGTATGGCAACGAACATCCCGCCGCACAACCTCGGAGAAACCGTGGACGCGTGCCGCCATCTTCTGCACCACCCGGACGCCAGTGTTGACGAACTGATTGCCAAGATGCCCGCTCCAGACTTTCCCACGGGGGGCATCATCTTTGGCCTCAAGGGCGTGCACGAGGGCTACCGCACCGGGCGCGGGCGCGTTGTGATCCGCTCGCACACGCACTACGAAGAAACGAAGACAGGGCGCCAGGTTCTGGTCGTTGACGACATCCCGTATCAGGTCAATAAGAAGGTGCTCGTTGAAACCATCGCCCGCCTGATGCACGACAAGAAGATCGAAGGGATTTCGGAACTTCGTGACGAGTCGTCGCAGAACGTGCGCATCGTGATGGAACTTAAGCAGGGCGCTTTTGGCGAGGTGATCCTCAACCAGCTCTATAAGCTCACGATGCTGCAGACCTCGTTCGGCATGAACATGGTGGCGCTCGTGGACGGCCAGCCGCGCCTATTAAACCTCCGTCAGATCATTGAGTCGTTTTTGAGACACCGCCGCGAGGTTGTGAACCGCCGCACGATCTTCAGGCTCAACAAAAACCGTATGAGGGGCCACATTTTGGAAGGCCAGGCGGTGGCTTTGTCCAACATCGATGAGTTCTTAAACGTCATTAAGACGGCGCCGACCCCTGCAATTGCCAAGCAGCAGCTGATGGCGCGCGCCTGGGAATCGGCGCTCGTCACGTCGCTTCTCACCGGTGTCGGTGACCCGTCGGCCTACATGCCCGAGGACGCCGAAGCCGGTTGCGGGCTTGATAAGGACGGGCGCTACCACTTAAGCGGCGTTCAGACCGACAAGATTCTGCAGATGGCGCTGCAGAAATTGACGGGCCTTGAGCAGGACAAATTAAACGACGAATACCGCGAATGCCACGCTCAGATTGCGGATCTTCTGGATATCCTCGCGCGCCCCGAGCGCGTGATGGCGATCATGGACGCGGAACTTGAAGAGTTGAAGACGAAGTGGGGCGACGCGCGCCGCTCTGAAATCGATAATTCAAGCGACCCGAACTTCAATCCCCTCGATTTTGTCGCCAACGAAAACGTCGTTGTGACGCTCTCGCGTGAGGGCTACATCAAGCGCTTGGCGCTCGCCGAATACCGTGAACAAAAGCGCGGCGGCACGGGTAAGCGCGCTGCGAAGATGAAGGAAGGCGATGTCATTGAACAGGTGTTTGTCGCCAACACCCACGGTAAGGTGCTCTGCTTCAGTAACCTCGGCCGCGTTTATTCGCTTGACGTCTACCTCATTCCGGAAGGCGCCCGCGCGAGTAAAGGCAAGGCGATCGTGAACCTTCTGCAGTTGATGCCCGAAGAAAAGATCACGATTGCGCTTCCTGTGACCGCCTTTGAGGCTGATCACTTCGTCTTTATGGCAACCGCCAAGGGCGTTGTGAAGAAGACACCGCTTACCGAGTTCGAGCAGGTGAAGCGCGCCGGCAAGGCTGCGATCAGTCTCGATGAAGGTGACAGCCTGATTGGGGTTGCCATCACCGACGGTAAGCACGATGTGATGCTCTTTTCGGACGCCGGCAAAGCCGTGCGCTTTGATGAAGCCTGCGTGAGAAGCCTCGGCCGTACGGCCCGCGGTATGGGCGGCATGAGGCTTGAGGGCGAAGACCGTGTGATTGCCCTTTTGGTGGCTGAAGACGACACGCAGATGGTTCTCACAGCCTGCGAAAACGGCTACGGTAAGTGCACGCCGATCAGCGAATACACGCGTCACGCCAGAAACACCAAGGGCATGATCGCGATTGCCACGACGGAACGTAACGGCCGCGTGATCGGGGCAGTGCTCGTGCACGAAAATGACTCCGTGATGTTCTTGTCGGAGTCGGGCAACATCGTGAGGAGCCCCGTCTCCGACGTGCGTGTCACCGGGCGCGCCGCACAGGGCGTGACGCTCATGGATGTGAGGGGCGATGACCGGCTCATTCACATCGTGCGCGTGGCCGAAGACGACCTCGATAACGAGGGCGAAGGCGGCGAGGGTGACGGTGAAGCGGGAGCCGCTCAGACGGGTGCTGAGGATCAGGAAACGGCGGAGAACGAAACGGCCGCACCTGACACACCGTCAGACACTACCGACAACAACTAAGTAAACCCCAAAGCCGGTCTTTCATGGCGAAAGGCCGGCTTGCCGACTGCAGGGCGGACGTCACGCTTTAACCCGCGGCAGTCAGTCAGAGTAAACGTGAAGGGAGAAAACTCGTCAACTACCCCTGACTGAAGTCAGAGGCTTGGCAACAAGTCTTGGTTGACTAG
>OJOV01000679.1_pt1 | contig 34819 bp, 32 predicted proteins | sample 1598281 | NCBI WGS metagenome assembly OJOV01 (sample SAMN03922469, study PRJEB24848) | human gut metagenome | isolation source: stool sample | host: Homo sapiens | place: Germany | collected 2010-11
GCGGTTTAAGAGTGCTAAACGGGGCTTGCACAGCGTTGAGGGAAAATCAAACAAAGCGGGGCTTCGTTGGAAGGCTAAGACGTGGACGCTCGAGGTTAAGGGAAGGACAGCGGGATTGCCTGCCGCTAAAATCCCGAGTGCTTCATGCGCCTTTCTCAAAAAATCGTTTCTCAACCGTGAAAACACTCGCGCCCGACACAATTGATCAGATGTTCCGCACGCCCGGCGAAGGGATGGACGGGGCGTTGGCGCGTCTGTACGGTGAGCCGCTTTTTTCCGTGCCCGAGGGGCTTTACATCCCGCCCGACGCGCTCGAAGTGTTTTTGGAAAGCTTTGAAGGGCCGCTTGACCTCCTGCTTTACTTGATCCGCAAGCAGAAGTTTGACGTGATGGACATTCCCATGGCGCTTTTGACCGAGCAGTACATGGCCTACGTTGAACTCATCCGCAAGAGTAACTTGGAACTGGCCGCCGACTACCTCGTGATGGCCGCCAACCTCATGCACATCAAAAGCCAGCTGCTGCTGCCTGTGACGCGCATTGACACGGGCGAAGAGGTGGAGGACCCGCAGGCCGAGCTTGCCCGGCGGATCATCGAATACGAAAAGATGAAACTTGCGGCGCAGGACCTGGAGGCAATGCCGCGGTGCGGTCGTGACTTTCTGCGGGCTTTTGTGAAAATCGAGCAGGAGCAGTTTCAGCTTCTGCCGCAGGTTTCGCCCGACGATCTTGCCGCAGCCTGGGCCGGGGTTCTGGCGCGGGCCAAACTTAAGGTAAGCCACACCGTGCAGCGGCAGGAACTTTCGGTGCGGGAGTTCATGAGCGCCATTCTCAAAAAACTAGCCGCGCACGCCTTCATGGAATTTCATGAGCTCTTTGAAGAAGGCGCGGGGATGGATGTGGCCATCGTCAATTACCTCGCGCTTCTGGAACTTGCGAAAGAAGGTCTGGTGCGCATCACGCAGGCTGCGCCCTTTGCACCCATTTATGTCACGGGGGTACTTACCGAGGCGAAGAGTCAGCTTCTGGAAACCGTGCGCCCTGCCTTTGAACTCACGGCACCCATGGGCCGTACCACGCCGCAAGGAGAAGGAAATGGCCTGTAAGTACTGTGCTGACTATATTGCCCGGGGTCTAAAGGACGTTGAGAATTTTGAAAAGGCTTGTGAGGCCTTGAGGCTCGATCCCCATAAGCAGAGTGACTGGGAAGCCATTGTCCGCGCCATGGTGATGATCGGGCAGTTCGGCACGATCCGCCTGGCAAGACGGTTTCCTTTCGTGACTGATGAAAAGACCTTCCTGATGGTGGCGCGCACCGCGCTTAACTTTTACTGGATGACGCTTGACTTCTGGGAAGACAAGCTCGTCATTGAACGGCAAAAGCGCAAAGAGGCCGATGAAAAGGCGGCAGCCGACCTGCAGGCGCATATCGACGCCAAAATCAAAGAGCATGAAAAAGCCCGGGCAGCGTTTCTCGAGCAGTTCCGCATCAAGGGGTAAGTGCTCGCGCCGGCCGGGCCTTTGGCCGAGTTACTGCAGATTCTGAATCTGCTCGCGCATCTGTTCAATCAAAAGCTTGAGGTTGACGCTGGCGTCGGTCATTTCAATCGCGGCGGCCTTTGAGCCCAGGGTATTGGCTTCGCGGTTCATTTCCTGCATCAGAAAATCCAGGCGTTTGCCGACGGCGCCCCCCGCCTGAAGGACCCGGCGCACTTCGGCGGTATGGGTCTTTAACCGGTTGATTTCTTCGTCCACGTCGACTTTAAGCGCGTAAAGCGTCACTTCCTGGCGGATACGCTCACCGGCTTCTTCGCGGGTAAGCGCAGACTTGGCGGCTACGGGCCCGGCAAGGGCTTCCTCGAGGCGCTCGGTGAGCTTCGTTTTCAGAGCCGCGACAATCTCAGGCATTTTGACGCGCACGCCCTCGGCGATTGCATCAATCTTGTCGCAGTAGCCCGTGAGGACCACGGACAGGGCCGCACCTTCGCGCTCGCAGGTTGCACTGAAGGCTTTCAGCGCCTCGGCAACAAGCCCCGCAACGGCTTTACTTAACGCCTCGTTATCAACGGCTTCGGTTTTCACCACGCCGGGGTAGGCAAGGATTTCCGCCACTGACATGGGGCGCGCTTCAGGCAGAACCTCAACAACCGACTGCTGCAGCTTTTTAATGAGAGTCAGGGCCTCGGCCGACACAGAACTGCCGTTTTCGGTGAGTTCTGCGGTGAGGTTTGCGCGTACCTCAAACTTGCCGCGGGCGACAGACTGCGTCACAAGCGTTCTTGCGGCCTGTTCCGCCGGGCGCAGTTCATCGGGAAAGCGCACCTGCAGATCGAGAAAGCGGGAATTAACGCTTCTGAGTTCAACGGTTACGTGTCCGAGCGCGCAGGGTCCCTGCGCGATGGCGTAACCGGTCATGGAACGAATGCCAGGCATGGTTGTCCTTTCGGAAAAGTATTGGAAATTGCCGCGAATTGTAAGGCCGGCGGCACGGGTGAAGGCATCGTTTTGCGGGCGTGTTAGCATGAGCGGCACTTCCAACCGGAGAAATCAATGTCGTCTCGTCATGACGGTCGGCGCGCCGATGAAATGCGCCCGCTTTCCTTTGAACGTCATTACACCTGTTACGCCGAGGGGAGTGTGCTGGTGAGTGTAGGCCGCACCAAAGTGCTTTGTAACGCCACGGTAACGCCGGGCGTGCCGCGCTTTATGAAGGACAGCGGCGAAGGCTGGGTGACGGCGGAATATTCGCTTCTGCCGCGATCGACCGCCACCCGTACGGACCGCGAGGCTGCCAAGGGTAAGCAAAGCGGCCGCACGATGGAGATTCAGCGCTTAATCGGCCGCAGCCTCAGAGGCATCGTTGACCGTAAAAAGTTGGGCGACTTCACGGTCACTGTGGACTGCGACGTGATTCAGGCCGACGGCGGCACGCGCTGCGCCTCGATTTCAGGAGCCTACGTGGCGTTGGTTGATGCCGTTAACGGCATGCTGAAGGCGGGTCTTATCAAGGAAAATCCCATCCGCGAGCAGGTTGCGGCGGTCAGTGTCGGAATCAGTAACGGCGTGCCTGTGCTTGACTTTGACTATGTTGAAGACAGCACCAGCGGCACCGACATGAATGTGATCATGACCTCAGGCGGCGGATTCGTGGAAATCCAGGGCACGGCTGAAGGCATGCCCTTTACCCGCACGGAATTGAATAGTCTTCTGGACCTTGCGGAAAAAGGCTGCCGCGAGATTATGGCCAAACAGACTGAGGCGCTTGCCAAAGCGTAAGGAGCAGCAGCGATGAATGAACTTGTACTTGCGTCCGGCAACAAAGGAAAACTGCGTGAATTTAACGCCCTTTTCGGTCACAGAAGCATTAAGGTGCTTTCTCAGGCCGAGCTTGGCGTCAAGGCAGCCGAAGAGCCCTTTAATACGTTTGTGGAAAATGCGCTTGCCAAGGCCCGCAATGCGGCACGCCAGACGGGGCTTCCGGCCATGGCGGACGACTCCGGCATCACCGCGGAGGCACTTAACGGTGCGCCGGGCGTACACAGTGCCCGTTATGCCGGGGATGCTGCGGACGACACCGCCAACAACCGTAAGCTCGTTGCCGCGCTGGCAGGAAAGACCGACCGCCGCGCGCACTACACCTGCGTGCTTGTGGCGGTTAAAAACGCGGATGACCCGGAACCGGTGATCGTTGACGCACGCTGGGACGGGGAAATTATTGATACGCCGAAAGGCACCGGGGGCTTCGGCTACGACCCTTATTTTTACCTTCCTGACTTCGGGCGCACGGCTGCGGAACTTACGGCCGAGGAGAAAAACGACGTAAGCCACCGCGGGCGGGCCATGCGGCTCATGCTTGAAGAATTGTCGGACAGGTGGGGATGGTAGCCGCGGGTGTTAAAAAGGAGCCTGCGGCACTTTACGTGCACTGGCCCTGGTGCGTGCGCAAATGCCCGTACTGTGACTTTAATTCCTTTGCCTGTGCGGGGAAGATCCCCGAAGGGGCGTACATTGATGCGCTTTTAAAGGACCTCACGCATGCGGTAAAAGACCTTGCCGGCCGGCCCGTAGCCACCGTTTTTTTCGGGGGCGGCACGCCAAGCCTGATGTCGGCCGCGGGCTTTACGCTTCTCATGGATGGAATCAGAAACCGCGTCACGCTCCTGCCAGATGCGGAAGTGACGCTTGAAGCCAATCCCGGTACGGTGGAGGCCGCGCGCTTTGAGGCCTACGCCAAGGCGGGCGTGAACCGCTTCTCCATCGGTATTCAGAGCTTTAACGACACGTATCTTGCAAAGCTCGGGCGCATTCACACGGGGGCAGAGGCTCTTCACGCCGTCAAAGCGGCGCGCGATGTGGTGGAAAATATCAATCTTGACGTGATGTTTGCCCTGCCTGGGCAGACCGTCGATGAACTCAAGGCGGATCTTGAGACAGCGCTCTCGCAAAACACCACGCACCTGAGTTTTTACGAACTCACGATCGAAGAGGGAACCGCTTTCGGAAAGAGACCTCCCGCGGGGCTGCCCGACGGAGACCGTGCCGCCGATATGGGGCAGCTCGTGCACGAGACGCTCACGGGCGCCGGCTTTTCGCACTATGAGATTTCGGGGTACGCCAGACCAGGGCGCCGATGCCGGCACAATCTCACGTACTGGACGTTCGGGGACTATCTCGGCATAGGCGCGGGCGCACACGGCAAAGTGGCGCGGGAGGGCGCAGTGATCCGCACCGTCAGAGAAAGTAATCCCCTTTTGTACATTCAAAGCGTCTTTGAGGGGAGGTCCGAAAAAGAGCGCCGTACGGTGGCACGAGAAGACCTGCCTTTCGAATTTATGTTAAATGCGCTCAGGCTCACCGACGGCGTCCCCGCGCAGCGGTGGACGCAGACAACGGGGCGGCCTTTGACGGACATTGCTGGGACGCTTACGGCACTTCGAAAGGAAAAGGTTCTCACGGACGATATCGGCCGGATTGCTGCGACCGAGCTCGGACGGCGTTTTTTAAGTGACGTACAGGAACGGTTTTTGGAAGAATAGGTTTATGCAGGCTCTTCTACAGCGTATCGGTTTTGCGGCCGCAGCGTGCGCCGCGCTTTTCATTGCCGGGTGTTCCACGGCGCCCAAGGGGCCTCTGGGGCCCGACGGCAATGCGTTGCCTGAAAATGTCGTGACAACGGCAGCCGCGTACTTTGTGCCGGCGGACTTTAATGCGCTTCCTGCGGTGCGGCCTGCGGACTGGACCAATGCGCTCACGGCCTTCCGCGCCTCCTGCACGGTGATGGGGCAGGAGAGTCTTTGGACGAAAGCGTGCGCAAACGCACAGTTTGCAACGGACGAAACGGCCGAGAGCTTTTTCAGTACCTATTTTGAGGCCTATGAGGTGATTTCCCGCGAAAAGGCGGCTTCGCCCACGGACACGGGCCTTATGACCGGCTACTACGAACCGATGCTCCGGGGCAGCCGCCGGGCGCACGGCCCCTACCGCTATCCGCTCTACGGGGTACCCGAAGATCTCATCACCGTGGATCTCACATCACTGCACCCGCAGTTAAAGGGCCTGCGGCTTAAAGGGAAGGTGGTCGGTAACCGCCTTGTACCCTACGACACGCGAAGAGAAATCACTGCCAAAAAGGACGTGAAGGCCCCGGTGCTTTGCTGGGTGGACGATCCGGTGGATGCATTTTTTCTGCAGATTCAGGGGTCAGGCCGTGTGCTTCTGGATGACGGCACCTGGATGCGTGTGGGCTACGCCGATCAAAACGGGCATCCTTACCGCGCAATCGGAGGGTGGCTTATCGAAAACGCAGGGCTCACCCGCGACGAGATGAGCATGCAGCGCATCCGCCGCTGGGTGCGGGAAAACCCAAAGCGCATGCGCGAACTCTTAAACACCAATCCGAACTTTGTGTTTTTTGAGGAACGTGTCGGCATGGGCGAGGCGGACGGCCCCCTGGGGGCTCAGGCCGTGCCGCTCACGCCCGGGGCGTCTGTGGCGGTGGACCGCCGCTACTGGAAGCTGGGGGTGCCCTTTGTGACGGAAGTGACGCAGGACAATCCCGCGATGGCTTTTGCGCGCCCCGTGATTGCGCAGGACACCGGGGGCGCGATCCGCGGCGTGATCCGCTTTGACTACTTCTGGGGCTTCGGGGATATTGCGGGCGCTCAGGCCGGGCGGCAAAAGAGCCGGGCGCATGCCTGGGTGCTCGTGCCCCGCGGCATGAAGCCTTCTGACATTATGACGGCCCGTTAAGGCGGAATAACCCGAAGGAAATGAGGGTTATGGCTCTTTATAATCTGCGCACCTGAAATTTTTCAGCCTGCCGGCATTGAAGTCCGCGGGCTCCGTGGAGACAAAACACTATGTCTGAAAACGCAACCCAGACCCAGGCGCAGACGGCCCCCGCAGCCCCCGAAGCGGCGCCTGATCCCATCAAGTTCACCGACGCCTGCGTCGCCAAGGTAAAGGAACTCCTCGCTGAAGACGGCAACGCCGGCATGATGCTGCGCGTCTTTGTGCAGGGCGGCGGCTGCCAAGGCTTTCAGTACGGTTTTCAGTTTGAGGAAAAGCCCGGTGAAGACGACACCGAGATCGTGCGTGACGGTGTGACGTTCCTCGTTGATTCCCTGTCTTTCCAGTACCTCGTGGGCGCTGAAATCGACTACAAGGACGACCTTGAAGGTTCTCAGTTTGTGATCCGCAATCCCAATGCCGTGACGACCTGCTCCTGCGGCTCGTCTTTCTCGGCCTAGAGAGCCTTTTTCGGGCGGGTTTTGTCCCGGCCCAGTGCAAACCCGTGCGGTTTTCCTGCGTCGGCGCAAGAAAGCAACACGGGTTTTTCTTTTTCAGATCGGCTCTGTAATAAAAAGTTTCAATCCGTGTAGAATGGTTCGCGTTGGATGTTTACCTTAGGTCTTATCCCGACATTTTCTGTGTCGACTTAGGGTAAACAACAGGCCGGGACCCGCGTGGATAAGCTTCCGTACGATTTTCGGCCGGCAGAAACAGGTGTTTCCCTCGCTTGTTTCTGACGCAAAAAATGAAAACACTATCGGAGGAACTATGACCTTAACCGCTTGGATTGCCATAGCAGTCATTCTGGTGACGGTTTGGGCGCTCATTAAGCGCTTTGAAACGCGACTTACGCTGATGGCCGCCGGCCTGTTTCTGTGCGTGATCAGCCTTGACCCGATGATGGGTCTGAATCAGTTCGCAAAGTCCATGACGAATAATTCCCTCGTGATGGCAATCTGCGGCTCGATGGGCTTTGCGTTTACCGCCAGTTACGCTCAGTGCGACCGCTCGCTCGTGCATTACCTCTCCGCCCCCGTGCGCAGCCTCGGTATCTTCCTGATTCCGGTCTGCACCGTGATCACGTTCTTCGTGAACATTGCCATTCCCTCGGCCGCAGGCTGCGCCGCTGCCGTCGGTTCCACGCTCATCCCCGTGATGTTGCGCGCCGGCATTAAACCGGCTGCCGCCGCTGCCGCTGTTTTGGCCGGTACCATCGGCTCCTACCTCTCGCCCGGTACGTCGCACAACCCGTACGTGGCGAAGATGGCCAACATGGACGTGATGGACTTCATCGGTTTCCATTCCTACTATTCTCTGATGTGCGGTGTGATCGTCACCGTGGGTGTCCTGATTGTCTGCCTCGTGCTGCGTGACAACAAGGGCGACACCAACGCTCAGGTTGACGAATCCAAACTTCAGAAGGGCGACTTCAAACCGAATCCCCTCAAGGCTCTCGTCATGCTTGTTCCGATCACGATCCTCGTTGTCGGCAACATGTGGGTTCCCGCCATCAAGATGGGTGTGGCACAGGCTATGTTGATCGGCGCGATCGCCGCGCTTGTGGTTTCCCTGACCAATCCGCAGCAGTTCTCCAAGGAATTCTTCAACGGTATGGGTAAGGGCTACGCCGACGTGATGGGCATCATCATCGCGGCAGGCGTGTTTGCCGCCGGTCTGCGAGCTTCCGGTCTTATCGACGTGTGCGTTGACGCTCTGAAGCATTCCAACGAATTCGCCCGCTGGGGCGGCGCTCTCGGTCCGTGGATCATGGGCGTTCTCACCGGTTCCGGCGACGCTGCAACGCTTGCCTTTAACGAAGCCGTGACGCCGCATGCGCCTGAATTCGGTATGAGCATTCACGGTCTGGGCGCCCTGGCGTTCCTGACCGGTGCTCTCGGCCGCACGATGTCTCCGCTTGCCGGTGTGACGATTCTGGTTTCCGGTATCGCCATGGTAAGCCCCGTTGAAGTCATCAAACGTACGGCGATCCCCTGCACGATTGCAGTGCTCGCGTGCGCCATCCTGATGGTCTAAACGCAAAAGACATAACCGGGCCTTCACGGGCCCGGCATCAAAAAGCCGGACGCTCTCTTTGCGGGACGTCCGGTTTTTTAGTGCCCGCAAAAAAGCCCGAAGGCCTTTGAAACCTTCGGGCGTCAGTGCTTCAGCACTGAATTATTTCTTTGTTCCGGCTGCAAGATCCACGAGAGTGAGGGTGGTCTCGAGACTCTTCTCCCAGGACTTCCTGAGTTTTAAAGCAGAAAATCGACAAAACCAGTAACCACAAGGTCTAACGGCTGGTTTTGATTATTTTCTTGTTGTACTTCTACCGCTGTCCCAGTTCACGGAGCATGGGTACGGCGGAGCGATTGGTGGGGAAGCGGGTGCCGAGGCAGGAGGCAAGTTCCGGCCTCGAGCACACCCGAGGCGGCAGCGACAGGCCGCAGGCCTGCAGGATGTCAGCTTTGTGGTTGCGTGCTTTGCCGGCAACGTACTGAGCACCAAGTTCTTCTTCTGTCAGCAACTCATTTCCTTTGCGCAGCTTCGGACCAAAGCCGCACCGGTAGAAGGTGATTTGGTTGTCATCGATGATTTGAGCCATCACGGTTGAGTCGTGCAGTTCACGGCACAGTGTGTCAATGCTGATTGGCGTTCCCTGCTTTTTCAGTTTGTCCTGCAGCAGCCTCAGCAGCAACAGGGCCAGTACACAAGCCGTAATATGGCCGTAAATATGGCTGGAAGTCCAGACATACATCGGGCGCAAGCCGATGTTGGATTTCATGATCCGGAAGCACGTTTCAATCTGATTCAGGCAGTGGTACATCGAGGCGATTTCCTTGCCCGTTTTCAGTATCCGTTCCCCCTTGTTATCCGACTCTTTGACTTCTGCAGCTGCAGTCTCCTTTGCTTTGTTTTCCTGCTCGTCAGCCTTTTCAGTCCGTTCAATGCAGTACTCGTCATAAACGACAGCAGCAAACCCGCAGAGCGCCTTGCGCTCTGCCAAAGCACTTTCGTCAATGCCGGTGATCACCTGCTTCTTTTCCTTGGTGTCGGTGGTGGCGATGCCTGCCCAAGCCGGCTTTCTTGTTTTAAGTTCCTTCCCGCTTCTTCTGCGGATCAAATCAGCCCAGATCTCAAGCAGTTTTTCATCGCGGCGCTTACGTTTTTCGCTCCAGGTCAGAACCAGTGAGCATTTGACTGAGCCGCTCTTGCCGGTGCGCTCCCAGTCCTCAATAACGCGGTATTTGTTGCTTTCAGGATCTTTGTCGTTAATCGATTGATAGGCTGACAGATCAAGCATCTGCTTAAGTGTTTCGTCATTGAGATTACTCACTTTTTGGGCCACCAGGTAGCCCAGCTCAAGCCGCTGGAGCATCAACAGATTTTCAGCTGAATTGAGTCCTCTGTCGGCAACAACAATGGCATGACCGATGTTGTATTTATCCTTGAGTTTTCTGATGGCGGATTCCATGGTTCTGTACTCGGAGCTGTTGCCTTTGAAAACCTCAAAGTCCATCGGAAAACCATTCTTGTCAATGACCAGAGCAATGGATACCAGCGGCAGATCCGAGCGGTGTTCCTTTGAGGGACCGCGCATTCTCAAAAATTCAGGATTGTGATCATCAGCCACGGCATCGATGAAGTCCTGCGGCAGAGTGTCCGGCAGAACGGAGCCGTCATCGTCAAAACACGCTTCCGGAAGTTCTTTTTCTGCGCGGGCCTGCTCAGCAGCAGCCTGCAGTTTGTCCAGAAAATCCTGGTGGTAGTTTTCCATCTCGGCATCTGTCAGAGGTGCCTCAAAATACGCATTGGTGACGTCATAAAAAACAAGCGTGGCTCTGTCAGTACCGTAGTGCTTGTCCATCTGACGGTTGACCCAGTTGAAAATCTCATCCTTGTTCTCTTTCAGAAAATCAAGCGTCCTGTAGCAGGCCTGCAGAGAGATTCCCTGCAGCGGAGCGCCGAGATACTCATCCTGATCATGGAAACCGGCCAACACAGAGCTCGGTCTCATGGCTTTTCTGAAAATCATGAAAGAAGCGGCGGCATTGAAGCTGAACTGCACTTTCTGATTGAGCTTGCTTTGCAGGTAATCAAATTTGCGGGGTAAGCACAAGGTCTTATTCCAGATTTGCTTCAGTGCATAGTGACCATACCGAAGCAGAGGAAAGTCCTCTGCCGGACTCTCACTTTGCCCAAGGACCTGCGCCACCGCTTCGGCCGTCTGGGCCCGAAGGGCTGCAACGGCCTGCTTTTTGCTCGCACGTTCACTGCCGAACTGCTGTTTGAGATTTTCCAGATAGTCGGGATCGTTGGCAGTCAGTTCATCAAGGCGTCCCAGGGTTTTGACGGTGCGGTGCCGCACCCGGCCTTTCTCGTCCCGATACCCTTCCACGAGTTTGACATAGGAGAACTTGCCGTTGCCGCTTTTGGTGATTTTTACGAACATAGTCTTTCCCCAAAGAGACCTTGATTTTCTAAGGAAATTATATCAGGAAAGACAACAGAATACAACAAGGAAACAATTTAGAAAAAGGCACAAAAATAAGAGCCCGTGCGGCTTTACGGGCTCTCAAAAAGTTAGTTTGCTTTAAAAGTCAGGAGGGCCTGGCATGCCCCACAGGGTTGATGAAACAGTGATTACCACGTCAGCTACAGTCGGTTCACGCGGGCACAACGTGCTCGGTGAACTCGATATGTACCGTCGGAGCAAAGGGCGCTCCAAGCCTGGACGTGCCGAACTCTTCGATGTCATCGGGGTCTTCCCCGACTCTCAAAAAGTCGACGTCATCAAGCGTGCGGAGTTTGTCCATGACAAACGCCACGCCCGAAAAGTAATCGGCATACCACTTGATGCTGTCCCAGTACAGGACAATGCGTCCGTCACGGGCTGTGAACTTCTCGCACGAGTCAAGAAGATCAGGCCACGCGTAGGCATCGTCGGGGCTCGCGGCGCAAAACTTCGCGAGATCTTTCCGCAGACGCTGATAATCACTGTTTTTTATCGCGATGCTGACTTCAGAGTAGTAACCCATTTGGGCATCTCCTAAAAAATCAGCCGGGTCCTTTTTCCCCCAACCGGGAAAAAGGATTTCCCGGCATTGGGGTTAAGTTGTCTGATGTTTCCTGAACAGGAAAATCAGCAGGGCAGTTCTTCATCGGCCGCAGAACCGTTACCGGTCTGCGCAGCGGCATTCTGAGCCGGTGCCTGGGCAGCCTCGCGGGGCTTTCCTTCGGCAAGGATCTGGATGTCGTCGATGAGGATGCTGGCGGTCTTGCCTTTGTATCCGGTCTTGAGCTCAACGTCCTTATAGGAAATCGAGCCCTGCACGCAAACTGTTGTGCCCTTGGTGAGGACGGAAACAAGTTTTTCTGTGCGCGGGCCGAACATCAGGCAGTCGTGCCAGGTGGTCTTTTGAGTGTAGGCCCCGTCAGCGCCCTTGGCTGACACCGAAGTGCCGACCCCGAAACTCAGCATTTTCATGCCGGTTTTGGTGGAGCGAAGCTGGGCGTCCTGTCCCAAACGACCGCAAAGAATGACCTGAGAAAATGAACGATAGTTCAACATGATGAATCTCCGTAATGAAGTAAAAAAAAACAAGAAAACGGGACACACCATGCCCCTTATGGGGATGGTTAACGTCCCTCATAAGGGTGGTTAATGAACACGTCTTTAACGGACGCGTTCGGTTGGTTAATGTTTCTGCGTCATGAGCTGCGTGCCGATATTCATCAGTGCCGCAGGCAGTTGAGGAAAGTCGTCAAGAAGAGCGTAAATCGGAAACGCCTGCCTGAAATACTCCTCATCATCTGAAGAATCCAGGCCGATACCGACTGCGGCAACCTCAATCCCCCAGCGCCGCATGCACTCAAGCACGCTGTTGGAGTTATCTCGGATTGCACCGTCGGTAATGACGATTACAACTTTACGTTTTTCCGGACGATGGGAAAGCACTTTGCACGAGCGGGCCAGTGTTTCGGTCAAAGGTGTTGCGCCCAATGACTCAAGACAACCGATCAGTTGCACGCGCTTTTCCAGTCTTTCCCCGAAAGGTAAGACGTTGATACAGGGCTCCTTTTTGATGAAGCTCATGTTATCCCCCCACGCGTCGCCTCTCAGAGCAACGGCAGGAAACACAGTCAGTGCGGTTTTAACCTTCGGAACCGTCTGCAGCGCAGTGATCAGACTGAGCGCCGACTGAATCGCGAGATTACCGCCTTCCAAGCCTGTTGACCCAGACAGATCAAGCAGTACCGAAACGGCCGTGTCCACATTTTGCGTTTCCTCGCGACGTTCAAAAACCTGCGTCGATCCCGAAATAAGACGAGAAAGACGCGAGGCCTGAAGACGCCGCCCGGACGCTGCCGTGTAAACACCTTCGTGCGATTTAGCCTGGATAATCCCGGTCATCGCGCGGCGCAACCTGGCACTGTTGACTTTGGCTTCAGCAAGACGCTTTCGGCCAAACTCATACCCCATGTTGCCGAACAGTAAAACCTTGTCCGGAGAAATGGGGTTGCGCCAGTCAACTTTAAAGGGAGTCTGCTCTACCTGACCGCTCAGATCTGCAGCGTCCTGAAGTTTTTCCTGACCATTTTCCGACAGGTCGGATGTGTCAATCTCTTCAGGTTTTGCGTCCAGAGCAGTTGCCGCGGCTTTCGCAGCGGCCTGATTAGCTTCCTTTGAGGTTTCGGTGTCATGGTTTCCGACCTCTGCATCCGTTTTACCGGTTGCCGAATGACCTTCACCCTCCGTCGGTCTGAGGTTTTCACGACAGACCGCACGTTTTTTCAGAAGGCTGATGATGCGTTCAGAACAGGCAATCACGTCATAGACGCTTTTGAACTTAAAAAAGTTAGAAAGTTCGGCGTCTACAGCCGCAGTGGTCCTCTCCCCGAAATACCGTACGCACCAGCCGCGCATCACGTCTCTGACCTTCACCGCAAGTCCGTCACGAAACATGGCGGACGTTGCGGTAATGCAGTAAAGACCGAGTGCGGAAGCCTCGTTGGGCTTATAGGCCGGCTTAAGGTATTCCTCAAGGCAAGGATCGTGAGCACAACGCAGAAGATACTGGGCACCGGCGTACTTTTTGATCATAAGCCGTTCAATGCGCGAGTCTTCAATGGCGTTGGCAAGACTTCTTAAAAGCGGCGAAGGATCCCGGTTCTTCCAGCACTGCATATCCGTGTAGCGGATATGACCGGCTTCGTGAACCACAAACCCCAGCAACTCTTCTTTGTTGATCTTTTTCTCGTCAATATTGACAGGCAAAACGATGGTCCGACCATCGGTGCAAGCCATATTGCCGAGTTTGATCTGAACTCCGAGCTTGTCCCCCAAACAGGCGGCAACAATCGGGAGTCCCTTCAGAAAGCATTTTGTATTGGATGTTCTCATGGCAAAGTTTCCAAAAAAAAGAAAAAGCGCCTGTGAGAACACTCCCGCCGCTGCTGCGAGGAAGGTCTCGCAAGCGCGGGATGGATGAAATGAACCGATCAGAAGATCGTGTTCAACGAAGTGGTCTGTTATTTACCCTTGCCAAGGTGTGCCACATAAAAACCAGCACCAATCACAACAGCAAGAAAACCACAAAACAATAAAAAAGATTCACTCATAGCACTTCTCCAGATCTGTCTGACAGAACAGAAAAGTAAATGGACAAACACAAGGAAATAATACCTATGATAAGGGCAAAAATCGGCTTAAAGTCGATTATGTCCGGGAAAAGTCCGACAACAGAAGAACCTGCCGCCACTTTTTCCAAAAACGATGCCAGTATCTTCAGAATTTGACTCTTGTGCTGACGCAACCATTCTTTCAGTTGCATTCTTCTCTCCGCTCTGTAAACAGGCTTCAGACGCAAACTTCCGAAGCCTGTTCGTCAGTTGATCAAAATGCCGACAAGTGAATCGCCTTCGGAGCCGGGGGCACATTGAGCAAAAGCATCAGGCTTTCCTCCGTTTCGGATTCAGGCGCTTCAGTCTTTGCTTCGGCCGGGCCTTCAGGCTTTTCTTCCGTCTTCGCTTCAGGTTTGACTTCAGCAACCTCCGGCACAGAATCCACGCCGAAAAATTCATTCAGCAGTGCATCCATGTCTTGAGCCGCCTGGGTTTCAACCTTGGTCTCAGGCTTCGGTTCATTTTGTTTATCACCAGCAGTACCATCCGCATCATCTTTTCCGGCAGCCTCTGTCTTGACTTCAGCAGTCTTAACCTCGGCAGCGGGTACTGCTTCTGCGGTTTCTTCGGCGGCCTGCGCTTCGGCAACAGCCTCTTTCACCTCAGCCGTCGAGGCTTCGGTAAAGAGTGAGGCAGTCACCGCAGGCATCGGCACCGACGGGAAGGAGCGTTCCATGTACTGATCGAGCGTCAGACGGCTGGCAGCCACTTCCGACAGCAGGTTTTCGTCACTTAAGAGACCAAGCGCTCCGTTAAGAGCGTTGTACTGATCCGAAGTGAACTTTCCCTTCGTCGGCATGAGGCCAAGCAGTCTTTCAAACAGGGTCAGCAAAGGACGCACACCACTGTTGAGAAATTGCAGACTCGCTAGCTTTTCCCTGAGTAACCTCAGCGCTGAGAGCGTGCGCTGACTCATGTCCTTGGCCTCTTTTCCGGAAACGGAACGGATCAGAAGAACACGAGAGCGGCGCGAGACATCGCGGATGACTTCAGCGAAAAGCCCGTTGACTGTGCGGCCCACCGAATCGGTCGTGTCAAGCTCCTGCCCTGCGGGCTGAAACTGAAACACAGCAAAATCGGCGTTGATTCGACCGGCAACATCGTAGGTCTGCGGCAGGCTGATGCGGGCCGCAAACTCAGGATTTTGTGCCTTCCATTCAGCGCAGAAGCGCGAAAGGTCAGCGCAGAACCGGTCACGCTGTTTGTTGAACTCCTCAGCCAATTCCCTCAGAGACTTGATCACTTCGGGAGCCTTTTCAACCGGGACTGCCACTCCTTTGCAGAAAGGCAGACCGGCATCGGCAAGAACCGTTTCCGCACGTTTTTTAAGCGTGTCGAAGATTCTCAGATGCTTCGGGTCAATGACCCGTTTCATGCCGTAGTTTGCCGTCACTTCGTTAGGCGGAAGGCTACCGTCAGTTCCGGCTGAATAATCAGACCGGGACATTGAGACAGTTCCCGTCCACTGCCGAAAGAACAGGTAAAAAACGACGAGCTTCTTGGCTTTGAGGTGTGCAGGCAGCTCCACGCAGTTGTCGGCGGCGGTGCTGGTGCTGTTGATAACGTTGGTCATGGTAAATCTCCAAAATAAAAAAAACGGAGACACCATGACCCCATACGGGGAAATCGTGTCCCCGCAGGGTTAAAAATTAAATCACCAGCACAGATTGTTTCGGTCTGTGCGAATGGTATGAATGGCCTCAGCAATATCGGCGTTGCGCTCCGGAACGAAGTCACGCGGATATTCACTTTGGCTCAGAGTCACCTTTTGAATGTTGCGGCTTTCGCGGCGGTAATTGTTGAGTTCATCTTCCGTGAGCAGCTGTCCGCGCCGGGTGAGAACCGACTTGTAGTCGATGCTGCCCCTTTGCGTGTACTGACAGACACTCACACCGTAAAAGTCCGCATTCCTGTAGTCACCCATCAGACGTATGAGCGTCTGTTTGGGTTCCTCAAGAAGAAGACTTAACCGGTCGATTTCCTCTTTGATCCAGCGATAATCGGCGGCCGCACGACCCCAGGTAATGAGATCATCACCTTTGGGGACATACAGGTCGCGCTCCGGGATCTTGTCGGGGGCTTTGTCCGCGAGAATGTTTTTCTTCCAAAACTCAGAACACTTGTTTCTGAGTTCAGCGATCTTGTCATTATCCCTGGCGACTTCAAAATCCAGGATTTTGTCGTCACCGAGATAAAACACAAGCCATCCGCGCGGGGCATCTGCCACCATCATCTGCCACTGAACCTGCCACTGGTACATCTGATAAGCATCAGACGACATGCCTCTGGCAAGCACATCTTCCAGGGTCGACTCCCCCGGACATTTGATTTCCACGGGTTCGCCCTGAGAGTTAAGGCCGTCAAAGGACGCACGGAAAACAGGATTTTGATCCCATTCGCCGCACGCAGGCATCACAACATCTTCGTGCTTGACCATGAAAAGGTTCCTGACCTCGTCCTCGTGTTCAATACCGTACTGAACATAAGGATTGCCTGAAAGGTCGGGAGGCAGTACGCGGCCGGTCTTTTCAGCCCAGACGCGCCAGGGCGTTGCAAATTCCGAATGACCGGATATTGCCACCGCCTCAGTTGCCGTAATACCCTTTTCACGCCACTTAAACCAGACATCACTGCGCTGGTCAAGTTCTACGTATTTCATATTCACTCCTAGTCAAAGACAGCCGGCAGAACACCCGAAGGTGTCTGACGGCCGCTCTGACATTAAGTACCCGAAAGCCGGTCAGAACGCCGGAGCGTCCTCGGGATAATCCGGAACAGCTGCGGCTTCCTGAACGGGATTGGCCTGTGCCTGACGGCGATCTTCTTCCTGAGCGGCTGTGACGCGGCGCTTGACATAGTCACGCGCTTCGCCGGTGAGTTTCTGCTCAACGAAGGCCAGGGACTGGGCAAAGTCGCCTCTGCTTCTGCCCATGGCAATGAGTTTGTCCGCCACCGCATCAAACTTGGACGTATCCAGGGTGATGGGTTTGACGGCCGGAGCCTGCGGCAGTGCGGGCTTGGATGCACCCGTGATGACGCCGCCTCCGTTCATCAGATCGTCAGCTTCAATGACCTCTCCGCCCTCGCCCACACCGACATCGGAAATACCGGTGACGGGGAAGCTGAAGCGGATTGCCTGGATCAGAGCGCGGTGATGGAGCATCAGACGCGGACTCTTGTTCCAAACAGGACTTTTACTGACAAAGACCTCTTTCATAAACACACGTTCGACCGTGGGATGCGAAATCCCCTTGAGCCAAATCGTGCATTCCGCCCATTCGGGTACCGAGCCGATTCCTTCAATCTGAATCATCGAGTCACTGTAGGTGACCTGATAGCCGTCATAGGAAGGCTGCCTGAGCATAATGGCCTTCCAGCCGTCAATGCTCACAATCGGCTGCACACCGCCCTTACCGCGGAAAGCCCAAATTTCACGGCGCAACGGGTTGATGCCCAGTTGCTCCGCGACCAACAAAACGTACATCACCTCTTCCGAGGTGAAGGGCGCTTCGTCGCGACCGACCTTAAAGCAGGACGCCTTCATGGTGTCCCACAGCTTGTTGGGGTCGACTTTCAGCTTTTCAGCCATACGGGCGACCAAACTTGTGTTGGAACCGCTGACGGCGGGAGTGTTGTTTGTGTTGTTGCTCATGATTGTGTTCCTTTAAAAAGAAAAAGCGGGAACACAATCCGGCCCCTTACGGGATCAGTTGTGTCCCGCAAAGGGTAAGAAAAAAAAGAGTGACCGGACCTGTTTTTGAGGCACGTCCGGCGAAGGGGTTTTAACGCCTACTAAGCCGCGTTCCATTGCTCACCGAAAACGGTGACGGCAACGGCGTTGGCGGCTTCACGTTCTTCAGGACTTAATTTGTTCAGGAAGAACAATTCAAGTGCCTTCTTTAACGGCGTTTTATCCATGGCGTAGAACTGAACGACAGAAGCCCAATTCACGAGGGAACGTGTGGAAAAAGGGATCGAAATCGACGGACCTTTTCCCTGTCCCAAAAAGCTCTTGCGCATCTCCTGTACAAAACGACACATTTGTGCGCGCAGCTTCTTATCAATATTTCCGGCAACGTTGGCGAGAATACCCTCCTCCACCTTCTCTGTCGGATAATTGACCGTGAGCATTCTGTAGCGGTCCATTGCGGCCACGTTCTGCTGCTGAATGCCCTGATAAAGGCCCGATTCATCGCCTGCACCGTTACTGTTACCGGTAACGATGAGACGAAACATCGGATGGGGCTTTACGGCCTCGCCTTGATTTTCAGCAATCAGCAGATTACGACCTTCAATCACGTCATTTAAAGCCGAAAGCTCGCCCGGAGAGGCAAGATCGGCTTCGTTTAAGACCAAAATCCATCCGTTTCGCATTGCCAGAGGCAGCGCGTTGTAAATGAACTTCATGGTCGGCGTGGACTGTCCCTCAGCCTGCGTAAGCCCCCACTGGCCCTTAAGGTCAGTGAATTCAAAGCGGTTGTTAAGCGTCAGATCCAGTACCGGCCAGTTAAGGCGGCTTGCTACCTGCATCACCGCTGAAGTCTTGCCGCAACCCGTGGGGCCCGTAAGCCATAAGGCCGTACCCTGCGGATAAAGCAGAAAGATCAGCAGATCCTGCAAGAGCGACTTCGAGAAGACATAGTTCGGGTCACGCTGAGGAATGCGCGGATGTGCCGAGTCGGCAAATCCGGTGCAATGCCAGGCGGGATTGAACTTGTACTCGCTGCCGTCGTCGTTGATGACGTGCTCGAAAGCCGAGCCGTTGATTTCCGTGTAGAAGCCTTCTTCAGCAGAAGGCGTAACGGACGTTGTGTTGATGTTTTCGTTTCTCATTTGTGTCTCCAAGGAAAAAAGAAATCCCCGGAGACCAATGACACCCCAAACGGGAAGTCTTGTTCCCGCGGGGAGACGATTGAATTAAAACTAGCGAAAGTGACAGATACACTCCGCCTGTTCGTTCTGCGGCAGAAGCGTGCTCCGCCGCTTTAGTTCAGTTTGGCAGTGAACGGCCTGAAAACAATATCCAAGCGGCACTTACCTGACATTACGCAACAAGCGCGGGACGAATCCCGGACCTGCTGCGCCGCCGTGTCTTTCAGTGTAGCGTTACCACCGCGACAGGCGTTGTATTAAGGGTCTGAGCCGCCACTCTGACAGAGAAGCGGCCGCAGCACTATCGGCAAGTAAAACTTAAACCTCAGCTGCTCTGCGTTTAAATATACAAAAGGGTTAAACCCTCGGAACACAAGTGATGAATCACCGTGTTCCGTCAACAGGAGTAGCGCCTGTTGTCACTCATTGTTTTTCCTTAACCGGGGAAACAACGAAAACCCAAGGCTCGCTAAGCGAGATTAACCGGTTAAGCCGACAAAGAAAGTTGTCGGCCCGCCCCAATCGTTGCGCAATCCTAACACCAGGCAAGAAACCGCATCGCGCACCGGAATACAAAAAGTGCTTTCTGTCACGCAAAGCCCCTTGTCTGTGCCAACTAACCTGATCCGAGGCAATTCCGCCCTGACTTAAAACATTGAGAAACGACATGGCTCAGGAGAATTTCAAGGACAAAAATCTATCGGAAACCGCTCAGGTTGAAAAAGAGGCGCTGAATCTCATTTCCAACGACATCAAGCTGGCCGATCAACAACGGCCGACGGAAAACAGCAACCGCCGGCATGTTTCTTACAAAGAGCGTGTCAAGCAAGCCCGTGAAGAGATGTACGGGGACAAGTCCGTACCCCGTGTGCGCTATGAACGGCGTGTCGGCGGTTCTTCGCATTCACGTGCCTACCTGAAACGCGACTACAGCCTGTACTCCGACAAGGCTCAGCTCTTCTTTGAATCGCATTATGAGAGCGTCAACATGTCGCTCATCGTGAGCACGCTCGTCATTGAAGCCGTCGGCGGCCCGGAACTTGCACAGAAAGTCTCGGACGAAATCGAAGGCGAATTCCGCAAACTTGAACAGGAAATGATGACAACTTTGGGCGAGCTCTCCCGAATTGCCGCGGAAAAAGGCATTCCCAGTGAAAAACAGGTTCCGGCCTATGACCATCTGCGCACCTACACGCCTCCCGTACATACGCCGCACTCCGTACAGTTTATGACGGTAACCACACTGTTTGACCGCATTGTTTCGCGTTGCGAAGGCTGCTGGATCAACCAAATCATGTCTGCCGACACCAAAGCCCGCATTACATCTTCATGGAGCAAAAAACTCAAGAAGTTCGTCACGGAGATTTACCAAATCCGCCAGGAAGCGCTGAAACAAGCGCGTAAAGCGGGTTTTGCCAAACGTGCCGCCGCAATTGATGAACGCGTCCACAGGGAACACGCCAATGAAACGCTCGGCAAAGCTGATGTGACGACTCAGGCAACCGCCAAAAAACCCAAAGATGCCGCAAATCAGACTGAAGCGCCAGCAACAGAAGCTGCGGTTCAATCACGTACTGCCCGCACTGCAAAAAACAAGGAACCGAAATCCGGCGATACGGCCACGCAGTCGTCGGCATCGCAGCCTGCGTCGCAGAAAGATAAGTCTGAGGAGGAATCCGGCACAAAGCCGCAATCACGGGACGCAGAAGCGGCCAAGGAGTAAGCCCCATGTCTGACATCTCTGTCAGATCACCGGCCGCAGCCGGTCTGGCCGGGAAGCTCCGTTCGGCCTACGGTGCAAGAACCGATCTAGCGGTCACGGCAAAGGCAAAGAATGCCGTCCGGGTGCTCAACGCAGCCATGCGCTCGCAAACCATTGCCCTGCGCAACAGCGCAAAAGAAAGGTCTGCACCTTGTCCGGCCGCTGCACTGCAGGTGCATTACAGCAAACCGCCGCAGAAATTCTCCACGGACGGGATCAACGAATTTTCTGCCCTGTTACTTTCTGCTGTCAGTACGTATGACGAGCTCGTGAGCGCTGCTGAGGCAGCCTGGTTTACTGCCACCATCGATCTTTCCGAACGTAGCCGGTTGATTCACAACTTCGCAGGCCGGATTCTGACCACTGCAAAAAGGCTCGCAAAATCCCAAACGGAGGTTGCAAAGTAATGCCGTCAACTCTGTCAGAACGCTGGGGAACTATCCGCAGTTACAGCTTCCTGGCATTTCTTGCAATGCACGTCATCTTTGTTCCCTGGACACTGGTCTTCTGTCTTTGGACTGCCGATAACTGGTCGTGTTTTAACTTTGTGCCGCGCCTGATGCTTTTTATGCTCTATGCAGCCTGCTGGTACATCTACTGGCCCGTCCGGCTTGCCTCGGGCCTTTGATCTTTGTTCTATTTCTGAAAAGGTTTTTCCATGTCCGAATCTACTGATCTTTCCGCTCTGAAGGCACGACTTGAAGATGTTGAAGCCCGCCAGGCGATACTCGATGCCGAAAAGAATGCCATTCGCGAGGAGATCCTGAAGGAATGCGCATCACTGTGCGCAAAGTTCCGTTTTACTGCACGCGAGCTTCGTCTTCCGTCCGAGGTTAAGCCCCGCTCTGCTGTTTCAGGCGCAACATTTGCTCCGAAATATAAAAACCCCGACGGGCCGGAGACCTGGTCGGGTCGGGGCGGCAGGAAACCGGTGTGGTTTACCGAAGCGCTGGCTCGGGGCATTCCGGAGGAAGCGATGCGTATCAAGCCCGGTACTGTTGAGTAAAATGAAAAACGGGATCAGTGGCAATTCAACCGGGGGAAACAACCGCGCAGACGGAAAGATTTCCTGCTACTGTGGCTACTTCATAATCAACCGGGGCGCACGATGAAGCCGACCTCCGAAAACCTGACCGAACGCGAAGAAGAACTTTCCGAGACTGACACTGATACCGAAGATGTTGCAGGGGCTGAAAGCGAAACGACTGCCCTCCCTGACTCCTTTTGGACGGAAACAAAGGGCGTAAAAGTGCGTCTGACCGAATAGAATCCAGTTCTCGTGTCGACTGAATAATCGGGGGGTTGGGGGCAATGTACCCAAAATCGGGCTCAGCGTGAATTTTTGCCATGATGCCCCCGGAATTTTCTCGATTTTTGATCTTGCACCAGCCTGCCTTTCTGAAAAATCAAGCTGGTGCAAAATTCAGGTTAGACCATGTTCCGGAATCGTGGGACGGAAATGGAGCAATCCTTGAATTTTTGAGCCGTCAGCTGACACAATCCGTGTCCGGCGGCTTTTCTTTTGTCAGCCGGTTTTGGGATGATGGAGAGAGAAAAAATGCCGGATTCGAAGAGTGTCCAAACGTTCATCCCGGCAACGGTGGGGCTTTCGCCGGGACTGGAAGCCGATATTCGCGAGAGACTTGTTCAGGCTTTCGGGACCGATGATGAAAAATCGCCGATGAAGGCTTACTGGGGATTTGAGGATCTAATGTCAGCCCTACTCGTCGAATGGGTGACGTCCCGTCGCCCGGTTCCGGATGAAGTCGTCAGAAAATGGAAGGGCGCTGCCGCTCTTCCGCCTGCGGGGCTCGAAAGCATGGCTCGATACGAAGCCGAGAGAGTGTTGCCGTGTGAAAAATCGGGCGAGACACTGAAGCATGCGCTGAATAAGCTGGCCGGAGATGTTAGGTATGGCAGCCGTGGCGGCAACTGGCATTCGCCGCTCTGGTTCTGCGGATACGAGCCGGGCGGCTGCCGATTCGTCAAAGGAGAGACAAAATATACAGTCCTTGATGCCGACTCATGCAGCGCAGTGGATCTCGGGTATCTGCCAGACGCTGAGCGGTTCGATCAGCTGAATTATCCGTATGCTAGAAAACTTGCGGCCTTTGTGCGAAGCCTTTTTGGCGAGGAACACGTTGATTCGACGAGCGAAGGACTTCAGAAGGCCGTTAAAGAGCTGCGTCTTTTCGCCGCCGACGGCATTGGCTGCGACTGCAATCTCTATCCGGTTCAACGGCCCAATCACAACATTTGGGATCAGCTCGGAATCATGTACAAAGGCGTCGATTTCGGCCTAGTTCGAGACATCACCGGAGCGCCTGACTATCCGAAAGACTTTATAGAAGCACGGCGGAATGCCTGGCGGAACCGATTGGCGGAAGTGCTGAAAAAGAATCCGGTTGTCATCATTGCCAACGGGAAACGGGAGGAGTTCGAGGAGATTCTCTGCGAAACTAAGCATGGGCAGTGGACGGAGGGTCTTGAAGGTGATCCTGAACGAAAGATTGCCGTTCGTGAGATCGACTTGGCCAAAGATGAAAACCTTCACGAGGGTCTCCTAATCAGCATGCCGCATTTTTCGAGCCACGGTCTTTCCAACAAGGTGCTGGCCGATCGCGCCAACTGCATTCGAAAGCATCTTGAAGGCCGCGAAAAGAGCGGCAGCGACTGGCGGGAGTGGTTCAAAAGAGCGGCATCTACTGGCGGGAGCGATTCCTGAGCCCTCTCTGATTTGATCCTCTCATCAAGGCGAACGACACCCTGCAAGGCGCTGGGCAAGGATTTCTTGCCGAGTCAACTGAAGAAGTTTCTTCCGGGAACGAAAGATTGAGTTTTATAGATGCTCGCCTCTCAATGCCTAAGGATTGGGAGGCGAGTTTCAACGGAGCCCGCTATGGACAGCACCAACAACATTCCTACGACACCAAACTGCGGTTTTGAGTCTCTCATTGAAGACGAGGAAGCGGCCTGCCTTGTCCGCCGTATTACCCTCACCAGCTACGACGACCTTTATCGCCTTGTAAAAGCAAGCATCTCTCCCGACGACCTGCCCAATTCGGAACTGGAGCGCTTCGGTAGAGCTTTTGCCCGTTATTTCGGCATCTTTCTCTTTGATGTCCGGATGCAGAATCCAACCGAAACGTTTTTAGCCGACCTCGGACGGTGGATCAAGGAACATCGCCATGAGTGCCGCTGCCCGGTCGTTCTGCTGCCGTCTGCTGCAACGTCGCACGCCGTCGCCGCTTTGGCGGAAACAGCTCTCGTACTTTTTCAGCGCCCTCAGCTTGCAGACGACTTGACGTCGTTCTTCGTAACCATGATGTCCAAAGACACCGTCCTCCGCTGTGACCTTTGGGACATCGTCACCGCAACGCAAAACCGCGGCTACTGGGAACTTGTGATCTGCACCGGCACTACGACCGACGCGGATCAACTGGACCAGGCCGGCAATCGGTTATTGACGTCGTTTACGAACCCGACAACGCCGCCAACCTGGCTCGTCAGTTTTACCGCGGACTCTGAGATCTCACCTGAGAATCCGTTTCGGCCGATCTACCTCCGTCTGGCAGACAACGTCAAAGACGGTCTTCTCTTCTGCGCCGTCAAAAAGGAGTCTTCCTGCGGCCACGCCTTTCGCATTGCTGTATTGAGTCTGTCGACTTTCCAAAATCCGTCGTCGTTCACCTCACCGAGTTCGAAATGAACGTTGTACTTCTGCTCTCGCATTTCAGGTTGCTACACTATCACTCTGACACAACAAATCCCGTTTGATTCGTGATGGGTAGGGAAAACGAAGCAATACAACCAAACCGGTGATGAGTGCTAGCTATTTTGAATATGAGTGTTAACCCGTATATACAGAGGAAGTGATCTCCTTTAACATTCCGAGCAAGCGTACCCCACACAGCTCTGGCTTTTCTTCAAAGCTATCCTGCAACAAGTGGGGTCTTCTTTTATCTGGAGTGTGAAAAATTCATTTCACTAAGCCGCCGTTGCCTGTGAAAGAGCAGGTTGCACTTCTCCAATCTCGCGGGCTGCACATCTCCGACCCCGAGCGCGCTGGTCGTTACCTTCTCAGTATCGGGTACTACCGACTCAGTGCCTACAGCATCCCGTTCGAACTTTCGCATGGGCAGGTTCATCGCTTCAAAGAGAATGTCAGCTTCGATGACATCTTGGGGCTGTACATTTTTGACAGAAAGCTGAGATGCCTGTTTTGGGAGGCTCTGGAGCGTATTGAGGTTCACATTCGTGCGCAGTGGGTCTACAACTTGACGACTCTGACGGGGAATCCCTTTGCTCATCTTGATCCTTTGAATTTTTCGAAAGAACAAAGCTACCGGCAGGATCTGAACAAGTTACGGGGATACGTCGACCGCAGCCAAAAAGAAACTTTTGTGCGGCATTTTTTCGAGAACTACGACGAAGAGCTTCCGCCGCTGTGGGCATGCGTGCATCTTATGACGCTTGGGGAGCTCATTCGGTGGATCCACAACACGCAGGACATGAGCGTGAAAAAGAAGGTGGCGCAATCACTGGGCTTTACCAAGTATTTGCCTTTCTACAGTTTTGCGGTGGCGCTGACAGAACTGAGGAACGTATGCGCTCATCATGTGAGACTCTGGAATCGTTCCTTTATGAAGTCACCGAGGACAGTCAAGAGCCTGACTGTGCCGGGGTTTGATGCGTTCCTCCCAATCCCATCGAGCAATAAACTCTACATTTTTGCCGTTCTTTTGGCGGCTGTACTTAAGGCCCACAATCCGAAGACATCGTGGCCAATGAGATTGGGAGATTTGTTGTCTACAAGAACTTCGTGGCAACTGGCATCCATGGGTTTCCCGCCGAATTGGCAAGAATACGAGGTTTGGGGACAGGCTAAGGCGGCGCGGTGAATGTCAAGTGATCTTTCGCCGATTTTGTTCTTAAAAAGTAGGTTGTAGTCTGAGCTCAGTGAGGGCTTTGCCCTCTCCGCCTTCGGCGGATTCACCCAGAGTTTTTTGGCCCGTAGAAAAACCTTTGATGCAGCTGTGTTGCACCGTTCGCGCGAGAGGTCGGCAGGCCGGTAGAATGAGCCTCCTCAGGCAGGAGGAGTCCGAGCCTGAGGCCCGCGGAAAACCGCCGAACGCATTGTTGCAGCAGCTGCGGGGCGTTTATTCAAGTTGCCCAAAACACCTGCCTTTCCTTCGGTGGCACCGAGCCCGGATGGCAGCCGTCCAACGAACTTTGTGGCGAGAGAGGTAAGTTATGCCCGAAACTCAGTTAAAGCTCACGCCTTATGGCAATGCGGACTTTGCGTATATCCGCGAAGAGGGACTGGCCTACGTCGACAAAACCCAGTTCATTGAAGTTTTGGAACGATGCGGTTCCAATTATCCGTTCATCGTCCGCCCGCGCCGCTTCGGAAAGACGCTTTCCACGAATATGCTCGAAGCCTATTACGACGAGGCGGCGGCTGATCAGTTTGACCGTGTTTTTGCGGGTACCTATATCGGAAGCCATAAGACGCCGCTTGCGAGCCAGTTCCGGGTTCTGCATTTGGACTTTTCCGGCATCGCTTCGCCGAATCATCAGGTTCTGGCGGCGGAGTTTCAGGAAACGGTGTTGTCGGGGGTGCGCAGTTATTTTCAGCGGTACCCGCATCCGGAACAGGATGAGGTTCTGAAAGGCACGTTCCCCAGCGCGTCGGCCTTGATCAGTCGGTTTTTCTCGCTTCTCACAGAAGAATTTCCGCGCAAGCTCTATGTCATTATTGATGAGTACGACCAGTTTGCGAACGAGGTGCTGTCGCAAGACTTGGAGCACTTCAAAGCCATGACGTCGTCGGAAGGTTTCTTGAAGAATTTCTTCTCGAAACTCAAGGCGGCCACCAACCGTTTGGTGTCCCGCATCTTTATTACCGGGGTGACGTCCATTTCGCTCGACTCCATGACGTCGGGGTTCAGCATTTCGACCAACATCACGACATTTCCGGCCTTTGCCGATCTCTATGGGTTTACGGAAGCGGAGTTAAGAGAGTTGGTGCCTCAGGTTTTGGATATTTCCAAATGGGGACTCAACGTGGACGATCTCGTGGCGCGGATGCGGGAGTGGTACAACGGGTACCGCTTCAGCCCGCAAAACGAGACGACGGTGTTTAATCCTACGATGTGCCTCAGCTATCTGCTGACGTGGCAAAACCTCGGTGAAGAACCGGATACGCTCCTCGATCCCAATCTCGGTCAGGATCTCAACAAGATTGAGAAAATTCTGAGTTTGGGGGATGCGTCCTTTGTGCGGCAGACGGTGGAGAAGGCACTACGTCGTGAGCCGATTCCGTTTGCCGGGCGGTTGAAGCCTCTGAATCTCAATCAAGAGACGCAGTTGGACGGTTCATCGTTACTTTCGGCGATGTTCTATTTTGGTTTTCTCACCTATGCCGCGGGTAACAATCGCGAGTTGGTGATTCCCAATCGAGCCGTCAGCATCCAATTTTTTGAGTATTTCTTAAAGCACGTCCTACAGACGGAGCAGTATGAGTTTGTGGCGACGGACTTTCTGGAGGCGTTGGATGCGCTGGTTGCCGGCAATCCGGAACCGCTCTTTCGGGTGACGTGCGATCGTTTCACGGTGGCAAGCGGGTTGCATGCGTACGCGCATCTCAAGGAAAGCGATTTTCAGACGCTGCTTATCGGCGCCTTCAGTTTTACGAACGCTTATACCGTCACGAGTGAAGTGGAAGTTCGTGGGGAAGATCGGGGATTTATCGACATTCTGGCGGTTCCTACCGTCGGCAGTCGGGCTCAGAGCGCGTACTTGGTGGAAGTGAAATACCTTTCTCCCAAGAATGCGACCGACCAGGCGAAGTCCGATGCGATCGTGGAGGCTAAGTCCCAGATCAGCCGTTACGAGAAGGCGGATGACCTGAAGCGCCTTCCGAACCTGAAACGGATTGTGGTGCTTTTCGTAGGTCTGAAGCTGGAAGTGTTGGAAATCTATTGACTGAGAGGTAGAAGATATTCCTTCCAAATATCGAAAAAGTCATGAATAGCGCAATCGGCACGAACTTTGTCGCCGAAAACGGCTTCACGGGAACTTCACCTGTTCACAACCTGTTTGGCTGTCGCTATAACGCTATCTTTGTGCTTCACAACTTCAGCAATTACTAACTTCTCGATAGCACGGATGTAGCGTTCCATGTAGTCAAAGTCAATTTCGCCATTTGAAGAGACAGGTAGGCTGATTTCAATGTCTTTCAACTTGTTCCAAGTTGCCATATTGTTGTAAGAGAACAAATCAGACAGACGGGAAAGCATTCCAACAAGATATGTACCAATTTGGCGATTCTTGATGACTTCCCCTGATAGTGAAAAAACATGATTATGGGTAGCCATCTTGTATTCATAATCTCGATAGTAGGCATTCCCCCAAAAATCAATCGTGATTGTATTTGAAGGAAATACTTTTGCTTTCCGATCCGTTCTGCCTTTAATGCCTCGATTGTCAACCCCACTGTTCACTAAGAATTGCCCCTTTCCGTTTAAGTCTTTCTGTTGAAGATCGACATCTCCTGTAGAGGATGTAAAAAGGAATCCTAGTGCAAACTTCTTAAACGTCACCTGCCCATTTGTGCTATTAACTCCCAAAGCATCTGCTTCGTAAGATGTTGATTTTCTAGAGAGAGCACTTCTTTGTCTTCTTCCGTCAGTTCATAATCATTAAGTCCTGTAGCTTTCAAATAGGCATCCAACTCCGCGATGCGGTCTTGCATATATTGCCAATCTATATCGTCTACTGTGTATTTGTGATTTGAATCAGAGGATGCGATGACGGGGAGTTCAACGGAGAGTTTCTTGACAAGGGCGCGATTAAACTTCACCGCATAACTCCAACCGTTGCCGGCAGATTTACGAATGCAAGATATAACATATAAGCAACACTTGTCGTTCCATTTGTCACGTTGATACGGATACATGCCTTGTACATGTGGGTACCCAATAAAAGGATCCGCTTGGTAGAACATTGTATCTGCGCCAGTTGTAGTATCAGAGAACGTAATCACTCCTCCTTGTTCGGTTGGAGCGAGCCCACAATAACCGCCTATGCCATTGTTCGCAGAGGAGTTGGATAAAACAAGCGTTGTCCCTTTATGGGAAAACAACTCATCGTTTCCCATCTTATAGGCTGTTGTGGGGTGAATGTCGAACAATTCACCCACAAGAAAGGAGTTAAACTTCATTACTCACCTCGCCTTTTAGTATCGCACTAACCTTCCAAGCAAGATAATCTGCCACAGTCTTCTTAAAGTCATCTTCTGTCGGTGTGGTGTCTATCTTTTTATACTGATTGAACGTCCAATCGTTTCCGTCAAGTGAAATGGTATCTCGGATAATTAGTCCGTTCTTTTCAGTGTAGTAATCCGTCTTCGGCTGCTTACAGAGACAGATTGCGGTAACCTCGTCATAACGCTCAAGTGCGTGGTCTTTATTGCGCAGATTAACCTTCTGTGTGGATTTTTTTCTGTTCTGGCGAGAGTACCCGTCATTTGAGAAATCAATGAACGTTACGATATCATCCGTCTCATGTGGGCGATTGACCTGAAAAAGGTAGATTGCTGTCTGCACGGACGATTTGCCGTTAAACAAATCGTTCGGCATATGCACACTTGCAATCAGCGTGTTCTTCTTCAAAATTTGTTTTGCATACACGTCGCCCTGACCGCTTCCGGCATTTTCCTGAATTAGAACGGCCCCATACCCCTTTTCCATGCGAGAGAGGGCCTCATCGACGAAAATAAGCCCTTTTCCGGGGGCTGAATAAGGGGGATTCAACAGAAAAACGTTGGCTGGAAAAGTATCCCTGTGTTTCTTAATGAATTTTGGGCCTTCATTATGCGAATCTCCACAGATAATCTGTGAGGATCCATCTCCCATGAGAATCATGTTCAGAACAGCGAGGATGTAGATATTGCCCAAGATTTCAATGCCGAGCAACTGATTGTGTTTTATATGCTCAATTTTGTCTTCTAAACGCTGCGTATCTTTGATGCATTTCTTTGCATCAGCAATCATTAATTCCATGGCGGACACAAGGAAGCCGGATGATCCCATGCAAGTATCCCACACGAACGAATCCTTGTTTGTCCTTGTGATTCGTGCCATTAAGGAGGTTACGAACCGAGGTGTCAGCACTACATCGTTGAGTCTGTCATTTTCTATAGAAACCCAGTCGTTCAAGCAATTTAAAATTTTGCCTGTAAAATCTAAATGGATACTACTTTCGAGAAGCGGGAGAATGTCTTGTTTGACTTGTTTATAAATGGATTTGATGATGCTTTCGCCGTTTATGGGTTCCCAAAGGTTACGTTTCTCGAATACAGGCTTCAGATAGTTCAACACCATCTGGACTTTATCGGTCGAACAGTTTTTCTTACGTAAGAAGGCACTTGTCCTGCGCACGATGATACTTCCGTCATTGTCAACATTGTCATCGTTGCTACTGAAATCAGAAGCTTCTAGTGGTTTCACACCTTCTGTTGTAAGCCCTGCCATGATGAGACCGCAAAATAGATACAGTTTCTCATTGGTACTCAACAGAGTTTTTATGCCTACATCGTCATAAATTCTCTGATGGATTTCTTTGATACTCTGTTCTAGCAGTTCCTCTTTGTCGCGCTTGAGTTTTTCCATCTCAGCCTTTGTCAGAGAGAGGGTGTCAAGCATGGCAAAGAATGTTTTGAGATTCGATTTTTTTATCTGCACAAAATCGAAACCAACTAGTTCTTTCGGAACTCTGGCATTCTTTTTTGATACATAGTAAGCCTTAACTTCGGGATCGTTGACTTGACCATCTTGAAGTGTCGAGCCATTAATGCCAACGACGATGACTTCGCTGTACGTGCCTTCGTTCAGAATCGCTTGTCCATAGTGCAGAGCGCCATTTACGGCGTACTGTTGTACAGCACGAGTTTGATTCTTACCACCGCTCAATAGCTCAATATTTCCGTCGGGTGTCAGCTTCTCAAGCTTCCCCTTTGTTCCCTTGGCTTCAATCATCACAGGGATGTCACGACGAGAACTGTTCTGTAGCAATAGCTGGATATCCGGATAGTTCATGCCTGAACCCCCAGACTTAGAATCTGCTTCTCTGAGCGCTTTGGTAATAGAACTATTAATTTCCTCGGTCTTTCCGAAGTGACGAATTCCGAGATTATCCAAAAGTGCTTTGAAATGTTCTTCGACCTTTTCCTCGATGCTGGCCATCTACCATTCTCCTTCTCTCCTTGGTTTTGTGGCGGTGTTGGTCTCGAATTTTATCGAATTGAATGGATTTGAATTGGTTTAGAAGATATGTGAGTGTTTTTTTAATTCCTAACCTGAATTTAGCATGAGCGCTGAAAAACAGCGCTCTTTTCATGAAGCTGCACACTTGCCTTCACGCACAGAGGAAAAAACTCGCCAAATCCGGAAATTTTTACAGGCCAAATTTCTTTAACGGACGCCAAATATGACTCATTTGCTATAATATCGCATATCCTTTTTATTTTAACTGCAATGAACTTTGCTACTCACACCTCCGCCATGGTCTTTTACAGAAAGGAGCATGGCCTGTCGCAAACTGAAGTTGCCCGAGCAATGGCCACGACCCAATCGGCGGTTGCGCGTCTCGAAAAACGTCTGCTTACAGGAGCTGACGTCACTTTATCTGCTCTCCAGCGGTATGCGGGAGCAATCGGATTGAGCATTGAATTGACACTTAAGCCAGTCAAGAAACGGTACGGAATTTTTCCCAGTGCTGAAGCTGCCATTGCGGCCGCTGTCCATACATCGGCATGCGAAGGCCGAACGGTTCCTGCTAATGAAGTTGAAGATCTGTGGAAAATGGTTCGAGGCGATATTGCCAGACAAGATCTGATCAACAAATATGTCGCCGAAGCTCTCGCAAAGCAGGAGGCGCGCGACCGTGTCTGATGAGTACGATTACAAATACGATTCTTTGGAGGATCCTTATGTCTATCCTGGCACCCAAATATTGCGAAACAAATTCGGGATCAAACATCAGGACCTGCTATCCGAATTAGAGAGTCAAATCACAGACTCTAAGTTTGTTAAATCGAAGCAAAGTGACGACGATATTCCGACTGGGAATTTCGATCTTAAGCACCTTCAAGCTGTCCATAAGTATCTTTTTGGCGAGCTTTACGATTGGGCTGGAGAGATTCGCAAACAAGGGTTCATCAGTAAGGGGCAATCCGTCTTCTGCTTTGCCCCTATGATTGAGTCGTATGCCCGCGGAATCTTTGGCAAAATGCAACGAGAGAATATCTCCGAAATGGATGTTAAGCGATGCGCCTGCAGATTAGCCTACTACCTGTCGGAAGTTAACGCACTGCACCCATTTCGTGAGGGCAACGGGCGATCTACACGCCTGTTCTTCCAGATCTTTGCCGACAAACACGGATGGAACTTGTCTTTTGAAAAGATTTCCCATGTTGCGTTGGTCGAAGCGATGATCGAAAGCATGAACGGATCCTTGGTTCCGTTAAGCGAGCTACTGGAGAAATGTCTGTCGCGACAAGCAAGTACATAACTATCGGCGGCTTTGCGATGTCATTGGAGCCGATCTGAACCAGAGCTAGCTCCTTCCATGGGCTATCACGTTTATGACATACGGCCCCGGACTTCTTTTGGCAGTTGCCGCAGCAGCGGCCGTTATCCTCGGCCTGTTGCTGCGCACGCTCTTTCGACCTCATTTCCCGAAACAATTCAGGGCGAAGGTCGTATGGGTCTGCGACGGTGATACCGTCTGGGTACGGCGTTTTTTCTCCCGCCGAAAGATCCGTCTCTTGGGAATGGACGCACCGGAATCCGAACAGGAATACGGGCAACTCTCTCAGGAATACCTTGACGATTTAATCGGCGGGCAGACGGTGGAAGTCGAAGCAATCGGCGCTGACATTTACGGACGGTGGCTCGCCCGGATCAAATTCCGGCGGCAGGACGTGTCGCTGCAGATGATCGAAGCCGGGATGGCGTGGCCGTACTACGCAAGTTTCCACAATCTAACGCCTGCTGAGCGCAGCGCCTACCGCGCTGCAGCCTTTGAGGCTAAACGCTACGGGCGCGGTCTGTGGCGTAGCGAAAGACCTGAAGCCCCATGGACGTGGAGACAAAGGAACCGGTCACTGTGGCAGCGGTTGCTACTGTGGATCAGGAAGCTCCTTTACCACGGGGAAAGGTAAATTAATCCCAATATCATGATAATTACCGTAACAATACAACAAACCGCGTGCCACAGACAATATCGACCAATTGATATCTGCGCGTAATAAAAATGGGTATTGGCGGATACCACTGACCTCTAGATAATCGACCAAACCACCCACTTTTTATTGTACAAAGGAGCTGGTTTGGTCTCAGATAAATACGGCGGTCTAGAACAGTCAGTTGGACATTACACGATGGGGGATTGTCTTCCTCTAGCCCTCAGCTTTATTCCTCTACTAACAAGCAGTGTTCGAATTCTGGCAATACTGTAATGATATTTGGCTGCTAAATCTCGTATTGATGCACTTTCTTCGTACTCAGAAGCAAGAACCTTTGCGATTGCCTCATTTGTCTCAGCTGTAAAGCGTTGATGGTCGTAAGCGTAAGGAAGATCAATTTCTCCGCCCTGATATCCTTTGTAGCATTTCCCTTGAGGCTCAACGTCTTCAGCCGATTCATTGCCCCAAACAACCCATCCTTCTCGGGGATATCGTGCAAACAACTCAAGATAGGGTCCAGGAGAGCAGGCTTCAATTAATTCATATTGTTCATCCGGTTTTCTTGAATGTTCTCGTTTCCGAGTTTCAATCATGTTCACCTGAGATCGTCCCGGAGCCAAGGTACGAAGATGTCCCTTGACCCCGAACAAAAGAATTTCAGTAACATTTCTAAAGTAAAAACCTACACCACGGCCATCGGGACCGCCGTCCTTTCTGCGCTTAGCCCAAATAATGTTAGAGACATATCGAAAGCCCCAAGCTTTCATTACATCCAAACCTTCAGGGAGAAGTGCATTAGGAACCCATAGATACAAATGAGCATTTTGTGATGCTACTTCACTTACATGCATGTCTTTGATTTCTTCAAGAGACATTGTGGAGTATCGACCAAGACGCTTGTGTTCAGGAGCAACCTTCCCTGTGCGATTAGAAAAACGCCACGGGGGATCGGCTAAAATGGTAGAGAATCCGCCAGCAACTTCTGGTAATTCAATCATTCCCTTCTCCTATGTAACGGTTAAAGGGATTATAGCATATAGATCTTTAAGTAGATCTTTCAAGAGCCATGGATCTGACGAAAAGTTACGAAAAGGTTTTCCCTCAAAGTATCTTGGCTAAGTACGTGTTTGCCGAGGTGCGCAATGCTTCGAGTGTTTTGGCTTCATCATGCCCTCTTGAGTGGCAGGAAGTAGTTAGCTATCTCGATAAGTTTGTTCTCCGGACTGAAGATCTAATGATCCCTGGAGGATCGAAAAGCAAGGTCGTTGAATACCTTGAACAACTCTTCTACTCAAGTGGGTGGACTGAAACTAGAGTAGATACCGAACAGATAGTCTACAAAGTACCCAAGGTAACCAAACAGAAAGAACCCATCAAGCTTAACAAGTTAAGCCTTTCCGATAGAATTTGCATATCGTCCGAGCGTCCCTATATTGAAACCTCGAATGTTTTTCAGGAGGGATATTTAATAGATGCTCTCAAAGGAAGACTTGCTGTTGACATTGAATGGAATGCAAAAGACGGGAATTTGGATAGAGATATCCTGGCCTATCGAGCTTGGTATGACCTAGGAATCATTGACGGGGCAGTGTTAATAACAAAGGAGCTGTCTTCTTGCAAGGAACTTGCCAAGACAATTTGGACACAGTTTGTAAAGCAGAATTCAAAGTATAGTTCTCTTAAACAGCCTGTTGATTTGAAAACTTCAACAACAACTACAATAGAAAAGGCTACAGAACGAATTATGCGAGGCGACGCAGGCGGATGTCCTGTTTTACTAGTCGGCATTACGGATAAATGTTCCGATAACGTCCCCCTGATCAACGCTCCTAACTTACAAGAAATTATCTCTGCAAGCCAGAAGAAAAGTAGCCAATAAATCGAGGATGTAAGGTTTTTTGTGTCTAGGCGACAATAGCGCTCCCGTAGGGCGCGAAAGGAATCACCGTGGCACACCGTAC
>OJOV01000768.1_pt1 | contig 31887 bp, 31 predicted proteins | sample 1598281 | NCBI WGS metagenome assembly OJOV01 (sample SAMN03922469, study PRJEB24848) | human gut metagenome | isolation source: stool sample | host: Homo sapiens | place: Germany | collected 2010-11
GTGATTTCTATTCGAGAAAAGCGATTCATAATCATATAAGTAAGCTGCGTAAGAAGTTGCGCTTTGAACCGGATCTTCCAAACTATATTGAGAGTGTCGCCGGGATCGGCTATAAATTTGAACATCTATAACATGAGCCCACAAGGTATTGTTTTTCTCTTTCCGCACTACACGCTCTTGGTGTTTCCTAATAGTTAACTTTTTTGAAAAAAGTGAAACACGTCTCCATTGTATTTGCTCTTTTCCTTCATTATAATAATGATATATGAGGTGAGTAATTATGAAAGAGATAAATATTGGCCGTGTCCTAATTAAAAATCGTCATAAAAGAGGTATTACACAAGACGAACTGGCTACCCATTTGGGCGTTTCTAAAGGGGCTGTTTCAAAATGGGAAACGGGATCTTCATTACCAGATATTTTGCTATTGCCACAACTAGCATCTTACTTTGATATAAGCATTGACGAGTTGATAGGATATCAACCGCAAATGGAACAAGAGGATATTAAAAAACTGTATATCCGTCTTTCTAAAGATTTTTCTATGTTGTCCTTTGAGGAAGTCCTGGCTGAATGTCTTAAAATAGCAAAAAAATTTTACGCTTGCTATCCTTTATTATTTGAATTGGGCACACTTTTAATCAATCACACTTCACAGGCTTCCTGTCCTGAACAAGTGGAACAAATTATAGAAAAAGCCTTGGAGTGGTTTCATCGTGTAAGAACTGAAGCGGACGAGACGAATCTGCAAAAAGAAGCACTGCTAATGGAAGCGTTTTGTTTGCTTCAACTCCAACGCCCGTCTGAAGTAATTGATATTTTGGAACCAGTTAATATGCAATCTGGTTCTCCTGAGCCTCTTCTGGCTTCCGCATATCGGGCAATAGGTAACGATCAAGAGGCAAAAAAAATTCTTCAGGTCGGAATATACAAGGAGATTATGACTCTTTTTAATTTGTTCCCGTCCTATTTGAATTTATGTCTGAATGATGCGGAGCAATTTGCAGAAACCTGTCAGCGATTTTATAAAATAGCAGATGTTTTTCAAATGAAAATGCTACACCCCGGTATTCTTTTGGGAATTTATATTACTATCGCTCAAGACTGGATGAAGCTTAATAATGCCGAACAGGCGTTGGACATCCTTTCACAATATACGGAACTGGCAGTCAGTAATATTTATCCATTGCATTTGCATGGGGACAATTTTTTTGATCTTCTAGATGAATGGTTGGACAGCGAACTTGTGTTACGATCCTTTCCGCCAAGAGATGAAACTCTGATCCGTCATAGTATGACACAAGCTCTTAATGAAAATCCTGTCTTTCTGCCATTGGCTAAAGATTCACGATTTCAGATGATGGTTAATAGACTGAAGGCAAGCGAGGAGGAAAAATAAATGGAAACTGTTACTATACAAAAACTATCCAAAACATACCCTAGTGGAAAAGAAGCATTAAAACAACTCTCGTTGACACTAAGTACCGGAGAGGTATTTGGTTTTCTCGGTCCAAATGGTGCCGGAAAGACGACAACCGTAAAATTGCTTACCGGAGTCCTGAGCCCGTCTGGAGGATCATGTGAAATTATGGGTGTCAATCCTAATATTCAGCCAGAAAAAGTGCATCTCCTTGCAGGGATTGTGACTGAACACGCACAGATGTATGACAATCTGACTGGTATTGAAAATCTGATGTTTTATGCTGCGGCTTTTGGCATGGAACAAAAAGGAAAATGGCGTGCTGAGTCACTACTCAAGGAATTAGAGTTGACAGAAGCGAAAGACCAAAAACTGGCGACCTATTCTACCGGTATGAGACAGAGGTTATCTCTGGCAAGGGCACTGTTACACCACCCGAAAGTTCTGTTTCTTGACGAACCAACTTCTGGCTTGGATCCGGAAAGTGCGCAGAATGTCAATCAAATGATACACAATCTGGCTTGCAAAGAGGGAATTACTGTTTTTCTCTGTACCCATCAGCTTCGGTATGCACAGGAAATCTGCACACGCTACGGACTGATTGATCAGGGGATTCTTTTGGCCTCGGGTACAATAGATGAATTACGCGCTCGGGTATTTACTTCAAAATCGCTTCGTATCTGTGCGTCAGCGGTTCCTGACAAGCTAAACTTTGTTAAATGCGGAATCAATGAGTTTGAAACCCAAATACAAGATAAAAAAGAAATCCCTTATTTGGTACGAAAGATTGTAGAAGCCGGTGAGGATATCTATTCTGTAAATCTTATAGAACCCACTCTGGAAGATATTTATTTTACCCTGACTGCCGGCAGGAAGGAGGATTGATGATATGAAAGCTGCTATGTATGCAATTATCAAAAAAGATTTTCGCATTATTGCAAGTAACCGTAGACTATTTCCTGCTCTTTTTATTGTTCCTTTAGTGCTGACTATTGTATTGCCGTCTATTTTTGTCATTACCATTCATTTTGTACCGGATGATCCGGATATTACAAAGTTACTGTCACTGCTTCCTGAAACTGCCCGGATGGAAAGCCTGGAGCTTACGCTTTCTGGCATGATCTTAAATTATATACTTCCGATTTTTTTCCTGATAATTCCTATAATGACTGCTTCTATCATGGCAGCCAGTGCATTTGTAGGAGAAAAGGAACGGCATACGCTTGAAACATTGCTCTATTGTCCACTTACTCTCAAACAGATTTTTCAAGCAAAAGTATGGGCTTCTTTCCTTTTAAGTATGCTTGTCTCTGTAATCTCATTTGCGGCTATGTTTCTGGTTATAGAAACAGAATTATTTTTCTTGGCAGGTAGGCTGCTGATTCCAAGCGTAAGCTGGTTGGTTGTTATACTATTGCTTTCACCTGCAATCTCACTAATTGCCATTACACTGATTGTCCGGGGATCTGCCAAAGCGCAGAGCGTAGAGGAATCTCAGCAGGCTGCCGTTTTTCTGATTCTTCCGGTGATTCTGCCCATAGCGGGACAATTTACAGGAGTCTTTTTAATGAATGTCTGGATTCTTCTCGGACTCGGTGTGATATGTGCAATACTTGCCTGGTTCTTATTGCAAAAATCTATGGGACGGTTCACCTATGAAAAACTTCTGCAATAAAAATCGTTACAAATGGTTTTGAGCTTTGTGATTGTTTTCGCAGATAAAAAGAAAACTCTAGCTACATTGATTGTTGTTAAGAGGAAAAAAGGATGGTGATGTGATGGGACATTAGCTGTTTTTAATATAGAAGAATCCGGCAATCAGATTGGCGAAAAGCTATTTCTGCTTCTTAACGAGGAACAAAAGAATGCTCTAATGCAATATATTTTGGAACAAGGAGTCTGTCATGGAACGGTATTCAATTCCTGTCACACTTTCTCCGCAGCAGAGAAGAATCCTCTTACAGAAATACAAGAAGGCGAGCTTTATCTATGTCTGGAACATCGTACTGTCAAGGTTAGGCAACGGATTATCAACCTGACAAGTAAGGAGTTTGATATACTGGCATTGCTCATTGCCAATCCCAAACGTGTTTTTACTTACGAACTGATTACCGATTTGGTTTGGAAAGAGGATTGTGATTTCTATTCGAGAAAAGCGATTCATAATCATATAAGTAAGCTGCGTAAGAAATTGCGCTTTGAACCGGATCTTCCAAACTATATTGAGAGTGTCTCCGGAATCGGCTATAAATTTGAACATCTATAACATGAGCCCACAAGGTGTCATCTTCTCCTTGTGGGCTTGCTTTTTGCAGCATATATTCTAAGAGCAGAATATGTAGAAAATTGTGAATATAAAGAGTAAAAAGCGAATGTCTGCGGACTGATACAGGAAACATAATCGATATAATTTTCTCCCAAGGAGGTATCAAGCAGCCGATTCAGGCTCCTCCTTGATGGGAGGAAATGCCTATGCGTCTATGCAACACAGATCCGCAGATAAACTGCTTTACATTCAGTCACCTATACGTCGTAGTCCAGCTCGTATGGATTGCGGCGTTTTTGGTTTCGACAAAATTTGAGCATTTTCGCTGTCAACCTCCCGGAAAAATTTCATACTGTTGCTTTGGCGCGCCTGTTCTTTGTACGGGCGCGCTTTTTTGTACCCTTTTTTTAATCAGAAAGAGACTTAGACCTTATCGCTGCCGCAGCCCACCCTCTGATTTCGATTTTTGCCATCAACTCAAACATCGAAATTGGAGGAAATTACTATGAAGAAAATCAATCTTCGGGATTATTACCCGTATTATACACAGGACATGATCGTTGAGGTGCCGGATGAAGTTGCTTTGTTGCTTCGGGAATACATGTTGCTGGAGGAAGCCTATCGGATTCGTACATACCGTTATAAAGCATTTTACTCTCTGGATCGAGACGAAGGTATTGAGCGTGAGATATTGCAAAAACCTCTTAACCCGGCAGAAATTTGGGAACAGCGTCAAATGACGGAGTTGATTTATAAAGGTCTTTCCAAACTTCCGGTAAAGCAGCGCCAACGGATCTATGCACACTTTTTCCTTGGCATGAGCAAAGCAGATATTGCCAAAGCGGAAGGAACACACAAAAGCCGGATCACCCGTTCTATCGAAGCCGGATTGCGTAGTCTGGAAAAATATTTCAAAGAAATTTTATAACAGACGGCAACTTTGCCCCTAAAAATGTACTGAATAGTAGAGGGACATATTCGGCGGGACAAGCTGGACGGGTGTGGTAAGGAAGCATATACATCCTCCCACCCCAACTGCAATATCAATTTGTCTGCCATGCCCCTTGCTTGTTCCTTGACAACCGAATATACGCTGTTACAGGTACTTCATTCTGTGTTCCGAGCGGCAGATGGGGCGGCGCGGTGACAGGCGGCCTAAGGAGGTGATGAATCCAGGCTGTCCGAGCGATAAACGCAACCTACGAAACCGGCTATGGCAAGCCAGACGCGATAACGACACAGATCATAATGGTACTTCTTCACGGCTTCCTAAAGACTTGGGGAGAGCTCCTGCGGCGTTTGCTTGCTCTGGCAAAGCGGCGGCGTATGTGGGACTATGATGCGGTGACGCTACCCGCAGCCTGTAACAGCCCCGTCCTTATAACAGAAGGACTTGCCGGGGTGCGTGGCAAATACGGCAGTAAAATCGAAATCAGATATAATGGGCCGGATTTATGTGTGTAACAACCGTAGATCCGACCTATTCATGTGGTTTTGATAACACAGTTTTCAGAAGGGAGTTGATACTATGGAAATGAACACCATTGTCAGTGAAGTGGGTACGCTGGTAGACATTCGGGATGTTTCTGTCAACAAAGAACTTTCCCGTGATGAACGGATTGCAGAATTTGTTCAGCAGATAAAAAATCCATACCATTTTAAGTGTGGCCGTTTTACTGTACAGGCCAGCTTTTCTGCTGAAGGTGCTACCCTGGAAGAATGTATCAAGGGTATTTTACGATAGGCGCAATTTTAAGAAAGGGGCTGACTTTTCCGTAAAAGCATGGTAGAATAAGAATCGGAAAAGGAATTGAATATGGACTAACCACACTTCTTGAATTGCGGGGATTTTTCTGTGCAACGAAAGGAGTGTTTTTTTATGCAGGTTTACAAAGCGATTAAGTACATCCGTCTTTCTTACACGGATGATAAAACAGTAGAAAGTGACAGCGTTGCTAACCAGCGGCGCCTGATCGATGACTACATAGCCCGACACCCGGAAATTGAGGTTGTGGCAGAAAAAATTGACGATGGTTATAGTGGTGTTTTGTTTGATCGCCCAGCATTTCAGGAAATGATGCGGATGATCGAACAAGGCGAAGCTAACTGCGTGATTGTCAAAGACCTCTCCCGCTTAGGTCGTGAGTACATAGAAACAGGCCGTTATATGCGCAGGGTATTTCCAGCCTATGGAGTGCGTTTTATCGCAATTAACGATAATGTAGATACGGAAAATGACGCTGCCGATGATCTCACAGTTTCTGTCAAAAACATTATGAATGAGGCTTACTGTCGGGATATTTCCGTTAAGACACGGAGCGCCCTGGAAGTAAAACGGCGCAGCGGGGATTTTGTAGGTGCTTTTACCATCTATGGTTATGTGAAAGTCGGCGATAAACACAAGAGCCTGGAAGTAGACGAATATGCTGCTAATGTTGTGCGGGATATTTTCAGAAAACGGCTGGAGGGATTCAGCGCTTCCCATATAGCGGATGAACTGAACCGATTAGGAATTCTTTCGCCTTTGGCGTATAAGCGCAATCATGGAATGCCTCATGCAAAAGGTGGCTATACAGACCGAAAGGATTGCAAATGGTCTGCAACTACAATCATCCGCATTTTGCAGGATGAAACTTACACCGGAACACTGGTCCAGGGCAAACAGACAACGCCCCATTTCAAATTAAAAGAGCGTGAGGACAAACCTTCTTCGGAATGGATTCGTGTGGAGGGAACCCATGAAGCGATCATACAAAAGCACGATTTTGATCTGGTGCAACGGCTCCGCAGGATTGACACAAGGACTTCTCCCAAATCGGATAAGGTTTACCTGTTTTCCGGTATTTTGATCTGCGGCTGCTGTGGCTGCCGTATGACCCGCAAGACGAACCGCTATAAAGATAAAGAGTATCACTATTATTACTGCCCGACCGGCAAAAGGAATGGCTGCACATCGTCGGTCATGCTGAAAGAGTCGGATCTGATTGAATGTGTGCAGGACAGTTTGAAAGGACATATTGAAAATGTTGCTTCTCTGGATGCCCTGCTGTCCAGTATCAGTCAGGAACGGATCAACCGGGAATTGGCGCAGGAATATGCCGCACAGATCAGAGTAAATGAAAAGCGTGTGGCACAGACCGAGGGCTTTAAGGCAAAACTCTATGAAAATCTGGTGAGTGGAATTCTGACAAAGGAAGAATTTCTCTCTTATAAGCGAAAATACAATGCAGATATTGAACTGTTCCAAAAGGCAATCGCTGAATGGAACGATAAACTTACAGATGTATTGGAAAACCGAAGCGAACGAAACCGTTGGATCAACCATTTTATGAAATTTTCTACTATGGAGGATATTGACCGCCGGGTAGTCATGCAGCTTATCCGAAGCATACGGGTAATGGGTAAAGATGAACTGCATATTGAATTTAATTACCAGGATGAATATCAGAAAGCAATCTCTTTGGCGGAACAGATTGCTACAAAAAATGAAGAAAGGATGGTGGGCTAAATGGCAAGAAAAAGCAGAAAACAGACGGCGGCACCTATGCCGGCACCATCTTTATATGTACATGTGGCTCTGTATATCCGTCTTTCTGTGGAGGATAACAAAAAGCGGGGCTGCTCAGTAGAAAATCAAAAGTTGGTACTGAATGACTTTCTTTCAGATAAACCGGACTTCGTTGTGTATGATACCTATATCGACAACGGAGCGACAGGGACAAATTTTCACCGCCCTGGATTTCAGCAAATGCTATCTGATATTGAAGCAGGCCACATTAACTGTGTGATTGTTAAGGATCTTTCCCGATTAGGGCGAAATTCTATTGACACAGGTTATTATATCGAACAGTATTTCCATGCTCATAATGTTCGCTTCATTGCTGTTACGGATCAGTTTGACACAGCGGATTCCGGAAATCTTCATGGCGGTATCATGCTGCCTTTGAAAAATATGATCAATGAAGCCTATGCTCTGGACATTGGACGAAAAATCAAAGCACAAGCGCGGCAGGCTATGAAAGACGGCGACTATATTGGCGCACGGGCACCTTACGGTTACAGGAAAGACCCTGATAATTGCCATAAACTTCTGATTGATGAAAATACTGCCCCTGTGGTAAAACAGATTTTTGAATGGGCACATGAGCATGTGGCACTGAACCGGATTGTCCGCAACCTAAATGAGATGGGAATTCCGGCACCGAGCCATTATAAAAAGACCACTGGCGAGATTACCAGTCCGGGACTGATCGGAAGCGGCAAATGGCAGACCCGTACAGTGATGAAAATCTTAGAAAGCGAAGTTTATACAGGCGATCTGGTTCAAGGAAAAACAAAGATTGTAGATCATCAGCAGGTCAAGGCTGGAGAAGATAATCTGATTATTGCAAAATGCACCCATGAACCGATCATCAGCCATGAATTGTTTAATGCAGTTCAGGAATACAGAAAACAGATCTGTGAAGAAAGCAAAGCAACTCCAAAACGTCCCTACACACCAAACATTTTCAAAGGTAAAGTGTTCTGTGCTGATTGTGGCAGAAACCTTCACAGGCAACGCGCCGAGCGCCGGAAAGGACCCGACACTTACTGGTTCCACTGCCTTACAAACAGCCGGGTAGAAAAAGATAGCTGCAAAGGTGCGATGATACAAGAGAAAGAACTGATTTCTACTGTTACGGCTATTCTTGAAAAAGAGCTGACAGTTGCGCTTGGAATGTCGCTGCCACTCTTTCAGTTGGAGGCAAGACAAAAACAGGAAAAAGATAAGCTGAAAATTCAGATGTCGGCCAAACGGCAGGAAATTGAAAAAATACGCCGGCTGATCCGTGGCCTATATGAAAATTTTGTGCAGGGTATTTTGACAAATGACGAATACTTTGAATTGAAAGCGGATTATGAACATGCTATCAATGCTCTGTCTGGTGAGATTGAAGTATTTGAAAAATCTATGGACTCTCTGGACAACCAGCTTGCCAAATACCGTGCAATGGAAAAGGATGCAAAAACACTGGCACAGGATCACGTACTGACTGCAAAACTGATTGAACGGCTCATTGAACGAATTGAGATAGACCACGAGCGGAATATTCATGTGACCTTCCGTTTCAAAAATGAATTTCAGGGAAAGGCGGTGGAACCGTGCGCAACTATGTGATTGCCCTTTATATCCGTCTTTCTGTGGAAGATTTCAAAACTGAAAGTTTGAGCATACCAAATCAAAAACTGATTCTTCATGAAAAAGCTATGTCTCTGCCGGAATGGGATAACAGCGAGATTTTGGAATTTATTGACAATGGTCATACGGGGACAAACTTTGAGCGTCCGGCGGTGCAGGAACTTTTAACAATGGTTCAGGCCGGAAAAATCAACTGTATTATTGTAAAAGACCTTTCCCGATTTGGACGTAACAGCATTGAAACCGGCTATTTTATTGAGCGGGTATTTCCTCTTTATCACACCCGTTTTATTTCCGTCAGTGATGATTTTGACACAGCTAATTTCAAAGGTGATACCGGAGGGATTGATATTGCTTTCAAGTATCTTATTAGCGAGTGCTATAGCCGAGATATGTCCATGAAAACCAAAAGTGCAAAATACGCAAAGATGCGTCGCGGGGAATATCAGAGTGTCATCTGTCCTTACGGCTATCGCAAGAGTGCAGACGGACGTATGGAACCGGACGAGGATGTTGCCCCGAATGTGCAGATGATATTTCAATGGGCGTCTGAAGGCAACACCGCAGCCGAGATAACAAGAAAACTGTATGCCATGAATATCCCCACCCCTGGGGAATATCGCAAACTTAAAGGCAAGGGCTATTACAATGTTTCCCGAACAAACGGCGTTTGGAGTACATCAACGGTCCTGCGTATTTTAGAAGATCAAAGATATATCGGTACCTATGTAATTGGCAAGAGAAAGGTAAAAGAGATTGGCAGCCGACATACACAGTTAAAGGATGAAAGTGAGTGGTTCAAAATACCGAACCATCATCCGGCTATTGTAAGTGTGGATCTATTTGAGAAAGCCAATGCTTCAATTAAGCGTTTCTCTCTGTCAAATAAAAAGCTGCGTGATTATCTGCTCCGTGGTAAGGTATTCTGTGGATGCTGCGATCATGCAATGTCTCTACGAAATGGTGCGTGGTTTTATTGCCGTCATTCCGAGGTGGCTGAAACGCTTCCTTGTCATGGTGTGCGCATAAAGATGGCAGATTTGGAGCAGGTTGTATTTGAAACAATTCGGGCTCAAATGTGTCCGGCATTGGGAATTGATAGCAATAAGGATAAATTGGATTTGCAGACAGTCCAGCAGGCCGAACATGAAGAAAAACTCCGTTCTATTCAAGACAGCAAGCGGCATCTTTATGAGCAGTATGCACTCGGAGAGATTGATTTGGAAACCTATCGAACACGAAAAGCGGTTTATGACACGGAACTGGTACAAGCCAAAAATGTTCATGCTGTCATTACTGCACAGACAAAGCAGATAAAAAGTGATTATGAGATTAAGCTGAAACAACAGGAAATTGTGCAGGAAGTCGGAAACGCCAACATGCTGACAAAAGCTCTGATTGACCGACTTATCAACAAAGTTTACGTCTTTCCAGGAGATCGGATTGAGATTGAATATGCAACACAGAATTTCTTAGAAACTAAGGAATCCGAAAAGGAGGGATAACCGTGAACACCCATTTGAAACAGCTATGGGCAGCTATGAGGCTGCCCGAAAAACTTCAAAAAAAGTTATAAATTTTTTTGTCGTGGGCTTGACATACGGGTGGCGCAGGTCGTGGAATCGGATATGGGGCAGGTTGTACTTCTTCAGCAGCTTGTGGAAGGTGTGGCTCACATAGTCGGGGGAGTAGGGGTGCCCGTCCTCCCAGGTGAACACGTAGTCGTTGTCTATGTAGTCCTTGCCGAAGTGGTTGCGGTAGTATTGCTCCTGCTGTAACAGAATTTTGAACAGCCGCACCGCATCGTCTGTCAGGGGAAAGCTGCGGAAACTGGATGCGTTCTTGGTCTTGTTCTTCTCCACGACCTTCGTGACCCGGGCCACGGTGTGCCGTATGGTCAGCGTTTGCATCGCAAAGTTGATGCTGTCCCATTTCAGCCCCAGCACCTCGCTGCGGCGCAGACCGTACAGTGCGGTGACATAGATGATAGGGTAGAGACGCTCGTTTTTGACGGCGGTCAACAGATCACGCATTTGTGCTTCGGTGTAGAACGTGCCGGTAAACTGCGCCGCGTGCGGCATGACGACCAAATCGGCGGGGTTTGTCTGGATCAGACCGTCCCTCTGCGCCAATTTGAGCGTCTGATTGAGCACGTTCTTGTGCTGACGCAGACTGACCGCGGATAGGCCGCCGTGGCCGTCAGAGCGCCCGAATTTAGCCTTTACGTTGATGTACGTCTGCAGCGTCTCGCCGTCAACATCACACAGCCGGATTTGCAGGTCATCGAAGTAGGGGAGAATGTGCGCCCGGGCCTGAACCTCGTAGCCTTGGTAGGTGACCTCGTCCACACGATGCCGGACATCCTCCAGCCAGCGGCGTACAGCGTCACTGAATAGAATATCGTGAGGGGCAGCCTGCTCAGGCTTTTCGCCGAGCATGTCAAGCATGATCTGCCTGGCCTTGCCCTCGTTTCCTGTTACTGACAGACCTGTGGAAACCCAGGTCTGATTTTTTTTGCCATCTGTCGTATGCGTGAGCACAACATAGTATTTGTCGTTTTTTACGCGCAAGCTGGCGGTCATGAGAAGGGCCTCCCAAAGCATTGTGGCATAAGATTGCACCTCCAAGATTCGACTGTCGGGACGGGGCGTTTTCCTCGTCCGCAAAACCAGTATACTACAATCGTTACGATTTCAAAAATGTACGAATGGAACCAATATGGCGGCACAGCAATGCCGTGAAAGCGAGCGCCTTCACGGCATAATCTGCTGCTATATTGGTTTTGCGTTTTTCTCCCCCTGCAAATTCCAGACAGGCAACCCTTCCCGGCGCTGTGCCCTGCAAGGCAGCCTTTGGGCCGGCCTTGCAGCATGTTGTCACGCTTTCTTGGCACGCTCCCCGGGATATCCCGGATTCTGGCGCTGCTTCCCCAAAAGCGGTACGGCAGAGGACGCTATTCAGTTGTGGTGAGAGGAAGTATATCTCCTCTCAATTACAATGGATAGCGTCGGAGTGTGGGAATGGGAAGGACAGAAAATAAAAAAATTGTGGTGAGCAAATGGGGCAGTGGTTCCATAAAATGTTTATTATTGAACGGATTGGATGATTTTGCTTTAAATAAAATATGCAGTTGCTTCGCTTCGCTAAGTGAAGGTGAAATAAGTATTCAGTGTGGGGCAGAATTGCAATCAATGATGAAGATGTGAATCTGTACTACATTGCAGAAGCTGCGATATCACGGATATCAGAAATGTGCTATGATGTGCTTTTTGACAAATCATTTCCTGTTACGATTGAAACGTAGGGGGATATATGCTACACTAAAATAATACTCAAAAACTTGCATTTATGTTATCGCTGGGAAGGAAATGGCTTATGCATATTGACCAGTTGACCTTGAAAAACTTCCGGAACTTTGAGAGTGTAGATATTCCGCTGAATTCTAAAATGAATATTGTGATTGGCAATAACGGAAGCGGTAAAAGTTCTCTGCTCATGGGTGCATTAACTGCTGCTAGCGCCTTCTTTCTTGGAATTGACTACGCTTCTCCACGTAGCATCAAAACGGATGATGTTCGGCATGTAGCACATGCAGTTTATAAAGTATGTCAACAGGTGGCAGTCTATCCAGTCGAAGTTTCCTGTGAGGGTGTCGTTAATGGGGTCGCCTGCAAATGGTCGCGCTCTTTGAGCGGTCCTAAGTCTAATACGACTTATGGTGGGGCATCCGATTTGCGAAATATTGCATCTTCCTTGCAAAAAAGCGCATCAAATGAATATTCGGAAGATGTACTTCCGCTTATTGCTTATTATGGTACAGGTCGATTGTGGGCACAAAAGCAAGCAAAGAAAAAAGGAAAGCAAAAGCTGAAGTCTCGTTTTGAAGGCTATCAAGATTGCATTGCTGAGCAGGCAACGGACAAACAGCTCCTAGAATGGTTCAGTGAGACCACACTTCTCGTTAGCCAAGAAGGGCCTATCCCGCAGATGACTGCGGTTCGGCAAGCATTGGAACGGTGCTTTGCGGATTTGATTGATCATGATGAAACACAGAGGGTAAAGGTTGAATATCGCCAGCGCTATAGGACGGTTGTTGTCGAATACACGAATCGTTCTGGTGAACACGAACTTCATCCCATGTACGAGATGAGTGATGGCTATCGCTCAGTTCTAAGCATGGTGGCAGATATTGCGCACAGAATGGCGGTTTTAAATCCGCAACTTGGAGATGCAATCCTTGAAACGCCGGGTATTATAGTAATCGATGAAGTGGAATTGCACTTGCATCCAGGGTGGCGAAAGCGAATTTTGAATGATTTGACGTCAGTTTTCCCGAATATTCAATTTATTGTATCAACGTACTCTCCTGAAGTCATCACATCGTACAAAGAAGCTAATTTGATCTTACTAAAGCATGAAGGCAGTGCCACGCAGATTGAGTCAGCGTATGGGAAAGATGTAAATACAGTTCTTCGGAGTATTCTGCTTGTAGGGGATCGTCCTGCGGAAATTAAAGAACTGTTCGATAAATTTTCGCAGGTTCTTGATGCTGAAGATTATCCAAAGGCAAGGGAAATTCTATCTCAACTAGAAAATATTCTTGGTTACGATGATCCAGAGGTTTATAAGGCTAGAAGTAGTCTGGAAATTGAACAGATGGAGTGGCCAGAATGAGATACATAAAAAAGGCTGGAACTGAGCCAGAGGATTTGCAAAAGTATAAAAGGGACTGCCGCAGGGCATCCCCTCCGCTAAAAATCACTTACAAAGACATGCCAAAAGATGGCTCACGGAAACAGCTTGCAGTGGATCAAGGGTATATATGTGCGTACTGCATGCGCAGAGTTTGCCTTGATTCGGAGAATAAAGAGCAATATATAACCATCTCGGTTACAGCCAACGAACGATTGAGACAACCGCTCATTGTTCGCGACACACCGTCCGCGAGGTTTTAGCCGAGATGGACAAGCATGGCATCCAGTGACCCTTGACGATGACATTACCAACGCAGACTTGGAGCAGATGCTCTTCCCGGACAAGTACAAGAGTGCTTGCTTGTACGTTGAACCGGACTATCCGTACTTTCACCGTGAGTTGGCAAAGCGTGGTGTTACACTGACCTTGTTGTGGGAGGAGTACCGCCGCGAATGCTACGATGAAGGCAAGAAGCCGTACATGTTTACACAGTTCGGCGAGAAATACCGCAAATGTGCCCGCGTCACCAAGGCAACCATGCGTATCCAGCACAAGCCCGGAGACGCCATTGAGGTGGATTGGGCTGGCGATACAATCCCCATTTTCGATTCTGTAACCGGTGAGCAGAGCAAGGTGTACCTATTTGTAGCAGTCCTGCCCTGTAGTTACTTCGCCTATGCAGAAGTTTGCAGTGTAAGCGCACGATAAATGACGTCCTGTGAAAGCAACGGTGCCTGTGAGATAATACGCGGCTGTCATAATAGGGACAAGGGTACGGCAGAGAATGAAAGGCTCCGCGACCCGAAGTTCATATTTCTTACCCGAAGAATGAACGACTGATCTTTTTGGGTGGCAGAAATGCCGCACGGGAAGAAATCTCGACCATGAGGGTGGGGTGACAGCCAGCGGACAGGTGTGAGATCCTATCCGCTATTTGTGTTGGATAAAATATGGATAAGAAATTGAGTGGGATTGTAGGAAGAATTTATGAGTAAGAAACTTGCGATTGCGATGTTCGGACAGAAGCGATTATCGAGAGAAGGCGGAGTAGAAATCGTTGTCAAAGAGCTCTGCACCCGAATGGCACAGAATGGTTGTGACGTGACCTGTTACAACAGAGCAGGCCATCATGTGAGTGGTGCAGAATATGACGATGCTGGTAAAACGGAGTACGAGGGAGTCCGTCAGAAGTCTGTTCCGACCATTGAGCGGCGCGGACTTGCTGCAGTCAGCTCCTCCGCATTTGCGGCACTTTATAGTGCATTTGGAAAATACGATGTGGTGCACATCCATGCCGAAGAACCGGCTTTTTTCTGTTGGCTTCCGAAATTGTTTGGGAAGCGTGTTGTCGTTACCATTCATGGCATTGATTGGCAGCGCGAGAAATGGCAATCAGGACTTGGCTCTAAGTTTATCCACCAAGGCGAAAAAAATGCTGTGAAATATGCGGACGACCCATTGAACTACGAAGATGTTAAGAAGTGTATGAAACGACTGCATGCGTTCCATGACTTGAAATTGAAAGTAAATCACGAGTTTGATATTTTCGGCCAGATGGAGTTCTATGAAACACTGTGGGAGGGGATGCCTTCTGTTTATAAGGATTATGAAAAAACAAAAGCAAATGTTCTGTCGCTGAAGTCTTATATTGATGCACATGCTGGAGAAAAAGTCTTGACACATATTGATGCCGTGCCAGATAATTTCCTATTTGTTGAAAAAGATGGAAAAGAAGAAATCCGACTGATTGACTGGGAGTATGCAGGAATGCAAGATTGCTTTCTACGCGACTTCTTTTGATTCGATTGCTTTGACAGCATCTTGCTATAGCTATCATACACTGAAAGATGATGAGCAACCGAATAAAGGAATTCAGTTGATGTGGTGTATTCTGCTTATTTTGCTTCCGATTGCTTTGCTGTTTGCAGAAAGCTCTATGAATAATCTTCAGTCAGTGAGTATTGTGGCGGCATTCCCGATTGGTGCGGTAATCGTGATGATTGCGGTCAGCTTTATGAAGGATGCTAAAAAATACATGGAAAATTTGGAAGAATCGGCGAAGGAAAAAAGTGAGAAATAACTGGAGGAATACCTGAAGCCGTGATATAATTGAACAAAAGCCGTGTGAAAAAATCACACGGTAGCTGCTCTAATAATCACACACCTCTCCGCAGTGGGCAGCAGGCAACGATCTTATGGTCGGCGAAGATGTGAGAAAAAATTAGATTGGGGGACAATAATATGTTTAGAATTAATCACAATGATGCAATTGAGTTGGAATATCAGGTTAGAAGACTTTACGGCTGTGATCGAGGTGGTGTCTCTGGTATGGCTGATGCAGATTATTTTGAGGGCCATCCAATTCAGGCAGCAGTTTTGGTTGTTTCTTATATTCATGCTAATCATCGTGAAAGTGGTCCGTACCAGTTTGATGAGTTCCGCAGTAAATATGAGACTATTTTTGAATATCCGGACGAAAATAATGCAGCCGATGAGGCAAGAAATTATATTGATGAACTCAGCTCAATTGTCGAGCAGTATATTTAATGCTCAATGGAAAATGAGTGTGTGTAGAAGAAAGGCTGAATGAATATGCCCAGAACGAAAGGCAGCAAAAACCGTCCCAAAACCAATACCACCAAAGACTACACAACTCAGATCGCGGAGAAGCAGGAGATCATTGCGTCTTTGAATACTGAGATCGCATCCATCACCGCAAACATTGACACTTTGAAGGCTGACCTGAAAGAGAAGAAGACTGCTCTGAAGAAGGCCGAAAAAGAAGTGGCATCCCTGGAAGCGAAGAAGGCAAAGAAAGATGCTAAGGCCGCAGAGGAAGCAAAGAAAGCAGAGGCGGAATCCGTCCTGAAGAAATTGCTTGCCGGTGGCATGAGTGCCGATGAGATCCTCGCTAAGCTGAAATAACCAAGAAAACCGAGAAAAAAGTAAATGCCGTGTGGACAAACTGAACTCCAGGAGTTCACACGGTATTTTTTGAAGACCGCTATATAGTTTATAACGAAAATAAAAGAAGAATATAATTTAAAGAAATGGAGCGTGAGAAAATGAATTTATCAAAAATACATCATATTGCAATCATCGTATCCGACTACGAAGCCGCAAAAGATTTCTATGTGAACAAGTTGGGATTCTCCGTCATCAGAGAAAACTACCGTCCGGAGCGAAAGGACTGGAAGCTGGATCTTCGTGTCAATGAGCACACAGAGCTGGAGATTTTTGCAGAAGGAAACCCGCCGAAGCGTGTGAACCGCCCGGAGGCCTGTGGGCTGCGTCACCTTGCATTCTGCGTAGACAGTGTGGAGCAGACGGTGAGGGAGCTGGCGGAGGTAGGAATTGAATGTGAGCCAATTCGTGTGGATGATTACACCGGCAAGAAGATGACATTCTTCCATGACCCGGATGGACTGCCGCTGGAACTGCACGAGTAAAGGGGGACAAAATGATATTTCGTAAGGCAGAAAAAGAAGATTTTTACAAAATCAGATCTCTGTACTGGAACTTGATTAATCAGGAGCAGGATGATCCGTCATTTCCGCATTGGAAGAAAGGAATCCATCCATCTGATGAAATGATACAGAACAGCATTGATAGGGAAGAACTGTATGTGTTGGCAGATGGTGATGAAGTCGCAGCGTGTGTCATAGCAAATGATGAAAAGGTCGATGGCTATTCGGATGCACCGTGGCAGATTGATTCGGACGAGGTAATCGTTCTTCATGTTCTGGCGGTTCATCCGGATCGTCGTAGAAAAGGACTGGCGCAGAGATTGGTAGAGAATGTAATTGAACAGGCAAGAAATGCTGGCAAGAAGGCATTACGACTTGATGTGATCGAGAACAACACATCGGCCGAAAAGCTGTATCAGGAACTGGGCTTTCGATATATCCAGACCAAGACACTTTATTATGATGTGGTAGGTGAGATGACGTTCAAATTGTATGAACTGGTGCTATGAGCTATGGGAGAGAAAAGAAAGTATAAGCCCCGGAAGCCCGGCGGCGGTCGAAAGAAGCTGAAACCGGAGTTTGATGCCGGGAAGAATCTGAAAGAGCAGATGGAAAGTGCTGTGGCACTTTATGATTCTGAGATGTCCTTGCAGGCCATCGCTGATGAGCTGGGATTAAATCCAATTAAAGTAAGAAAGCTACTCATCACGGCTGGTGTGTATGAATCGGATGTGGCGGAAAAAGTAAAAAACACTTTTAAAGAATACCGAGAAACACAGGACTACAAAACCTCCATACTCTCAACCGCAAAGGCGCTTAACCTTTCCAAAGCCTCCGTTACCTCGTACCTGCCTTATGAAAAAGGCGTGTACTTTCCAAACACAGCAGATAAAGAGAAAATCAGCGTAGGAGCAGAGCGACAGCGGAGATACAGAGCGGTAAGAAAACTGAGAACCGAGCCGACAGAAGAGCATCTGTGGGAGGTGGTTCTTCTTTATGCAGGTGTGCGTTTCAAAACGTACTCAGGTTTACCCTTTACCTATGAAATACGAAAGGGCCGGAATGGGCAATACACTAAGGAACTGTGGATCGATCGCAGAGAGAATAGTAAAAGCCTGGCGTGGAGTTCCGTGCTGCTGGCTCTGGGCCATATTAAAAAGGTAGGAGAAATAGTTGAACGACCGAAAGCGCTGGGCGATATCCGGGGAGTGACTTACATCTACGGGGTGTTCTATCGGTTCAGACTGATCGATGTGTCAGATGAAGCGAAAGAAAAGATGAAGAAATCATTCAATAAATCGTCCTGACACGGATGTGTCAAGGTTACCCGTGCATTAACAACACAATGTTAAAATAGCAATATGTCCACGATGAGCAGGCGCAACACCTGTCTGCCGCAGTATTTTTACTTTATAAGACATCTCTATGGATGACGGTAAGGTTCGATTTTGAACTTTGCCGTTTTTCTTTTTATTTAAAATTATAAATTTTTTCAGAACTGTATTCCAAAACGGCTCTGCGGATTCCTATTAGTGTAGGGGTTTTCAAAATCTTTTGTGAAACGGCTTTCCTCTGGTTCTATAAGTGAAAAATGAACAAAATCTATATTCTAAAATTAGGCAGTTCAACAAAATTTGAAAAACTGGTTGCCAAACGCCCATTTTAGAATGTTATAGGTAGAGGGGAACGTTGGAAAAATGAATTTTCTTTGAATTTTCAAAAGACCCGGTTTAAAAACACCCCTTAAAGTTTGTATAGGGTATAGGAAGTATTTTCAAAAGTAAGCCAATTCGCTACGGCATCACTTCTGAAAATCCCTAATTCCTTACAAAGTCACATCGCACCTTGAAAATTTCATGAGCCACCCCAGCAGGATACCTCTGGTACTGAATGTGCATTCTGCGCGTCTTACCGGAAAATACGCCGGAGAAAATCGGGCAGGAACGGGCTGGGACAGAGTGGACAGTGGTTAAGAGCAAGAATCGCCTTTGTATACGAAACCGCTCCTACGGGCAGTTTCTCCACGGCGGCATCTTGATGGGGATTGCGCTCCCCATACCCTCACATCGTGCAAAATCACATGATTTTGCCTGTTGGTGGCCTGCCGCAGCAGGTCACAGCCGGAGTGCAGATGCACTGCCTGGAAAATCAAATTTTTGATTTTGGAAAGGAGACCCCATGCCACGGACGAAGAAAAAAGTGAAATCTATCGTAAAGACAAAAGTAATCTCCGCACGAGTTACAGAAGTAGTACATGAACTTTTACACCAGCAGGCCGAAAATGCCGGAATGACGCTCTCTGAATTTGCAGCGCAGATGCTGATGAAAGGTCGCGTGAATACCTCGTATGTGTTCTATGTCCACCCGGACGAGATCGAAGCAATTACACGGGAGTTTGCCGCCATCGGGAACAACCTGAACCAGATCGCGGCGTTCTTCAACAGCGGCGGTATCCAGTCGCGCGCTATGCTCGAAAACATCAACCATGCGATTTCCTGCATTTTTGAAATGCGGGAGCAGGTCGCAGAAATGGCAGGAAAGAACTATGGCAATCTTAAAGCATATCGCAAGTAAGAGTTCCAACTATGGCGCTGCGCTGGAGTATCTGATTTTCAAGCATGACGAGCTTCGGAAAACTCCGATTCTTGACCAGAAAGGAAATCGTATCATGCGAGATGAGTTTTATCTGGACGGTCTGAACTGTGAGCCCTATTCCTTTGATGCGGCCTGCCAACAGTTGAACCGCGAGTACCAGAAAAACAAAAACAAGAATGAAATCAAAAGCCACCATTACATCATTAGCTTTGATCCACGGGACAGCACAGAAAATTGTTTGACGGGGAAACGGGCACAGGAGCTTGGGCTGGAATACGCAAAAGCAAATTTTCCGGGGCATCAGGCATTGGTCTGTACGCACATGGACGGTCACAATGGCAGCGGCAATATTCATGTACATATCGTAATCAACAGTTTGCGAAAACTGGATGTGCCTAAGCAGCCCTTTATGGAGCGGCCCATTGACTGCAAGGCAGGGTACAAGCACCATGTGACGAACGAGTACCTGAAACACCTGCAGAAATCCCTCATGGATTTGTGCCGCCGCGAATTTCTGCATCAGGTCGATTTACTGTCACCATCCAGAATGGGTGTGACTGAAGCGGAGTATTGGACACAGCGGCGGCTGGATGAGAAAAAACAGAAAATCGAAACGGAAGGATTTACGCCCAATCCGACAAAGTTTCAAACACAGAAGCAGCTTATCCGGGATGCCGTTGCCGCTGCTCGTGAGAAAGCAATCTCGTATGAAGATTTTCAAGACATCCTGCAGGATGAATATAACATTTTTGTCAAAACACAACGTGGGCGTTACAGCTATCTGCCGCCGGAACGGAACAAGTTTATATCGGAGCGTTCTTTGGGGAATAGCTGCAAAAGAGAATGTCTGGAAGGATTCTTTGTTCAGAACGCCGAGAAGAATCTGCGGTACAAGGAAGAACCCGTACTGATCTTTACGACCAGAACCAGATTGCGGCTCGTTGTGGACCTGCAGGAGAATGTTAGGGCACAGGAAAATCTGGCCTATGCACTAAAGGTCAAAATCAGTAATCTGCAGAAAATGGCCGAAACGCTGGTATGGGTGCAGGAAAACAACATCAACGACCTGGCAGAACTGAACGATCTGTGTAAGACAGCACAGGCCAATGCGCAGGCTGCGTATGAACGGCTGTCACAGGCAGAGGATGAACTGTACAAAACCAATGAGCAGATTCATTATGCGGGACAGTACCTTTCTACCAAAGAGGTTCAGCAGCAATTTGCGAAGGCGATTTTTAAGAAAAAATTCCGTGCAGAGCATTCCAAGGAATTGGACGCCTATGCAGAATCCGTGAAATATTTCCGAGAAGAAAATGATGGAAAGCTGCCATCGCTGAAATCCTTGAAAAAACGGAAGGAAGAGCTGATCAAAGAAATCGTGGAGAGGAAAAAGACATATGCTCCTCTGAGGGAAGAATCCAGGCGTCTGGAAATTGCATCGGATAATGTGTACAGCATCTTCCGAAAAACCAATGAGATGAAATCCGACCTTGCATGGAAACGCGAGTGGGAGGCCAAAGTCCGCGAAAAGGCAAGGCAGGAGCAGGCTCGACAGGAACAGCGCGAGCGTCAACCGAAACGCAAGAAGCGCAGCTATGATATGAGCCTGTAATCAGCAGGGTCTTCCACCACGCGCCCCGGAACCCTGCCGGATGCGTAAGCCCGTGCAGAGCTTTCACATTCGGCAGGGACTTTTGAAAACGACTAGGAGGAAGTTTGAGTAAAGAGTACATCAAGGCACAAACCCCACTGCCCGCTTTTTTCCCTTATCCGAAATTTCTGCTGCAGATGAGCCTTTCCCATACGGCACGATTGACGTATGTTTTGCTGCTGGACCGCATGACCCTTTCGCAGAAGAACGGCTGGGTGGATGTGCAGGGCCGGGCATATGTGCTCTATCCGTTGGCAGGGCTGGCGGAAGATCTTCAGAGCAGCATTTCCAGTGTCACCCGTGCCCTGCGGGAACTGGAAGCCGCACGGCTGATCGAACGGCGGTCCAATGGCTTTTCCAAGCCAAACCAGATATTTCTCGGCGTTCCCCGGACTGTGCAGAAATGCGCAATCGAGATGGCCCAAAATGAGCAGTCTGATTGCTCAAAAGTGAGCAATACGGTTGCGCAAAACTGCACACCTAACCAAATAAATAAGAACAACCTAAGATTGAACCAACTGAATAGAACTAAAGAAGCGTATGGGCGATATCGGAATGTTTTTCTGGAAGATTATTCGGAACTGGAAATGGAAATTGCAGAGTTGGATACTCTGATCGAAGACCTTTCAACCTATATGCAGTCTACAGGCAGGAAGTACGCAGACCATGCGGCGACCCTGCGTAGCTGGTCAGCACGGAAGAAAAGACAACAGAAACCGGGAGCAGGCATCCCGGACTATACCTACAACAAGGAGGAAAGTTTATGACGGAAACGATCCAGACAGCGATGGACAGGCTTATGACGATCTCTGTGGAACCGCAGGACTATGTTGCAGAAGATGGGCTGCTGTACTGCGGCAGCTGCAAAACTCCCAAGGAAGCGTTCTTTCCGAATGGCAAAAAACTGTTTGGGCGTGACCGCCATCCGGCTGAATGCCGGTGCAGGCAGGCTACAAGGGAAAAGCAAGAGAAAGAAGAACGTGCAAGGCTGCATTACGAGAAGGTGCAGCGGCTGAAGCTGCAAGGCTTTACCGACTGGGCGATGCAGCACTGGACATTTGCAAACGATCACGGGCAAAATCCACAGATGCAGCTGGCACAGCGGTATGTGGCCCACTGGCCGGAAATGCGGGAAAAGAATGTGGGGCTGCTGCTCTGGGGCGGTGTTGGTACAGGCAAGAGTTTTATGGCGGGTTGCATTGCCAATGCCCTGATGGAACAGGAAGTGGCCGTCTGCATGACGAATTTTGCCCGAATCATGAATGAACTGAATAACGCCTTTTCCGGGCGAAATGAAGTCGTGGACAGGCTCTGCGGCTATCCGTTGCTTGTCATTGACGATTTCGGCATGGAGCGGGGCACGGAATATGCGCTAGAGCAGATTTACAACATTATCGATAGCCGTTACCGCAGCAGGAAACCACTGATCGTTACCACGAACCTGACCCTGACGGAGTTGAAGAACCCGCAGGATACCGCACACGCCCGTATCTATGACCGTCTGCTGGAATTGTGTACCCCGATTGCCTGCACAGGCCCCAGCATGAGAAAGGACATAGGACAGGCAAAATTGAACTTGCTGAAAACACTTCTGGCTTGAATAGGAGGAACGCGATTGCAAGAAAACGGCAGAATGAATTGGCTGGAGCAGATCCGCCAGATGAAGAACCGGGACATCCGCACGATTGAACAGTCTGAACTGGAGGAACTGCCGCAGGATGCAGTGGAACACGGATTGCCGCAGGAGGAAAGGCTGAAAAATCTGCTGGATAAAGTCGGAAATCCTTATTGCTATCTGGACAACGGAATTATTGTGAAGCTGAATTTCGCACCGAGAGGGAGCAGCACACTGTCTGAGCGCGTTGGCAGATGCTTTCAGTCTGCCAGCTGAAAAGGCAGAGAAACTTTCGGCAAGCTGCTGAAAAATCGCGCAGAAAAATTTCGCACTTTAATGCGATAAAGCACTGGACAAAAGATGATGATTCTGGTAAGCTGTTTACGGGTAAGAAAATAGGAATGTGCCAACTGAGCAGAACTTGCTCGGTGGGCTTGTTCTACATATAAATGTGGAGCCTTTCACTTCTCTGACGAACAGTATTGCCGATTCGTTAAGGAGGTGGAAGGCTTTTGTTATACCCTGATATCTATTCGCAGAAGAAACCGCAGCAAAATTCAACTCGTTATCGTACAGCCTTGTATTTGCGTTTATCCCGTGAAGATGGCGATAAGACAGAGAGCGACAGTATTGCAAACCAGCGCACCCTGCTGGAAGCCTATACTGCAGACCACCCGGAACTGTGCATCGTGGATGAGTTTGTGGATGATGGCTACTCCGGCTCAAACTTTGAACGGCCTGCGTTCCAAAACCTGTTCAGGGAACTGGAGCAGGGGACCATCAACTGTGTTCTGGTGAAAGATTTGTCCCGCTTTGGACGAAATTACATTGAAGTGGGGCGTTATCTGGAACGTATTTTCCCGGTCATGCGGGTCCGGCTGATTGCAGTGACGGACAACTATGACAGTCAATCTGCGTGGAAGACCAGCGATTCCATCATGGTTCCGATGCGGAATCTGCTCAACGATGCGTACTGCCGGGACATTTCCGTCAAGATCAAGAGCCAGCTTGCGGTCAAGCGGAAACGCGGCGATTTTGTGGGGAGCTTTGCAGCGTATGGATACCGGAAGGATCCTGCCAATCATAGCAAGCTGATCGTGGACGAACTGGCAGCGGAAACAGTGCAAGATATTTTCCGCTGGAAGATCAGTGGCATGAATAATCAGAGCATCGCAGACCGATTGAATGCGAAAAAAGTGCCGTCCCCGGCTGCGCGAAAGCTACAGAGTGGTGCAAAGCTGAGCCTGCACTTCCGCAAGAGCGATGAACCGCCGTGGTCTGCCAAGGCGGTGGACCGCATTCTGCACAACGAGGTCTATATCGGAAAACTGGTGCAGGGAAAGACAAGGAGACTGGACTATCGCTCCAAAAAGAAAATGAACGTGCCGATGCGGGACTGGGTAATCGTGGACAACACCCATGAAGCAATCATTCCGGCAGAGCAGTTTGAGCTGGTGCGTCGGATTCTGGAAACCGAAACACGCAGGCCGAACGATGCCGAAACGGTGGCCCTGTTTGCAGGCTTTCTCTACTGTGGGGACTGCGGCAGCCGGCTGGTGCGCAGGTCGGCCAGCTATAAGGGAAAGCGGTATATCTATTATCAGTGCTCCGGCAGCAAGCAGAACAAGGGCAGCTGCACGAGCCATAACCTGCGGGATGAAAAGCTCCATAACATTGTGCGGAATGCGCTCCAGATGCAGATCCAGATCGTGATGGAGGAAGCAGAGTTTGTAGAAAGCATCCGACAGGCCCAGCAGGAACCCTACCGTTTGCGGCGCATCGAACGGCAGATTCGGCAGCTGACTACAGAAAAGGCCCATACACAGGGCATTAAGGAAAAATTGTATGGGGATTACGCAGAGGAAATCCTCACACGGGAGGATTTTTTGAACTACAACGAACTGTACAGCAAGCGGATTGAAGAGTATGACCACAAAATCACAGAACTGGAAGCGGAACAGCGAAATTTACAGACTGCTCCAAATGCTTATCCGTTTCTGGATGTGTACCGTAAGTATCGAAAATTGGAAGAAATCACCCGTCCGATGGTCGTGGAACTGATTGAGAAAATCGAAGTGTATGAGGGCAATCGGGTAGAAATTACGTTCCGATTCCAGGATGAAATTGTGGACCTGCTGGAAGAACTGCATCAAAAGCAGATGGGGCAGCGTGAAGTGTCTGCTTAAAAGGAGGCTGTGACTTATGGCAAGAGTAAGCAAGAAGGTAAGTGCGGCGCAGCGGGAAGCGGAGAACGCGCAGCACCGTATCTGGAAAACCGCAATTTACGCACGACTGTCCGATTTTGATGATGTGCTTCGGGATTCGGAATCGTTGGAAGTACAGATTTCTTACATCAAGGAGTATATCAACCACCGGGATGATCTGATGCTGCTGGATGTGTTTGCGGACAAGCGGTGCACAGGGATGAACTTTGACCGCCCGGAATTTGAACGGCTGTTGAAAGCACTGCAGGAGCGGAAAGTCAACTGCATTGTGGTAAAGGACTTCTCCCGACTGGGTCGTAATTTCGTGGAAACAGGTCAGTATCTGGAGCAAGTGTTTCCACTGTTTGGCGTAAGATTTATAGCCATCAATGATAATTATGACAGCCTGAACAGACAGAGCCGGGACGGGATGCTGGTGCCGATCAAGAGCATGATCAACGAAATGTACTCGAAAGACCTGTCCCAGAAGATTCAGTCGTGCTTTCGCTCCAAGGAAGCGCGGGGAGAAATCTATACCCCGGTTCCATTCGGCTACAAAAAGGATCAGAAGAATCATTTGGTTCTGGATGAGGAAGTCAGCGATGTGGTAGTTCGGATTTTTCTCTGGAAGAAATCCGGCATGAAAGAGCGCGAGATTGCAAAGAAGCTGTCTGCGCAGGGAACCCCGACACCTTTTACACGCCGCTGTCAGCTGGGATACCTGAAAAACACCTTGCGGGTAAAGGACCCAGCGTGGCAGACTGTTTTCGTGACAAAGGTGCTGGAAAATCCAATCTACACAGGAACAATGGTCTATAACCGCATCGCCTACGATGAAACGAATCGGAAAATCGGGCAGAATCCACGGGAAAGCTGGCGGATGGTGCCGGACAGCCATCCGGCGATTATCAGCTGGGAACTGTTTGATGAAGTTTCCGCGTTGCGGGAAGCTGAGCAAGCGGTCAGGGAGGAACGGAAAACATGGTGCAAACAGCGCAGAAAGAACAATCCGAACATCTTCAAAGGCCGGATATTTTGCAAAGAGTGCGGAGAAAAGCTGGTTTGCCATTGGCAAAGGGATGGCTCGCTGTATTTTTACTGTAAATTTTGCCATGTTTCCATCTCAGAGAAAGACCTCTGGAACGGCATCCATAAGGAACTGTACCAGCGGTTAGAAGAACATAAGAACTTGAAAAAGCTGAAGCAGAAGAATTCGGGAAAAAGCAACCTTGAAATAAAGAAAGTTGCATTGAGCCGTGAAATGGAACAGGTGTCGGGCAATATCGTTCGGCTGGAATCGCAGAAGCGCAGCGGCTATGAGCAGTATGTTCTCGGAAAACTTTCAAAGGAGAAATTTCTGGAACTGAAGCAAGGTGTAGAAAATGAAATCGTATTACTGAAGCAGACAAAATCTGAAAGAGAGAAAGAACTGGCCGTTGGTCAAGAAGAATTGCAGCAGAAAAAGCAAAACGCAGGCAACACAGAGGTTCTTTTAACGGCAGATAATCTGCAGCAGTATGTAAAGAAAATTGAAGTGGATCACAAGAAAAATACTTACACGGAATTTGCGTTCTAACGAAAAAGGAGGACAGACAATGAAAGAAAAAATCTATGATGCCCGGACAGGAATGGAATATGTTTTGGTGGGTGATTATTATCTGCCAGCCTTGAAACTGCCACGGACCCATCCGATTGGCCGCTGGGGGATGCTGCACAAGGCGTACCTGAAACTGCGAAAGCCAGCCTATTACCAGAGCTTGCTGCTGAGCGGAAAACTGGATACTGTTTTAGCAAATGTGGAAGAGCAGGCAGTGGAACGATATGAGGTTTTGATCGAGCAGCTGAGCCGGCGGGAGGACGTATCGGAAAAACTGAAAGAAGAAAATCAGATGGAGTGGGTACGCCGTATGAGAAATCTGGAAAATCGTGCAGCAGAAATCGTAAAGGCAGAATTGATCTACACGTTTGAAAGGCGGTGAGCAGCAGATGATCGGAACCTATTACCGGCTTTCTCTTGCGGACGAGGATGTGGGTGCTGATAAGGCTGAGAGCAACAGCATTCAGGGCCAGCGCGGACTGGTAGAGGGGTACATCATGGTCCGCCCCGAACTGGCAACAGAGCCGCGTCAGGAGTACGTGGACGATGGCTACTCCGGCACCTCCACGAGCCGCCCGGCGTTCCAGCGGCTGATTCAGGACGCGCAGGATGGCAAGGTGAAAACGATTATCGTAAAGGACTTTTCCCGGTTCGCCCGTGACTATATTGAAGCAGGCGATTATATGGAGCGCATCTTCCCGTTGCTGGGCGTTCGTTTTATCTCTGTCAACGATGGATATGACAGTGGAATGCAGGCCGGGAACGATGTACGCGGACTGGAAGTAGCCATCAAGAACATCATCAACGCGTCCTACAGCCGGGACCTTTCCGCTAAAATCGCGGCAGCCGACCATGTGATGCAGAAAAAAGGAATGTATCTCGGAGGATACCGCCCGTTTGGATTTCTGCCGGACCCGAACGACTGTCATAAGCTGATCCTCGACCCGGTAGCCAGCCAGTATGTGCGCCTGATCTTTGAACTGGCATTGCAGGGCAACAGAACGGGGAGCATCGCAAAAATCCTGAATGAAAAGCAGATCCCGACCCCGGCAGCGTATCATGTGGCGGAAAACCATGTGTACAGCGAACAGAAAGCATGGGATCTGCAGCGCAGACATTGGACAAGCGGAACGGTTTACCATGTTCTGAAAAATGAGAAGTATAAGGGAACCTATGTGGGCGCGAAATTCATTATGCCGGTTCCCTGTAAACATCGGGTGCTGCGCGCTCCCTTGGAACAGCAGGTACGAATTGAGGACAGCCATGCCGCCATTGTGACCACGGAAGAATTTGAGCAGGCACAAAAGGTTATTATGCTGCAGCACGGGAATCATCAGGCCGGGAACTACACAAAACGCCAGTATCCCTTGAAAGGCAAGGTCTATTGCGGCTACTGCCAGAAGCTGATGAAATATCGTGTACTCAAGAAGCTTGGCCCCTCGTTTAACTGCAGATTTTCGGCCACAGCGGTGGACAGCCCTTGCAAGCGAATCCCGATCTCCGAGGAACGGCTGGAACATATCGTCCGAAATGCGCTGACAGCGCAGATAAAGCAGGCAGAGTATGTACTGGAAATCCTGCACGAACGGGAACGCAAAGCGTTGATCTGCTTCTCCGCACTGGAACGGCAGGAAGAAAAGCTGAGTGAAGAAAAGGCAGAGATCGTAAAACAGCGCGTCGCGCTGTATGAGCAGTATGCTGATGGAAACATGAGTAAGGAAGAGTTCATCCGACAGAGAGATGCCTACAGAGTGCAGGAAGATGAACGGATGGAGCAGATCCAACGGCTTCGCACCGAGAAAAATCAAATTTTCCAGCCTGTGAAGAAGGATACGGATAATTTGCAAGCCGTGATGAATACTGTGGGAGAAGCTGGCGATGTGATGCACCTGTCGCAGAATGTGGTGGAAACCTTTATTGACCGCGTTGAGGTTTTCAACGATGAAAGCGTGAAAATTCATTTTACATTTGAAGATGTGCTGGCAGGCTATGCCGAATGAGTTGTAGCCAGAATTAAATCAGGGCGATAAGCAGAGTTTTTCTTGTAAGAACATGAGATTCATGGTATCATAAGAGTAAGGAAAAGTCTGTGCATGGCTACGTGAAAGGAGCAGCAGAGATGAAGAAACTAAATATACCGGTTGGCATTTCGGATTTTGAGAAAGTTCGGAATGGTGGATTTTATTATATTGACAAATCCAGCTTGATTACGGAAATTTTGAAGGAAAAAGCAGAAGTGACGCTAATCACTCGCCCACGGCGTTTCGGCAAGACACTTGGCATGAGTATGCTGGAAAGCTTCTTCGACATCCGTAAAGACAGCAAAGAAGTGTTTGATGGACTGGAAATTGCAGAGCATCAAGCATTATGTGATGAGTGGATGAACCAGTATCCTACAGTCTTTGTTTCATTCCGACAGGTAGATGGTCTGGATTTTACCGGGGCATATGATATGCTCACATGGGTTATCTCAGAACTGTATAAAAAGCATCTGTATCTGTTGGATAGCGACAAGATAGATAACACGGATAAGGACATTGCTAAGCAGCTGGTGCGGGGAAACGCTTCCTTGAAAGATACAAAAGGAAGTTTGTTGCTGCTCACAAGGATGATGCAGCAACATTATGGAAAGCCTGTAATTCTTCTTATAGACGAGTATGATGTCCCTGTAGCAAAAGCAAACAATAACGGTTACTATGCTGAAATGCTGGATGTTATGAAAGGCTTGATGCAGACCCTAAAAGACAATCAAGCACTTCAATTCGCAGTTGTTACGGGCTGCTTGAAGATTGCGAAAGAGAGCATCTTTACGGGAACTAACAATTTTGTATCGGACACGATTACAAATTCTCGTCTGAATGAATATTTCGGCTTTGTACAGAACGAGGTTGATCAGCTGCTAAAGGATTCCGACCTGACAGAGCAGGCTGAAAATATCAAGAAATGGTATGATGGATACCATTTCGGTGACTTTGATGTTTACTGCCCGTGGGACGTAATGAATTACATGCTGGAACTGCAGCGCAATCCGAAAGCTAAGCCTATCAGCTACTGGAAGAACACCAGCGACAATGCAATCATCCGTTCCTTTATTGACTATGCGGGGAGTACAATCACAAATAAACTTGAAACCCTGATGGCTGGTGGCTGCATCGTTCAGCGTGTGGATGAAAACCTGACCTATAATTATCTACACTCCTCGGAAGATAACCTCTGGAGTATGCTGTATCTGACAGGGTATTTGACCAAGGCACGTGAAGAGGATTATAAGGGTGAACTGCCGGACGGGATGGTTGCTCTGATGATCCCGAATGCAGAAATCAAAGAGATTTTTGAAACGACAGTTATCAAATGGTTTGATGACAGTACGAAGAAGTGGAATCGAAACGTTTTATTTGATGCGGTCTGGAAAGGTGATGGCGATGGCATTACAAGAGAGATGAATGCACTGCTCCGGCGTACTATCAGCTATCATGATTATAGGGAAGACTTCTACCACGCTTTCCTTGCAGGCATTTTTACAGGTGCTGGATATATGGTGGACTCCAACAAGGAGCATGGAGAAGGCCGAAGCGATGTAGTCGTTTACGATTCCGTTAATGCCCGCGTTGCAATCTTTGAAGCAAAGTACACGAAAGTACTGGAAAATCTGGAGAGCGAATGCGATATGGCTCTGCGGCAAATTGATAATCGGATGTACGCGAAGGAATATGAGGACGACTACGATCAAATTCTTTGCTACGGTATTTCGTTCTTTAAGAAACGCTGCATGGTAAAGAAAAAATAAGTTGTCCTTAATCTTAAAGAGTTATAAAGTGAAGCTCGCATAAACTACAGACAATACTCAAGCTTGTTCGAGGGTACGTTTGTAGCGTATGCGAGCTTTTTAATTTGTGATTTTAATACAGATGAATGTTAAATTCCAAGGCTGACAAGAGTGGCCTTTAACTCTTTTGTTATGGTTAGTGTAAAAGAAAAGCAAGACATAAGCAACATGGGGAAGGCAGAATGAAATTGCCTTGTAAGAACGTTAAATTCATGGTATCATAAAAATAATGGAGAGCCTATTAACTTGGCGAAGAATTGAAGATTATTGATTAGTAACTCCATTTGATAAAAAAGCTTTTGTAGAAAACGAAATTTCGAAAAAGCTTACGGAAAAAGAGTTCTGTGAGTATTGTTATAGCACTCCGATGTTTGAGAAGAGCGACGATTTACCTATATCTGAGAGTGATAGACTCGATGATACGGAATTTATAATGAAACTTAATGAGATTCGTGAAAAGTATGCAAGGCAGAAGATAAGCAAGAAAGAAGTATTATAGTCTTCGACAATTTCGAACGATTTATAAAAAGTAATGAACTTTATAATAAGGATATAAATACTGTACGGCTTCAACTGGATAACTATGTAGAGAGAATAAACCAAGAGGGCAATTGTTTCTATGAAAAATTTAAATTTGCATTAGCAGTTAGAGACGGAACAGCGAGAATGTGCAATGTGAGTTTACATTCAGCAGACACTGCACCTAGCAATTTGGATCTGAATGGGTGGTATGATGTAGATAATATAATTCAAAGAAAAAAAGAATGGTATAAGAAAAGTGGCATTGTAATTGAAAATATAGATTTAGTTGAACAGATTGTGGGGGACTATAGAAGATGCGGAGATAATACTTTAACCGGATTGAAATTGACATTAGAGCCATTATTTAATGGCAATAAAAGACTACTGATTGATTTCATTGGGGGTATGCTAGAGCGGCCTTCTGATAAAGAAATCTTGAATAAGTATATTGCCCTTTGGAAAGAAGACACATCGCTGGCACGATTTGCTGCACGAAGTATAATAAGAGGACTGGTATTATACAATATAGAAAGAAACAAGGATCATCTATTTGAGCATTTAAAGACATATAGCTCACACAGAAATTATAATGGACTGGGAGATGCCAGAAAGTTACTTACGATTCTATATAATCATATTCAAAACGGAGAAGATAATGAAATGCCTGTATCAGAGGTGCTTTCAAAACTCTTTGTGACGGATAATATTAGCGAAATTTGGCCTTCGGATGAGTATACTGAAAAGCGTAAGACTATATCTGAAATATTGTTTTTTATGAATTCCTATAACAATAGGGAAAATGATGGAATTCAATTTGTAGAAATTCAGTATAGAAATGAAGGAAAAGACT
>OJOV01000776.1_pt1 | contig 31660 bp, 22 predicted proteins | sample 1598281 | NCBI WGS metagenome assembly OJOV01 (sample SAMN03922469, study PRJEB24848) | human gut metagenome | isolation source: stool sample | host: Homo sapiens | place: Germany | collected 2010-11
GAGCCAACAAGCTCAACCGTAAACCCGCGCTAGACACAAAAATCTACACACACCCCACGCTTTGTTACGATGCCAAGTAATTCGCAAAGATTCGAACAACTCGGTACTGAGTGCGAATCCCTGCAGTTGTCTGTTTTCGGCAAGGTTGCCGGCGTTTATTCCCGATATGTCAAATTCTGCTCAAGAGTCCTTACAAGCTCCCTTGTCGGGGCGCTACTTTTTACTTCTTCAGGGACCTCAAAGTCATTTTTTCAGGCATTTGTCTAAAGCTCTGGTGAAGGAAGGGGCTCGTGTGGATAAGGTCAATTTCTGCGGCGGCGATCTGATGCTGTGGGGATTGAACCGAAAGGCGCTCAATTACACGGGGACGCTTTATGAGTGGCCGGAATGGATCGGCCGCTATTATCGGGAAGAGGGCGTGACAGACATCTGCCTGTATGGTGACTGGCGACCTCTGCACTGGGAGGCCGTGCGTCTTGCGCATGCTCGCGGCATTCGTGTTTGGGTTTTTGAAGAAGGCTACCTGCGTGCAGGCTTTTCGACTCTGGAGGAAAACGGCGTCAACGGAAGGTCGTCGTTGCCCGTTAATCCGCAGGATATTCGCGAGATGGCGGTTGGTCTGCCCGATCCCAAGGCGATCGTTGTCGAAAACGACATTCACGACAAGGTTGTCAAGGCCATCCTTCATCATGTGGGCAACGTTTGCTTCTGGCCGAAGTTTCACAACTATCGCACCCATCGTCCGACCAACATCTTCTTCGAACTGCTGGGCATTCTTCCACGCTATTTGAAGAGAAAGTCGCGTCAGGAGCGCTCGATGGAGCGCTGGGCAGACTTTCAGAAGTCTGACGATCCGTACTTCTTCTATCCGCTACAGCTGGTTTCAGACAGCCAGGTGCAGCTTTATTCGCCCTATGTGCGCGTGCAGGAGGCCATTGCCGATGTCTTGACTTCATTTGCCCTTCATGCTCATCCCAAGACGAGGCTGTTGATCAAGAATCACCCGCTTGACAACGGGCTGATCAATTACGGCGAGTTCATCAAGGGGTTTGCGGAAGAACTTGGCATTTACGATCGTGTGACATATGTGGAAGACGGATCGACGCCCGACATGATTGCCGGGAGCCGCGGCGTCGTGCTGATCAACAGCACGGTCGGTCTTATGGCACTTGATCAGGACAAGCCCGTCTACTGCATGGGCAGATCCATCTACAACATTGAGGGATTGACGCAAAGCCTTCCGACGACGCCGCTCGATGTGTTCTGGTGTGCGCCAAAGGCTCCCAATCAGCCGCTCTATCGCGCTTTCAAGCGCATCTTGAATGCGCAGGCTCTTGTTCACGGTAATTTCTACTCAGCTCAGGGCATCAGTCTGGCTGTTGCGGATTCGGTGCGCAGATTTGAGGATTCTCATGTACACCTCCAGCCGAAGCATCGTCAGATTGTCATGCGCTCGCGTGATGAATTTTCCAAATATCGCAAGTTCGGCATCTAAGTCAAAACAAGACACGAACTGCAATTTTCGAATTCTTGAGAGAAGGGAATTTAGTTTTCATGGTCGCAGCAGACATCGATTTTCGCATTGCAACGCCTGATGATGCTTCTACGGTTGCCGGGATCATCACCGAAGTTTCGGAAGGGGTGATTGATCATCTTTTGGGAGGCGTTTTTCCCGGGATGAAGCCTCAATCCATTCTTGAGATGATCCTTGCCAGAGGAAGCGGAAATCTCGATCTCAAAAACATCCTTCTGGTCAATGTCGGCGGCGAACTGGCCGGCCTGCTTTTTGCCTATGACTCCAAGCTTCAGAAGGTTTCCGACATCATGTTGGGCTTTTTGGGAGAGACGAAGGTCAACGAAATGCGTCCGTTGCTAGAGGCCAAGGCAGATAATGCGTATTGGATCAATACTCTCTGGGTGAACGAAGCGTTTCGCGGTCAGGGGCTGGCACAGCTGTTGATCAAGCTTGCCGAAGACATGGCGCGCGGCGTGGGGTGCAGCAGTCTTGCGCTTCATTGCTGGGCGGACAACGAACGAGCCCGTCGTTTTTATGAACATCAGAACTTCGTCCTTAAGGGAGAAATCCCGACGGCTTCGGCACTGAAGGCTCGTCATCCGAAGGCCGGAGAATTGTGGGTCAAGCAGCTGGCCGACGACGCAAGGAACGTGCAGTGAAGACGGTAGCCATTGCCGGAGCAACCGGTGGAATCGGACAAGCACTTGCCCGCGTCTATGCGGGTGAGGACTCACGTCTGCTGCTGGCCGGCCGGCGTTTGGATGTATTGACTGATCAGAAGCGGTTGTTGGAAAGGATGGGGGCGACGGTTGAGATTGACGCCTTTGACATGCGCGATATTGAAGCCGTCGTTCGCTGGTGCCAAAAGGCGGTAAGTTTGAACGCAACGCGCGTGATTCTGGCAGCCGGTGTCTCTGCTTCAGTGGAACCTGCGTTCGGTCGTGATGGTGCTGTTGCGTACTATCTGCCGGAAGCCATGACAGACTTGGAGCGTGAGCTTTCCGTGAATGCGGTCGGCAATGTGCTTGCGTGCAATGCATTTGTGCGAGAACTGATGAAGTCTTGTCCTAGGGGCGTGGCCGGGGAGCGTGTGCAGATTGCTTTGGTGGCATCGCTGGCCGCATTGACCGGGATGCCCGGGTCACCCGGCTATTCTGCGTCCAAGGCAACGCTTCGTGTGTATGCCGAGGCATTGCGTCGACTGACGTTAGGTAAGAATATCGGCGTAACGGTTCTGTTTCCCGGCTTTATCGAATCCGACATGAGCAGGCGTTATCAGGGTGCGAAGCCGTGGCTGATGACTGCGGAGGAGGGAGCTAGAAAAATGAAGCGCGCCATTGAGGCGGGCAAGTCCGAATATGCCTTCCCGAAGATTCTGGCCATCGGCATATCACTTCTGAATCGATTGCCGGAATGGCTGCAGCCGCTCTTCTTGAAGGGCTTTTTCTTTACGGTTCAACCGGATCACGAAAGCAAGACAAGCCGCAGGTGACGTCTTGAGTAAGCACAGATGCAAAGTTTCATATCCTATGCCTTGGCCTTGATCGCGTTAAGCGGTTGTTTGATTGCGGCAAACCGTGAAGCTACGCCGAGAACGTCTTATTCGAACAGTTTTGGCAAGGGCCTTTGGGTAGGGGATGTTCTGTGCGCAGGACTGGTGCTGGGCATTTTCTCCTTGATTCTGCTGTTGACGGACAGATTTCTGACAACGATCGCAATCGGACTGGTGCTGATTCTTCTTCTTTGGGCGGGAAATCGACTGAAGGTTGCCATTCTGAGTGAGGTGCTTGTTTTTTCTGACATCTTTCTTGCCGGACATGCGCTTCGTTATCCGCGTCTTTATTTCGGATATGCCCCGAAATGGGTTTGGCCGCTGTTGATTGTTGGCTGTGCGGGATTGGGGTGGTGCTTAACGCTCGAAAAGCCGATCGACGTGTTGACGCTCGGGGAGCGCATGAGCGGAGTACTCGCGATACTTTTGATTTGTGGCTTGATTGCACTCCTTTTAAGGAGGCCTTCGGTTGGAATTATTCGCTTTCTCGGTCGGCATCCCTTGAGCTTTGATGCGCAGGTTGATGCCGGAAGATACACTCCGCTGGGCGCGGCTCTTTTGCATGTTCTTCATCACGGGCAATGCCGCTATCGGCTTCGCCTTCGTTTTCGGAAGCACAGTGACGGATCCACGGAATCGAATTCCGGCAACCCGACAGAACATCGCTTGTTGATTCAGGCGGAATCCTTTGTGCCTCTTCATCGCTTGCTTGACAGGCCGAGTCAAACCCCGATGATTGATCGTCTGATGTCCGTGGGGAAAAGCGGCAGGCTGAGTCTCGACTGGCGCGGTGCGTACACGATGAGATCCGAATTTGCCGTCTTGACAGGGCTTGCGCCAAGAGAATTGGAAACTTATGGGTTCGATCCCTACCGTCTCGCGGCGATGATCCCCATGGACAGTCTGGCGTGGAAGATGAAGGTGAAGGGTTACCGAACGGTTGTCTGCCATCCCAACGATGCTCGATTCTTCGATCGCGACAAGGTGATGAAAAATTTTGGCTTTGACGAGTTTATCGATTTGACCGATTTAAAAGAAGGCTGGCCTCAGATGGTGGCGAAAGATGCTCTGTGCGGACACTATGTGAGTGATTCCGCTCTTCTCCAATGGGCTGTCGACTATCTGCGTGAATCTGAGGTGCTGACCTTTTTGTTCATCATAACCATAGAAGCTCATGGCCCGTGGGATCCTTCGAAGTTTGACGGAGCCGCTTCGCTGACAGAAGTTGAACGTTATGAAGTTCATCTTGCGCATCTGGACAAAGGGGTAGCTAGAATCGTCAAGGCTCAGGAAGAGGGGGAACCATTGTCTGTTCTCATGTACGGCGATCATTTGCCTGGACTTGAGATTCTACGAAAGAAGACTCGTGAAATACCTTCCGATACGGCGTGGTTGATGTGGAATCTCACGGCTCTGGATGGGTTGAAATCGACGAGGAATCTGGATGTTGCAGAGAAGACAGGACTGAAGCCGGAGCAGTTGGGCGGCTTGTGGATGGATAAGGAATGACGAGTCTGGAACAGGTGAAATATAGGTGCTGACGAGCATGAGTTAACCCTAGGTCTTTAGATGTGAAAAGAAAAACCATACGAGTGGTTGATGCCTGAGTGTTGTCAGATGGCAACGCTGTTTATGGAATAAATGGCGAATTTATAGGTATTTCAGGGCCTCTTTGATAGGATGCACGAAAGAGTACGGGGATCGCGGAATACTTAAGCTCGCTGTGATGACCGTACTCTAAGCGTATCGTTCCTTTGATATTGACCCAGCTTATTCATGTCGGGAATGTTTTTAAAACAGGGAAAAATTATGTTTAAGAAATCTCTCACTGCTGTCGCCGTTCTCGGCGCTTTTGCCGGCGCTGCCATGGCTTCTCAGGTTACGATGTACGGTGTTGTCGACACTGGTCTGATGTACACGTACAACGACGTCGCTGATGGTAATCCGGCTACCGATCTCGAAGTGAACAAGCTCGCTCTTAACAGCGGCATCAACGCCGCCAGCCGCTTCGGCCTCAAGGGTACGGAAGATCTCGGCAATGGCCTGAAGATTGGCTTCAAGCTCGAAAACGGCTTCAAGGCGGATGATGGCACGTTCAAGACGGCCGGTCGTCTCTTCGACCGTGAAGCTTCTCTTTCCGTCTACTCCGACTTCGGTACGCTCTCCATGGGCCGCATGGGTGCCGTTGGTTCCAGCGCCGGTACGTATGACATCGTCTATCTGTTCGGCGACGCTTTTGACGGCGGCGACAACGAAGTCTTCGGTTTTGTGACCTCCGGCCGTGCCGACAACATGGTTACCTACCAGACCCCGAAGTTTGCCGGTGTGCAGGGCACGTTCCAGTACTCCTTCAATCAGGATGGTCAGGAAGGCGACAAGTCTTCTCTGAACAATCAGGTCTTCGCCGCTGCTGCTACGGGTGAATTCGGTGCTTTCAATGTGGTCGGCGCTTACGAATATACGAACCGTAGCGCTGACGATCGTCAGAATGTTCGCAAGGATGCCCAGACTATTTACCTCGGCGGCAATTATGACTGCGGCTTTGCCAAGACCTTTGTCTTGGCTCAGTACTTCGAAGGTGCTAGCGCAGCTGCCGGCTTCGACATTACGACTCAATTCGCTACCGATGGACGCTATGTTTCTGCCAAGGGCCTGAAGGGCTACGGTCTCCATGTCGGCACTCAGGTTCCGGTGATGGCTGGTACCCTTACGGCAGCCGTCTACTACGTTGACGGCAAGCTTGAAGGCATTAAGGCCCGTGAACCCGGTTCTCAGAAAGATAAAGATGTTTCCTACATCGGCGCTTCCGCTCGCTATGTCTATGCTCTCAGCAAGCGCACCGAAGTTTATCTCGGCGGCGGTGTTGCTCAGGCCAAGATTGATGAATGGAATACCAATGAGAGCGATCGTAAGACGTTTATCGGCCAGGCCTACACCGGTCTGACGCACCGCTTCTAATCGCGTTCATCATTGAATCCGCATGAGGAACAATCGGGATGATTGAAAAAGTCTCCTGATTAATAAAGAAACCCTCTGTAACATTGTTCACGGAGGGTTTCTTTTTCTTTAGAGTCTTGGTTGCATCAATTTTGAGTGGAAGTCTGTTTTGGTTTGTTGCTTGATATCGAACAACAAACCCAAGCAGATAGAGTATGCATGTTTGGCATCAACAGTCTTTCAGTGCAGGATGAAATGCCTGCGAACAGGTGTCAATGTGCAGAAGGGAATGGGTATGGTTTACGAAAAGGGTTTTGCGATTGTTGGCATTGGTTGCCGTTTCCCGGGCGGCGTAACCTCGCTTGAAGGTTTGTGGAATGTGCTGTCCGGCGGCAAGGATGTTGTGACATCCGTGCCGGGCGAGCGCTTTGATCTGGCACGGTACTGGCATCCTGATCGCAAGGCCTCCGGGCGCACCTGTTCCGTCAGTGCAGGCATTGTCGGCGACGTCAAGAAGTTTGACGCCGCCTTTTTCGGCATGAGTCCCAAGGAAGCCGAGGCGCTTGACCCTCAGCAGCGCATGATGCTCGAAATGGCTTGGGAGGCCTTTGAAGATGCGGGCATTGCTCCTTCGGAAGCAGCAGGCAGTAAGACGGCCGTTTATGTCGGTGCAGCTTCGACCGACATGGGCATCATTCATGCCGACGATCCGAGCATGACCGGTCCGTATGCCATGACCGGCACGTCGCTCTCTATCATTGCCAATCGCCTTTCGTATTTCTTCGATCTGCACGGTCCGAGCATGACCATCGATACGGCCTGCTCGTCGAGTCTTGTCGCGCTTCATGAGGCCTGCCGCGCCATGGAGGCTGAAAATCTTCCGATGGCTTTGGTGGGCGGCGTCAATGTTCTGCTCTCGCCCTTGTCGTTCGTGGGCTTTTCCAAGGCGCACATGCTGTCTGCGGACGGTCGATGCAAGGTCTTCGATGAGTCCGGAAACGGCTATGTCCGTTCTGAAGGCGGCGCGGTCATCCTCATCAAGCCTCTTGAAGCTGCCATTCGCGATCATGACGCCATTCACGCCGTCATTCGTGCGACGGGCGTCAATTCCGACGGACGTACGAGCGGTATTGCGCTCCCGAATGGTGCGGCGCAGAAGGCTCTGCTGGAATCGATCTATGAAGATGAGCGTATCGATCGCTCTCGTATTGCCTACGTTGAAGCCCATGGTACGGGCACCGCAGCGGGCGACCCGATTGAAACGAAGAGCATTGGCGAAGTTCTCGGTCACCACAATCCTGGCGAAGCACCGCTTCCCGTCGGTTCCGTGAAGGGCAACCTCGGCCATTTGGAAACGGGTTCTGGCATGGCCGGTCTGGCCAAAGTGCTCAATGTTTTCGAACATCGCGAGATCCCGGCCAACATTCAGCTGAAGAATCCCAATCCCAAGATCGACTTCAAGGGCCTGGGCATTCGCGTCCCGATCCAAAACGAACCGCTCCCGAAGGCGGAGGGCGGCAAGGGCGTGCTTGCCTGCGTGAATTCGTTCGGCTTCGGCGGCACAAATGCGCATGTCCTGCTTGAAGAAAAGCCGGCCATTGTGGATGCAGAGCCCGAGTTTGCCGACGGGGCCATTCTGCCTCTCATGATTTCCGCCCGAAGCATGGAAAGCCTGCAGGCTTTGTCGCGCATTTATTGCGACCGCCTTCAGGGCAAGGATGCCGCGTTCTTCAATCGCACGGCTTGTGCGAGCGCTCATCAGCGCGAGCGCCTTCCGTACATTCTTCTGGTCAATGCATCTACGTTGGAAGAAGCACTGGCTTCTTTGGCTTATTTTGCTGAGCATGGGGCCCTTCGCGACGATCTTCCTGCCGCGGTCGAACATATTTCCAATCCTCGCCAGGGAAAGACTGCATTCGTCTATTCCGGCAACGGTAGCCAGTGGGCCGGCATGGGGGCGGAGCTTCTTGCTAATTCTCTTCGCTTCGGTGAAGTCATTGACGAGATTGACGAGGCCTTCAGCCCGCTTTCCGGCTGGTCCATCCGCGCCTACATGACGCAGTCTGCAGACGCTTGGGCGCTCGATAAGACTGAAGTGGCTCAGCCGCTTCTCTTTGCCATTCAGGTCGGTCTCACCGTTCTTCTTCGTGAGAAGGGCGTCGAAGCCGAAGCCGTTACCGGCCACAGCGTGGGCGAAGTGGCGGCCGCTTGGGCTTCCGGAGCACTGTCTCTGGCCGATGCGGCTAAGGTTATCTATGAGCGTTCCGCTCTGCAGGGCAAGATGCATGGCTCCGGCACGATGGCCGCTGCCAAGTGTTCTCAGGAGAAGCTCATGGAGCTTCTCGCCGACAAGCACGGTGTTGAAATCGCAGGCTGGAATGCGCCCGACAACTTTACTCTTTCGGGTGATGCCGACGAGATCGATGCTCTGAAGCCCCTCGTCAAGGAAGCGGGCGGCTTCTTCAAGCGTCTGCCGCTTGCATATGCCTTCCACAGCTCCCGCATGGAGCCGTTGGAAAGCGAAGTGCTTGCAACGCTTGCCGACCTTCAGCCTGTCGCTACCGAAGACATCCGCTTTGTTTCGAGTGTCACCGGAGAAGTGACGTCCGGTGAAATGCTCAAGGCCGACTACTGGTGGCGCAATGTGCGCATGCCGGTGCGCTTTGAAGCGGCCATTGACACGCTGATTGACGAAGGTTTCACGCGATTTATTGAAGTGGGTCCGCACGCCATTCTGGGCGGCTACATTCGCGCGACGGCGCAAAAGCATCAGGCCGATGTCAAGATCGGTCGCCTGATGCATCTATCCGGCGACTGGGCCGGCGTGCGTCGTCAATTCGCAGACGTGATGGCACTGGCGATTTCGACCGATGCCTGGCCCGAAGCCGTGCGTGACCGCACGCTTCCGCGCTATCCCTGGAACAAGAAGACGGTTTGGGCAACTTCTACGACGGAATCGTGGAAGCTCTTCGATAATAAGCCCGTCCATCCGCTTCTCGGCTATCCGGTACCGCATGCCGAACATCTGTGGGAGCAGACGGTTGATCTGCAGCTCACGCCGTGGCTTGCCGGTCATGAAATCGATGAAACGGTTCTCTTTCCGGCCGCAGGCTATTTGGAAATGGCCATCGAGTCCGCGCGACTTTCGATGAAGAACGTTCAGACCGTCGAGCTTGACAATATGGCCATTCTTCGTCCGATGGCCTTGTCCGAAGAATCCGCAAAGATTGTTCAGACTCGCGTGTCTCCTGTTGGCTTGCTTACGCTCACCTCGCGCGATCAGCTTTCGGCTGAAGAGCCGCTCCTGCATCTGGCAGGACGCTGCATCGCGTCCGACGCTGCCAAGCCCCAGGACGAGCCGTGGACGGCTCGTGTTGAAAAGGAAGGCTGTGGTTGCGATGTAGAAGCATTCTATCAGGCGCTGGCTGAGATCGGCCTTACGTACAAGGGTGCCTTCAAGCCCATTCAGTCCGCCTGGACTTTTGCCGGTGAAGACGGCATCGCTTCCGACGTTCTCGTTGAGCTTGCCTCTCGCGACGGCGCTGCAGACCGCGGCATGATTCTTTCGCCCGCCTTGGTTGACGGCGCGCTTCAGGGTCTCTTCTTTGTCCTCGCCGAACGTCTTCGCCATCAATTCAATGATGCCAAGTCGTCCTATCTGCCGAGCTGGTTCGGCCGTACGGTGGTTTGGTCTCAGGGCACCCCGGCCTGGGCTGAAATTCATCTCATTCAGGTCACGGAGCGTTCTGCCAAGACCCAGATTCTTCTTCGCAATGCCGATGGCGAGCCGCTCGCACGCTTTGAGGACGTTCGATTCCTGCGCGTGCATCACAAGTCGAAGCATATCGATCCGGCCTTCTATGCCGAACATTGGTTCAAGTGTCCCTCTGATCGCAAGGCCCTTGCCGACGATGATGATGTTAAGACGCTCTCCGGCATGGTGGTTGAAGTTGCTCGCGGCTACGAATGGTCGGCCGACAAGGCGGCTGAAACCGAAGAGTTGCTCCATTGGCTCGTGCTCGCCTATGTCCGTGAAGCCGTTCGTGAATATGACACGTGGCTTCCGGAAGAACTCCTCTTCTCCGAAAGCTTTGCACTGGAGACGCTCGACAATTGGCGCGCCTTCATGACGGATCTGCTCGTCTCAAACGGTCTGGCTCAGAACAACGATGGCATGATCATGGTGCCGGGCACGACCGATTGCCCGACGTCCGATGTGATCTATCGCACCTTGCTTTCGTCCGAACCGACGTGCTGGCCGCTTTTGACTGCGCTCGATACCGTCGGACGCCGAATTCCGGATCTCCTGACCGGGACGGTTAAGCTTGACGAACTCCTGCCGGAACGCAAGGGTGCGCTCAAGACGCTTTTCTCGCACATGCCTCAGCGTGCGCTTCTGACGTCTGCGCTTCGTCGCTGGATGGAAGGCCTTGACGGTCTGGCCAAGGTCCGCGAGCCCAAGGCGCGTCTGCGCGTGCTCGTGGTCGGCGAAACCGGCGGCAGCTTCTATACGGAACTCCGTGCAAGCCTCTGCGAAGCTGCTCAGTGCACGTTCGTGATCGGCAACGAAGTTGCGGCCGATCGCGTCAAGGCCATGTTCGAAAATGAAGTCGGCGTTGATGTTATGACGCTCGACGCCTGGCTCCGTGCAGACAAGTCCGCGTCCTACGACGTGGCTCTCCTGCCCGATGGTTTGGCATTCAATGAAAATGTGCCTGCCGTTCTTAAGAGTGTCTCCGATTCTCTTCTGACGAACGGTGTTGTGGCGCTTGTTGAAACGATGCCGCATGCGAGCATCAACCTTCTTGAAGGTGCCGACGAAAATTGGTGGCTCAACGGCGAGACCGGCGGCGTCTGCCGCTTGGCCTCTGCCGATGCCTGGCTCGAGGCTCTCGAGCGTGCGGGCTTCAAGGCCGGCCGTGTCGACGAGGATGCTCTTGCGCTTGCCCCGCGCATGCTGATCGCCGGCGTCAAGACCACCGCTGTTGTTCAAAAGACCGAAGAGCGTGTTTCGATCCCGGTTCATGTTGTTGTCAAGCACTATGAAGCTGACAGCGCAACGGCGATGATGGTCAATGCACTCGAAACGGCTGTAGCCGCTCGTCTGCACAAGGATGATTCCTCCGAGATCCCGTTCGTAGTGACGGTGGTTGCCGATGACCGTGCCAGAGATGCCGATTACTGGACCGGATTGAGTGAAAAGCTTGCTCAGGGTGAGCGTGTTGTTTCGCTCCTGGATCTTGATGACGAACTTCGCGTGCAAGAGGGTGCTGCCTTCCCGCATGACACCTTTGCCCTGATGCAGGGCTTGCAGGCTGCGGCCGCCAAGGGCGCTCTTGCAGAGGGCGTTGAGTTGGTTTCGCTGACCGCAGCTTTGCCTGAATTCAACGAAGCCTCCTCGATCAAGGGAGCGGCGCTCGTCGGCATGACGCGTGTTTTCGCCAACGAGTGCCAGGCTGTTCATGCCGGTACGCTGAGTCTTCAGGATGAAACGGTTGCAACACTTGAGCGAGCGGCGGATATGCTTCTCAATGTGAAGCCCGATGATGTTGAAGGTCTGATTGCCCGCGGCGTGTGTTATCGTCGCTTTGTGTCACAGAGAATGCCGCAGGAAATGCGGGACGCCGGTAATTCCTCTGCGCGTACGGCCAAGGTTTTGGCATTCGACATGCCGGGCAGGCTCGACAATTTGTATTGGAAGGACGTGCCTGTTGCCGACGATGCTGAGCTAGGGGCAGATGAGGTTCGCATCTCCGTCAAGGCGACCGGTCTCAACTTCCGCGACGTTATGTGGGCGATGGGTCTTCTGCCTGAAGAAGCGCTCGAGAACGGCTTCTCCGGTCCTACCATGGGCTTGGAAGCTTCCGGTATCGTGACGGCAGTCGGCGCGAATGTGACGCACGTGGTGCCCGGTGATGCCGTTGTGGGCTTTGCTCCGGCATGTTTCGGCACCGTCATTACGACGAAATCCGAAGCTGTGGCCAAGATGCCTGCCGGCCTGAACTTTGCCGAGGCAGCCTCGGTCCCGGTCGTCTTCTTCACCTCTTGGTATGCGATTTCTTATCTTGGCCGAGCACGCCGCGGCGAATCGATCCTGATTCATGGCGCCGCCGGCGGTGCCGGTTTGGCTGCCATTCAGATTGCCAACCTTCTCGGCCTCGAAGTGTATGCAACGGCTGGTTCGGAAACGAAGCGTGCTCTCCTGCGTCGCTTGGGCGTGAAGCATATCTACAACTCGCGTTCTCTCGCGTTTGCTGACGAAATTCGTCGTGACACGAACGGCCGCGGCGTCGATTTGGTGCTGAACTCCTTGGCCGGTGCGGCTGCGGAAAAGTCTCTTGGTTTGCTTGCGCCCTTCGGTCGATTCCTCGAACTCGGCAAGCGCGACTTCTATGCCGACTCTCCGATGTTCCTTCGTCCGTTCCGCCGCAATCTTTCCTACTTCGGCATCGACGTCGACCAAATGCTGGTCGACTGTCCGAAGCTTGCCGGCGAGCTCTTCGTTGAAGTGCTCAAACACTTCGAGAACGGCGACTTCCGTCCGCTCCCGATGACGCTCTTTGCACATGATCGTGTCCAGGAAGCCTTCCAGATGATGCAGCAGTCGCTCCACATCGGAAAGCTTGTCGTGACGTACGAAAACAATGCAGAAGCGTCTCATATTGCGTCCGGCGGCAATGTGGCGGTAAATGGCACGGTTGTCATCACGGGCGGTCTGGGTGGTCTCGGCCGCCGTGTGGCCGAACGCATGATCAATCGCGGCGCAAAGGCGCTGGTTCTTCTGTCGCGCTCCGGTGCCGCTACGGACGAGGCCAAGGCTTTTGTGAAGCGTCTGGAAGACACCGGCGTCACGGTTAAGACGCCGGCCCTTGACATTACGGCAGGCGAAACCGCAACCTATCTCAAGGCTATGGATGATGTTCTGGCGGATCTCCCGCCGGTGTGCGGTGTTGTTCACGCTGCGGGCGTCCTGGCTGACGCTGCCTTTGCGAACCTCACGAACGAGTCGTGCGACAAGGTGTGGCGTCCGAAGGTGACGGGAGCTGAACGTCTGGCCGACTATCTGACGCTTCGCGGTCTGAAACCCGAATTCTTTGTGATGTTCTCGTCCGCCACCGTGCTTCTGGGCAATCCAGGCCAGGCCAACTATGTGGCGGCCAACATGGCGCTTGAAGCCCTGGCTGACAAACTCCGCATCAAGGGCATGCCGGCCTATGTGATCGGTTGGGGTCCTGTTGGCGACGTCGGCATGTTGCTCGCTAATCCGCAGGCTCGTCGCCTCCTTGAAAACACGCTGGGCACGCCCGCTTTGGCCTCTGATGACGTTCTCAATGCAATGGAAACCGTCATTTCTTTTCGTGAACCGTCGTCGCATTTCTTTGCCATCGACTGGTCTCGTGTTCAGAAGCTCCCCATGGTGCGTGAAGCCCGCTTTGAGGGGATTTGGAAGCGCATGGGACACAGTGCCGTTCAGTCTGTGTCCATGGCTGAGCTTCTCTCGGGCAAGTCTACTGAAGAAGGCGTGGCAACGCTTGCCGATCTCATCGCGCAGGAAGTGGCCAAGCTCATGGGCATCAGTGTGAAGGAACTGAATGTTCATCAGCCCATTTCCGACATCGGCATGGACTCGCTGATGGTGGTAGAACTGGCCGTTGCACTCGAAGAACGCATCGGCTTCAAGATCCCGGCTGTTTCCTTGTCGGGCGGGGCTACGATCCAGACCATGGCCGAGCGTTTCTGGCAGATGCTCAACAAGTCCAGCGAGGAAGAACAGGTACTCGATACTCTTGCCAGCCAGCACGGCGTCGAATTGTCCGGTGACATGAAGAAGGAAGTTTTGAAGGATGCTTCAGCCTAAGGCATCTGGGATAAGCGCTAAACAATCAAGTTGGGAAGAATGTAAATGGCAGTAGAGGACAGCAATCAGGGGAATAAGAATATCTTTGGTCTTTCTCAGGGCGATCGTTCGGCACTTCTCTTCCGCCTCAAGCGATCGGGAAGTGCTTCGGTAGAGGCAAAGAGCGGTCGTACGCTTGATGAAGTGCAGTGGCGCGCCGATCCTAAAATGACGAAGTTTGAGGAGTTCCCGGCTTACAAGCAGATCAAGATGGAGAGAAGCGTTGCTGAGCACGCAGGCATTCTCAATCCCTTCTTCCAGTGCCACGACGGCATTGCCAAGGCCGAAACCAAGATCAACGGAGAAACGTTCCTCAACTTCTCGACGTATGACTATCTGGATCTGAACGGTCATCCGGCCTTGGAAGAGGCTGCAGTGGATGCCTTGAAGCGCTGGGGCACGAGTGCATCCGCATCTCGTCTCGTGTCCGGCGAACGCCCGCCACATCGAAAGCTCGAGAAAACATTGGCGAGTATTTACGATGCTGAGGACTGCATTGCTTATGTTAGTGGCCATGCGACAAATGTTTCGACGATCGGCAAGCTGTTTGGCGCTCAGGATGTGATCTTTCATGATTCCCTGTCGCACAATTCCATCGTGATGGGTGCTCAGGCGTCCGGTGCAAAGCGGATCAGCTTTCCGCACAACGATATGGAGGCATTGGAACGTCTGCTTCGCGAACATCGCCCCAAGGCGCAGCGCGCGCTCATCGTGACGGAAGGTGTCTTCTCAATGGACGGCAATGTGGCGAATCTGCCCGAGCTCGTTCGTTTGAAGAAGGCCTGGGGATGCTTCCTCATGCTGGATGAGGCTCATTCTCTTGGTGTCCTAGGTAAAACCGGGCGCGGCACCGCGGAGAACTTCGGGATTGATCCCAAGGAAGTGGATCTGTGGATGGGCACCCTCTCCAAGACCTGCTGCGGCTGTGGCGGCTATATTGCCGGCTGTCGCGAAGTGGTTGAGCTTCTTAAATTTACGTCTCCGGGCTTTGTCTACAGCGTAGGCATGTCGCCGGCTTTGGCGGCTGCCTCTGAACGAGCCGTCAAGATCATGCTTGCCGAACCCGAACGTGTCGCCAAGCTTCAGGCGGTGAGCCATGAATTTGTTCGCTATGCCAAGAGCAAGGGCCTTGATACCGGTTCTGCCGAGGGGTATGCGGTCGTACCGCTCATGCTGGGCAGTTCACTGCTCGCGGGCAAGCTAGCCTCGCGAATGTTTGCTCGCAAGGTCAACGTCATGCCTATCATCTATCCGGTGGTGGAGGAGGGCGCAGCACGTCTTCGTTTCTTCCTTTCGGCTGCGCACGATGTCGAACATGTTCATCGTGCAATTGACATTGTTTGCGAAGAACTGCCCAAGGCACGTGAAGACGTAGCTCGAATGTCAGGCAAGACTGAATAACGAACAAATTGTCCATGCCGGCTGAGACGATCGTCGTTGCAGTCGGATTTTTAGAGGGTGCTCAAATCGCAACCGGACTTATCTGGACCTAACTACCTGTAGAACAAAACGCCATGATTCATGTATTGTCTTCCGGCATTTCTAAGATTCAGAATCTGGAGGTTTTCCTACAGGATGAAATTCGGAAGTACGGAGAGCTGAAGTTTCACAGTGCATGGGAAATCCCGAAGGCGTCGTCTGGCGATTTGGTCATAGGTTGGGGACATAAGAAGACTGCCGAGAAAGCGCGTGCATTTGCCAAAAAACATGCGTTGCCATACTTTGCTTTGGAAGATGGGTTTCTTCGCTCGCTCAAGCTTGGCGTAGATGGTGAGCAACCTCTTTCGCTGTCTGTAGACCGTACCGGCGTGTATTACGATGCGTGTGAGCCCTCCGATTTGGAGGACATGCTGAACAATACGGGCTGGTGGACGTGGAATATCCAAAATGAAGCTCGTGCGGCCATTGAGCGCTTTAGGATCTACGATCTGTCCAAGTACAACAATGCGCCGTCCTTTTCTGCTGAAGATAAGGTCAAGCTTTACAACAAGGTCGGGGTGAAGCCGGGACAAAAGCTGATCTTGGTAGTCGATCAAACTGATGGCGATGCAAGTATTGCTCTAGGCAAGGCTAGCAAGGAATCATTTCAGGCTATGTTGTCTGCGGCATTGGCAGAACCAGATGCGGTCGTGGTTGTCAAGACGCATCCTGACGTCTTGAGCGGCAAGAAGCGAAGCTGTTTCGGGACTCTGCCGCCCAATGTTTGTGTCATTTCGGAAAACTATGCGCCTCTCTCTTTTCTGGACGCTTTCGACGAAGTTTATGTAGTCACATCGCAGATGGGTTTTGAGGCCCTGCTGATGGGCAAGGTTGTGCATACGTTCGGCGTTCCTTTCTATGCAGGTTGGGGACTCACGGTTGATCACGGTGATGTGCCTGCGCGTCGCACAGGCCGTCCGTCACGTGAACAAATGTTCGCTTCGGCCTATATTAAGCTATGCAGATATGTGAATCCGGTTACACGGACCAGAATTTCTTTGACAGAAGCCATTGACATTATGGCCGCAAGGCGTCTGGCCAATGAGGAAAACCGTCGGAATTACATTGCCGTAGGATTTCGTCGCTGGAAGTGGCCGCATGTGAAGGCATTTGCTTCGTCTACCGGTGGAACGATTGAGTTTGAAAGTGATTTGGATGCCGGCTTTCAAAAGGCGGCTCAAGAAGGTAAAACCGTGCTTATCTGGGCGGGCAAGGCTACGGATAAAGTGGTTGAACAATGTACTAAGCTTGGTGTGCCGCTTATTCGTATGGAGGATGGCTTCCTGCGCTCCGTAGGCTTGGGCGTGGATTACCACTATCCGTTTTCTTTGGCTTTGGATGACTGCGGTATTTATTACGATCCGGCAAGACCTTCTCGTATGACGCATATCTTGGCCGAAATTAAACAGCATCCGGATTTGCCGCGACTGTTGGATAGAAGCGACAACCTTCTTAAGCTGATCGTAGACAATGGACTTAGCAAATACAACACGCCGTCAGATCCGGAAGTTGTAAAAAAACTCCAGAAATTGCCTCGCAATAAAACTGTGGTTTTGGTCCCGGGCCAGGTAGATGGGGATGCCTCGGTAAGGCGCGGCGGTGGAACTATTCAGTCCACTGAGCAGTTGCTCAAGGCTGTAAGGAAAGCCAATCCGGAAGCTTTCATTGTCTTCAGGCCTCATCCTGATGTGGTGACAGGCAATCGAGAAGGAACTATTACAGCTGAGACTGTCAGGACATGTACAAATCTTATTGTGACATCGGGCAGTCTGAATGACTTCTGGCCATATGTCGATGAAGTGCATACGTTGACCAGTCTGTCAGGGTTTGAGGCACTTTTGCGTCACAAGAAGGTTGTAACGTATGGCAAGCCTTTCTATGCCGGTTGGGGCTTGACAACTGATTATTCAGCGGAAAAACGTATGGATATAGCGTTAACCCTTGGGGAGTTGATCGCGGGTGCTATGATACTGTATCCGAAATATTGGGATTGGAAGACATCATGCGTCTGCCGTCCGGAGGACGTCTGTTATCGCATTTTGAGAAAAGAACAACCTGAAGTCGGTTTGTGGATCAAAGTCTGCCGCATTGCAAAGGTGGTGCACAGGGTATTGTCTCGAAAGTAGCAGATTCGTCTTTAACAGCAAAGGTTAGAAATGAAATCCAAAATGATTATTGCGATGACTGCCTTTACTGCAGTCATGTTGACGGGGTGTCAGGCTCCAAGAGGGTTGCAGCATGAGGTCTCTGCACCTCAAGTTGTTGTAGACAAACAACAGTCTGAAGAGCTCCAGCAATTTGCGCAAACACTTGTTAAGCAGTTGTCAGGCAATGCCGTAGTTCAAGAAGCGACCCCTTTTGGTCTGGCACAGATTTCAAAGGAGCGCGAGTATGTAAACGGTCTGGGTGAACAATGTCACCGCTTCAGCATTACGACTGAAAGCGATCGTCATTATGTAGCCGTTTGCCGTGGTAAAGATCAGGATTGGCGCTATGTCGAGTTGGTGCACTGAGGCTCCCACGTTCTGGAATGATTTGCGTCGCGGGGCAATCGTCCAGGCGCGTGTAATTTCAGCACTGATGTTGCGCGAAATCCATACGATTAATGGCAATAGCAAGCTGGGTTATCTCTGGGTGTTGATTCAGAGTGTTTTTGGTATTGGCGTTTTCTGGGGTGTACGACATTTCATGGGCGCCGGGCAGGCTCCACATGGCATGGGGATGGCCATGTTCCTTGCAATTGGCTTTGGTATTTGGAATATTTTTACAAATACCATCAGCCGTTGCTTGACTGCGGTAAGCGGCAATAAAGGCTTGCTGACTTTTCCTCAAGTGACTGAATTGGATGTCATGATTGCCAGAACTCTCGTGACGTCGGCAACCCAGATTTTGGTTACCGCTTTGATTATTTGTGCGGGAACACTGGTTCTGGGTGAACCATTTATGCTGGGGAGTCTTCCGTTGTTGCTGACGATGGTAGTTTTGGTGCCGCTTCTGTCATTGGGGTTTGGCATGGTTCTATCGTCTCTCGCAGTCTATGTTCCTGCCATAGAAAAAGTGGTGCCGATGGTTTTGCGCATCCTCTTTTTTGTTTCCGGTGTCTTTTTTTCGATATCGGTTTTCAGTCAGTCAGTAGTCGATTACTTATTGTGGAATCCGGTATTGCATGCTGTTGAGCTTTGTAGGGAGGCCTTGCATGCACCCTATGCTGTTTCTGGCGTCAGTCTGACTTACCTTGGCTTAACAACTTTGACAGTATGCGCTCTGGGGGGATTCCTTGAGCGCTATGTTCGTAGCCGTAGGAACAATTGATGATCGAATTACAAAATGTCTGCAAACGTTATCGTGTCAAGAACGGTTGGCATACGGTGCTCGATAACGTCAATCTACGCTTCGAGGAAGGCAAAAGCATGGGCATACTCGGCGTAAACGGTGCTGGTAAGTCTACGATGATCCGGATTATTGGCGGAGCTGAACAGCCTGATTCCGGACGCGTTATTCGAACATCTCGCGTGTCTTGGCCGATTGGGTTCAGCGGTTGCTTTCATGGTTCCCTGACTGGGCGTGAAAATTTGCGCTTCGTATCTCGTGTTTACGGTGCTGATATTCGAAAGGTTACCGATTATGTCGAAGATTTTGCAGAGCTTGGCGATTACATGGACATGCCGATCAATACGTATTCTTCCGGCATGCGAAGCAAGCTTGCTTTCGGGTTGTCCATGGCGATTGGCTTCGACTTCTATTTAATTGACGAAGCTTATTCAGTTGGCGATGCTGCTTTCAAGAAAAAGGCGGATCGAGCTTTAAAGGAAAAGGCTGCTACATCCACTCTGATTTTCGTTTCTCACAGCATGGCAACCGTCAAACAGAACTGTGTGTGCGGTGCGGTGCTCAATGCCGGTCAGCTGGTTTATTACCCTGACGTCAACGAAGCTATTAAAGAATATACGGATATTTGTAATGCAAAACGATGATAAAAAAGAAATGGCAACGGCGACTTCAGTCCCTGAAGCTAATCAAATGCCTGAGGCTGCCGGCCCTTCCGCAGTTGGTTCCAAACTTAAGAATTGGTGGCATCGTCGCAGCGTTTTTGAGAAGGAATTCTGCAGTTTTGTTGCGGTGCCTACGTTGCTGACTTTCGGATACTTCGCCCTGATTGCCTCGCCGATGTATGTTTCGGAAACGCAGTTTGCAGTCAAGGACGTCGCTGAACAAGGTGCTGGCATTGATATTGCGTCACAAATTTTCAAGACTTCCTCTTCATCCGTACAAAATGCTCGTATTGTTGAGGCATACCTTCAATCTCCGGATCTTTTCAATGCTTTGGATCAGGAGCTTAAGGTCGTTGATCATTATTCCTCGAGTTCTCATGACTTGATTTCTCGATTGTCAAAAGAGCCGACGGCTTGGGATAAGGAGGTCTTTTGGTCTCGTGTTTCTCAGCCGAAGCTTGATGTTGACAGTGGAATTGTGACTTTCAATGTCCGTGCTTACGACCCGAAAATGGCTCAGAGCATTGCACTGGCTGCATTGAAGGCTAGTGAAGCTCTTGTCAACGAGATGAATGAGCGTTCTCGTAACGATTCGATAAAGCTGGCCTCGAATGAGGTGAAGGTTGCCCAACAACGTGTGACAAAGGCGCAGAAGGCTTTGGAATCTTTCAGAGATGAGCATCGTGAGTTGGATCCTAAGGCCACAGCTTCAGGCCTGCAGACTTTGGTGTTTGAACTGGAAGGAGAACGCTCTAAAGTCAATTCTCAACTAGAAGAGGCACGCTCTTATATGCGTACCGATGCCCCTATGGTTAGAAGCCTTGAAAAGCGTTTGGCTGCGGTAGAAGCCCAACTTCAGGCAGAGAAAGCGCGGATTGCCGGTAATGAGAAAATGGCGGTGCCTTTGAATGCATGGGTTTCTCAATACGAAAACCTGATGATAGAAAGCGAGTTTGCACAGAAGCAGCTTATTTCTGCCATGACGGCACTAGAACAGGCGCGTGCCATGGCATTGGCTAAAACTCAATATGTTGTGCCGATTCAGCAACCGACGTTGCCGGATGAGTCTCGTTATCCGCGAACTTGGATCTTCACCCTTTGTGCTTTCTTCGGGTTCTTTTTCTTGTATGGAATGGTACGATTGATTATTGCTTCCATTCGTGAACATGCCGGTTTCTAAATATCAGAGTTAAAAATGCAGTTCAATCCATTGAAAATCGCAGTGATGACGGCCATTCTTTCGACGACGATGTCGAGTCTGGTTTTCGCAACCGAAAGCACCGTAACATATGCATCTGTACTCGGTCAAAGTTCTAATTCGGCCCCGTCCAGCGTGGGGATGCCTGCAACAGCTTCCGCTATGCCGATGGCAACCATGATGGGTCCCAATGGTACGCAATTGAGCGGAAGTATTTCGTCGAATGACTATCGTCGTACAACTCTTCCTTCCACAAATGTAGCTGCACCGGCTTGGGCTCAGGGACCTCTCTCTAATGCAACGTCGGTTGTGTTGCGCCCATTTGCGTCCAATCTGTTTGAGGGACGATTTGCCGGGACATTCAGCGACATGACTTCCTCAGATTACATCCTTGCATCCGGAGATCGCGTGGTTGTTCGCATTTGGGGTGCTCGCAGTTATGACGATGTTCTGGTGGTGGATCAGCAGGGAAATCTCTTCCTACCTGAAGTTGGTCCAATTCATGTGGCAGGCCTCCGTCAGGCGAGTCTTCTTGCTACTGTGAAGCAGGCAATCGGACGTGTATTTACAGATAATGTCCAGGTTTATGTGAATTTGCAGAGTGCGCAGCCGGTTGCTGTTTATGTGACTGGTTTTGTAAACAGTCCTGGACGTTATGCAGGCGGTTCGCTCGATTCGATAATGGCCTTTATCGATAGGGCGGGTGGTATTGATGCGGCTCGTGGCAGTTACCGTCATATTGAAGTGATTCGCAGCAAGAAGGTTGTTGAGAAGCTCGATCTGTATCGTTTTGCACTGGAAGGAACGGTACCTAATCTTCGTTTGAAGAACGGCGATGTCATACTCGTCAAGGAGAAGGGGATTTCTGTTTCCGCCTATGGATTGTTGCGTGAGCAAGCAGCCTATGAATTTTCAAAGCCGATTGCAGCTAAGGGAGCGGGACTTATTGAATTGGCGATGCCTGAACGTAATGTTTCCCATGTAAGCGTATCAGGTACCAGAAACCAGTCTCCGTTCAACCGTTATTTCTCACTTGATGAATTCAAATCCTTTATATTGGCTGATGGCGATATTGTTGAATTTGTAGCTGACAAGCCTGGCGAGACAATAATGGCGACGGTACAAGGTGCTATTACTGGTGCATCTCGTTATCCTATCCACAAGACCACAAAACTTCGTGATTTACTCCGGCAAATTGAAGTAGAGCCGGAGCTTGCAGCAACTGATGCGATTTATCTGCGTCGAAAGAGCGTGGCTCGTGATCAGAAGGCAGTCATTCAGGATTCTCTGCGTCGTCTAGAACAGACAGCTCTGACGGCAACGTCCAGTACTCCCGAAGAAGCCCAAGTTCGTGTCAAAGAAGCCGAATTAATTCAGGATTTCGTTAAACGCGCTTCTCAGCTTGAACCTGATGGTGTCGTAGTGATTTCTAGACGTGGTCAGGTCTCAGATTTGTGGCTTGAAGATGGAGATGTGATTGTCATTCCTCAGAAGTCTAACGTTGTTATGGTAACGGGTGAAGTAGTCCTTCCCAAGGCGGTTGCTTATGAGAGAAGGATGAACCTTGATGATTACCTGGCGTCTGCGGGTGGTGTATCCGCTAGAGCTAATGATGAACAGATTTTGGTGGCTAAGCAAAATGGAGAAGTGGGACTGGCTGACAGTTTGGGGATTGGGCCAGGTGATCGCATCATAGTTTTACCAAAAGTCGATAGTAAGGGGATGCTGTTGACAAAGGATGTGATGCAGATTATTTATCAAATTGCGATAGCAACGAAGATTGCTATCGATCTTTAATTGAAGGAATTTAAATGCTAATTGATGTTATTAGACCAATTCGCGTCGATGAGGATACAGAATTTCTTATTGATAGAATCTCGAATTTCAAGGCGGATAAAAAGATACCTTTGGATATTTGTTTTACTGTGGTAGATGAAGGATCTGACGCCGAATATAAAGTAAGAATACAAAAAGAATGCGAACAGCATGGCGTGAATTTTATTTCTCTAGATAAAATTAGTGAATTATTCTGTCCTGGTCGAGCACGAAATTATGGTGCAATGCAGTCTAAGGCATCATATATTTTCTTTCAAGATTTGGATCTAGTCCCCTATGACGGGTTTTATGAAGATCTCTCTGATCAGATTGTGATCGCGGGAATTGATAAGGATCCTGATCAATTCGTGATGATACCTTGTGTTTATTTGACAGCATATGGGAATTCACAATACTCCGGTTCTTTATTCGACAAGAAAAAATTTGTGCGTGCAGCGTTTGAAAATAATGAAAAACTAGTTGAGAGATATTCAACTGGTACTTCAGCGTGTCTGTACAATCGATTGAGATTTCTGCAACTCGGCGGATTTGATCAGAAGTTTATAGCTTGGGGGTATGAAGATCTAGATCTGAATTGCCGTTTTATTAGACAATCTAAGCTCTTCCCTTTGAGTAAAGATTGGTCTTCTGATAAATATAATTTTAATTCTGTTGTTACATATGAAGGATGGAAAGCAGTATATCGCTTGTTTGGTGATATGAGCTTTATAGAGGGAATGGTGCTATTCCATGCGAATCACCCAATTCATAAAAGTCGAACAGACTTTAAGCCTATCGTGGAACAGAATCGGCGCTTATTCACTCAAAAATTGAAATCAACTGTTGTTACCCCGCCTTTGCCCGATCTGAGTAAAGGGAAGACTTTGATGTTTAAGCCATGTGCCTTTAATAACAATCCAACAATATCTCCATTGTGGGGAGAGGTTTATTATGCAAAAGATATTAAAAGCAATTCGTCAGAAGAGATAATGAATTTTATTCTTCGAGAGAGGATTGATCGCGTAGTATTTCAAAATCCATACAGTGATAATTTTGTTAAAGATACATATGGAAAATGTAGAGTTAGAAACATTCCGTATTATATTTGCGAAAGAGGAGCGGTACCTGGTAGTTGTTTTTTTGATGATTCAGGTTTTTTATATGAAAGTAAATACTACAAACCTGAATATTGGGAAAGAACATTGACTGATGTTCAAATTGAAGAAACAAAATTGTATTGTAAGGATACGCTTAATTCAGAGCTCTCTCTAGAGAAGCAAGGTCAAGCACGGTCAACAATTGAACTTCAGAATAAATATTATTGCGTTGGGAAGAAGGTAATATTCGTTCCCCTTCAACGTCCAGACGATACTGCGGTCAGACTATTTTCTAGAAAGAATTCATATTCGGATTATTTAAAAATTCTTCAAGAAATCTCGGAATCAAGCAGTATAAAAAACTTTGTTATGCTGGTAAAAAAACATCCGCTAGAGGATGAAATTGAAGGATTGCTTGAGAACGAACACTTGAAATTTGTCGACTCGGGCGAAAATGTAAATTCGTTGATTAAATTGTCGGATATAGTATTAACCTTTACATCTGGCGTTGGTCTCCTGGGGCTTATGGATTTCAAGCCAGTACTGACAGTCGGAAATTCTTTCTACACCCAGCCTAATCTGGCAATAGCTGTAGACTCAGCTAATGAAATAATTAACTACATGTCTTGTGGCTATGCTGAAGATGTAGAAAAGAGACAATTAAGCTATGTGAAATTTATTCATTATCTCGTAAATGACTACTATTCTCTTGGGGATTTTACAACTCGTGAAGTTAAATTTGATAATGGCAAGAGAATAACTGCCACTACAGGCATAGCATTCTCGCAACTTAATATTTCCGACTATCACGTTAAATACGTTAAGAAGTCTAAGCCAAAGATTTCTTCAGCTAGCGGGTTGTTTGATAGATATAAGCATTCAATGGCAAATCCAACGATTTCGCAGCCGGTGCAATCAAGTGTACCTAAAAGTGAGACGTCGATGGCGTTAGTACCAATAGAAGAAAAAACAGCTACAGAAAGAAAGATTAAAAAACTCAAAGAAACGCCACATAGATATTTTGCTGAATCTAAATGGGGGGTTTTGCGAGCTATTGCGCCGTTATTTAAGAAGTAAAGCCATTAGTGTATTTACGGGGGCTCGGCGTCGCGCGATGCGAATGTCGAGCCCCACAAGTGGGGCCCTCCATTAAGTTTCCAAAACCATGACTCGAACATCACCTGAAGACAGGTCAAGCAAAAAAATCTACGCAACTGCCACCCTGTTGCGTTTCGTGTTAGGATCTAAGTTTACGCTTTTAAAATTACATGTTTCGTGAAGAAGCGTAACTGATGAAATTTTAGGGATTCATGATGACTGTTTATGAAAGCAAAAAGAATGCGATTAGAGATGCGTTCTTAAAAAATGTATATGATAAATGCAAAGCCGAGGTAAGGACTGGGGAGTTGAATATATTTGTTATTGATGACGATGGTAATATATCAAGAGCAAAGGGGATTGCTGGGGTAGATTTTCAACATAGACCCGGAATGACGAATACTTTTATCACGCATAAAAGTAATCTGTACACTAATGTAAGGGTGATATATATTAATAGTAACAATGTTGGTTATATATCAAAATCTCCTTACTATATAAACGGATTGATGTTGGATTTTGGTGGAATGAGTACCCTCGTTATTGGGACTAACTTTTCTTGTGGCCCTACAGAAATTCGATTGCGTGATCATCGTGATGTATATATTGGGAATGATTGCATGTTCTCATCTTTAATCACTCTTTGGACTAGTGATGGACATACTATTTTTAATAAGAATGGAGATGTGATTAATAGAGGAGGAGATCTTGTTATTGGTGATCATGTTTGGGTGGGACATGGAGTTAAGTTTTTAAAAAAGTCTATGGTTAACGATGATTCTGTTGTTGGAAGTAGTTCACTGATTACAAAACAATTTGAAGAGAAAAATGTGATTGTGGCTGGTTTCCCTGCTAAGGTTCTTAGACAGGAAATTTCATGGGATCGTAAGCCTCCGTTCTCATTTCCTTAAATTGAAAGATTTAATATAAAAGAGGAAGATATGTGTGGAATTGTTGCCGCCGCGAGCCGTCGTGATGTTGTGCCTATGCTTTTGGAGGGCCTTCGCCGCCTTGAGTATCGTGGCTATGACTCTTGCGGGATCGCAACTCTTGACCATGGAGTCCTGAAGAGGGCTCGAACTGTGTCTCGCGTTCAAGAGCTTTCTGAGCGTGCAAGTCAAGACGGCGTAACTGGTACGACCGGTATCGCACATACAAGATGGGCTACCCATGGGGCGCCTGAGGTATGCAATGCTCATCCGCACGTCTCGCGTGGTCATATTGCGTTGGTGCATAACGGCATTATTGAGAATTATGAAGAAATTCGCCGTGATCTCCAAGCTAAGGGGTATGAATTTACGAGCCAGACGGATACGGAAGTTATTGCTCATCTGATTAACGACAACGATGATGGTGATTTGCTCCAGGCTGTCATGTCTGCCGTCAAGCATCTCCGAGGTAGCTATGCAATTGCTGTAATTGCCACCGATGAGCCTAATCGTGTTATTGCAGCTTGTCAGGGCTCGCCTATGATTGTTGGCCTAGGAGATGGCGAGAACTTCGTTGCATCCGATGCTATGGCCGTTGGTGGTATGACGGAACGTATCGTTTATATTCATGAAGGCGATGTTGTTGATGTTCGGCCGGATTCCTGGAAGGTATATGAGCGCGCCGAGGGCGGGGATTACATTCCGGCAAAGCGAGAAGTTCAGGTCGTGCATGCTTATGCCGGTGCCGTTGAACTTGGACCGTATCGTCATTTCATGCAGAAGGAGATCTTCGAACAGCCTCGTGCAGTGAGCGACACGCTTGAAGGGGTGGCGGCTTTCTCTCCTACGCTTTTTGGTACGGATGCTGAAGGCATCTTCCGAAATACGAAGCGATTATTGTTCCTGGCCTGTGGCACATCCTACTATGCCGCGCTTACGGCCAAGTATTGGATTGAGGAAGTTGCTGGAATTCCGTGCGATGTGGAAATTGCAAGCGAATATCGTTATCGCGTTTCCGTACCAGATCCTCAGACGCTCGTGGTGACGATTTCTCAGTCCGGCGAGACAGCTGATACGCTTGCGGCTCTTCGTCATGCTCGCGATGATCTCGACATGAAGCAGACGCTCACGATTTGCAATGTAGCAACATCGGCCATGGTGAACGAGAGCCGATTGGCATATATCACTCGGGCGGGTGTAGAGATTGGTGTGGCTTCCACAAAGGCTTTTACGACGCAGTTGACTGCACTGTACTTACTTGCATTCACACTTGCCAAGCTGAATGGACGTCTTGACGGAAGTGCTGAAGAGGAAGAACTCAAACGTCTTCGCCATTTGCCGGTTGCCATGAGTGCGGTACTTGCGCTTGAGCCTCAGCTCATAGCTTGGGCAGAAAGATTCGCGACCAAGCAGCATGCACTCTTCCTTGGTCGAGGTGTTCATTATCCGATTGCACTCGAAGGAGCTCTTAAGCTCAAGGAAATTAGCTACATTCATGCCGAGGCTTATCCGGCTGGAGAACTCAAGCATGGTCCGCTTGCTCTGGTCGATCGAGAGATGCCGGTTGTTACAGTTGCTCCAAATGACCAGTTGTTGGAAAAGCTTAAAAGCAATATGCAGGAAGTTCGTGCTCGTGGTGGCGAACTCTACGTATGTGCGGATGGTGATTCCATCATTGAGTCTAGCGATGGCATGCACGTTATCCGTCTGCCTGAGAATTATGGACGTCTCTCGCCTATTCTCCATGTAGTGCCGTTGCAACTGCTTGCCTACCATACAGCGTTAGCGTGCGGTACAGACGTGGATAAGCCGCGCAATCTAGCAAAAAGTGTCACTGTTGAATAACCTAACATTTCTCGGAAATAATAAACGATGTTGCTTGTGATTATTCCAGCCAGAATGGCATCTTCTCGATTACCTGGAAAGCCGTTGGCAGACATTCTTGGCAAGCCTATGGTAGTCAGAGTAGCTGAAAAGGCGCTAGCTTTTACCAAGGAAGTTTGTGTTGCTACAGATTCGCAGCTTGTGGTCGATGCATGCCAGACACACGGCATTAGATCTGTTATGACAAGAGTTAGTCATCCCACTGGGACTGACCGATTAGCAGAAGCAGGTGCCGTTCTTAACTTGAAAGATGATGACATCATCGTCAATTTGCAGGGTGACGAACCTTTAATGCCTGTTTCTGCACTGGCGAAAGTTGCTTCTCTTTTGGAAGAGAATCCGAATGCGGATATCGCTACGTTGGGCCACCCTATCAATTCTCTTGACGAATTCCTTTCACCGAATGTGGTCAAAATCGTTTTGAACCATAAGAACGAGGCTCTGTATTTTTCACGAGCAACAATTCCGTATCCGCGAGATGCCTTCCGTAAAGATGATAAATCCTTGCCCTCTGAAGTGGTGGCGCTTCATCACCTGGGACTGTATGCATACAGAATGCGGTTTGTTCGTAAATTTCCCGAGCTTGTCGTGCCCCATATTGAGGCATGGGAAAGCTTGGAACAGTTGAGAGCACTCTATTATGGTTATAGTATTCAGGTCGGTATTTTGGACGAAGCGTTGCCGCCTGGGGTAGATACGCCGGAAGATCTGGAACGCGTTCGTAAAATTTTTAGTGGGAATGACTCTGTATGAAACTCTGTCACTTTAACGTTGGTCAACGCAATCCCTTCTTCGTGATGGCGGGGCCCTGTGTCATTGAAGATGAAGGACTTTGCATTGAGATTGCTTCGGAGATGAAGCAACTCACTGACGAGCTTCAAATTCCGTATATTTTCAAGGCTAGCTTTGATAAGGCCAATCGCACCTCTCATAAGTCATATCGCGGTCCCGGCATCGAAGACGGACTGAGAATTCTTGCTCGCATTCGAGAAGAATTGGGTGTTCCCGTCGTGACCGATGTGCACACGCCGGAACAAGTTTCTTTGGCTGCCCCAGTTGTGGATTTATTGCAGACCCCGGCTTTTTTGTGTAGGCAGACGGATTTCATTCGTGCTTGCGCTCAATCTGGCAAACCCGTCAATATTAAGAAGGGGCAGTTCCTGTCGCCATACGACATGAAAAATGTTATAGAAAAAGCCAGGGCGGCAGCTAGTGAGGAAGGCTTGAATCCTGACAATTTCATGGTCTGTGAACGCGGTGCATCTTTTGGTTATGGCAATCTGGTTGCTGACATGCGTTCGCTCGCCATTATGCGTGAAACTGGCGCGCCGGTTGTCTTTGATGCCACTCATTCCGTTCAATTGCCAGGAGGTAATGGAGCTTCTTCAAGCGGTCAACGTCAATTTGTTCCCGTCCTTTCTCGGGCTGCCGTTGCTGTCGGGATTGATGGTCTCTTCTTTGAAACCCATCCTGATCCGGCTAAAGCATTGAGTGACGGTCCCAATATGGTTCCGTTGTGTCATATGCGCGAGCTCCTGTCCGAGCTTAAGGCCATCGATCAGTTGATCAAGGCCTCTCCTTATCTTGAAGACACAATTCATCAGGACTGACGCGAATGCTTGAACAAAAAGAAATCCTGGAGCGTCTAAGGCAAGTTCACTTGCTCGTCTTGGATGTGGATGGCGTTTTGACGGACGGATTCATCAATATTGGCCCAGATGGAAAAGAGGTTTTCAAAAGATTCGATGTCAAGGATGGCCATGCCTTAAAGCATCAAGTTCACGATTTGGGTGTTCGTACCGCTATCATCACCGGGCGTACGTCCGAGATCGTTGAAAATCGAGCTCGCGAGCTGGATATTGATCATCTCTATCAAGGGCAAAAAGACAAGCGGACTGCTTTTAAAACGCTCCTGGAGTTGTATGCTCTGACGCCGGCGGATGTAGCTTATATGGGGGATGATCGACCGGATGTTCTGCTACTGGAGCAAGTGGGGTTCGCAGCTGTTCCTCATGATGCACATGTTACCGCCAAGGCGGTGGCACACTGGATTTCTTCACGCAATGGCGGCTGTGGAGCTGTTCGTGAGTTAATTGATTTGATGATTGAAAGTAGGAGGGGTTCATAGCATGGACAAAGAACAAGCTTTGGCGATCGCTAGGACTGTTCTGCACGAAGAAGCGAATGCTGTGCTTTCAGTGGCGAAGGAGCTTACTGACGATTTTTACAAAGCATTGGGATTGATCTTGAACTGTGAGGGACACTTGATCTTTTCCGGCATCGGCAAGTCGGGACATATTGCCAGCAAGTTGGCGGCGACTTTCGCGTCAACGGGTACGCCTTCTTTCTTCCTGCATGCTGCGGAAGCGGCACACGGTGACCTTGGGATGATTACCAAAGAAGATACGGTTGTGGCGATTTCTTATTCCGGAGAATCTTCGGAATTGTTGACGGTATTGCCAACCATCAAGCGTGAAGGGGCTTCGCTAATCGCGATGACGGGCAATCCGCTCTCGTCTCTGGCGAAACATGCGGATGCACATTTGAATTGTCATGTCGATCATGAGGCTTGTCCGCTCAATCTTGCCCCGACGAACTCCACGACGGTTACCTTGGCCTTGGGAGATGCGCTGGCAGTTACGTGCCTGAAGGCTCGCGGCTTTAGTGAGCGCGATTTTGCACGTAGCCATCCTGGTGGTGCATTGGGACGCCGTTTGCTCACCCGTGTACGCGATGTCATGCATCAGGGTGGCGAAATCCCGATGGTAGAAGCAGAAACGCCGATGTTGGACGCGATTGAAGAAATCTCGCACAAGCATCTTGGCATGACGGCTGTGGTCTCTGGCGAAGATATGCTGATCGGTATCTTAACCGAGGGTGATGTTCGTCGTTTGATCAGTCGCGCGGGAGACATTCGCGATCTTAAAGTTGGCGAGGTCATGACATGTGATCCGAAGACCATTACGGCTGATGATTTGGCCGTGAGCGCGGTTAAAAAGTTGGCTGACTTCCAATGCAATCAATTGTTGGTGACTGATGGAGATAATCATTTGATTGGTGCACTCAATATTCATGACTTGATGAAAGCCAAAGTTATTTAATTTTAAATGAGTGATTAAAAGGAACCTAAAGACGACAACTCTTGCTGTTTCCGGTCTTTTGTTTTGCACGACGCTTTGGGCTGGCGAGTTTTCTTCTCAAACTATTCGTTTAGCACATACTGTTGCTGTGTCTCATGCTCACCACGAAGCAGCTCAACTGTTCGCGAAAAACGTTTCTGACAGAACGAATGGGAAGGTGAAGGTAGAGATTTATCCTGCTGGAGAATTGGGGGATCAGCCGGCATTGGCCGAACAAGTGACGTTGATGGCCCTGGATAGTGCTGTTGTCAGTCTTGGTAATTTGGCAATGTACTCTAAGAAGCTGAATGCCATGACGGCACCGTTTTTGTTTGAAAACTATGATCATGCCCATCGCACGATTGATGCGTTTGTGATGCCTTGGATGAACGAAGGTCTGGCTCAGCATGATGCGATTGGGCTTTCGATGTTTGACTATGGCTTCCGCCAAACCGGTATTTGTCAAGATACTTCAAAAAAATTGGTTAGGAGTCTTTTTACCCCTGAAGAACCTCAGCAGGGGCTTTGCCCCTACGCTTCGCTACCCCAGGATATTTTTTAAACATGAATAGGAGGTTCCTTGTCCTGTGTTTCATGTACTATGCCCGTGCGATACAAGGAGGGATCCCGATGACCGCAAACGTGAATAGGGCTGGCTCTGTGCGCTTGCGCGGGGCCATTTCTCTAAGTGGCTGAATTCGTTGCCAACACCTGCCTATCAGGATTCAACCACTGACTGCCTGCGGGCTCATAGTTCCTCATCCGGCCACAAAACCATCGTTCCGGGTGTTGTTGCCGAGCCTTTGCCATCACTTGACGGCGTGCTTTGCAGATAGCTGCATCCGCGCCACTGAAGCGCGCCAAAGGCGTTACGTTGTTGATGCCGCTGTGCACCCATTGTTCGTTGTACTTCCGTGCAAAATCCGCCAAAACTCCCTGGCATTCTTCAAGGCTGTGGTAGTTGCGTTTGCCCATATGCCCCGTGTATTTCATAGTCTTGAACAGTGACTCGCTGTAGGGGTTGTCGTTGCTTACCTGTGGGCGACTGTGAGAAAACTCAACACCGCGTACAGCCGGTGAATGTCAAGTGAGCTTTCGCCGATTTTGTTCTTAAAAAGTAGGTTGTAGTCTGAGCTCAGTGAGGGCT
>OJOV01000822.1_pt1 | contig 30550 bp, 22 predicted proteins | sample 1598281 | NCBI WGS metagenome assembly OJOV01 (sample SAMN03922469, study PRJEB24848) | human gut metagenome | isolation source: stool sample | host: Homo sapiens | place: Germany | collected 2010-11
CAATGATCTCGGCGGCGTTGACCACCTGACCGATATCAGAAAGCATATAGGAATACTCGGAAGCGTTGGCGGGGTCTACGGCACGCTGCCAGCCAAACACGAAATCGGCAGCGGTAACGGCATCGCCGTTGGACCACTTGGCATCCCGCAGGTGGAAGGTGTAGGTCTTGCCGTCCTCGCTGATGTCGTAGGTCTCTGCAATGGCGGGAACTGCTGCGCCGTCGGCATCCATCTGCATCAGGCCATCGGTGTAATCGGCGATGACCTCAAAGGAGGTGCCGTCGGTGGCCACCTGCGGGTCCAGAGACTGGACCTCGGTCTCCAGCATGATGTTCAGGGTGCCGCCCTGTGCGGTGCCAGCCGCAGCAGAGGAAGCGCCGCTGGCTGCAGAAGATGCAGCCGTGGAGCTGGAAGAGCCGCCGCAGGCTGTCAGAGCCAGCGCGGCAGAGGTGACACCGGCAGCTGCCAGGAAGCTGCGGCGCGAAATACGACGATCGAATTTCATATATGTTTTCCCCTCTCTTTAATGCTCTACACTGATAAAGCATCAATTTCTGAAAATGCACAAGGGGCTCTGCTCCCCCTCTGGAGCTTCTGCACACCCTTGTGCCATGGCCGCATTATACCGCTGTTCCCCGCCGTTGAAAAGGGGTTTTCGGGAATTTGTCCTCCAAAAAGGCCCATTTCTCCCCTTTGTCCAACATCCCGCCGAAAATGGAAACTAATTTTTGTATAGTTTTTCTCCTGTGCTGTATTTTATACAAAGACAGTTCTTGCATTAAAGTCACTACTTGTATTTCTACAGAGTACATTTAACTTTGTTCACTTCATTTTATTAAGAGTTGAAATTGCTTCAGTCTATCGCAGTCCTCTTTGTCATTGCTTCGCAATGACACCTCTCCCAGCAGGAAAAGCAGGATAGGCGGTCTCATAAACCTGCACCCCTGCCCGGAGATCTGACACGACGCGCCCGAGAGGCTCACAGACAAAAAAGGAGCCCGCTGTACGAACACAACGGGCTCCTCTTGGTTCTGATCTTACTTCGCGTACTCGATGGCGCGGCTCTCGCGGATGACGTTGACCTTGATCTGGCCAGGATAATCGAGGGTATCCTCGATCTTCTTGGCGATCTGGCGGGCCAGCAGGATGACCTGATCATCGCTGATGACATCAGGCTTGACCATGATGCGGACTTCGCGGCCGGCCTGAACGGCAAAGGCCTGCTCCACGCCCTCAAAGCTGGAAGAGATCTCCTCCAGATTTTCCAGACGCTTGACGTAGCTTTCCACATTCTCGCGGCGGGCACCCGGGCGGGCGGCGCTGATGGCGTCGGCAGCCTGGATGATGAAGGCCAGCGGGGTCTTGGGCTCCACGTCGCCGTGGTGGGCCTCAATGGCGTGGATGATCTGGGTGTTTTCCTTGTACTTGCGGCAAATGTCCACGCCGATCTGGACGTGGCTGCCCTCGATCTCGTGATCCAGTGCCTTGCCGATGTCATGCAGCAGACCGGCGCGGCGTGCCATGGTCACGTTGACCCCCATCTCGCCTGCCAGCAGGCCGGCCACCCAGGCCACTTCCATGCTGTGGGTCAGGGCGTTCTGGCCAAAGCTGGTACGGTACTTCAACCGGCCGATCAGCTTGATCAGGTCCGGGTGCAGGCCGTGGATGCCCAGCTCCATCACCGCACGCTCGCCTTCGCGCTTCATCTGCAGCTCCAGCTCGTGGCGGCACTTTTCCACCGTTTCCTCAATGCGGGCGGGGTGGATGCGGCCGTCGCCGATCAGGCGTTCCAGGGTCATGCGGGCCACCTCGCGGCGGGTCTGGTCGAAGGAGGACAGGGTAATGGCCTCCGGGGTATCATCGATGATAAGGTCAACGCCGGTGGCCGTCTCAAGGGCGCGGATGTTGCGGCCCTCACGGCCGATGATGCGGCCCTTCATCTCGTCGCTGGGCAGCGGGACGACGCTGACGGTGGTCTCGCTGCAGTGGTCAGCAGCACAGCGGCTGATGGCCTGGCCGATGAGGTTGCGGGCGATGCCGTCGCAGTTCTCCTTCAAATCGGTCTCGTAGGCGGCGACGCGGATGGCCTTCTCGTGGGTCAGCTCCTCGTCCACCTTGTGCAGCAGCACTTCGCGGGCGTCCTCCTGGCTCAGGCCGGCCAGCGTTTCCAGACGCTCCATCTCCTTGGCGCGCAGGGCGTCGATCTCGGCCAGACGGGCGTCGGCCTCGGCGGTACGCTTCTTCAGGTCCTCTTCCTTGCGCTCCAGGGCTTCGGTCTTGCGGTCCAGGGCATTTTCCTTCTGGTCAATGCGGTTTTCCTGACGGCTGATCTCAGCACGGCGCTGTTTGATCTCCTTGTCGGCCTCTGCCTTCTGGGCATCGACCTCGGCCTTCAGCTTGAAGGCCTCGTCCTTGGCTTCCAGAACCGCTTCCTTGCGCTTCTGGTCTGCGGTCTTGATCGCTTCGTTCACCAGGCGGGTCGCCTCGGCTTCGGCGCTGCCGATCTGTGCTTCGGCGGTCTTTTTCCGGTTGTTGTAACCAACAAAATAGCCCGCAGCTGCACCGACAACACCCACGATCAGGGCCACGATCACTTCGATCGCGGTCATCGTGTTCACTCTCCTTTGTTCTGATTTTTCATTCAGGTTCAAACAAGCAGGAGACGCTGTGCGGCAGGCTGTGGGCAACGATCTATAAGGGAGCCTTCCATGCAAAAAGTGACAACAAAAATCACACGCGCAGGCAGACCCTGCACGGGCATTGCGGCTTTTTTCTATCCGGTTCTGGCTTATATAAAACAGGCGCGCTTCGCCTGTGGAGAAACTCCGGTCATGGGGACGACCTGCACACAGCGTCTTTTATTCCATACTACTAATTATATTACGAAACATTTGCACGCTTGTCAAGGGAAAACCGGCTCCCGCCGCATATTTTTTGTGCACATGGCCGATTTTATGCCGCAAAGACCCCGGTGCATCTGCATACACCGGGGCTCATTCTGCATCATTATTCCAGATACATCCTCCGCAAGCGCATCCGCCGGGCGGGAGTCAGGCCGTACTCCCGGGCCAGATACTCCTCCGCGCTGCCGCACGCTTCCCGGATGACCTGCAGCACATAGGGTGCCGCACCCGGATCCACGCCCGCCTGTGTGCAGAACCGCATCCGCTTGGACGGGTCGGCGGCGATCTCTTCTGCGTGGCCCGCCAGAAGGGCGTCGATCTCGGCCTTGCGGCAGACATTCGTCTGCACAAAGTCCGCGCAGATCGTCTCGTCAGACGCACCCAGCGCCAGCAGGATCAGCATGGCGGCCACGCCGGTGCGGTCCTTGCCGGCAGAGCAGTGGAACAGGATGGGCGTCTCGCCGGCTTCCAGCGCCCGGAACAGCTCCTTGAAGGCCTTGTTGCCGAACAGCATCTGTCGGTACATCCGGTACAGGATGTTCTCGCCCTCCCGGGCGGTGCGCATCATGCGCTCGATGTCACCGGGGGCAAAGCTGATCTCATGGCCGTCGTCGCCGCACAGGGCACAGATCTGCACCAGCCGGGCACCGTCCGGCACATAGTCCGGCTCGGCCTGGGCCTCGGCAGTGCTGCGCAGGTCCAGAATCAGCCGCAAGCCCAGCGCATCCAGCCGGGCACGGTCCGCCGGGTCGGTGAGCCGCGCGGTGCACACGCCGCGCCAGATCTGGCCCCAGCGCACGGTCTTGCCCTCATCGGCCGGATAGCCGCCCAGCTCCCGGAAGTTGGTCGCACCCGCAAAGGGCAGCTGGGTGCCAGGGGCCGGGTGCACCGGAGCGGCAGGCTTTGCCGCCGTGCTGGACAGCACCGGGAAGTTGTAGAAGGGCTTGGCCGGACGGCCCCGGCGCGGCGGCAGCGAGGCGGCCCCGCCCAGCACCTCCATCAGGTAGCTGCGCAGCAGGTCGATGTAGGCCGAGGTATAGTCCCGGCGCTGCACCAGCGACACGCACAGCGGGGGCAGGTCCTCCAGCAGCACGTCCCGCACCCGGTCCAGCTCCCGCCGGGCACCGGGCTCGTAGCGGGTCAGGCAGGTGCACAGCTGCTCCTGCACCAGATAATAGGCCTGGTAAAAGCTGGGGCCGATCTCGGCGTTGGGCGCAAACCCGGCCCGGGCACAGGCCGACCACAGCGGACTGAACAGGTCCTGCCGCAGGCTGGGCAGCAGCACCCGCTGCCCCCGCAGGTCGGCCAGCGGGATGCTCTCCCGGTCCCAGAAGGGGTGACCGCGGGGCACCAGCAGGCAGGCAGGGTCGGCCCGCAGGGTGGTGCGGGCCAGTACCGGGGCCGCACAGCCCAGGTCGATGACCAGACCGGCGTCCAGCTCGCCCTGCTCCACGGCATCGGCCACAGCGTCGTTGTCCAGCAGGCGGAACCGCATCTCCACATGAGGGTACTGCTGGCGGAACTTGTCCAGCTGCGTTTCCAGCCCAGGCAGGTAGTCCGGCACCAGCGCCACGCTGATGCCGATGTGCACCGGCTGGGCCGACTGGATCTCGGCCCGCAGGGCGGCCTGCATCTGCTGGAACTGCTCCACCACCGGGGTGGCATGGCGCTGCAGGCTCATGCCGCGGTCGGTGAGGGTGAGCTTGTGGTGGGCACTGAGGAACAGCGGCCCGCAAAGTTCCGCTTCCAGCGCAGAGATGCTCTGCCGCAGCGCCTGCCGCGACAAAAACAGCCGCTGTGCGGCCCGGGTATAATTCATTTCTTCGCACAATACCAGAAAGTAGTGCAGCTGGCGGATGTCCATGGTTTCCTCCTGCGGATGTTTGTCATAAATAAAGAATACCGCCTTTTCCGGCAATTGTAAAGCCGGTGGACCTTCTTCCCGGTCACATTTTTTGCTGCGCTCTGCATTCCGCCGTATCACGCCGTCACGTGGACCGCATTTTCCCGGACGGCATCAATGGTTTCCATCAGCTCACCGTTCTCGTCAAAATCCGGCAGGCGGCCGTACTTCATCTTTTTGATGGCCGGGAACACCCGCTGCTGCATGGTGAGGAAAATCTCACGGGAGTCCTTATCCTTGAACTCGCTCCACCACATGGACTGGCCTGCCGCACTGGCGGGGAAGAGGTGCTCCATCTTCTCGCCCGCCATGCTCTCAAACTCTTCGGTGGCAAGCTCCTTTTCGTCCAGCGACCAGATGAACATGAGATAAGTCAGCTGCTCGATGACGGTTTTATGACAGGGTTCAGGACATCCGAACAGACACCGTTTGATATAGAAATGAGGTTCACCCTGAACAAACTGCTTTCCTGCCGCCATTGAGAAAAAACAATCCCCACAGCCACAAAAAGGACTGTAGGGATTGCTTTTATGGTGAAGGAGAAAGAGAATCACGTGTTAACCCTTGTCCGCGCCGGAGGTGATGCCCTCGACGTAGAACTTCTGCATGATGACAAACAGGATGGAGATGGGGATGGACACCAGCACACCGCCTGCACAGAAGAGCGTAAAGTAATTGTTGATCAGGGTCTTTTGCAGCATATTATACAGACCGATAGCCACTGTCCAGTCGGCAGAGACGCCCGAATTCAGGATCATTTTTGCCATCACGAAATCGGTCCATGGAACCATAAAAGAGCTGATGATGGTATAGACCAGGATCGGCTTGGACATGGGCAGAACGACCTGGAAGAACACACGGGCGTCGGATGCGCCGTCCAGCTTGGCGGCTTCCCGCAGGGAGATGGGGATGGTATCAAAGAAGCCCTTGCAGATCAGATAGCCCAGACCGGACGAACCGGCATAAACCATGATAAGACCGGCATAGGAGTTGGTCAGATTCAGATATTTCAGGACGAAATAGACGGCGATCATTGCCAGCACGCCGGGGAACAGGTTGACGCTGACAGAAAGGTTCTGGATCAGCTTGCGCCCCTTGAAGCGGCAGCAGCTCAGCGCGTAGGCTACCATCAGCACAAAGCAGGTGGAGATAACGCAGTTGAAACAGGCCACCACAAGGGTGTTGGTAAACCAGCGCGGGAACTGCGCCACAGAGTCCGGGTGGAACAGAATATTGACATAGTTGCGCAGTGTGTAACTGGCCGGGAAGAACTGTCGCACATTGATGCCCCGGTCTGTGGAGAAGGAAGTGACCAGAAGCCACAGAATGGGTACCAGCCAGATAGCTGCCAGCAGGGCCAGCAGCAGATGCCGCAGGATGCTGCGGACTGTGCGGAGGATACGCCCGCGGCGCAGCTGCGCTGCGGTCTCTGCCCGGCGTGCCGGAGAAACAGTTGTCTGTGTCAAGAGAACGTCGCCTCCTTTTTATTGAGGAACCGGAAGCATACCAGCGTGAACACGGCACAGATGATGAATACCATAATGCCAATGACGGCGGCCATCTTGTAGTTGTACTGCTCCTGCGTCAGGCGGAACAGCCATGTGACCAGCAGATCCACCTCTTTTGCACTGGAGGAAGCCAGCGCCTGATCCTTGGTGATATAAACGTCCTGCGTGAGCAGATAGATGACGTTGAAGTTGTTGACGTTGCGCACAAAATCCGTAACCAGTGCCGGCCCCTGCACACTGAGCAGATAGGGCAGCTTGATGTGGATGAAGCTCTGCCACGGCGATGCACCGTCGATGGTGGAGGCCTCCAGCATATCGGTGGGAATGTTCATCAGCACACCGGTGGCAATGAGCATCTGGTAGGGCACGCCCACCCAGATGTTGATGAGGATGATCATGAACTTAGCCCAATGCTGATCGGTCAGGAAGGGAATGTGGTTCATGTTCTGCCCCAGCAGACCGATGGCCTTTAAAAAATCGGTCACGCCTGCATTGGCCATCATGGTGTTGAAGATGCCGGCATCCGAGAAGAAGTTGCGCACCAGCAGCAGGGTGACGAACTGCGGCACCGCAATGGTGATGATGAACAATGTGCGCCAGAGCTTTTGGCACTTGGTCTTTTTGTTGTTGATGAGCATGGCCAGAAATACGCCGCCGAAGAAGTTGGTGAAGGTGGCAAAGAAGGCCCACACCAACGTCCAGCTGAGCACCCGTCCAAAGGCGTAGCTGAAGGTCAGGCTCAGCGACTGCCCGCCAAACAGAGAAGCAAAGTTAGCCAGCCCCACCCATGTAAACAGGGCGGCGGGAGGCATGTGCTGCTGATCGTAGTTGGTAAAGGCAACAGCGATCAAAATGAACAGCGGGATGATGGTGAACACCACCACACCCAGCACCGGAAGGGTGAGCAGGGTAACGTAGAACTTTTCGTTCAGGTACAAGGTGATATCCTGCCGGAAATTGTTGGGCTTTTTGCCAGCGGCCTTCTGCGCCTGTAACGCGTAATTGCTCTGCACCACCAGCATGGCAGCAGCGATCAGCGTTACAATGACCACCAGTGCGATCACGCTGAGCAGCAGGATGGCAAACGAGTTGTCGTAGTTGTTGACCTCGTTCTTTAAGGTAAGGGGGTTGAACTGCATCTCCATCTGCACCGTGCCCAACGTGCCGAACTTTTTCAGCGCAGGAATGCCGGAAGTGCCCAGAAAATACAGTCCCAGCCCCTGCACCAGTGTTACCAGCAGTGCCTTGATAAGCTGGCCGTGGCCAATGTAGCCCAGACCCCAGACAAAGAGGGACAGCTTTGTAAAAATATCTCCGTGAACAAATGCGTGACCGAACTTCTGAAGGAAATTCGGCTCCCGGCCATCTGCCCGCAAGGGTGGTGTAAGGACCATTTCTGCCACAGAAGTCAACTCCTTTCTTGGTATGCAGAGGGGGTTATAGCAAACAGGATGTTAGGTTGACGCCGATTTCTTGTATTGCGATAAAAAGCGGGCACACCGCATTCTGCTGCGTGCCCGCCGGGAAAAACCGGAACTTACTGTACCACAGGTGCGGTGATGCCGGCCACAGCGTCATCCACCAGCTGCTGCGTGGTCTTGCCCTGCGTGTCGCCGGAGGCGAGGATCTCGCCCAGACTTGCGGCGGAGCTCCAGTAGTTTGCGCCTACCCGCTGCAGAGTAGCGTAAGAGCTCTGCTCGGCCAGTGCGGCAATGGCGGGTGCAGACTGCACAGCCTCGGAAGCATTGGCATTGATGTTGGAGGGGCCCAGCTTGCGGTCGTTGAAGCGCTTGTTCTGGTTGTCCTCGTTGGTGATGAAGTCGGCCAGCATCATGGCAACGCCCACGTTGGCGCTGTGGGGGTTGACGCCCACCAGCTTGTAGCCGGAGAAGGAGCCCATCTGGACCTGTGCGCCGTTCAGGGTGTAGGTTGGCAGCTTGGTGGCGGCGTAGCCCTCGCCCCAAGCCTCCTCGGCGGTGCTGGCGTTCCAAGTACCGGAGATGGCGGCGCAGCAGCTGCCGTCCTTGATGGCAGAAACGATATCAGCATCTGCGCCGGACTTGAAGCCGGGGTTTGCGGTGATATCCAGAATGGCCTGCGTTACGTCTGCGCCGGGAGCCTCGTTCCAGTTGCAGACGGTGTTGATGCCGTCATCTGCCAGCGTAGCCACCAGACCGGCACCGGCGTAGAAGCTGTAAATGTACCATGCGTCGTTCACACTCATCATGAACTTTTTGCCGGCAGCTGCAGCCTTTTCCAGCATGGTGTCCACGCTCTGCACATCCTCGGCGCTCAGAACGCTTGCATCATAGTACAGGAAATAGCCATTGTCGGCGGTCATGGGGTAGGCGTAAAGCTTGTCGTTCATGGTGGCAGCGCCCACAGAGCCGGGCAGGTTGCGGCTCTTCACGTCGTCCGGGTTCAGCAGCACTTCCTGCAGCGCACCGGCGTTTACCAGCTCGTTCAGCTGGTCATCAGCAAAGGCAAAAACGTCTGCGGCAGACTCCGGGTCGGCCAGAACGGTGTCCTTTGCGCTGGACTCAGACTGCACGCCGATCTCGATGGTCACGTTGCCCTTGTCCGCATTCTGCTCGATGAAAGCATCTGCCATCTCGCGCAGCATGGTCTGATCCTCTTCTGCGCCCCACATGGTCAGCTTCACATCACCCCAGCTCTCCGCAGCAGAGGCAGCCGTACTGGAAGCGGCAGCAGAGGAAGCGGTGCCAGAGGAAGAACCGCCGCAGGCGGTCAGCACACCGGCAGCAGCCACAGTGCCCATGGCTGCAAGGAAGTTACGGCGGGAAATCAGCTTTTTCATGATCCAGTTCTCCTTCGTTCTCAATCTGAAATCTTCGGGTGCTCTTTGTTGCGCTTATAAGTTGCGCACATCCGAGCAGCTGTTTTTCTGTACCCATAGGATACCGCATTCTTTTGCTCACGTCAATGGACGAAATTCACGGTATTGTTGAGTCGAAACTGGAAAAAGTGACGGTAAAATTAGGATACATGGGCAAAAGTGCGCAACTTTAGCGCAACCTTTGCCATGCAAAGAGCAAAAATGCCCGCTCCGGGAAAGGAGCAGGCACAAAAAGCGCGTTATTTGATGCTGCGGGAGCGTTCCCTCCACTTGGTAGAGTCCCGCAAAATGACCTGATAACCTTCCAGCTGCCGCATGACGATCTCTTTTCCGGCCAGCCGGTCCAGCAGCATCCGGCAGGCTGTCTTGCCCAGCTGCTCGGCATCGTACTGCACCGCCGAAACAGACGGCGTGATGCTGGCAAGCATGGAGCTGTCGTACAGGCTGGCCACTCGCAGATCGTTGGGCACGAGGATATGCCGCGTCCGCAGCTCCCCCATGACCTCAAAGGCGACCTCATCATCGCCGCAAAGGATGCAATCCGCCTTCTGCTCCAGCGCAGCCTCCAGTGCATCGAGCGTCTGCCCGGCAGATTCCACACCGGAATGAACGAGCCGCTGGTCTACTGGCACACCAAATTCCGCGAATCCACGCAGATAACCGCGTATGCGGTCGGTGTTGACGGCGTAGATGGTACTGCCCACCAGCAGCGCGATCCGCTTGGCGCCCAGCTGCAAAAGGATGCGTGTCATCTCGCAGGCAGCCGCGACCTGATCATTGTCTGCCTGCGGGATGGTCTTGTCCTCGCTGCGTCCGATGAGCACAAAAGGTGTCTCGTATTGCCGCAAAAGTTCGATGCAGGGATCATCCGCCATGGCGTAGGTCAGGATCACGCCGTCCACCTTGTGGTTGGCCAGCTGCCGCTGCAGCTGCGAATACTCGGTGTTGGAGGCGTAGCAAAGCATCAGGTCATAGCCGCGCTGGTCTGCCATGATGCAGATGCCGCCCATGCACTTGCGCAAAAAGGGCAGATCCAGCGTAATAAAGCGCTGTGGCACGATCATGGCAATGTTGTTGGTGCGCACCTTTTCGCCGCCCTGCGGGGCGGCAGGCTCGGTGCGGGTGCGTCCTAGATAGGCATATACCTTGGCGCGGGTCTCCTCACTGATGCGTCCCTTTCCGGAAAGTGCGCGTGATACCGTTGTTTTAGAAACACCAAGCGCATCGGCCACCTGCTCGATCGTCATTTTTTCGGTTTCCTTTGCAGCCACAGGATATCCTCTCCTTTTCACAGAACTGCGCAACAATGCGCCACCCCAGCATACCGGGGTAAGCCCGCTTTGTCAAGTATGAAAGCAAACAAAAAGCGTTCTGCTTTTTTGGCAGAACGCTGAAAGCTGGTATTTTTGTGCCTTACAGGACCTGCTCGCCGTTTTTCCAGACGGCCGTTCCGTAACGGTTCAGCGCAACACCGCCTACTTCGACCGGATGTTCATTGCAGTTCTGTACAAAGACGAACGTACCGCGCCGCGCGGCCAGAACGCCGTCCGGCAGAGCTTCCGGCCAGGCCGGGGTCAGGCCGACTTCCTTTACAGCAGCACGATAAAATGCGCGATAGAACGCTTCCTCGAACCGACTTGCCAGATAATAGGCACGGCCCTCCCCGTAGGAGTGGACAGCCACCGCCGGGCAGTTTGCATAATAGTCCTCGGCATAAACGCTCAGCGGTGTGGCAGGGTCGGTGTCGTTCAGACTTGCGACCTCGCATAGGACCGAAGCCTGCGTTTCCGGCAAAGTGGAATCGTCCATCGGGGTGCAGCGGCAGGTTTCGCCGTCATACATTCCGTCGATCTCAGTGCGGCGCAGGCCCAGCAGGTCGGTCAAGCCGTAGGGCGTGTCACCCAGGCGGCACAAATCGCTTTCATCCACCACACCGGTCCAGTATGTAACCACGACCGTACCACCATTCCGGGCAAAATCACAGAGTTTTTGGGCAAAGGCATCGGTCAGCAAATAAACCATCGGAACAACGACCAAACCATAACCCGTCAAATCGGATTCCTGATTCACGAACTCCACCGCAATGCCTTCCCGCGCAAGAGCATTGTAGTGCAGCTTCAGCTCGTCCCAGTAGCCCATCCCTGCATTGCGCGGGCCGCAGGAACCTTCCAATGCCCACTTGTTTTCCCAATCGTGGACGATCGCCGCCTGCTTCTCGCGGCAGACTGTTGCAATCTCCGAGAGCACTTCCAGCTTTTGGCCCACACCGACTGTTTCCCGGAAGGGACGGGCATCCTCCCGGCCATCATGGCCGACGACTGCACCATGGAACTTTTCTTCAGCGCCGCGGCTGGCTCGCCACTGGAAGTAAAGCACACTGTCCGAACCATGTGCAACCGTCTGCAGAGCCGCAAGCTCCGCAATGCCGGGGCGCTTCTGTTTGGAGATCGGCTGCCAGTTGGTAAAGCTGGGGCTGGATTCCATCAGCAGGAAGGGCCTGCCCTTCATGGAGTAATACAGGTCGTGCATCAGGGCCGTATCCAACGCCGTTTCTTCCACTGTTTCGCTGGGCTTGTGCCATGTGGGGTAGTTGTCCCAGCTGGCAATGTCGATCTCCTTGGACATTTTGAAATAGTCGATGCCGTCAAACCGGTACATCATGTTTACCGTGAACTTTGCATCCGGCGCAAATTCTTTCACGGTATCACGCTCATATTTCAAAAAATCAATGTGTCGGTCACTGACAAAGCGCTTCCAGTCCAGCGCAAGGCCCTGCACGGCATTTTCCCCCTGCGGGGCAGGGCTTTCGATTTGTTCCCAAGCGGTATAGTCGTGACTCCAGAACCGGGCGTTCCACGCCTTGTTCAAGGCATCCAAAGAGCCATACCGTTCCTTGAGCCAGCAGCGGAACGCGGCCTGACACAGCTCGCAATGGCAGTCGCCGCTCATCTCGTTGGAGATATGCCAGAGCAGGACAGCCGGGTCATTGCCGAACCGCTGCGCCAGCATCTGGTCGATGATGCGGACTTTTTCCCGGTAAACCGGCGATGTATAGCAGTAATTCTGCCGCCGGTTGTACAGCTCCCGGACCCGGTCTGCCCGGACTCGGCGCACCTCGGGGTATTTGTGTGCCATCCAAGCGGGGCGGGCCGCACTGGGCGTTGCAAGGATCGTATGGATTCCATTGGCATACAGGTTATGGACGATGTCTGCCAGCCAATCCAGCTCAAATACCCCCTCCTGCGGTTCCAATGTGGACCATGAGAACACGCCCAGCGTCACAGTATTAACGTGTGCCTTTTTCATCAGTTCGATGTCCTGCGCCAGAATATCGGGCCGGTCCAGCCACTGTTCCGGGTTGTAGTCTCCGCCATGAAGTAATCTGAGCTGCTGCATGATAGCGGCCTCCTTTGGTTGCGCAAATCGCGCAACATTTTTATCGGATAAAGTTGCGTTCGATACAGAGTATAGCAAGAACCTCCACAAGATGCAATGCGCCTTTATGGAATTTCGTTGCAATAAGCTGAACGTTTGATGCGGCACAAGAAACCATCCATGGATGCTTTGGAAGATTCCACAACGTTCATGGGGGATTTATAGGCAGGTTGTCAAAATGCAGAAATAATCCGTATTGCTTTTGATACGGGTTAAGGGCAGAACAAGGAAACTGTTGCAAAATAGCTCTCTGAAAAAAATATGCACAAAACCCGGAACCTTTTCAGGGCCAAAACGGCTCAAAAAGGGTTCCGGGTTTCTGTTTTTACACTATTTCTTTGCGCAAGTCGCTATCGCATTTTTATTTTGCAACAGCCCCTCTTGACTTATTTCTGAATTTTAATTCGGAAGTTCAATTTTATTTTGACTTAGATTATAGATCGTTTTATCATCCCAGTTTCGTCGGAGAGCAATCTCGGCAGTCAGATCTGTATTATTATAATTGATCGACCATTGTGTATTACTTGTGATATCAGTAGGATTTGGATCCTGGGAAGATGCCTTTAAAGCATTCCATACGGTAGAATTGGTATGTTCTGTTTCTGCTTCAAAAGTCTTAAGAACAGCATCGTAACGTTCTCTTCCGTGTCCGTAGATTCCATTCTTCTGATTCGGAGCAACTTTGTCTTTGTACAGGACAAAGAAATTAGTGACAGCTTCAGATCTGGTGTCAACGAGTTCTCGGGTTTCACTGTCGCAATCGTATTCAATGACTCGTCCATCACCTGAGGCGTCTGTAATGTAGAAATGATAATCTCTACCGGAGGAGGCGAACATATCATATTCTTTTAACAGATCTACTGCTTCCTGTGTGGAGGCAGCACGGTCCAACACGAGGCGAATAGCCAGTGTTGTTGCGATTGTTGGCTTGCCGGTATTCTGGAAAACTGGTTCGCTGTCCAGAGTAAGTACTGCAATAGAAACACCTTTTTCGTTCATACCATCAAGGCAAATGAAAGGAGAGGTCAAGGTGGCAAGTTTTTTCTTCATGCTTTCATCAGGTGTATTGGCAGAAATATTATCAAGTGCCGCGAAGGCTACAGATTTGTAACCATTTTGGGGCGTACAGTACACAAGCATGGCAGAAGTGTCCAGCTTAAAATCATAATTTCGGCCCATATGAACCTGATTCTGGTTATCTGTCATTGTAAACGCAGTGCATCCGAAATCAGGAGCTTTGATCTTAACAGGCAGCAGGGGAAGAGCTTCTTTGATAATTGCGTCGATCATACTTTGGTTGTCTGTGATTCCGTAGTCAATGATCTGATCCAGATCATAATCGTATTTGATGTCTATCTGATAAAGGTTGTATCCATCTTCATAAGAAGTGACTTTCTGAATGGAAGAGAGCGTGCGGAAGCGGGAAAAATAATAGATACAGAAACTTCCGACAAGGAGAAGGATGATACAGACAATCATAAGGGAGATTCGTTTTATATGTTTTTTCATAGAGCTTCCTCCTTGTCATCAAACCTAGTTATCCTTTCAGATCAAACTGTACGGACAGCGATGCAAGCACTGCATCTATCACTTTCCGCGCCTGGGCAAGCATATCGATCTCCGCCACAAAAGCGATGACCTGCTCGCGCTCCTGCGCGGGGACCTGCAGCGCACTCAGGCTCATGCTCAGATAACGCCGTATTTTGCGCTCCAGCGTAAAGTAGGGGTCGCACCGCCGTGCCATGTAGCCGCGCATCATGCCAGCCGTGCCCAGCTCTATCTCATAGAAATCGCACTCGGCGCACCCGGGCAGATACGCGCTGAACGCCGCCTGCAGCTCGGCCGTGGTGCTGCGGTGGATGATCTCCACCGTGGCGGGGAAGGTGTACGCTTCCACATAGATATCCCTCAGATTCTCACTCAGTTCGGTCAGCGCCAGCTGCAAAGCCGTTTCCACTGCGTAGAGGTACACCGGCGATGGGGCGTTTACCGCCAGCGGCCTTACCGCATCGAACTGCCTGCTGAACATCATGCTGATCAGCTCGGTCAGCACGCCGTCCTTGGTGCGGAAAATATTCTGGAACGACCCGGCAGAAACATCCGCTTCCTTTAAAATTTCTGCTACCTTGGTGTTCGTGTAGCCTTTTTCCAGAAAAAGCCGGACACAGGCGGTCAAAATCCGCCGTTTTGCTTCTTTGCTGTCGTATCTGCGCGTCATTGGGAATCATCCTTTTCTGCAATTGGTTTCTGCCCCAATTATATCCTGATTCCGGATTCGGTTCAAGTAGAACTTTCCCGGCGTATTTTGGGCAATTCGACGGGGAGCGCCGCCCGGCGCAGGAAATCCCGCAGCAGGTCGGTGGCGAACCCACCATCTCCATGACGGCTCTTTTGGAATTGCTCAAGGATGCCGACCCGGAAATGAAGGCAAAACTCCGCCTGGCACTGCTCACCTGATGCAAAAAAGGGCACTGATTGCAATGCAATACAGCGCCCTACATCATCGGACATGGATAACACCCACCGTGCAGAAACCGTGCAAAAACAGTGCACTTACTCTGGGACAAATAAAAAATGATGATTTTAACCACCGACTTGATGGCGATTTGAGTGATCACAAAGGTAAATTTGATACACGGAAAGAAAAATGCCCACTCGTCTGAGGAGTTCTCAGGGGAGCGGGCAGTTCTGTATAATGGCATTTTGTATATGTCACTTTTAGCATGGAGGTTGCCATTTTTTGAGATGAAGTTGACTCTTTTAGCATAAAGGTTGCCATTTGGGGAAAGAAGTTTCTGCTTTTTTATATGGCAAGTTTCCGCACTTTCCGCATTACTTTCCACACTTTCCGTACCCCATGAGATATGAACACCTGCCAAACTTTTTTCAGAGATTGCTACTTTTTTAAGGCATAGTTGCCAAATCCTGCCCAAAGGATGCTACATTTTGGCTCAAGGTCGCTAAACATAGCGCACAGAAAATCCCGCAATAATATAATTAAACTTATGATAATTCGTATTATATTATTTCTTGTAAACTGCATCTGCCTGAATCAAAATCAGGTCGGAATTCTCCGCGGCCATTTCCACCAGTCGATCGGTAAAGCCACTCTTGGAGAACAGCCCATACACAATTTTGTAGCCCTTAAACGCCGCTGTAAGTTCTTTGGACTGCCCCTTTTCCTGCAAAGCAGAGTAGACCGCCACATCCACAGGTTTCGCATGGTACTTACACTCACCGAGGAACAGCCGTTTGTGCTGGTTGTCCACAGCCGCAACATCAATTTCCGTATCGCCCTCATTATCATTGCGCCAGTAAGAGCCAATGCGTGAGGGTGCAAAGTCGATCTGTCCCTTTCGGCACAGCTCCGCAAAGATGTTCCGGCAGATGCTCTCATAAGCGAAAGCCACAAATTTTTGCTTAAAGTCTTTGCCCATCTCGTCCAGCACGATCTGTTGGTTGTCCAGTTCCAACTCCCCTTTGAACGGGTACACATAGCGGAACCAGAAGCGGATGAAGTTGTCCGAAACATAGTACAGGCTCTTCCGGGAACGCTCTGGATTCTTTTCGGTGATGGGAACGTTCTTGATAACAAAACCAAGGTCGATCAGTGTTTTCAGGTACGGCGTGATAGCTGAAGTGTCTTGCTCCATCATCATACCGATCTTGCTCAGCTTGTGGTTGCCGTCCGAAATCGCTTTTAGCACAGAAAAATAGTTGATAGGCGTCTTCACTTCCTCGTTGAGCAGGAAATCAGGCTCTTCATACAAAAAGCCATTTTTCGACAGTACCACACGCCGAATCTGCTCCACCAGCGGCTCGTCCGTCTGGAAAAACTCCATATATTTCGGTACGCCGCCCGTGATGGCATACTGCTCCACAGCCTGCTCAAACGACAGGTTCTGCGCCGCATACACATCCGTAAATTGCAGCGGCATCAGCCGAATCTGTGCCGTTCTGCGGCCATAGAGCGGGCTGTCGTAGGCCAGTGCGTGCTTTTTCATCATGCTGATCAGGGAGCCACACAAAATCAGCATCACGTTATGATCTTTCAGCACTTCATCCCATGCGTTTTGCAGGATGGACGGGAAATCCGGGTTCGTCTTGACCAGATACGGAAATTCATCAATGACAAGCACCTTTTTCTCGTCCGGGTGGTCGTCTGCTACCACTTGGAATAAATCCAGCCAGTCGGTGAATGTGACCTTGCTGAGCATGGGATTCTTCGTGGTACGGGAAAGCACTCCGGCAAACCGCTTCATGCTCTGGGCTTCGCTCTCTGTGGTTGCCAGAAAGTAGAACGCGCGTTTATCTTTGATAAACTCTTTGATCAACGTTGTTTTTCCAACGCGCCGTCTACCGTAAATCACCACAAAGCCGCTGCCGCGTTTTAGTTCCGCATTCAGCGTTGCCAGTTCGGATGTTCTGCCGATGAAGTCCATGTCGCTCACCTCTCGCTTAATATAATTCAAATTATGATAATTTCAATTATATTATAGTTGTTCTGCGCAAAAACGTCAATAGGACGAAACATTGAATTTTCAACATCAAATCCATACAATGCAGAAAACTCCGGGCTTTTTCAGTTCAGCTTATGTGGCTGAGAGAACTCTGTGGACGTTTTTGATTGCAATAAAAGGTTTGGGATTTCCCAACAAGTATTTTGCATCGCAAAATGGTCTTTGTATATACGAAGACACTGCTTGCGGGTCTGCTGGTCATATACCCTTCAGCTCTCGCCGCCACAAAACGTTTCCTATTTTGAACTCCATTCAAACTGTGCATTTTTGTCTAACAGTTTTTTGCGTTGCTGCCAATCTGGCATAAGTGCCGACAGTATCGCATAAAAATCCTTCGAGTGGTTTGGGTACAGAAAATGACAAAATTCGTGCAATACTACATATTCAATGCAACTGACGGGCATTTCGAGTAAGTGCCGGTTCAATGTAATGATAGCTTTCTGTGGAAGACAAGATCCCCAGCGAGTATCCATCGATCGAATATGGATTCGTGGAGATGGCACACCGTATTTTCGAAATATCGGATAAAGCTGATCCACTGTCTGCTGAAATATTTCGCGGCACACCTTATTCAGATAACGGTCAACAAGACGTTGTTTTTGCTCCTGATTTTCTGTATCTTTTACAGTAAGATAGAGATAGACGCCATCGGAACGTATATCGTCCTTTTTTCCTTGCTCTACCCGCAGACGCAGACTGCGCCCCAACACGGAAAAACTTTCCCCACTGACATAATGCCGGGGCTGCGGTGCGTACTGTCGGAATTCTCGAAATTGCTGCTGTGCCTCAGCAATGTAACGGCTGCGTCGTTTCACAAATTGTGTAACAACACTTTCCGAGACATCTTTCGGAGCAGAAACATAAACAGAGGCATCTGTCCGAATCCGAAGATTGATATTGCGTACGTTCTTTCGTTCTAGCTGATAGCAGATACAACCATGCTCCGTCTCAACCGCACAAATCTGTATCATGCAAACCTCCGCAACGCAACTGTTTTAACATTTTCAATAATCATGTCAATCACATCAAAAGAAAGTACCAGGCCCTTTTCTTTTTGATAGCGGTAAAACAGATCATCAATATCCTGTGAGATTCGATCATGAATCGTCAGGTTATGGGTCCAGTCCACCTGGCTATGCTTTTCGATGATTGTCGTAATATCCAGTGCCATCTCGGCGGCAAAATCAGGCTCCACTGACAATTTTTCATTGGAGAAAATCGCAGTCAGTACACCATAGAACGCCTGTGCATGGACATTGGCTCGGATGCGATCCGGGTATGCGATAGCGCTTTTTCCCGTGCGGTAATCCTCCAGAATATCCCGCATCTTGGCCAGATATTCCGCCTCCGTTATCGTCCGGGCTTTATACAGCTCCAGCGCTTCCTTGATGCGCTTGGAAAAATTTTCATAGTATGCTGGGTTCTCCTGATACTTCGTATTGATACTCTTGGCGAGCCGTGTGCGAATCGCATCAGCTTTGGCACGCAGTGAGCCTAACTCGTTTAATTCCTTTTCAAACGCATCTCTATCCAGAATGTCTACCGGCTCGGTGATTCGCTTCAGACCCTCTACTGAAAGGTGTACGTCCAGCAGGTTTTGCATCAGAGGCTCGTATTCTTGATTGTCGATTGAGTCCCCATAACGAGGTTTCACACTGCGCCGTACCGCAGAGAAAAAGCCGAATACTTTGATATATTTTTCTCGCTCTTCCACTGCCAGCGCCTCATATGCTTTTTCAGAATTCAGAACAAGATTCAAGGAGCGGCCAAAGTTACACAGCCGTTTGTAAAACTCTTCCCGCTTCGAATTATCCGCTAAGAAAACCTCTACCGCCTCTGCATCGGTTCCGGCAAGTGTCAGACCAGGAACAGCCGAAAGCAACTCCATCAGTGCAGAATAATCGCTGCGTACCGTTCCAATCGCAGAGAGCACGTCCACCACAACGCCTTTCAGATCATGCCCATCAAAGTTTTCCAGCCCGGCACCACTGTAAAGCTCCATTGCCTCATCCAATTTTTTGATCAGGCCCCGGTAATCCACGATCATTCCATAGCTTTTTCCCTCGCACAGGCGGTTTGTGCGGGCAATGGCCTGAAGCAAACCGTGCTCCTTAAGTTCTTTGTCCAAGTAAAGCACTTGGCAGAGCGGCTCATCAAAGCCGGTAAGCCATTTGCTGCACACGATCACAAGATCCAGTTCTCCGGCATGATACTGTGTCTTGATTGCTTCTTCATAATCATCGGCACTGCCATAGCGTTGCATCATCCGGTTCCAGTAGGCAACTACCTTGTCGTCTGCTCCTTCATCTGCATCATCCACGCTTTCGCGCAGATCCGGGGCCGAGATCACGACAGCGCAGTTCAGATCGCCAAATTGCTCAAAGCATTCCAGATACCGAACGGCATCCCGCTTGTAATTGGTGGCGACCATTCCCTTGAAGCCTGTATTTTTATAGGTTCGGCAAAAGTCCTCGTTGATGTCCAAAGCGATCCGTTTGATGCGTGCATCCGTAGAGGTCAGCCGTCGGATGCTGCTCCATTTCCGGGCGAGATCATCCCGCTGTGATTCCGTCAGGCGTTTTGTTGTTTGCTGAAACCATAGGTCGATGTTCTTTTCGTCAACTTTCTGCTCCACAAAGCGGCCTTCATAGATCAGTGGAACAATTGCACCATCGGCTACACCGTCCTGAATCGTATACTTATGAATCAGTCCGCCAAACTTTTTCAAGGTGTTCTTCTCGCTCTTCATCAAGGGCGTTCCTGTAAAGCCGATATAGCAGGCGTTTGGAAAAACCGTCCGCATTTTATGTGACATTTTGCCGTAATTGGAGCGGTGGCTTTCGTCCACAAGAACAAAGATGTCCCGAGATTTGTTGCAACCGTCCAGTCGCTCGGCAGTGCTGAATTTGTTGATGATGCTGGTGACGATGTCCACCCGCTCATCCGTGACCAATCCCAGCAGATGCCGCCCGTTGGTAGCACGCGCAGGGCGAAGCCGCGTGTGCGCGAATGTCGCCGTGATTTGCTTATCCAGCTCTTTTCGGTCGGTGACGATCACTACGCGCGGACGGTCTGCCTGCAGCTCCAGCAGCAAATATTTCGCCACCATCACCATGGTCAGACTTTTTCCGCTGCCCTGTGTATGCCAGATCACACCGCCGCACCGATTTCCTTTTTCATCACGCTGTTTGACTGTGTGCAGAATTTCCTTTACCGCAAAATATTGCTGATATCGGCAGATCTTTTTCACATTGTAGTCAAACAGCACGAAATACTTTGTCAGTTCCAACAAACGGACCGGTGTAAACAGGGAAACAATATCTTTATCCTGCACCGTTGGTGTCCGAACCGGGATCAGCTGAGCCATTTTCCGGTTCAGGAAATCTGCATCTTGCTCTTTCCAGATGCTCCAAAATTTTTTCGGCGTTCCCGTTGTCGCATAGCGCACCTCGTTTTTATTGGTTACCATTACGATCTGTGCAAACGCAAAAAGCTGGGGGATATAGTGAGTCTGCTGGTTACGGCAGGTTTGCTCAATGGCCTGTTCCACCGGGATATCCGGAGCCTTGCACTCAATCACCGCAAACGGAATTCCATTGACAAACAGCACGATGTCCGGGCGGGCATCATGCTGTCCATCGGCGCTTTCCACCGCAAATTCTTCCGTGACATGGTAAAGGTTCTGCGTCGGGTCCTCCCAGTCAATGTACTTCAAGTTGAAGTTCAGCAGCCTTCCTTCGCCTACAGTTTCGGGATAGCTTTTGCCCAGCATAAGCGCATCATAGATTTTCTCACTGGTGCGCACAAGGCCGTCCGTCAGCGGTATTTCCAGATCATCCATGGCGTGCTCAATGTTGACTGCCGAAAATTCATTTTCCACACCGCCGTAGGTATAGCGGTTCAGTTTCCGCAGCTGACCGCGCAGCACATCCCGCAACAGCACCCGGTAGCCGCTTCCGCGCTGCTGACGGCATTCTTCCGGGGAGAGATATGTATACCCCATGGCCCGCAGCAGTTCCAGCGCAGGCTTTTTGCTGATGTTGGCTTCGGAGTAAATGGATTTATCGAGGTTCATGGTGACCTCCTTATTTTTTGACAACTGTATCAAATGTCATTTTTTCAAATGTAATATCAGTTGTTTTCATGATGCGCTGCTTTGACGTATTAATTGTAATGCTTTTTTCATTTATTTCTGCTTTCTCAAGGATATAGGTGTCTTCGCTGTGGAAAATAATAGCTTCGTTTTGGTTTTCATTTGTAAAAATATAAAATGTTTTCTTTGAGACGGCAGTTGTGTATCCATCTAACGGCATCAAAATCAACACCATTAGAAGAAGAATGATACCAAGCAACAGAACTGACGTAAAATCAAATTTAAAACTCTGTTGATTTTTTTCATATTGTTCACTTTCCAACTGCTTCATCTTTTCGATTTGTTCAAAGAAATCCAACTCGTCTTTACCCGCTATGATTTTATCTGTGCTTTCACTAATTGATTTTCGTTGATTTCTTGTTCTCCAATAGGCAAGGATTGATGATACAAGCAGTGAGCAGATGCTCAATAAAAAGGCTACAAAATTCTCAGAGGTTGTAATCGCTGCTTTTGATAGCCACATTGTAATGAAGAGAATGAGTTCCGCAGCTGCGTAATGAGCGAAAAATATCCCTCGCCACACCCAAAGTTCTCTTCTATTTCTTTTTACTAAAGATTTTAGCAATTGATCTTGTTCGTTTAATCCTTTTTGGGTTGTTTCAATTCCTTTCCAAACTTCAAAATCTTCCGCAGTTGATCTTTTATGGTTCCAAAACATTTTCTCGATTGAGGCAAGCTGCTTTTTTCGGGCGCTGTACGCTTTCAAGAATGCTTTGATCTGTTTTTTAGCATAACGTGCAAATATTGAGTAGTGGTAGTGTTTCACAAAAGCACTTTCAATAATGGTACTGGTAAAAGAAACTGCAATAACCCATGCGATAGAATTTACCACCAAATAAATGATATTTTTGGTTTCCAGCGCAGCATAAAGTTCATCAATATTCCAATACTTCAGATAAGCAATATTGGAAAGGCGTCCGGCATAGCCGATAATCACTGATATTATAGTTACGGCGGCTGAAACCAACGCAATTAAAATAGATGGATTTTTTCTGAGATATAATTTAAATTCATCTTTCTTAGAATTCATGTTTTCTGAAACATTTTCCATCTTGTTTACCCTCATGAGTTAAGTCAATAACAGCTGCATCAATGCTTTCTTCTTTTGCTTTTCAGCCTCAATAGATTTTTGGAGCAGGTCGATTTCATGGTCGGCAGCGCTTAAAATTTCAACGATGGCCTTTTGCTCCAATTCACAAGGTAGATAGAGCACCATGTTTTTATAATCCTTGTAATAAACATGCGGTATCGTCGAACCGTTGCTGTAAATTTGGAAATCAACTGCTGACATACAATAAAACAGATACAATAAATCTATATCGTTTGCAAAAATGCACCCTAATGTTCCTATTGTTGAAGATTTTTCTTTGCAAAGCGCAACGCGACCAGCGCCTGCGCCATCTTTTACAATAGAAATATAAGGCTGTTCATTTTCATAGAAATCAATGTTTCCGAAGCACCCGCTTGCATCGTATACAGGGTACGGGCCACACCCTAAGTGGGATTCGTAAGTTTTAAATGATGCAGCAGATGCGCTATACTTGCTTACATTTTCAAGTTTTGCAAATCGCCACTTTTCATTAAATCCCGGCAGCCGCTTTTTCCCGGTCAGCAACTGCTGCATCAGATATTTTTTCTGCTGCTGTTTTTGAGCAAGGAGCTTTTCTTTCAGCTCAATCACTTTGTCCTGTGTGGAGAGGATGGCAGCGATTTTTTGCTGTTCGGGAAGGGGCGGCAAAAACACCATTTGGCTCAAAACCGTTTTGGTATTTATAACCGGAACCAATCCAGAGTTGCACCACTTTGCAAGAGGTATTCCTTGAAGATAATAATATAAAAACTCATACCAACATTTTGAAGTGTCTGTTACAGTTAATACAAGTACATTATCATCTACCACGCCATCCTGAGCCAATATTTTTTTGTTGTTATTAAAAAGTGCTGCGCCAACTCGTGGAAAAACAATACTTCCCTTTGGAAAAGGAAGAGCACCAATTTCTTCCATTGTAATGTCACTAATTGTGTTGATAGCATTCGTTAAGTATTTTGAGTTCGGGTTGATGCCTATATCCGCAACTTTAAAATAGTTCCACTTCAAATTTTTCTTTCCCTGATATGACCTCGAAAATGTAAACCCTTGACTTACAATTGCAATATCTCTCAAACAATATTTTTCAATTTGCTTTATTTTTCGTGCACCTTCAGCTTTTCCATTATCTAGCACCCTACATTTTACCTCTCTTCAAAAACTCAAAATTCTGTATTATTTTCGGCAGCTATCTTTATTCTTTTATTTCAAAGCTCTTAAATACGGGTTTCATTTTATTGCATTTCTTCCAAAATGGAATACACATTTCTTCCATAAATCCAGCAATTGGCGTCGCATCGATTGCTTTGGCTAAAGCATCACCAGTTTTAGTATAAACCGCACAACCAACAGGAAGTTCATTCGGCGGACTCAGGTCAATCTTTTTTCCATAATAATTCACAGTGGTGGACATTGTAGAAGATACTACATATCCTTCAAAAAATTCTCCCAAATTGGCTGCAACAAGACCAAGTGCTTGAAGATTCATAATTGAATCGAAAGTAATATTCCATTGTTCGTAAAAAGAAAGTTTGCTATAAACCACAACAGGGGATATCGCATCACCCAGTTCAACAGACACACTTTTTAATGCTGTGAATGCCTCAGCATCACTCCTGTCCATCCTCGGAAGAATTTCTAACAGCGCTCTAGGCACACATCCCGGATGGTTACATTCGTTTGCTAAAATTTTACCCCAAATAAGTTGAAATTCTTCTGCCGATACAAGACGAGCTTTATCCATGAACTGTGCCAGCCAGTCATCATCAATATTTTCTGGCTTTGCATCACTTTTCACAGATTGTATTGCAATAGATACAATATTTTCTTGGTTACAGTACTCCTTAATAATCTTTTTTGAGTTACTGATCAATGCAGCTTTAACCAATGGATCCTTGTCGCTATTTTGAATTTCTGCAATATAAGTATCTACTGCTGTACGACTTGGTGTATCATGATTTGCACACCACCCCACTGCATGCTCCAGTTTATCCAGTAATGCAGTGACAACCCCACCTAGCGCAGTAGCAACTTCGCCGGCTCCTAAAAAATCCGTCAATGCTCCCATTTTTCCTTCCTCCTGCGAGTTACTTCCTGCAGTCGATAAGCTTTCATCAGCCATATTCTTGCTTTCCTTCCATAAGAAAGTATATCATACGCCAATGTACAATTTAAACAACAATATTTCAGAATTTTTGCATCATAAATCGTGCATTGCCTCATTTAAACCTTTACAACCCCAGCTCATCCAAATACTTTTTCATCTGCTCCTGTACCTGCGCCAGCTCAGCTTCGATATCCGCAATATTTTTCTTCACCGCCTGAATATCTACCGGAGCTTCCTCTTCAAAAGTATCCACATAGCGGGGAATGTTCAGATTGTAGTCGTTCTCCCGGATTTCATCCAGCGTCGCACGATAGCTGTACTTCGGCGTGGTTTCACGCTTTTTATAGGCATCCACAATTTTCTGGATGTCCGTGTCTCGCAGAAGGTTCTGATTCTTGCCTTTCTCGAAGTTACCCTCTGCAGAAGCGTCGATGAACAGAACATTATCGACACCTCGGCTAATGCGATCCTTGCGGAACACCAGAATGCAGGCAGGAATACCCGTGCCATAAAACAGGTTGGCAGGCAGACCAATCACAGCATCCAGAAGATTGTGTTCAACAATCTGGCGGCGAATTTTGCCCTCGCTCGCACCGCGGAACAATACACCGTGGGGCAGCACAACAGCCATTCGGCCATGGCTGCGGTCAAGGCTGTTGAGCATGTGCAGAACAAAAGCATAATCACCCTTGGAAGATGGCGGAACGCCCCAATCAAAGCGCCCCCATGGGTCCAGAGAAGCGTTCATTTTTTCCGGCTTTTTTCCCTTGGCATCCAGAACCGCATTGGAAAGAAAGCCGCTGTCCCATTTGTCCAAACTGAATGGCGGGTTTGCTACAATGCACTGGAACAACATCAGATTATCGTTTTCGATGTTCTGCGGATTGCTCAGGGTATCGCCCTGCCAGATGCGGGCATCGTCTACCTCGTGCAGGAACATATTCATCTTGCACAGAGCCCATGTCTGTGCGTTTAATTCCTGACCGTAAACTGCCACTTTTCCGTCCGACACGCGCTTGCACGCCTTGAGCAGGAGACCACCGCTGCCGCAGGTCGGGTCATAGATACGGTCATTTTCCTGCGGATCCACCAATGCCGCTGCCAGCTCGGAGACCTTGCTCGGAGTAAAGAACTCTCCGCCCTTCTTGCCGGCATCCGAAGCGAAGTTGCCGATCATATATTCGTAGGCGTCACCGATGATGTCAGAGCCATCCAGTGCGGAAGAACGCAGGTCAAGTCCGTGGAAGTCTTCCAGCAGGTTGCAGAGGGTCGCATTTTTTGCCTTGATGTCTGTACCAAAGTCCACATTGGAGTTGAAATCGATGGAGCGAAACACGTTCCGAAGCTTGCTGCTGTTATGATCTTCAATAGAAGCCAGTGCCGTGTTGATCTTCAACCCGATTTCGGAATCATGGCGATTTTTATAAAGGTACCCAAACGTAGATGTATCGTCCAGCTTAAAGCGCTCCCGGCTCATGGCACGCTCTACACGGCGTTCATCACCGTCGTATTGCTCCCGGTATTGCTCTCGCTTTTCCTCCGAAACGTCGCTCAGATATTTTACGAACAGCATGGAAAGAATGTAGTCCTTGTAACGCGAACTGTCAATTTTACCGCGAAAGCTGTCGCAGGCGTTCCAAAGAACGCGTTCGATTTCCGATTTTGTCGTCATAGTCGTTATCCTTTCCTCTGTGCGTGATTCATTTGTTCCAGCATCGCCTCATAGCAGCTTCGCTTTTCAACTTCCAACTTACGCAGAAGGCGTAGTTCCTGCTGTGCTAGCAAGCGAAGCGCTTCCATCTGGCGTTGTATTTCCGGCGATGGCAGCTGAAGCTCCAAGCGGCAAAAATACCTTGCGTTTACGGAGCTGATCATACTTTTGGTGGTATTTTGATAGATCTGCCTTTTTGCCTTTGGCGTGTTCAGATACCAATAAAGATATCCCGGCATAAGCTCTGTTCCCCGAATGCGAATTACCACAAAATTCGACGTGATCACCAAGTTACGTGTGGTGTCGTCAATCAAAACTGCTGTGTAGGGGGCAGTCAAGCGCACTACAATGTCATTTGGCTGCGTCAGATAGTCCATGGACAATGGTTCTTTTGCGAAGTACGGCTCCAATTCAGCAGGAGCGATCTCACCTTCCGCTTTTACTGCCCGTAGACTAAGTTGGTGGTATCGGATCGCCTGCGGGGAGTCAGCGCTTGCCTGTTTTCGAGAAAGGACAAGTCCGCTACGGATATCTGCAATTTCTCCAAGATTCATTTCACACCTCAGTTGTCACGTGCAATAAAGAACAAAATCTTTTGAAAAAGAAAGCCAGAGCGGATTTCACTCTGTCTCTGAGTTAAGTATACTCTGCTTTGATTATCAATGTCAAGTTCTTTTTACAAATTCGTATGTCATAATTAAAAATAACACTCTTTTTGAGCTTATCAAATTTCACCGTTTCCCCGATCTGACCCACATGACACTATAGCATCGTAGAATTGGCTCGGATTTTTTATTTTGCATCGTTGTGTACAACACATGGACTAAGAGGGTGGGCAACTTGGACTACGAGTCCATAAACTTATGCTGCGGAAACCGGTACACTGTTGTCAAAGGATGCGAACAATATGCTGAAACTATGCTCCTGCGCCTGCCCAATGGTCTGGCTGTTGAGCCTGTCCTGATTCGGAAGAAGTTCGAGAAGTGGCAGGACGAGCACCCGGAGTTCACCCGCATCGTGTTTCACGGCCTGCGGCATTCCAGTGCCACCTACCAACTGATGATCTCCGGCGGCGATGTGAAAGCCGTTCAGGGAACAACAGGTCATGCCAGCGCCAATCTTCTGGTCAACACCTATGCACACATCCAGCAGGATTCCCGGAAAAAGCTGGGGAAAAAGTTCGAGGAAGGTTTTTATAAGCCAGTGGAAGCAGCTCCGCAGAGTACTCCTGCCGAGGCTGAACCGACTATTTCGGTATCTGCTTTGGTGGAACTTCTGAAAGGCGCTGACCCGGCTGTAAAGGCGCAGCTCCGCTTGGCACTGCTCACCTGATGCAGAAAAGAGCACGAATTGCACAGCAATTCAACGCCCTACATCATCCGACACAGAAAACACGAACCGTGCAACGACTGTGCCGAAACCGTGCGGCTTGAGAACAAAAAGAAAATCCCACGAGGAATCTTGCGATTCCTCGTGGGATTTTGGTGCGCTCGAGGGAACTCGAATCCCTGGCCCTCTGATTAAAAGTCAGATGCTCTACCGGCTGAGCTACGAGCGCATATTTTCAGATTTACAGATACTGCCGAATTATATTACCACACCCGCGCCAAAAAAGCAAGAGGAAAGCGCAAAAAAGTGCCTTTCCGAAGCACACAGACCCCCGCCGGGAGAGTATCCGTTCCTTTTATAAAAGCCAGTTATACTGTCACCTCTCTGGGACGCGGATATTCTGGCGGCAACTTCCTCTTTACAAATGGGGCGCGAAACAGTACAATCAAAGCAGAACGAACTGTCCCGGCCCGTATGCGGCGGGGCTTTTTGATAGGAGGCTGTTTTATCATGAAAATCTCTCGTCGGTCTGTCCTTCATATTTCTGGGCTGGTAGCGGCAGCGCTGGCCCTGACCGGCTGCTCTGCGGCTGGAAGCGCCGCGCTGGGCGGCAAGCTGCCCGGCCTGCTTAAGGGTCTGGCAAAAAAAGGGGAGACCGCTGCTTCGTCGGAAGCTGCCAGCGACATGGCCGTCACCCCGCCGCCCGAGGGCGAACCGCTCGTCCCGGCCTTGCCCGAGTATGACGCCGACATCCTCACCGGCGCCGCGCGCAGCACCAACAGCCGCCCGGTGGCTGTGATGGTGAACAACATCGCCAACTCCCAGCGCCAGAATGCCCGCCCCCAGCGGGGCATCGGCAGCGCCGACCTGCTCATCGAGGCCAAGGTCGAGGGCGGCATCACCCGCCTGTGCGCCGTGTTCAGCGACGCCGACAGCATCCCCGAGGTCGGCCCCCTCCGCTCGGGCCGCGACCAGTTCCTGCAGCTGCTCATGCCCTGGAACATCCTCTACTACCACGACGGCGAGAGCATCTTCTGCACCCAGTTCGTCAGCGTGTACGGCTACTCCGGGCTGAACATCGGCGGCAAGAATTATTTCAAGACCCCGACCCACCCCTTCGTCTCTCACCGCAATAACCGCGGCCGCGATGTGGCCTACGAGCACACCGAGTTCACCTCCGGCAAGGAGATCTGCAAGGCCGCATCTGATGCCGGCATCAGCCTCTACGCTCCCAGCGAGGGGACTTTCTTCCACTTCGCCGACTACCGCACCGACGAGGTCAACAAACTCAAGGGTGAACCCTCGGCCAAAAAAATCGCCATCGTACATTCAGCGGGCTACCGCACCTCGTTCAGCTACTCCGCACTCAGCCACACCTACGCGATGCAGATGTACAACTCCTCCAAGAAGGCCACCGAGAACACCGTCGATGAGCTGACCGGTGAGCAGCTCACCTTCGAGAACGTCGTGGTCTGCTTCGCCGACATGGACGCCTACGCAGGCGACTCCCATGACGTGCAGGAGGTGCAGTACATCAAGGGCGGCGATGCCTACCTCTTCACCCGCGGCGGCGTGCAGGTGGGCCGCTGGGAAAAGACCTATCCCACCAACCCCCTCAAGCTTTACACCAAGTCCGGCGAAGAGATGACCCTCAACCGGGGCAAGACCTACTTTGCACTGGTGGACAACGACGAGCTGAGTAATTTCAGTTACCAGTAAGCCCATGAGGAACATGACGATGAAGCGCATTCGAACTGCGCTCTGCCTCATTTTGGCCGCCGCGCTGCTGGCAGGCTGCGCCTTTCTGCCCAGCGACAGCAAGCCGGAAACGCCCGCCCCCACCGACCCGCTCACCGGCCTTGCCCTCCAGTGGCAGGGCCAGCGTCCGGTGGCCGTGGCCATTGAGAACAGCACTGCCTCCACCACGCAGTGGGGCCTTTCCTCGGCGTCGGTGGTGCTGGAAGCCCTCACTGAGGTGGGTACGTCCACTGAGCTCTGCCTCGTCTATCCGGCGCTGGCCGCGACCCCGAAGGTCGGGCCGGTGGCCGCCGGTCAGGACATCTACTGGCGGCTGCTGGTGGGTCAGCAGCCCATTCCGGTACAGCGGGGCGGGGGACAGTTCGACCAGAACTTCCTCGATTACTATTCCATCCGGGCCGTGGATGCTCTGGAGGCCGGGCGCACCGCCTTCGACTGCGGCAGTGAGTGGAGCAACGCACCGCTGTGGTACACCAGCGGCGAGGCCATCTCTAATGTCTTGGACGAGCTGAGCATCTCCTCTGTTCTGACGGAATCCCGGGTGACGAGCGCCGCATCCGCTGCGGCGGACAGTGCGTCCTCCGGGGCCGACGCAGTGCTGTCCATCCCTGCACTTCTTCCGCAGGAAGCAGACGGAAAACTGCCGGACGCCACCGCGCCGGACGCGGTGAATGTCCGGGTCTGCTTTGACGACGACAACGCCACCGGCTTTTCCTACGACGCCGAAAGCGGGCTTTACCGGATGCTCCACGCCGATGGCACGCCCCAGCTGGACGCCAACAACGGCCAGCAGGCCGGGTTCGATAATCTGCTGGTGCTGTTCAGCGCCTCCGAGCTGCGGGACGACGGCAAGACCTACGACTACGATTTGAGCATGGGCGGCGGCGTCTGGCTCAACGGCGGGCATCTGTGGACCATCACCTGGACGCAGGGCCGGGACAACACGCTGCTGCTTTACGACGCCGATGGCCGCACCATGAACATCGAAGCCGGGACGAGCTATATCGCTCTTGTCACCAGTCTGACCGGACAGGAGCTGACGGTTACCAATTCCAGCGGAGAAGAGATTCTTGGATAAGCAAAAAGACTTCTGCACGACGAAATGCAGAAGCCTTTTTTATTTCCAGGCTGCGGCGCGCGCCTGTGGGCGGGGCAGGTTTTATTCTTTCGGTCAAATGGCTATGCGCTCCGCGCGGGTTCGCCTGCGGCGTGGGGCAGGTTTTTTCTTTCGGTCAAATGGCTTGCGCTCCGCGCGGGCCAGAGGTAGGGAGGGGTGTTT
>OJOV01000862.1_pt1 | contig 29366 bp, 26 predicted proteins | sample 1598281 | NCBI WGS metagenome assembly OJOV01 (sample SAMN03922469, study PRJEB24848) | human gut metagenome | isolation source: stool sample | host: Homo sapiens | place: Germany | collected 2010-11
ACGTCGAGACGGCCCTGCTCGTCGAGCAGACCCTGCGCGACAACGGCGCCGTGCCCGCCACCATCGCCATCCTCGGCGGCCGCCTGAAGGCCGGCCTGTCCAAGGAAGAGATCACCTACCTCGGCAAGGCCGGGCGCAAGGTCGCCAAGGTCTCCCGCCGCGATCTGCCGGTCATCTGCGCGCGCGGCGCGGACGGCGCGACCACCGTTACCACGACGATGATGATCGCCCATATGGCGGGCATCCAGGTCTTTGCCACCGGCGGCATCGGCGGCGTGCACCGCGGCGCCGAGACGACCATGGACATCTCCGCCGACCTCGAAGAGCTGGCGCAGACGCCGGTCATGGTCGTGTGCGCGGGTGCGAAGGCCATCCTCGACCTCGGCCTGACGCTGGAGTATCTGGAGACGAAGGGCGTGCCCGTGCTCGGCTACGGCACGGATGAGCTGCCCGCGTTCTATACCCGCGAGAGCGGCCTCGGCGTTGACGCGCGCATCGACACGCCGGAGGATCTGGCCGCCGTCTTCCAGGCGCAGCGCGACCTGGGCCTCAAGACCGGCATGCTCGTCACGAACCCGATCCCGCAGCAGTATGCCATGGACAAGACCGTCATCGACAAGGCCATCGATCAGGCGCTCGCCGAGAGCCATGAGCAGGGCATCCACGGCAAGGAGACCACGCCGTTCCTGCTTGCCCGTGTGGCGGAGCTCACCGGCGGCGACAGTCTCGAGAGCAACATCCAGCTCGTGCTCAATAACGCCCGCGTCGCGGCGAAGACCGCCGTCGCCCTCTGCAAATGAAGGGCGGTGCGTGGCTCGTGCTCGCGGTGTCCGCGCTGATGGGGCTCGGCCTCACCATCGGGGCGATCGCCTCGCGCCGGCATATGAGCACCGCCGTCGTCGTGGTGCTGTGTCTCGTCGGCATCGGCATCGTGCTCGTCGGCGCGGTGCTGAGCATCGGCATCGGGGTATTGTGAGCGCGCGAAACTGCATAAGGCAAAACACCGCAGGCTAACCGGCCTGCGGTGTTTTCTTGCTTACGGGTTATTTCTCGTCGCCGGGCTTCGGCTGCGCGACGCGGAAGATCATGCGCGGGGTCTCGGTGCTGGCCTTCGTGTTCGGGGCCACGGACTCGGTGATGAACGAGTTGCCGCCGATGACGGAGTTTGCGCCGATGACGGTCTTGCCGCCGAGGATGGACGCGCCGGAGTAGATCGTGGCGTTGTCGCCGACGGTGGGGTGGCGCTTGCCGGTCACGGCATGGCCGTGGCGCGGGCTGAGCGCGCCGAGCGTCACGCCCTGATAGAGCTTGACGTGGTCGCCGATGATCGTCGTCTCGCCGACGACGATGCCGGTGCCGTGGTCGATGAAGAAATATTCGCCGATCTGCGCGCCGGGGTTGATGTCAATGCCGGTCGCGCCGTGGGCGTACTCGCTCATGATGCGCGGGATGAGCGGAACCTTGCTCTCGTAGAGCTCGTGCGCTACGCGGTAGACGAAGATCGCGTACAGGCCGGGGTAGGAGAAGATGACCTCCTCCTTGCTGCCGGCGGCGGGGTCGCCGTCGAAGTTTGCGGCCACGTCCTTCATGAGCATGGCCTGGATCTGCGGCAGGCGGCACAGGAAGCGGTCGCACACGGCGCTCGTGCGCTCGCGCAGCTCCGCCTCGTCCTTGATCGTGTTGGAAAACGCCAGGTGCACCTGCTCGCGCAGGTCGGTGTAGATCTCGCCGAGCAGGAACTCCGCAAACGTCTCGGCCGAGACGTGCGACACCGTGCCGCCCGCGAAATACGCCGGGAAGAACACCTTCTGCAGGTTCTCGATGATCTTGATGATGACCTTGCGGTCGGGCATGCGCAGCTGCTCGCTGTACATGGGCACTTCGGCCGTTTCGTAGCCGTTGGCGATCTGTGCCGCCACGGCGTGCAGCAGACTTTTTTGCGTCATGATGGGGACACTCCTTCTTCTTTCACATAGCGCCACAGGCAAAAAAGCGCAGGAAGCGTTTCGCTTCCTGCGCTGCATGACCATGTGGATGCATGACGGACGTACCTTTTGGGCGCGGCCGTGGACTTACCGGCAGAAAGCGACGCTTCTTTGCGCACGACAACAACAGGCCGTCGGACATGCCGCGACCCGGATGCTGCTGCAGCTGCAAAGACGCATTGCTCAGACTCCTTCCGGTCAATTTTCCCCCTCATGAGGGGAATTCCTCTTTCTTGTATAACACGATATGCCGCGCTTGTCAAGAGCGTGACGGCTCAGCGCTTTTTCTTCGGCAGTTTCGTGATGCGGCCGTCGCCGTGGTCAATGTACGTGTTTTCGAGCACGTCGATCGTGCTGCGGCGCCAGTCGGCGAGGTATTCCTCGCGCAGTGCCTTGCGCTCGGCCTGTTCCTCGGGGGTCAGGTCGCGCTCGCGCGCGATGCGCGTCAGCTCGCTGATGCGGTCCATCTTTTCCTGTGTCAAGGCTTTGCTCTCCTCTCAGTTTTTCAGGCTGTGCAGCGGGGCGGGGATGCGCCCGCCGCGGGCGATGAACTCCGCTGCGCTGCAGCGGTTGACCGGCATCACCGGGGCCGACCCCAGCAGGCCGCCGAACTCCACCGTGTCCCCCACTTTCTTACCGGGGGCGGGGATGATGCGCACGGCGGTGGTCTTGTTGTTGATCATGCCGATGGCGGCCTCGTCCGCGATGATGGCGGAGATCGTCTCGGCCGGCGTGTCGCCGGGCACGGCGATCATGTCCAGACCGACCGAGCACACGCACGTCATGGCCTCGAGCTTCTCGATCGTCAGGCGTCCGGCTTCGGCCGCGGCGATCATGCCGGCGTCCTCCGACACGGGGATGAACGCACCCGAGAGCCCGCCGACGTGGGACGACGCCATGACGCCGCCCTTTTTCACCGCGTCGTTGAGCAGCGCGAGCGCTGCCGTGGTGCCGGGCCCGCCGACGGACTCCAGTCCCATCTCCTCGAGCACGGCGGCCACGCTGTCGCCGACGGCGGGCGTCGGCGCGAGCGACAGGTCCACGATGCCGAACGGCACGCCCAGCCGCGCGGACGCCTCCTGCGCCACGAGCTGGCCCATGCGCGTGATGCGGAAGGCCGTCTTTTTCACCGTCTCGGCCACGACGTCGAACGGCTGGCCATGCACGCTCTGCAGCGCGTGCTGCACCACGCCCGGCCCGGACACGCCGACGTGCACCTCGCACTCCGGCTCGCCCACGCCGTGAAACGCCCCGGCCATGAAGGGGTTGTCCTCCACGGCGTTGCAGAACACCACCAGCTTGGCGCAGCCCAGCCCGTCGGTGTCACGGGTCAGATGGGCCGTCTCCTTGATGATGCGGCCCATGCGGGCCACGGCGTCCATGTTGATGCCCGCCTTGGTGGAGCCCACGTTGACACTGGAGCAGACGATATCCGTCTCCGCCAGTGCCTGTGGAATGGCCCGCAGCAGCAGCTCGTCGCCGTGGGCAAAGCCCTTCTGCACCAGCGCCGAGTAGCCGCCGATGAAGTCCACGCCGCAGGTCTTGGCGGCCCGGTCCATAGCGTGGGCAAAGGGAACGTAGTCCTCCGTGTTGCAGCCGCCGGCCACCAGCGCCATGGGGGTCACGGAGATGCGCTTGTTGACGATGGGAATACCGAACTCCCCCTGGATCTCCTCGCCAGTCCGCACCAGATGCTGCGCCCGGCGGCAGATCTTATCATAGATCTTCTCGCAGCAGCGCTTGGGATCCTCACTGACGCAGTCCAGCAGGGAGATACCCATGGTGATGGTGCGGATATCCAGATGGCGCTTATCGATCATGTCGATGGTATCAAAAATGTGATGTATACTCAGCATGGCTCCCCCTCTTACAGCTTGTGCATTGCGTCGAAGATGTCCTCCCGCTGGATACGCAGAGACAGATCACGGGCCTCGCCGTAGGCGGTGATGTCGGTCCGCAGCTGCTCGAAGGAGCCCCGGCACCCTGCCAGATCCACCACCATCATCATGGTAAAGCACCCCTCCATGATGGTCTGGCTGATCTCCAGCACGTTGACCCCATGCTGGGCCAGTGTGCCGCACACACCGGCAATGATGCCCACCTGATCTCTTCCTACCACGGTCACGATGGCTTTCATATTTTTCCACTCCGTTCTGTAATTCTTCCGTCAGCTTGGCATTTCTCTGTCCAGTGGACAGAGATCTGACGCTTTCCTGACGCATTATTATACCGGATTTTTCCCGGACTGACAAGCGTTTTTCCCAAATTGGATGCCCTCCGTCACGACCGGTAAAGTCCCCCGGCCGGATGTCCATCCGGCCGGGGGACTGATTCGATTTTACGTCAATACGCCTGACCGGATATTTTACATTGGCAGCTTCCCCTACACGCCCAGACGGGTCCAGAGGCGATCGTACAGGCGCAGGGTCTCAGCGGGGAGATTCTCATAGATCTCGCAGCGGCGGAGCACCTCCTCCGAGGGGGCCATGACCTCGTAGATCTCCGGATCCAGCGGCTCCTCGTTGACCTCCTCATAGTAGGCCGGGTACTCCTCCAGCGCCTCACCGTTGGGGGAGGCATACCAGATGTAGTCCATGTTGGCCAGATTGGCCTTTGTAGAGGCGATGAAGTTGATCCACTCCTCCGCCTCGGACATATGCTGGCTGCTCTTCAGGATGCACATGGCATCCACGAACCAGTTGCTGCCCTCCTCCGGGACAACGAAGGCCAGATCCTCGTTATTCTCCAGCATGGTCAGGTAGTCGCCGGCGTAATACATGGCCACGGCAGCGTTGCCGCCTTCCATTTTCTGGAACACCTCATCCATGACGAAGGCCTGATACACGCCGCTGTCCTTGGCCTGCTTCAGCAGGGCGAAGGCCTCCTCCAGCTGGCTCTCGTCGGTGGTATTGATGCTGTATCCCAGATACAGCAGGGCCGCCGCCAGAGCGTCACGGGAGTTGTTGATCATCAGCACCTGTCCGGCGTACTGGGGGTCGAACATGGCGCTCCAGCTGGTGATAGGCTGGGAGACCATGGTGGTGTTGTAGATGATGCCCAGTGTACCCCAGGTGTAGGGGACGGTGTACTTGTTCTCCGGGTCGTAGCTGAGGTTCTTATAGGTATCGGCAATGTGGTCAAAGTTGGGGATGTGGCTGTAATCCAGCTCCGCCAGCATATCCTCGTCAATGAGCCGGGCGATCATATAGTCCGAGGGGACGATGACATCGAAGTCGGCGCCGCCCATTTTGATGAGGGAGTACAGGGCCTCGTTGCTCTCCGCCGTCTGGTAGTTGACCCGGATGCCGGTCTCCTCCTCAAACTGGGTGATGAGACTCTCGTCGATATACTCGCCCCAGGAGCACACGTTCACCACCCGGTCGGACCGGGCGGAGCGGCCGGTGACGATCAGCGTCACCACCAGCACGCAGGCTGCCAGCCCCGCCCCCACACGGCGCAGGGTCTTATGGAGCTTGCTGCGGTTGGGGTGGGGGGCCGCCGACGGAGCGGTGTGGTGCTCCGCCTTCAGGCGGTGGTCGGCACGGCTCTCCCGCAGGTTCACGACGGCCAGCAGCACCAGCACCGTCACGAACAGCAGGGTGGAGATGGCGTTGATCTCCGGGCTGACCCGCTTCTTGGTCATGCCGTAGATGGTCATGGCCAGCGTGGAGGAGCTGGTACCGGCGGTGAAGTAGCTGATGATGAAGTCATCCACGGACATGGTGAAGGCCGTCAGAGCGCCGGAGACGATACCGGGCTTGATCTCTGGGATCACCACACGCCAGAAGGCCTGCATCCACGTGCAGCCCAGATCCTGCGCCGCATCGATGAGGTTGCGGTCCATCTGCCGCAGCTTGGGTCCCACGGACAGGATCACATAGGGGATGTTGAAGCAGATATGGGCCAGCAGCAGTGTGCCGAAGCCCATGGTCAGGCGCTCCGGCAGCACCACCAAAGACTGCCACGAATTCATCCACCCGGCGAAAGCGCCCCAGCCGTTGAAGAACACCACGAACAGCAGGCACAGGCTGACGCCGGTGACGATATCCGCATTCATCATGGGGATGTTGTTGACGGCGTTCACCGCCGCACGACGGCGGCGGCTCATGGCGTACAGGCCGATGGCGGCGAAGGTGCCGGCGATGGACGCCACGATGGTGGACAGCAGCGACACCAGCAGCGTGGTATAGACGCTGTTCATAATGAGCCGGTTGGAGAGAAGGGACTCGTACCACTTCAGGGAGAAGCCCTTCCACACGCTGGAGCTGGTACCGGCGTTGAAGGAAAAGACGATCAGGATGATGATGGGTGCATAGAGAAACAGGAACACCAGCGCCATCAGCAGCCGGTCGCCAAAGCGATTCTGGGTGCGGCTCATAGCTTCACCGCCTGTTCCTCGCCCTCACCGAAGCGATTCATCACCAGCATACACACCAGCACAATGATCATCATCACCAGCGAAATGGCAGCGCCCAGCTGGGGGTTGTAGGCACCCCCCAGAAACTGCCGCTCAATGAGGTCGCCCAGCAGCAGCTCCGTGCCGCCGCCCAGCATCCGGCTGATGGCGAAGGTGGACACCGACGGCACGAACACCATGGTGATGCCCGACACCACGCCCGGCAGGGACAGGGGCAGGATCACCCGGCGGAACACCGTCAGGCTGCCGGCCCCCAGATCACGGGCGGCCTCCAGCAGGGAGTGGTCCAGCTTGATGATGACGGAATAGATGGGCAGGATCATGAAGGGCAGGTAGTTATACACCATGCCCAGCACCACAGCCCCCTGGGTATTCATCATGGGGAAATACTCCAAGTTGGTGCCGAAGATGTGGTTATAGAGGCTGATAAGGCCGATCTTCTGGAACAGCTGGTTCAAAAGGCCGTTGTTTTCCAGAATGGTCATCCACGAATAGGTCCGCAGCAGGAAGTTCATCCACATGGGCAGCATAATGAGCACCATGGCCGTCCGCTGAAAGGAGGCCCCCTCCCGGCTCATGAGATAGGACACCGGGTAGCCGATGATCAGACAGATCATCGTGGCGATGATGGCCAGCTTGAAGGACCGGAGGAACACCTCCGTATAGCCCCCCATCTGCACGAAGTTATCCAGAGTAAAGCCGCCGTCGGCGGAAGAAAAGGCGTAGACCACCATAATGACAATGGGGGCCACCACGAAGATCGCCATCCACACCTCGTAGGGTACGGCGAACCGGGAGAGCTTATTCTTCATCCCCGCTCTCCTCCTCGTCCGTCTCCAGAGAGGCGTCCGCCAGCTCCTCATACTCCTCGGAGTAGGAGCTGTAATCTCCGAACTGGCCGGAGTATTCGCTCTTTTTCATGATGTGGAAGCCGTCGGGATCGATCTTCACGCCGATGCGGGCGCCCTCCGGGGAGTGATCCGTGGTCTGAATGAGCCACTTGAAGCCCCGGAAGTCCACAATGATATCGTACTGCATCCCCTTGAAGGTGACGCTGGTGACGGTGCCTACCAGCTGCCCCTGCTCCACGGGGACGATGTCGATATCCTCCGGACGGATGACCACGTCCACCGGCTCGTTGGGGGCGAAGCCGCCGTCCACGCAGGGGAACTCCCGGCCGTACATCTTCACTACCTTGTCCCGGACCATGACGCCGTTCAAAATATTGCTCTCACCGATAAAATCCGCCACGAAGGCGTTCTTCGGCTCGTTGTAGATATCCTCCGGGGTGCCGATCTGCTGGATACGGCCCTTGTCCATCACCACCACGGTGTCGGACATGGTCAGGGCCTCCTCCTGATCGTGGGTAACGTATACAAAGGTAATGCCCATCTGCTGCTGGATCCGTTTCAGCTCGATCTGCATATCCTTCCGCAGGCGCAGGTCCAAGGCACCCAGCGGCTCGTCCAACAGCAGCACCTTGGGCCGGTTCACCAGCGCACGGGCAATGGCCACACGCTGCTGCTGGCCGCCGGAGAGCTGATGGATCCTCCGGTGCTCAAAGCCCTTCAGGCTCACCACGCCCAGCATCTCTGTCACCCGCTGCTCGATCTCGTCGGCAGGCACCTTGGCGATCCGCAAGCCAAAGGCGATGTTTTCAAAGACATCCAGATGGGGAAACAGGGCATACTTCTGAAAGACAGTGTTGATCTGCCGCTTATGCGGCGGAACGTCATTGATCCTCACACCGTCAAAGGTGACGTCTCCCGACGTGGGCGTCGTGAAGCCGCCAATGATCCGCAGCGTCGTGGTCTTGCCACAGCCGCTGGGGCCAAGCAGTGTGAGGAATTCGGAATCGTTGATATACAGATTGATGTGATCGAGAACCAGCTCGTCGTCAAACGCCATGCAGAGATCCCGCAGGCGAATCAACTCTTTGGACATTTATCCTCCCCCGTTCGTTAAATAATATCTACCTCTTTTCTCTGTTCAAAGGGAGGCCTTGCGGACAGGCCTGATATCTCTCGTTGAAATTTGGCAGATTCACTATATATAAAAAGCGAAGAAATGTCAATGAATATTTTTCCCTGTTTAAGGAAAATTCTGCACGGTGGAGAATTTTACTCGTTTTTGCCGGAGATTTCCGGGGAATGGCAGAAAAAAGCCCCGGCTGCACCGGGCAGCCGGGGCGGCGGTCAGCCGAAGTATTTTTCCCGGAAGGGGACGCTCTCCACCTGAAAGCTGCGGCCCCGGAGGTAATTCAGCAGGCCGGCGTCCGTGGGGAAGTCGAAGGTCAGGCGGTAGGAATACAGAGCCTGCCGGGTCTCGCCGTAGCGGCGGTTCACCTGCCCGTCGCCGTACTTGCCGTCCCCCAGCAGGGGGCAGCCCAAGTCCGCCATGGTGGCACGGATCTGGTGGGTGCGGCCCGTCAGCAGCTCCACCTCCAGCAGGGACAGCTCCCCACGGGTCTCCAGCGTCCGGTAGCGGGTAACGGCGGTCTTGCCGCCGGGAACGGGCCTGTGGTACACGGCCACCTGCTTTTTCTTCTCGTCCTTCAGCAGGAAGCAGGACACCTCCCCCTGCGGCGGCCGGGGCGCACCCACGGTGATGCAGAGGTAGCGTTTGTCGATCTCACGATCCCGGATCTTCTGGTTGATGATCCGCAGGGTCTCGGCGTTTTTGGCGGCGATGACGATTCCGCCGGTGTTGCGGTCGATGCGGTTGCACAGCGCCGGGGTGAAGGCATTCTCCCACCGGGGGTTCCACTCCCGCTTCTGGTAGAGGTATGCCTGAATGTGGTTGATGAGGGTGTTGACCTTCTCCGTCTCGTCGGCGTGGACCACCAGACCGGGGCGCTTGTTCAGCAGCATCAGATTCTCGTCCTCGTAGACGATATCCAGGCTGGGACGGAACAGGGTGAGGAACAGGTTATCCTCTCTGGGCTTGTCGAAGAACTCGTCGTTGATGTATAGTTGCAGCACGTCCCCCTCCTGCAGGCGCTGATCCCGCTGGGCCCGGCCTCCGTTGACCTTGATGCGCTTGAGGCGGATGTACTTTTGCAGCAGGGCCGGCGGCAGCAGCGGCAGGGCCTTGGAGACGAAGCGATCCACCCGCTGTCCGGCGTCATTTTTCCCGATGGTCAGCTCCCGCATGGCGTGTTTCCTCCTTTGATGGATGCTGTTTAAGGCTATTGTACCTGATTTTCGGAAATTGTCAAAATATTTCGCAGAAAATGTTTGACAAGCCGGGTGCAATCCTCTATAATACTATTCGTGTCATTAAGAGGTGTACTATGCGATTGAATGTAAACCGACTGCTGCATACCCCCGACGCCAGTCAGGAGGTCCGGTTTGAGATGGATCTGTCTCAGCTGGATTTCGGCGGCGCTATGCCCATTACCCGTCCGGTCACTGTGGAAGGCCGTATTCGGAATCAGGCCGGGGTTCTGCTGTGCCAGCTGGAGATGCATACGACGCTGCACTGCGTGTGTGACCGGTGCATGGAGGAATTCGATGCGCCCAAGTCCGTTTCTTACTCGTGCGTTCTGGCCGAGGAGAAGCAGGAGGAGGACAGCGACGAGGTCATCCTGCTGGAGCACGACGAGGTGGATCTGGCGGAACTGGCCAGAGATGCGTTCATTCTCGACATGGACACGAAAACTCTTTGCTCCGAGGACTGTAAGGGTCTTTGCCCCGGCTGCGGCGTGAACCTCAACCGGGAGCCCTGCCGCTGTAAAAAGCAGGTGGATCCGAGGCTTGCCAAGCTGGCCAGTCTCCTGCAGGAGAAGGAGTAAAGCGCTTCTCTATACTATCAATTACTGCTCAGGCAGTTAAGACCAAGGAGGTGTCAACATGGCAGTACCCAAGGGAAAAGTATCCAAGCAAAGACGCAACAAGAGACGCAGCTCCGTGTGGAAGCTGGCGACTCCCGGTCTGGTGGCCTGCACCAAGTGCGGTGCGCTGCATCTGCCTCACAGAATGTGCCCGGAGTGCGGTACCTACAATGGCCGTGAGGTCAAGCAGGTCAAGTCCGTGGCCGCTGGCAAATAATGATCGTGTGTCCTTGACAGGCGGGAAGCGTGGCTTTCCGCCTGCTTTTCTTTTTGCGGGGAAGGTCTGTATGTATGGTGTGCTTCGGCAGGATATCATGGTCGGTGCCGCAGCATGGGTGATGCCGTGCCACGGCAGAAGATCGCTGCGGGGTGGTCGGAGGACGCAGCTGCGAAAAGCCTGCCGCCATGCACAGAACGCAAGGCGAACAAGGCTCATAACGAATCAAGCGCAGGGGAGACGAGCCGTCTCTCCTGCGCTTGATTTTACTCCATCTCATCCAGCGTCAGCCGGAAGCTGGGGAGGAAATGCTCCCGGAAATAGGTCAGCTCCGGCAGATGAAAATCATCCAACGCCTGCTCTGTCTGCTCCGCCGCCCGGCGGAACTCCAGATTCCCGGCCTTCAGCTCCTCCAGACATTTGATGTGGGCGGACAGCTTGTCCGCCGCCTTCACCAACTCCTCCACCTCCGGGTCTGTGGGGGTCAGGGCCTCGGCAAAGTCCGGCTGCAGCTCCGGCGGCAGCATCCCCACCAGCTTGCCGCAGGCGATGTGCTCCACCTGCTTGTAGGCATCCCGGATGGCGGGATTGTAGTACTTGATGGGGGTAGGCAGATCCCCGGTGAGGATCTCGCTGGCGTCGTGGTACAGGGCCGCCACCGCCACCGTACCGGGGTCCACCTGACCGCCGAAGCAGCGGTTGCGGATCACCGCCAGCGCATGGGCCAGCACCGCCACCTGATGGCTGTGCTCCTGAATGTTCTCCGGCTGGCTGTTACGCATCAGCGCCCAGCGGGAGATGAACCGCATCCGGGACGTATAGGCAAAAAAGTGTTCCATGTTATGTCACCTCTCCCATCAGGATATCGTTTACTACGCCTGTGATCTTCACATGACGAACGGTGTTATGGTAATCCTCCTGTGTCTGCACCTCCACCGGCATATAGTTGGGGGCATGACCGGCGGCGCAGCCGTCCTTGCGCTGCTCGAAAAGCACGGGATAAGTCTGGCCTACGCAGCCCTGCAGATAGGCACGGTGCAGCTCCGCCGCCACCGCCGCCGCACGGGCGGCACGCTCCTCCTTCACCGGGCCGGGGACCTGCTCCATCTCCGCCGCCCTGGTGCCGGGGCGGATGGAGTAGGGGAAGATGTGCATCTGGGCAAAGTCGCAGCGGCGCAGGAAAGCCAGCGTCTGGGAGAACTCCTCCTCCGTCTCGCCGGGGAAACCGCAGATCAGATCCGTGGTGATGGCGGGCCGGGGAAAGTACTGCCGCAGCAGAGTCACGGACCGGAGGAACCGGGCGGTGTCGTACCGGCGATTCATGCGCCGCAGGGTGGCGTCGCAGCCGGATTGCATGGACAGGTGGAACTGGGGGCAGAGGTTGGGGAGCCGGGCGGCCCGGCGGCAGAAATCCTCCGTCACGGTGCGGGGCTCCAGACTGCCCAGCCGCAGACGCATCTCTCCCGCCGCCTGCGACACCGCCTCCAGCAGGTCGATGAGGCTGCGGCCGTCCTTGAAGTCCTGTCCCCAAGAGGAGATCTCAATGCCGGTAAAGACCCCCTCCCGGTAGCCCTCCCGCCGCAGCTGCTCCGTCTGGCGCACCGCCTCCTCCAGCGGCAGGGACCGCACCGGCCCCCGTGCATAGGGGATGATACAGTAGGTGCAGAAGTTGACGCAGCCGTCCTCCACCTTCAGCATGGCCCGTGTCCGGGCCGCCATGCCCCCGGCAGGCAGCACCTCGAAGTTGCGGCGGCGTAGGGCTTCGTCCACCGCCACACGGCTGCGGTGGTCCTCCGCCGCCTGCTCCAGCAGGGTCAGAAACTCCATCCGGTCGCCGGTGCCGCCGATGAGGTCGATGCCCAGCTCCTGAGCCTCCGGGGTGTGGGTCTGCACATAGCAGCCGCAGGCAGCCACCACGGCCTGGGGATTGCGGCTCTTGGCCCTGCGGATCATCTGCCGGGATTTTTTATCGCTGACGGCGGTGACGGAGCAGGTGTTGATGATGTAGGCGTCCGCCGGGGACTCAAAGTCCACCAGCGTGTGGCCACGCCGCTGAAGCTCCTGCTCCATGGCCTGCGTCTCGTATTGGTTGACCTTGCAGCCGAGGGTGTAAATAGCAACTCGCATGGGGATTCTCCTTGCACTTTGCGGTTTTCTCCGATATAATAAGAATTTGTCTACATTATACGGTATCCGGCCGCCGGTGGCAAGAGGGTCTTTGCCCCTCCCCCCTGTCCGGCGCCGGTTTTTCTGAAAAAACGGGAGGTCTGCGCTATGATCTATCTGGACCACGCCGCCACCACGCCCCTGCCGGAGGCTGTGGCGGATACCATGTACGATGTGCTGCGCCATCAGTTCGGCAATCCCTCCGCCCAGTATCCTCTGGGTCGGGAGGCCAAGGAGCTGGTGGAGGAGGCACGCCGCACCATCGCCGGGGCACTGGGGTGCCAGCCATCGGCCCTGCACTTCACCTCCTGCGGCACGGAGTCGGACAACTGGGCCATCCGGGCCGCCGCATGGCAGGGCCGCCACACGGGGCGGCACATCATTACCACCGCCGTGGAGCACAGCGCCGTGCTGGAGCCCTGCCGCCAGCTGGAACAGGAGGGGTATGAGGTCACCTACCTCAAGCCCGACCGCACGGGGCATATCTCCGCCGGACAGGTGGCGGAGGCCCTGCGGGAGGACACGGTGCTGGTGTCCGTGATGCTGGTGAACAACGAGACGGGGTGTCTCTTCCCCGTGGCGGATATCGCCCGGCTGCTGAAGGAGCGGGGGAGCCGTGCGCTCCTCCACTGCGACGCCGTGCAGGGCTTTCTGAAGGTTCCCTGCGCTCCGGCGGGGTGGGGCGTGGATCTGATGAGCCTGTCCGCCCACAAGCTCGGCGGCCCCAAGGGCATCGGCGCTCTGTACGTCCGTCCGGACCTGCGGAACCTGCGGCCTCTGCTGGCCGGCGGAGGGCAGGAGGAGGGGCTGCGCTCCGGCACGGAGGCCACGGCCCAGATAGCGGGCTTTGCCAAGGCCGTGGCGCTGCGGCAGGAGGGGCTTGAGGAAAAGCTTGCCCACATGGCCCGCATCAAGGCCTACTGCCGGGAGCGGCTGCTGAGCATCCCCGGCGTGGTGCCGGTGGGCGGCGGCGAGGCCCCCCACATTCTGGCGGTGTCGCTGGTGGGCTATCCCAGCGCCAACGTCATCAACGATCTGGGCAGTCAGGGCATCTGCCTGTCCGCAGGCTCCGCCTGTCACCGGGGCAAGGCCAGCCGTGGCTATGCCGCCCTTGGGCTGGATAAAAGGACCGCCGCCGGGGTGCTGCGGCTCAGCTTCGGGCCGGAGACCACGGAGGGCGACATCGACGCCCTGTACGAGGCGCTGCTGCGCCACAAAAATACGAGATTTTCCATGCTGTGAGGGATACCATGCTGCAATGTCTGAAACGTGAACCGGGCTTTTACCGGTATCTGTGGGGTCTGACCGGCCCCATCGCCCTGCAAAACCTTATCACCTTTACACTGGGCCTGATGGACACGCTGATGGTCAGCTGGCTGGGCAACACCCAGATGGCCGCCGTCACCACCGCCAACGTGCCGGTGTTCCTGCTGATCTCCATTGTATTCGGCGTGCAGAGCGGCCTGAGCATTTTGGTGAGCCAGTACTGGGGCAAGCGGGATATGGAGCACATCAGCCGTGCCATCGGCGTGGCGGCCATGCTGGGTACCGGCCTGACGGTGGTGCTGGCGGCGGTGCTGTACCTGTGGCCGGTGGAGATCATGGATCTGCTGTCCAATAACCATGAGCTGTCGGTGCTGGGTGCGCCGTATCTGAAGCTCATCGGCATCTCCTATGTGTTCAATATGCTCTCGTCCCTGTATGTCAGCGCCCGGCGCAGCGCCGAGGACGCCGGCTTCGGCATGAAGCTGTTCGCCATGTCCACGGTGCTGAACACGGGGCTGAACTACCTGCTGATCTTCGGCAAGTGCGGCCTGCCTGCGCTGGGCATTCAGGGTGCCGCCGTGGCCACCCTGTTGGCCCGCATCACAGAGTTCGCCGTGTGCAGCTTCTGTGCCGTCCGCAGCAGGCTCCTGCCCATCCAGTGGCGGGCCTTCTTCCGCCCCGGCTGGGAAATGCTCCGGCGGTTCGTGAAGTACTCCTCCCCTGTGATCCTCAATGAGACGGCATGGGGTCTCGGCAACAGTATGCTGACGGTGATCCTGGGCTACACCGACAACTCCGTGGAGATGCTGGCGGCCAACGCCGTGATGGGCAACCTCAACCGCCTGTTCCTGGTGGTGTGCTTCGGTCTGGGTGCCGCCACCGCCGTGATAATCGGCAAATCCATCGGTGAGGGCCGCAGCCATCAGGAGGTCATGGACCTGAGCCGGACGCTGTTGGTGTTCACGGCGCTGGTGGGTGCGGGGCTGACGGCCCTGTCTCTGCTGCTGGTGCCGACGCTGTTCGTGCCGGTGGTGTTCCCGCTGTTCAAGCTCTACGGCGAGTCCGCCGCCATCGCCACGGCGCTGGCGGTGACGGGCTTTCTGTCCATCCCCCTCCACGCCTACTCTATCTCCGCCGTCACCGGCGTGCTGCGGGCGGGCGGCGACGTGTTCTGGTCCACCCTGCTGGACGTGGGGCCTCAGTGGTGCATGGCCCTGCCCCTGACGGCGCTGCTGGCGCTGGTGCTGAAGGCGGACTACTGGTGGATCGCCGCCGCCATCCAGTCGGAGAGCCTGCTGAAGGTGCCGCTGTGCGCCCTGCGTATCCGCACGGGACAGTGGATCCACGACGTCACCGTCCGAAAGGAGCGTGGGCAATGAGCCTGTTCGTCTGCCCCATCTGCGGGGCGGCGCTGGAGCGGGAGCCGGGGCGCTACCGCTGTCCGGCGGGCCACAGCTATGACGTGGCCCGTGAGGGCTACACCCATCTGCTGCCCGCCAACCGCAAGCATTCCAAAATGCCCGGCGACGACAAGGGCATGGCCGCCGCCCGCAGTGTCTTTCTCAGCAAGGACTACTACGCCGCCCTGCGGGATGCCCTGTGCCGTCTGGCACTGGACTATGCCCCGGAGCATCCGGCGGTGCTGGACACCGGCTGCGGCGAGGGATACTACACCAGCGCCGTCTACCGGGCGCTGCGGGACGCCGGGAAGGCCCCCTGCATGGCGGGGACGGACATCTCCAAGGCCATCCTCCGCCGGGCCGCCAAGCGGGAAAAGGATGTGGAGTTCGCCGTAGCCTCCTCCTATCACCTGCCGGTGGCAGACCGGTCTATCGATCTGCTGCTCAACTGCTTCTCCCCGCTGGCGCTGGAGGAATTCCAACGGGCGCTCCGGCCCGGCGGCACGTTTCTCTATGTGGTGCCGTCGGAAAAGCACCTGTGGGAGCTGAAGCAGGTGCTCTATGACCACCCCTATCCCAACGAGGTGAAGGAGACTCCCTACGAAGGCTTCGCCTACGCCGAGATCCGCCATGTGGAGGACCGCATCCGGGTGCTGGGGCAGGAGGACATCCACGCCCTGTTCCAGATGACCCCCTACTACTGGAAAACTCCCAAGTCCGGCTGTCAGCGTCTGGCGGCGCTGGAGGAACTGGCGGTCACCATCAGCTTCGATATCCATGTCTTTCGCCGGGAGGCGTGAGGCTGCCAAAGCTTTCTCTGCCGGTGGGCGCTGCTATGCAGCGCCCACTTTTTGTGAAATTCTCTGTTTTTTCTTGACATATTGCAGTCTATATTATACATTATAGTCACAATTTGTCGTCATTTGGTGTAAAGAAGGAGGTATCCCATGAACCGTTTTTTCCGCCGCCTATCACTTCTTCTGTGCGTCCTACTGCTGCTGATAACGGCTCTCAGCGGCTGCGGTACATCCCCTGCCGCTCCCTCTGGCCCCTCCACACCTCAGGCCCCCACGGCGGAGGACGAGGCCCTGCGCCGTGCGCCCTTCCAGCCGGTCATTACCTGTGAGCTGGCCGGGGAGGCGGAGACCCTGACGGAGGAACAGCAGCAGGCCATCCTCTCCTATACCACCATGCTTTGCACCGCTCTGGCCCGGCCCGATGATCCTCTGCCGGAGGAGCCCTATACCACGGACACCCTGCGTCAGGAGGCACTGACCCGTGGCTTCCTGTGGTCCAGCTATATCTGGGGGGAGCAGCGGGTACAGGTGTATCCCATGAACCCTATTTACCGCAGCGAGGATGCGGTGGAGGTGTGGGCCTCTCTCCGGGTGGAGGCTAATTATTCCAGCGACCTCACCCAGACCACCGGCGATACCTTCGGCTACGGCTCTCTGCACCATCTGACCCTGAACCGTACCGCCCAAGGCTGGCAGGTGGTGGGCGACGACTGCGAGGAGTCCGATCTGTGCGGCTATCTCAGCGGCTGCGGCACCGCCTCCCTCCCGTCGGAGGACATCCTCGCCGCCATCCAGAATTATCTGGACCTGCGGGCCGCCGTCATGGCCGGGCGAACCCCCGCTGCCCCGGATCGCTGCACCGCTCCCCTGCGGGAGGATGCACAGGCTCTGGCGGAGGCCGCCGTGGACGAGTACGCCGTCATTTACGATGTACAGTGCCGCCCCGCCTACTTTGCCCCCATGCAGCAGAGCGGCGAGACGGTGCAGGTGACCCTTCGGGAGATCCTACGGGTGGATCACCTGCGGCAGGGCGTCATCGCCGCCACACGGACCTCCGTGGATCATACCCTGACCCTCCGGCGGCAGACGGACGGCTCGTGGCAGGTCTGCGGCGACAGCTATGAGGCGCTGGGACACACCTGCGCCGTCACGCCCTGATGGGCAGCTTTGCAGAATATGGCTTTCAAAAAACCGGCAGACGCCTGGCGTCTGCCGGTTTTTGTTGGCTGCACCGCCATCGGCATGGTCATGCCCAGATAGGTGATCATCTCGCCGTAGTAGGCAAAGGCATAGGAGATGATGCCGTACAGCAGGCTAAAGAGCACCATCAGCACCTGTCCCATGGGGTTTCCCTTGGCGTTGAAGATAAGCGACGTGACGCCTATCAGCGAGGCGGCCAGCGTCAGATAATTCTCCCGGTCAAAGGCGCAGAAGGATCCGACGATAAACGCCGCCGACAGGCCCCACAGGAGCCTCTCGGCTCTGGAAAAGTATCGAAGCAGCTTTCTCCGCATAAGATCCACCTCCAAAAAAACAGCACCCGCATACACATCTTCTAAGACCTGACGATGTGCAAACGAATGCTTTCCAATCTGCTACTCGGTAGCAATATCCGTATTCTATTGACATGGTATTTTACCATGAAAGCTCCGGAGATGCAAGTCCCCGTTTTTATATGTGGCAGGGCGGCGCAGAGTTTTTCTACGCCGCCCTGTGGGTTTTATGGTTTTCTCATGGGAAGTGTGGGCTTCCCTGCCCTGTTACCGCAGCGCCACGCCCTCCGGCGTGAAGCGCAGGCTGCTCTCATAGCAGGCCCGCACGGCCCGGACAAAGGCCTCCACGTCCCGGCTGCCCATGGTCTCGAAGCAGGAGTGCATGGCCAGCTGGGCCATGCCGATGTCCACCGTGGGGATGGGCAGCTTGGTGTCGGCGATGTTCCCCAGCGTGGCCCCGCCCATCTGATCGGGACGGTTGGCGTAGTGCTGCACCGGCACCTCTGCCCGGCGGCAGAGCTCCGTAAACACGGCGGCAGACACGCCGTCCGTGGCGTAGCGGGGGGAGTGCTTCACCACCACGCCGCCGTTGAGCGCCGGGGCCTCGTTGGTGTCCGCCAGCTCCGGGTGGTTGGGATGGCGGGCATGGCCGTTGTCACAGGAGAGCATCATGCTGTCCGCCAGCAGCGCCCGGTGGTCGGCGGCGGAGAGACCCAGCGCCTCCGAGATGGCCGCCAGCGTCTCCGGCAGGAATACGGAGGCCGCCCCCTGCTTGGTCTCGGAGCCGATCTCCTCGTTGTCAAACACGCACAGCACCGGCACCATGTCCCGCTCCTGCGCCGTCAGAAAGCCCTCGGTGCAGGCAAACACACAGGCCAGATCGTCCAGCCGGGGGGCCGATACGAACTCGCCCTCCGCCCCCCAGACGGTCCCCGGCTGGTTGTTGTACAGCACCAGATCCCCGGCTACCACGTCCTCCGGGGCGCAGTCCGCCGTTCTGGCCACCTCCCGATAGAAGCTGCCGCTGCCGGTTCCGGCGGCGTACAGGGCCACCAGATCACGGGCCGGGTCGTACTTGACCCCGCTGTTGGTCTCCCGGTTCAGGTGGATGGCCACACGGGGGATCAGGGCCACATCCCGCTTCAAATCCACCAGACGGGCCTCCAGTCCGCCCTCCCGGCGTACCAGTACCCGGCCCGCCACGCTGAGGGGCCGATCCAGCCAACTGTCGTTGATCATGCCGCCGTAGCGCTCGGCGGACAGGCGGATATATTCCCCCGTCAGCTCCGCATGATCCCGCAGACGGAAGCAGGGGGAGTCAGAGTGACTGGCGGTCAGTAGGAAGCCGGCGGGGGCCTCCTGCGGGATGCGGAAAGCCATCAGAGAGGAACCGTTCTTGGTGGTGAAGTACTTCCCTCCTGCCGTCAGCTGCCACCGGCCGGGCCGCAGCTCCGTGTAGCCCTCCCGCAGCAGACGCTGGCGCAGCTCCTCCACGGCGTGGAAGCAGTCGGGGCTGCGCTGGATGTATTGCAGCATTGCAGAGATCATCTTATTCTTCCTTTCTCATCATGGGTGGCTGCTCTCCCGGAGAGCAGCCGCAGCGTATGGTATGGAAAAAGGGTGCGCTGCCGGAAGCAGCACACCCTTTCGGACGGTGTGGTTCAGTGCAGAAGCAGCGTCAACAGCCAGATACACAGGCCAAGACCGCCCAGAAACGCCAGTGCGATCAGCAGGGACGCCTTCATGGTACCCAGCAGGAACGCCCATCGGTCACCTCGGGACAAGGGCGGCACATAGTCGCCGTCGGACGCCTCCTGCCGCTTCTTCCGGGAGACTCCCTCTTTATGACCGAACAGGGTCGGTCGGTCCAAACCGGACATATCCGCTACCGTCCGGCCGTCGTCCTCCCACTCCTTGCGCTTGCCGCTCATGCCTCGTCGTACAGATGGCAGACCACATAGTGGCCCGGCTCGATCTCACGCTGGTGAGGCACCTCGGTCTTGCACTTCTCCATGCAGTTGGCGCAGCGGGTATGGAACTTGCAGCCAGCCGGCGGATTGGCCGGGGAGGGAATGGAGCCCTCCAGCACGATACGATCCATCTTTACCGTGGGATCCGGCACCGGGATGGCAGAGAACAGGGCCTTGGTGTAGGGGTGCAGCGGGTTGCGGAAGATGTCCTCCGTAGCGCCGTACTCCACCAGATTGCCCAGATACATGACGCCCACCGTGTCGGAGATGTACTCCACCACGGATAGATCGTGGGAGATGAAGAGATACGTCAGGTTGTACTTTTCCTGTAGATTCTTCAGCAGGTTGATGATCTGAGCCTGAATGGACACGTCCAGAGCCGACACAGGCTCGTCGCAGACGATGAACTCCGGGTTCAGGGCCAGCGCACGGGCAATGCAGATACGCTGCCGCTGACCGCCGGAAAACTCGTGAGGATAGCGGTCCTTGTGGAAGGGCTGCAGGCCACAGTTATCCATGACCTGATCGATGTAATCATCGAACTCCTCCTTGCTCACCAGACCGTGCTCACGCACTGCCTCGCCGATGATCTCGCCCACGGGCATACGGGGCTGCAGAGAGGAGAAGGGATCCTGGAAGATGATCTGCATCTTCGTGCGCATATCCCGCATTTCCTTGTCAGAGAGGGCATACACGTCCTTACCGTTAAACAGCACCTGACCGCCGGTCTTTTCGCCGGCCAGACGCAGGATGGTGCGGCCGGTGGTGGTCTTGCCACAGCCGGACTCGCCCACCAGACCCATGGTAGTGCCGCGCTTAAGGTTAAAGGTGACGCCGTCCACGGCCTTCACATGGCCTACGGTCTTGCTGATCATACCGCCCTTGATGGGGAAGTGCTTCTTCAGATCCTTGACCTGCAGAATGTACTGGGGATCATACTCCACCGGCGTTTCAACGACTTTCTTCTCGTGTGCCATGGTTATTCACCCACCTTTCCGTCAAAGTAACGATAGCAGCTGACCATATGAGTGGGGGAGAGCTGGATCATGTGGGGATACTCGCCGCTGCACTTCTCCACCTGCATCTCGCAGCGATCCTTGAAGTAGCAGTAGTCCGGCATATTGATGGGGTTAGGCACCTTGCCGGGGATGGAGTACAGCTTATCCACCTTCTTGCCCACCACGGGCTTAGAGGCCATCAGACCGATGGTATAGGGATGGGCGGGATTGGCGAAGATTTCCTCCACCGTACCCTTCTCCACCACACGGCCGGCATACATGACCACCACGTAATCCGCCATCTCTGCGATAACACCCAAGTCGTGGGTGATGAGCATGATGGAGGAATTGATCTTGTTTTTCAGATTCCGCAGCAGATCCAGGATCTGTGCCTGAATGGTCACGTCCAGAGCCGTAGTGGGCTCGTCAGCGATGATCAGCTTGGGGTTGCAGGACAGGGCCATGGCGATCATGACACGCTGGCGCATACCGCCGGACAGCTCGTGGGGGAACATATTGTACACGCCCTCGCAGTTGGCGATACCGGCCATCTCCAGCAGGTGGATGGAGCGTTCCTTGATCTCCTCCTTGCTCTTGCCCTCGCCGTCGTGGAGGGCAATGACCTCGTCCAGCTGAGCGCCGATGCGGAACACCGGGTTCAGGCTGGTCATGGGCTCCTGAAAGATCATGGACATATAGTTGCCCCGCAGATTCTGCATCCGCTCCGTGGGGGTCTTGGTGATATCGTAGCACTTGCCGTTGCCGAGGTTCAGACGAATTTCGCCGTCCACGATCTGGCCCTGCGGCCGCTGCAGCAGCTGCATGATGGAGAGGCTGGTAACGGACTTACCGCAGCCGGACTCGCCCACCACGCCCACGGTCTTGCCGATGGGGACGTCGAAGGAGACGCCGTCCACAGCACGGACGGTACCCACATCCGAGAAGAAGTAGGTATGCAGATTCTCGATTTCCAGTGCGTTGTTGGGATCCTTCATCTGAGTCAGATACTCGGACTCCGGCACATTCTTGCGTTTATGGCGCTTTTCCAGCTGATCTGTGATGCGGCGGTTCTCACGGGAGATGCGCCGGGATTCCTTAGCGGACAGATAGCCGGTCTCATTCTTCTTAGACATACAGGCTCCTCCTTTCTCAGCGCTTCATCTTCGGGTCGAACGCATCCCGCAGACCGTCGCCGGCCAGATTGAAGGCCAGAACCGTCAGCAGAAGCAGCAGACCGGCGGGGATCCACACCCACCAGTAGTTGGTCAGCACGTGGGTGTTGTTCACGTCGCTGATGATGTTGCCCCAGGAAGCGAAGGGGAACTTCACGCCCAGACCAAGGAAGGACAGGGTAGCCTCGGTGATGATCACGGAGCCCAAGCCCATGGTGCAGTTGACGATCAGCTGAGGAATGACGTTGGGGATCAGGTGCTTGAAGATCCGGCGGGAGACGCTGATGCCGCAGGCCTCGGTGGCCGTCATGAACTCCTGCTCACGCAGGGACAGGATCTGACCACGGACCAGACGGGCGATACCGGCCCAGCCCAGGAAGCCCAGGATCAGCATCAGGTATATCATTCGCAGCCATCCATCCACACGCTGAGCGTCCATGGCGGCACCCAGAATGATGATGATGGGCATGGAGGGGATGCAGTAGAAAATATCCACCACACGCATGATGAGGTTATCCACCCAGCCGCCGAAATAACCGGCAATGCCGCCGAAGATAACGCCGATGACCGTCTCAATGACGATGACGATGAAGCCGATCATCAGGGACACACGGCCGCCGTACATCAGGCGGGTCAGCATATCCATGCCGTAGCCGTCGGTACCCATCAGGTGCTCCTTGCTGGGAGCGGAATACTTATCGTACTGGCGGCTGGTCTGCTCCTGCAGAACGGACCAGCTGTTGGTGGCAGCATCGAAGGAGATATCATACTCCGCCGTAGCGCTCTGGGGCGTGTCATCAGGCATCTGACTGTCGTCGGGGGTGATGGCGCTGTTGGTACCGTTCTCCTCATCGGTGGCGGGTTCCTCATCCACGATGAGGGACTCGTCGGTGTAGGTGAACTTTTCGCCGCCGGCGTTGATGGTGTCGATGAGCTTATCCTTGAAGTCACGGGACAGGAACACGTCTGGCATCAGAGCCTGCACCACGTAGGGGCTGACATAGGCCACCTCGGTGGTGCCGTCCATGACGCTGCCGCTTTCATCCACGGTGTAGGTCTTGCCGTCCGCCGTGAAGGTATCCGCACCGTCGGTGAGATAGGCCTTCAGGGCCTGATAGGTGAACTCGAAGGACAGGGTGGCGTCCGAAGCGGAGGGACTCACCACGCTCTTGTAGGCAAGACCCACCACCTGACCATTTACGGAGACGCTGTAAAAGTCCTCCGCCTCCTTGGTCAGGGTGAATCTGTTGTCACGGTAGGTAAAGCCGTCCTTCTGCTGTTGGATGGCCAGCATAGCCTGCGCCTGAGCAGGCAGGCCGAACACGGAATCGTCCGCCGAAGAATAGCGGAACTCCGTATTCTTGATGACCGCCGCAAACTCCCGGCGGATGGTCTTATCGGCGTAGAAGAACTTATCCTGCTCATAGGGGGAGATCAGTCCGCCGATAAAGGAGAAAACAAACATGAACACGAGGATCGCCATACCGGTCACCGCCAGACGGTTCCGGAAGAAGCGCTTGGTCACCAGCATACCGGGGGACAGCACCTTCACACGGCGGTCGTCGTTCAGAGAATAGTGCTCCTCCGCCGGCTTCTGGTCGGCATGCTCGATCTCTTCATTCAAAGTATCCTTCAGATTCTCGTTATGATCTGCCATCGTTTATTTCCTCCTTTCTTAAGCGATACGTACACGGGGATCGACCACCGCATACAGGACGTCGGAGATCAGGTTGCCCAGCAGGGTCAGAATCGCCAAAAACGTCAGATAGAACATGGAGAACGGGATATCGCCGCCCACCATGGCATTATACGAGGTCAAGCCGATGCCGGGGATGCCGAACAGGGTCTCGGTGATCAGAGCACCGGAGAACAGACCCGGCAGGCTGCCGCCGATGATGGTGACCAGCGGGATCAGCGTGTTGCGGAAGGCGTGGTGATAGATGACCTTCCGCTCGGACAGGCCCTTGGCCCGTGCGGTACGGATGTAGTCGGCGTTCAGCACCTCCAGCATATTGGTGCGGGTATAGCGCATCAGGGAACCGACGCTGATGACCACCAGCGTCACGATGGGCAGCACCAGATGGTGTGCCTTGTCCCAAAACTGACCGGCCGCAGACAGCTGCTGGTAGTCACGGCCGATGAGACCGTACAGGTCGAACCAGCCCAGCTTCACGGAAAAGACCAGCTTCAGCAGGGATGCAAAGAAGAACGTAGGCAGGGAGATACCGGCCAACGCAAAAATGGAGATGGCATAGTCCGTCCTGCTGTACTGCTTGGTGGCAGCCAGCACGCCCAGGGGGATGGCAATGATGATCTCCAGAATGAAGGCGATACCGCCCATGATGAAGGACAGCCACACCGTGTCGTTAAACTTCTGGAGCACCGGCACCGTGTACAGCCAGCTGTCACCGAAGTTGCCAGTGAACATCTCGCCCATCCACGCAAAAAAGCCGGAAATGATCCCGCCGTTCATATGATACATCTCTTCCAGCTGGGCCAGCCACTCCTCATAGCTCTTGGAGCCGGGCGCCATGGCCTTCTGCTGTGCCATTCTCTCGATGTAGGACGTCGGGAGACAGCGCATCAAGCCATAGATGATGAACGAAACAAAGAACAGGATCACAATGGAAATCAGTATTCTTTTCAAAACATATTTTCGCACAAATTCAACCTCCGTTCTGATGATACAACGGGCCGGCGCCGCTCAGACGCCATGCCGCAAAGCCCACTGCACATCAGGCAGCGACCTGCCTATTTTTTGAAAGTCGCTTCCCGATATGCAGCCGGGGCGAACCGGTGACCGCAGTGGCCACCGGTTCGCCGGGTCTGCTCAGTCAGTCAGCAGGACCGACCGGATGCCATTATAAGCACGGAGCTTAGTTCAGCTCCATGTTCTGGATGCCGTTCAGCCAGCCGTAGAAGGTGGTGATATCGGGCAGCACGGTCTCCATCTTCACACGCTCGGTGCTGAAGATGATGGCGTTCTGACGCTGATAGACAGGCACCTCGGTGGCCCAGTCAACGATGGTGTCCAGGCAAGCCTTGTACAGGGTCTTACGATAGGACTGATCCAGAGACTTACGAGCCTCCAGGATCATGTTATCCAGCTCCTCGTCAGCGACGCAGTACATGTAGCTGGAGTTACCCTGATCGGGACCACCCATGGGGTTGTAGCCATTGCCCATGTCGCCGTTGAAGTCGGCAACGTCGGCGTAGTAGATCTGATACATATCAGGATCCACAGTGGCGCTCCAAGCGGCACACCACATATCTACCTGACGGGCCCGGATGCCATCCCACAGAGCGGTAGCATCGGACAGGTCGGTGACCACGATATCCATACCGATCTCAGCCAGGGCCTTCTTAGCCTCGGTGACCATCATGAAGGAGGGGTGGTTGCCGGTACCGTCGGCGGGGATCTGAACCTCATACTGCATCTTGGCGCCCTCGGGAGCGGCAGTGATCTTGCCGTTCTCGACGGTATAGCCGGCGGCCTGGAAGAAGCCCAGAGCAGCGGTCTTAGCGGCGGCATACTTGTCATCGGCGCTCATGCCGGAGGTGTAGATGGGCTTGCCATCGACATCCACGGAGAAGGCCACCTGATAGCCGGCGTCAGTTGCCTGAGGAGCAGCCCAGGAGGTGTTGGAGATGGGGTAGTTGATCACGCTGGCACGCTCGCCATAGTAGGACTCGACGCTCAGCTCACGGTAAACGGCAAACACAGTGGCCAGACCCTTACGCAGGTTCTTGGAGGCGTCGGAACCGGGATCGCCGCCCACGTTCACAGCCACAGAGGAGATGCCCATGTAGCCGTAGCCCAGGTTATCCACGGTATTGACGGTGATCTTGTCGCCGTTCAGCTCGCCGTTGCTGTTCTGCTGCTGGATAGCGTCCACGGTGTCGGCGCTGAAGGCAGGATCGGTGATATCAATGGTGCCGGTGACGACGCCGTTGAGCTTATCGGTCTCCTGAGACTCCAGGAAGTTGACGTGCTTGATCTTGGGAGCGCCCAGATAGTAGGAATCGTTGGCCTCGAAGTTCACAGTACCGTTCTCGAACTTAACGAACTTGTAGGGGCCGGCGCCCATGGGCTGGGTGGTGACGGAACGGACATGGGACAGATCGCCCTTGTCGAAGCCGAACTTGTTGTTGGCGTAATCGTACTTGTCCTTCTCACCATAGTAGTGCATAGGAGCGATCACAACGCCCAGCTGATACACGGCGGTAGCGGAGACCTCGCTGAGCACAACACGCATGCTGTAATCGCCGGTCTTCTGGATACCGGTGATGCTGGCAGCGGACTCACCGAAGGTGACAGCCTTGGTGGAGGCGGCGTACACATCCGCAGGCAGCAGATCGGACAGAGCGGAACCGGCAGTCTCAGCCTCCATGGCGGAGAAGTTCCAGTCATACTTGGCAGCAATGGCCAGGAAGAGATCCTTAGCGGTAGCATCGTCAGCCAGGCCATCGAAGCCCCAGCCGGCAGCAGCGGCCTTGACATCGCCCTCGGCAACGCCGGAGTTCGCGACCATGTAGTCCACGATCTCCTGAGCGAACTTCACACCGCCGTCGTTGACAGCATCCCAGAAAGCCTTCTGAGTGGCCTCGTCAACCACGGAGAAATCAGTGCTGCCCTCACCCAGCTTGCCCAGATACTTGGACATGGTGGACATACCGGAACGGTACTCGGCCATACCCTGAATGGGCTGAGCGTACAGGGTGCTGGCACCGTCATAGGTGGGGTCGCACAGAACGTACATGGAGAAGATGACGTCGTCGATGGTGATGGGCTCGCCATCGGAGAACTTCAGATCGTCACGCAGGGTGAAATCATAGTACACGGTGCCGTCGGGGTTCTCGGTGACGGTCATGTCGGCAGGACCATAGTAAGTATAGTCGGTGCCATTGTAGCTGCGGGTCTCGCCCTTGATGCCCTTCTCAACGATAGCGCCAGTACGGTCGCCATTGAGCAGGCTGAGTGCGGTCATGGTGTAAACATCCTGATCGTAAGCAGTCTCTGCAAAGAAGGGGGAGAACTTGCTGCTGAACGGGGAATAACCCACGACCAGCGTGTCTTTTGCGCCGGAATTGCCGCCATCTTTCTTGCCGCATCCGACGACCAAGCTCAGGCACATCACAACGGAAAGCGCAAGAGCAAGGATACGAGTTACTTTTTTCATTGGGATCCTCCTTAAATATATTTGAACAAAACGGATATCGCTATCCGACGTTCACACACAGAAAACATCAGTCCGCCGTCTCCTCCGGCGGCCCCTCCCATGGCAGGGTCTGCACATAGCGCCGCAGCAGCCATGCCACGGCCAGAAGCGCCGCCTTCAGCAGAAGGCACAGCAGCAGCCCCGCCAGCCGTCCCGCCGTCCCGTGGACGATCATGCACAGCGCCGTTCCCAGTATTCCGGCCCCGGCGGCGCACATCACCAGCACGGCCCGTCCCGGCAGCGCCTGAACGGTGGCCTTGTAGACGTAGGCCCGCAGCGTCTCGCCGCCGGACGTCAGCCGCACCAGCGCCCAGACGACGCTGCCCACGGCTCCCACCTCCACGAGGTAGGGCAGGATCTGGAACACACAGTGGGCCATGGTCTCGCCGGAGAAGCCTCCCGCCAGCACCAGCACCACCAGCACGATCCCCAGCGCCCACAGCCGTAGGAGCACCTGCTTCCAGCCGTCCCCGGCAAAGTGGAAATGGCTGCCGTCATAGATATAGGCCCCGGTAAGATCCCGATGAAAATCGTTGAGATAGGCACGGCGGCCAGCCTGTTTTTTCTTCTTGTCAGCCATGCCTGCTCCTTCCGAGGGCCGCCTCCGGCAGCCGCTGAGATCATGGTACACACAGCAGGCGCACATTTATTGCCTTTCTGTGAACACCGATGTTTCTATGATTTTACCACAGTTCCGTCTGCATTTCAACACAAACATCAACTTTTTTGTCATTTTGCAGAATTTGTACCTTCACCCCGGTTTTTTTGGTAAATAGCAGATTTCCGAAGAAAAATTTCGGCAGAAGTAACAAAGTTTCGCAAGAATATCAGTATATGAAAAAAGCTCTGACTCTCTCCGGTACCATTTTCCATGGCCGTCGGTCATCTTTCCTGTCAAAATGACGTGCCGCTTCATCGACATTTCCGTCTCCCGCTTCCGTATCCATTTTCGGATACAATTGTCTACGCAAAGAGCGGCAGGGACTGCGTCAAAGGGGGAGAACCGCCTTACGGCGGCTCTCCCCCTTTGCTATTCTTTGCTCCCCACCAGATCAGTCGATGGTCTTCATCTCAAAGGTTTCGCCGGTGGTGGTCTTCCAGACCATGGCCGTGATGACCTTATCATTTCCGTTCCGGTCCAGCACCTTGCTGCCGGAAACCGCCACATACTGGTTGGATCCGCTGCCCAGCGCCGCCGTATACAGAGACGCCGTGCCGGCGGAGATGGTGTTGCCGTCATCCGTCAGGATAAACTTGCTGGTATTATCCCTCTGACCGATGTTGATGGCCATATTCTTGGTCTCGGAATCTCCGGCCTGCTTGCTGATGTCAAAGGTGTTGTCCAGAATCGTGATCCCGGCCGTGCAGTTCCAGCCGATGCGTTCGATCTTTACCGGACGGGTGCTGGTGACTGTGTTGTTCACGAAGGTAAACTCCTTCAGGGAGTGGACACTCTCATCTGCGCCGGTGCCCCAGTAGCCGGTGCCTGCACGCCACCAGATGGGGTTGGAGTTATTGGCATAGGTCGTATTGGTGTAGTTGTTGAAGGTGCAGCCGTCAAAGGTTGCCTTCTCCGCCGGGCAGGAGCCCACGACGATACCGTTGAAGGTGCAGTTCTTGAAGGTGATGGAGTGCAGATAGCTCCACGGAGAGGTGTACATCTGGATATCGAAGCTCACCACGCCGTTGAAGGTCATGTTCTCGAACACCACATCGCTGTTGCCGGGAACCAGCATATAGACGGAAGTATCCTTCAAATTGTCGATGGAGGAATAGCCCGTGGCGGCGCTGTTGATGGTGCCGTTTTTGAACACGAAGGTGTATTCGCCAGCCTTTGCCGGGGCCGCAGCATAGCTGTTCAGCTTGGTGCTGCCCAGCATCACACCCTTGCCGGTGTAGCCGGAACTATGCTCGCTGTAAGCGATATCGCCGGCATCCGTGTTGCCCAGCGCGACTTCCACCGGATCATGCTTGCCGGTAGCCTCGTTGGTGGGGATATCCGCCAGCGTCAGATTGGTGTTCAGGGCCTCGTGAGAGGTCACATAGGGCATCGCCGGATACTGGGCGTTGGCATCATAGGTATTGTTGAAGCTGTCGCTCTCCACGGTGTCCTGCGCAGCCACCGCAGTGATGGAGATGCCGTCAATGGACTTATTCATGTAGTCGTTGCCGGCGCTCTCCTGCATCTTGCCGGAGATGGTCAGCACGTCGGCATCCACGGTCTCACCGTTCTTGGCGGCCAGATGGTGCTCCTCGCCCAAGGTGTAGGCCGCACCGTCCAACGTCACGGCCCAGTCGATGACGTGGTTCAGCTCAGCATCGCCCCGAATACCGCTGATGACCAGCTTGTACTTCAGCGCCAGATTGCCGTTGTTCACCACACGCAGCTCCGGCAGGGTATAGGTGCAGCCCGGCTCCCACAGAACCTGCTCGC
>OJOV01000878.1_pt1 | contig 29158 bp, 19 predicted proteins | sample 1598281 | NCBI WGS metagenome assembly OJOV01 (sample SAMN03922469, study PRJEB24848) | human gut metagenome | isolation source: stool sample | host: Homo sapiens | place: Germany | collected 2010-11
GTTTGCAGTATCGCTGGATCGACGTTATCATTCTTTGTTCCTCTTTTGATAAAAGATTTTATAGATAATAAAAAATTTGATCTTAGTTTACTGTATGTATTCCCTTTTCTTTTTGCGGCGCAATTCATATTGTGTGCAATTGGTGGATTGCTAATTTCAACTGAGGCCGATCTTCATGTGGCGGAATTGCGTATTCAGGCTATGGATATAATTTTTGAGAAAGATATGCTCTTTTTTGACAATGAAAATAGCGGTGAAATCGCCAGTGGAATAGTATATGATATCTCTCTGGTCAGGAATTTTGTGGCGGCTAGTATTCCTCAGTTTGTTTCGAGTGTTATCAATATACTGTTTTCCGTCGTTGCTCTTACTGTAATTAACTACAGACTATCTATTTTGGTTCTAATTATCTTTCCTGCAGTGATGATACTGGCTGTTCCCTTAGGTATATTTAATAACAGAAATGCGATGATGCTGCAAGAGAGAATTGGTAAATTAAATACGTTTACTTCAGAAATAGTGCGAAGTATGCGCACTGTTAAGTTATGTAATGCAGAGAGATGTATGCTTCTAAAATTCAAGAAACGAGTAAATGAAATAAAAGAAGTTAATCTCTTGAATGACAAAGTATATTCTTTTGTTACGCCCGTTCAAAATCTGATTTCGATTTTTTGTACTGGGGTCATTGTTTGCTATGGTGTTCATCTGATGGACGTACATCTCTTGACATACGGTTCGTTTGTTGCATATGTAATGTTATTCTTTCAGCTGGTTACTCCAGTAGGTGGTTTATTTACCTTTTATTTGAGTTGTCAAACAATCAAAGGTTCCTTAAAAAGAATCAACCGTGTCATCGGATCTCAAGAGAAGTAGATATGGAAAACTTTGCGTATAATAATGTTGATTATTTGGAACTGAAAAGCGTTTCATTTGGTTACAATGATAATGAAGTTCTTCATGATGTTAGTATGAGGTTGGAAAAGGGTGGTCGATATGCAATTATTGGACCATCTGGATCCGGGAAAACGACTATTATTAATACAATAACAGGTCTATATAGTGCAAATTCTGGAGCCATTGCTATCAATGAGAGCTTGCTTGATGGGCAGCATCTAGAAGAGTGGAGAAGGTGGTTTACTGTCGTCTCTCAAGATAATCTCCTTTTCTCTACAACAATTAAAGAAAATTTATTTTTTGGTCTTGATTTTGTGCCATCAGAAAAAGACATTAATAAATGTTTGAAAAATGCTTGCTTAGATGAAATTATTTCCGTTGGTGATTTGGAAAAGAGTGTTGGTGAGCAGGGGATGTCTTTGTCTGGTGGACAGCGACAGAGATTGCAGATTGCGAGAGCTTGTTTAAGGAAAGCTCCGATACTTATTTTGGATGAGGCAACGTCGAATCTTGATGTGAAGACAGAAAGACGTGTGCTTGATAACCTATTAAGATCGCATGAGTATGATATTTCAATTGTCATTTCACATCGCTTGTCTACGATAATAGACTCAGACGTTATTTTCTTTATTGAAGATGGTTATCTTTTGGATCAGGGGGATCATCGAGAGCTCATTGAAAGATGTCCAGCGTATAGATTTTTTGTTCAAAATCAACTCTTGAAGGATTGATATAGGGGAAGAGGGAATTGTGATGGTTGGTTACTCGGCGGATGATTACCTCCGTTTCTCGGCAGATAAGGAGACCATATACTATAGCGAACCTGTTTATGCTTGTGAAGATGCTTATGTTTTGCCGACGAATGACAACTCAGAGCAATGGGGCGTTAGGTCTGATGGGCATTGGACTTATGTCAATTGTCTGATGTACTCTTTTCCTCCTCAAGGTTGGAAAATTCATATCACTTCTACAATTTATGATGCTCAGAATGTTCTCTATGATGTTGCTGAATATCTTTTCGTTAAATCTATTTCTTTTAAATATCTTTCAAGTAGAACTTGTTTCATTCAGGCGAATGGAAAATATGCGGATAGACTTGAGTCAGGTAAATTCATAACTATTTACCCCAGTTCTGAACATATTTTTATTCAGCTACTAAAAGATTTAAAAACCATTGTTTGTAAATATGATGATGGTCCTTATATCTTAACTGATAAACAATGGCAAAATAGTAATGTATTTTTCAGATATGGTGCTCTGAAGCCGCGCTTTTCAAACGAAAAGAATGTACCTGTGATAGTGACTCCTCAGGGTGATTTAATACCGGATAAAGAATTACCGCTGTATTCCTTGCCTTCTTTCGTTGATGAACCTATATATGTTAAAGAGAATAATTATTTTATTGAATACTCAAATGGAAAATTAACGGATTATCAAATAGACTCCGCTGTCCATTTTAGTAATAACGGTGGGGTGTATCTCGCTTCGCGAAACGGCAAAAAATATATCCTTAAAGAAGGGCGAAAAAATGTTGGGGTCAGTGATAGGTCATGTTTGGATGCTTTTCATCGAATCAAGCATGAATATCAAATCCTTCGTTCCTTGAGTCCGCTCTCTGATGTTGTGAATGCTGTCGATTGTTTTGATGTCTGGAATCATGCATTTTTAGTTGAGGATTTTTTTGAAGGTCGAGATTTGCAGCAGTACATAGCAATGGAATTCCCTTTCGATGGATGCTCTGCTCGGACGGATTGCTCTGATTCTTATTGGCGAGGGTGTAAAGAGATCGCAACCAAATTGGAAAGTGCAATTGCGAAAATGCATGGAATTGGATTTGCGGTTGGAGATTTGAGCTTATCAAATGTGCTGATTAATGATTCTTTAGAAATTAAACTGATTGATTTTGAGGCGGCGAAAAAACTTTCCCAAGATTTTCAAGTAGATATCGCTACTCCAGGATTTACCAACGATGCTGTATGCAACTATGAACAACAAGATTGGTATGCCTTCGCGGTTATAGTGCACCGCCTTTTTGTTCCCATATGTCCCCTTTATTATCTGGCTCCTTCGTTGTTGTTCTGTCAGGATTATATGGTGCAAAAGCACTTTGGGAATGAGGCAGTTTCTTTTCTTCGGTCTGTCAGATCGCGAATGCTTGGCTTGACTCCGTTATTGTCTCATGGACCATTTATCGACAAAGCGTTACAGGCTTGTGACAAGCTTTTAGATCCTGAGAATATTGAAACCTTTATGAGACTTCTTTATAAAGGGATTGTCTCTGGTCTTGACTTGCGAGGTGAATATCCTGTCAAAGGTGATATTTCAATGTATGGCGATGAGATGTCTAAATATAGCATTGGGTCTGGTTTTGCCGGTGTGAGCTTGGCTTTGCTGAAATCTTCATGTTTGGAAAACTCGGAATGGTTTTATGCTATTGCGCGGGAGAAATATATATCGGTATTACGTAAATTGAAAGACGGTATGTCGTTCCGCGCGGGATTGTTTAACGGTACGGTAGGTGTGGCCATGGCTGCATATGAGGTGTTTTCTCGCGAGGAATGTCATAAAATGCTTTCTTATATCGGAATCTCTCACATTGATTATTTGGCAGGCATTGACGACTATTCCTTGTACTCTGGTTTGTCTGGCATTGGCATGGCTCTTCTGTCATTGGGAGCATCTAGGAACTCGCATGAAGAAAAAATGTTGTCGTATATTCTTTCCAAGGTGTATGAGAGATGCGATTGTGGTTTAACTTCGCAAGACATGCTGAGTTCGAAAGCGGACTTTACCTTAATGAAGGGCTGGTTGGGTGCAGGTCTGTTCCTGTGGAAGGCTTCTCTTTGCAGGAAAGACGATGCTTTGCGCTCCCGTGCGGAAAGCATTTTTCGTCTTACGCTAACGCATCTTGCCAATGCGGATAACAAGGAGCGTCCGATGTATTACGTGGATCATTTGAAGAATAAACCCAGAACAATGCCTTATCTGGATTGTGGAACTTCTGGTGTGGCCCTAGCTTTTATTGAAGTCTATAAAGATGGTAATGAGTCAATGGAATTCCTTAATGAGGAGTTTCTTAGAAGGCTTTCCCAAGGTTCAGATATGGTTTGCACGTTTAATGGTGGCTTATTCGGGGGTTATGTGGGACTGTTGCCTGCTGCAATAGCGTTGCGCGACTTAGGTATTGATGATGAGCTGTGGGAGCGGATTATTGATGGATTGAATCTTTACCTGATGAAGAACAATGGAAACATTGTTTTCCCGGGACTTTATGGATACAAGTGTTCCATGGATTTGGGGACGGGATCGGCCGGTGTGCTTTTAGCGTTAAGTGATTCTGGGCGATCAGGGGAATGGGGATCTTGGATGCCGGTTCTGGAAAATGAGGATTTTTCGCTTTTCCGTGTTTGAAAATAGCTATTGCTGCTGGCTGGGTGATGGCCTGTACGTGATGCAATGCGTGGCTATATTTGTATGCTTAGGGGTGAAGGTGAGTGACGATGTATTTGGGAAAACGAATAAGAATCGCTATCGTGGACAATGACAGATTGACGCTTGGCGTTATGAAGATGATGATTGAGCGTATTCTTCCGCAGGCTAACGTGTGTTGGGCTGTATCGGATGGTCTGACCGCGGTGAGTAAGAGTCTTAACTCGCGGACGCGTCCTGATGTATTGCTTGTGGATATGTCTCTAGAGGGAATGAGCGGTTGCGATGTGTGCCGGACCATTCGTGAGGAGACTGCTCAGGTTGATTTAGTGGGCATGACTGCTTTTTCTCTGGACCGTTACTGTGTGCCTGCTCTGGAAAACGGAGCGAGCTGTCTTGTGGATAAGGCGAATGTGAAAGGTCTTTGCCATGTCTTATGTGCAATAGTGAATGGGCGGCGGGCGGATGTTAAATATGCATCTTCCGAAAGTGCGCAGGAGTCGCATGAGAGATTATTGACTGCCAAAAGTGGAAATGTCAACTATGAAACGTTTGCGAAAAGGGAACGAGAGGTTATGGGGCTGTGTTCCCTGGGTTTTACCTCAAAGGAGATCGGCATCAAGCTTGGCATAGGGGAACCTACAGTGAAAACGTATATTCGAAGGGTCATGAAGAAATTAGGGGCTAAAAATAGGACTCAAGCAGTAATTCAATGGATGGAAATTAATGAACGTGAGTACTAAAAGAGTAAATCCATTTATTTCATGGTGCGTATTTCACCTCCAATATCTGCTTGTAGCGGTTTGTGTCATCATGACTATTGCGGAAATACTGTTTTTCCCTTCTGCGGGTGTGATGACATTTTTCCTCGTATGCGTGCATGTATTAGCTGTTGTCCTGATGCCGCGGCGGCCGATTATATGTTGCAATATCATTTTTTTTACTTTTGTGATTTGCTGTCTTATTCCAGATGACGGTGGTCCAAGCTTTTTATGGGGAACTTGGTTGGCTCTGGGGTATGCGGGGCTGCGAATTGAGTCGTTGTGGGGGATGCTGTATCCGTTCGCGGTGGCATTGGTTCGAATGTGGCGCTTTAATGCTGATGGTGTGGCGGCCAATGAGTATTTCATGTTAATTCTTGTCATGTTCTTTGCATACTTCGTCGGAAAAACGTTTGCGTGGAAAGAACTTGCTGCCCAGCTCAAACAAAACAAACTAAGGTATGAAAAATTAAGTCAGCACGTCGAATACCTGCGAAAAGAGAGCGTGGTAGCCAGCCGAATTCATGATTCAGTGGCTGGTAACTTGGCATACATGGCAATTTTGCTGGACGGTCTAATCTTGGATGCTGAGAAGAACAAAACCTTTGACGAGAAAGAAATAAGAGAAGTGAGGGCTCTCGTCGTAGAAACTTTGGATGAGATGCGATCTGTTGTTGATTTAATGAATGGTGGAAAGACGGAATCAGTACAAGCGGACAATATGAGTCTCTCTGGATTGCAAATTGTAGGTGAGCAAGGGGATTCCTTCCTGAAGGAACTCGGATTTCATGGAAAGACGAGAATTGCGCTAAAAGATTTGAAGAATCTTGATGATGCTTTTTCCCGTGAGGTTTTTTCTTTGATTCATGAGCTATATACAAATATCGCTGTGCATGGAAGTCCAGGAGGTGAATACCGTCTCATTGTTTTTTGGGATGACGATGATTTAATTCATGTGGATCAGGTGAATGATATTTCGTCAAAGAACTTATTTCCTGACAAGCCGGTGTCCGGAAGCGGTTTGTCGCTGCATATGAAATGGATTAAGTCCATAGGAGGATTTGCTAAAACATCTTCTGAAAAAGGAGCATGGCAGTTTCATGCGCGTTTTCCTGTCATCATGTCAGAAGACTCGGCAGAGCCAGTGTAGACTTGGAGGGCACTTGGGATATATCTTGGCGGAATACGTATTGAGAGCGTTTGCTGATGTAAAAGGACCAGGGCTGGTCATGGAGCTAGGTGCTTCCATTATGATGATGGACAACAGTATAGCGATTAGTTTCATTTTTCCTCCTCTTCGCAGCGCCAGTTTGTCATAGGTGGAATATCCTTGTAATTATTTGTCGTAGGGAGTCATCTTTAGATGACTTTGGCGACTCTTCCGTTTTTTGATGAGTGGTGCTGTATGTATACCGCGATGTAGTAGTGGCTGAGTACACCTTGCGGTTGTGAGGCGTTCTTATCTAATAGGGAATCAAACCGGTTGCATGGTTTAGTTTGTGCGCAAGAGACCTGCAATGTTGGCATATGTTTTACTACGTGTCGACGAGAGCTCATGGTGCTGCACGCCTAGCGCGGCGATAGCATCATCCACGCGTTCTGGCTGCAAACAGCCCACGATAGGTGCAGTCACGCCCTTGGCCCAGTGCCATGCAAGCGCAACCTGAGCCATGGGCACTCCATGGTGTTCGGCTACTTCAAGCACACGTTCGACGATGGGCATGTCTTGGGCTTGCGCTTGATCATACTTGTTGCGCATGGTGCCGTCAGTGGTGCGGCTCCTGGCGAATCCTTCTCCCACCTGGCGTTCATGGTTCCGGCAGGAGACCCTGGCGCGATGAGCAACGAATGGCTTGAACCGGTCGATGCGCAAGCGTACGAGTCCCTTGCCTGAACAGACGGGCGCATACATGTGATTCAGCCGGGGTCAAGTCAGACTCGGCTGAATCTATTCGCCACTCACATGCGAAAGGCTTATCTCATGTTTGTCCTAAGGTGGGATAGGGGGAACCGAGAATAATCGCAAACTTATCGTCAATTGCCTGCCGTTGACGCCATTCGAACAAGCGCAGTTTATGCGTGCAGCCAAAGGCGTGCCGCAAGAATTCGTAGGCGATCCGGCGCAGCGTGGCAACATGGCAAGGACGGCCATCATCCCCGAAGAGCTCAAAGCTCAAGTCACCGTCATCGTCGGCAATGTTGATCCGGGAACATGCCGACAGTGTCCCAAACTCGAATGGTTGCAAACCTGGAGCGCCGGCGTCGACAAATACCAGCGACCCGGCATCCTACAGCCCGGATTCATGCTCAGGGTGGAATTCATTTTGATTGGTCGGCACACCGGGATACAAGCCAGGCGAGGATCTGCTGTTCGCTGACGGGCTTGAAATCCCATGCGTCGAGTCCCACGTTCACACTTCGCGGATCAGTGCCGTCGGGAACGTCCTGATGCGTATGGCCGTAGAGCAGCCAGCCTTCGGTGGTAGGCGCCATATCGGCGAACTCGTTCCAGTTGCTCGGCCAGTCGCCGTGTTCTTCGGCCAATGCCGAGAGTCTGGGGAAGTGGCTCATGGCGATGCTTTGCTGCGTGGTCGCCACCGTTATTTTGCCGGATTCATCGAGAACGGGAAGTTCCATGTCGATTTCGCAGTAGTCGTCGATGGTCTCGAACACGTCTTCGTATAGCATGTCATTGAATCGGAGACGGAAGTTGCGGTCGTGGTTGCCGATGATCAGATGCAGATGTTGGCAGTTGATTCGGCGCAGGCATTCGAGTGTGTGCTCGACGGTGCAACGGTAGGAGAGGTCGCCGAGAATCCACAGTTCGTCGTCGTGCCCGACGATCTCGTTGATATTGTCGATGATGGTGTTCTCATGACGTGCGATGTCGCAGATCGCTTTGAACGATGTCTGATTGTCGTGCACATATTGTTTGATCCACGCGTGTGCGGTGGTGCGGGTCTGCGTCTGCCAGATGTCGAGGTACTCAGCACGTAGCTTGCCATTGTTCAGGAACCCGCGCAGCGCGGTGACTAGTGGATGGCCGAAATGCGTGTCCGAAGTGAAATAACGCATGTGATTCCTTACTATATTGGGAGATTCCGGTGAGCTTGCTGACGGTCTGGTCTTTCTGATCGCGCAGCAGGTCGTCGAGCTTCGCATCGATTTCCTTCAGGTAATCGGTGATTTCGGAGACGTCCTGTTCCAGAGCCATCTGTGCCATGACGCCGCTGACACCGGTGAGTAAAGCGGGGTTGAGCTGTCCGGGCTGGGTAAATTTCAAATGTTTGATGATGCGCCCGTTCGGTTGCCGTACAACACCGGCTTGGAACGGTCCCTTCTTACAGTTCTTGCCGTATTTGGCGACCAGCTCAGCCGATTCCTTGGTGAGTTTTACCCATCGCCCGCTTTCGGCCATGGCGTTGCCGACTGTTTGTGCGCCTTTGCTGGCCGAGGAGACGGTCTGTATGGCTTTGGCTTTGAATGCTTTGGAATCGAAGCCTTCATCCTTGAGCCAGAGATCTATGGTACCGGCGTCGCCGAGGAAGACGATGCCTTGTTCGTCTTGGATGATGGTGACGCTTTTCGTGTCGTCTGGATTGTTGTTCCCGGTGCTGGCATCGGCATCACTGTCTCCGCCTTCGAATGGGATGAGTTCGTTGGAATCGTCGTCGATCATGGTTATTTCCTTCAAATCCACTTGGTAGCAGTATACGACTGGCAGACGCGTCGGTGCGCTTGGGAGTGGCGGGGAACAGGTATGAAAGCAGTGGGGAAGTGGTCAGTCTTCGATCTGGGCATCGCCCGAGTCAAGGGACTGGAAGATCTCGTTGAACAGAGCTTCGGTCTGCGTCTGGAGCTTTTCCAGGCGGTTCTTATGCTCGCTGCCGGTTGTGGATCTGTTCATGGTGTCCATAAGACGAAGGCTTTGCAGGGTGCTTTTCCATCGTTCGACTGGTGCGTTTACGGGAAATTGGTCGGCGTATTGCTCCAGTGTCTCCTCGATGGTGTCAAGCTTCTTGGCGACTCTTGCGGATGGGCTAAGCGCGGCCGGCAGATGCATGCTCGCGGCGGCCTGCTTAAGCTTGCTGCCTACCTGTTGTTCGCTGACAAGCTGCGCCACCTTCTGCATGTTTTCCGGATTGGCCGCAATGTCGACCGCCGTTTTGACGGCATAGGTCGCCGCCGATGTGACGATCCCCTTCAGAAATCCACCTTTGCGCGCCATTGGTTACCCCTTTCAATGCTGAAACTTTTCTAGGAACAGTGTAGTTCAGAAAAGGCGGGTATTGGTTGATTTATACATGCCTATGCGGCTTGGCAAAAGGAAGAGGCCCTGGAATTGAGCATTGCTAAGAGGCTTGGAAGCTGTTGCTGCTACTCGTAGCAGCAATGAGATAGAAAAGGAGGCCCACCGTATTTCAGGACGTAACGTAGCCTTGGATGGGCGCTGATATAAAAGGCTGTACATTCTTTGGTGATTGAACATGCCGCATGAGCGACAAAGTATGTAATTGAGATGTAGATGCATGAGAGTGCTGAGAGTGCGTAAAAGCGCGCGGACGCATTCTGACGAATTGCTGACTTGGAAGCAGATCCTATCTGTTGAAAGCCCGTCGCGCTCGCGAAGAAAACATGGCTCATGGTGAATGCGGGATCGTCCGCATGTTATCCATCGAACAAATAAAGGAGCAGATACCATGGGCATTAAGCACGATGCGTCTTATCGGAGTGGAGAGAACATGGCTAAGAAAACCGACGAAGAGCTTTACGATGTGGCGATAAATATGATTGGAAGCGTTGCGAAGCTTCCGGTTATCAGGGTTGATAGGGAAGCGTTTCTGCGGCAGCAATTCGCCGGCTCGGAATATCTTGACGAGATTTTGGAGCATGGCCCGCAGCATGTATATACGGTGGAGTCGTTGCGCAGGAAAGCGGATGGGGTGATCAAGAAGTCGACGAATCAGACCACTCTTGCCGCCTTTGTGGCAGGAATCCCCGGCGGCCCTGCTGCCGTTGCCGCCGGAGGTGCCGATGTGGTCCAGTACTTTGGTTTTCGCGATCAATCTGGCGCAGAAAATTGCCTATCTCTTCGGAGAGGATGATTTGTTCACCGATGAGTCGGAATTGAACGAAGGAGCAAAAGTCCGAGTCCTTGCGTATTTGGGTGTGATGCTCGGCGCGTCAGGTTCGGCGATGTTGGTAGGAAAGCTTGCCAGGGAAGTCGGCAAGAACATGGGCAAGAAGATCACGCAACAGGCTTTGACGAAAACGACCTGGTATCCACTGCTCAAGAAAATCGGTGCGATGGTCGGCAAACAGGTGGTGAAGGAGTCGGTTGGGAAGGCTGTTGCCAAGGTTGTGCCCGTTGTTGGCGGTGCTATTTCCGGGATGATAACCTATGCGACGTTCAAACCTATGGGTGGCCGATTGGCCGATGTGCTGGTACGTAATCTGAATGGTGATTTTGATGAGACTGGCATGGAACTTCGCCCGGAATTCAAGAAAGCCAATGCCTTGGAAAATGACGAAGTCACGATTCATGCGATCGAGATAGACGACTGAAAGTGGTGGGTTGGGTGGTTAGCAGATGATTTATCTGCTAACCACCCATCTTCGCTATACGCTAAGGGTTGCAAGATTATTCACCCTGCTTGAAGAATCCATTCCAGAGTTTCTGGTCTCGTTTAATTTTGATTGAATCTCCCTCATTGATTTCTTCAGTCTGCGATATGAGTTCCGGCTTCCAATTGCGTAGGGTCTTGATGATTTGTTGATTTTCTATAGTGTTTGGAAGGTTGATGCATTTGCTATTAGGGTTAATGAATTTCAGATATTCGTCTCCAAGTTTTTGGAAAATTTGCTTCATATTTCTAACAATGTCGTTTTCGGTCTGTCCCTGCGTAACTGCATATTCAAGAGCATCGGCAAACATGGCGATTGCTGACTGACGTTCAGGTTTGGCATCGAGAAGGGAACGGGTATTGTCTAATCCATCGTCATATTTAGCAAGCTCCTGAAGTGTTTCTTTGTCGATGGGCTTTCTCTCTTTGATTAGGGTAGCTGATGCATTGAGGAGATTTAGCTCATCGGATCCTTCTGTATAGGAACGGAAATTGTCCATAATAATTCCTGCGAATCTCTTTAACCGCTGATCCGTAGCACACACGATGTGACACGCCTCATTGGGGTGGAACTTTACATCACCAAGATAGTCGCCGAATTTCTGCGATTCCTTGATCCAAGCTTCCCGCACGGGCCAGGGTTGTCCCTCTAAGGATTCAAAGGATTCTGCCGTGTCGGCAACAAGGTCATTCTTGAGGAGCTGAGCATATATCTCAGGGTAATGCTCAAGGTCTTGCTGATCCAGCTCGATGGATGAGGCAGGGATAGGACTGTCGAGTTCGAGTTCTTGGAGAAGCTGTATTTTCTTATCGCTATTCAGAATGGTGGGTGGAAGATTGATTGTATCTTCAGCGAGTTTTTCTTTATCAAGTTTCTCGTCTGTATCGCCCTGTTCGAAAGAGTCATGTTTTTGGATCCACGTGGTCATTGAGGATTCATGTTCGGTGAGCGCGTCATGGGTGAAAGCCCACTGTAGGTTCGTCGGAGTGAAATGAACTGCATCGCATTCCATGAGTGCATCGGTATAATTCTCAAAACGATCATCAAAAAGGGGAAGACGGGCAGATGACGAGCACCTATTCAGCAGCGTAAGGATAAGCTTTTCTGTATCCTCTTCTTCATTGGCTTGTTGACGAATATCGTCAAGGATGTGGAGCAGGTCATCGGCGATATTCTGATTGGAAGAACAATCCAATGCATATTCATCTTTGGTCAGAAGATCAAAATATTCCTCAAGATGCCCAAGCGCATTCGCATACACTGTTCTGCTGATATGCATAATCATGTTGAGCGCAGGAAGTCTATTGCAGACGCTATATGAACCATCCTGATTATTATCTGATTGGCTTATGGTGTCCAACGCGGTTTCAAGATTACCTCTTGAAAATACGTATAGGTTCTGTTCCACGCATGGGTATCGCAATCCAAAATTTGAATCCTTATAACCCAGCTCGGAGAGGGAGTCTATTCTGACCTTTCCATCGTTGAGAATCTGGACTATAGGTTCAACGAATGCCGGAGCGATATTGGAATCCGTAAAGATTGAGATGCTTCGCCAATGGTTCTGAAGAAAATCGGCTAGGTTACCGTCTACGGTGTATTGGATTTCTCTTGATAGATGATGGAACGCCACATCAAGATGCTGGCAAAGCATGTCAGTGCCTGTTGTTCCTCGTTGAGCTAGGAAGCTAAGTAACTTCTGACTGTGGCTTGCCGTCTTGACGAGCAATGGATTGGCTCTATCGGCAAGACGATCTAGATACGCTGAAACGAATTCAGAGGTTTCGCTATCCAACGGGGATAGCATCTCGATAATTTGGTCGGTCTCTTGGCTGGTCTCCGAATCATCACAGTGCGAAAGCATATAATGCAACAAATCAATGTTCAATACTCGATGTTGGTGGAATATTGCCTTATCTTTACGCCTAATCCGACGAAGGACATCTTCGGAGTCCTTATCGTCAAGTTTGAATTGATAGTCCGGATTATTGCCGTCAATATGATGAAGAATAAAGTTCAGCGCGTTCCTAGTTATACCTTCATCTGTATATATCGTGGAATAGAGCATATAGTCCTGACCGATCCATCCATGAGAGATAAGTCGGTATAGCAGGGATGTGTTTCCGCCTAGCAGGGCGTAAAAATCCTTGCCGAGAGATGTCTGTGATTCCTTGGTTTGTGACTCTTCAAATTGGAGGATAAAGGCCCAATCGCCAGAACGTAGGTCTTCGATCGTTTTTGATAAGTCGGCGTTTTTGTTCGTAAGAATTGTCTTTTGTGTTTCTTCCCATTGGCCGATATCAAATGAAGTATTCATGACTCTTTTTAACAGGCTATAGGGGATTAGTCGGATCTCTTTGCTCCCTCTCCAAGGATTATATTCAACATAAACTTGATCTGTTTCTTCACATCCAGTCAGTTCTCTCCATGCCTGCGGTGTGGAAGCGTCTGATGCATTATTCGCATTGAGTCCTACTCTCAGTGAATCCTCGTTGTCTTCTGTTGTGTCTGCTATTAGGGCCATAAAATGGCAGAGCTTTGCTTTAAGCTCGAGTGCGCGTTTTTCAGCATTTGATTCATCTGTAAATCTGCTGATTTGATCTTCCAACTTGTGGTTTTGATCAATCAAATTAGATAGTTTCTGTTTTGCTAGCTCTCTAGCGTTATTATAAAAATAATCGAGTTTGCTCTTACCATCATGTATTTTTACTGAATCATCAAGATAACAATTTTTATATATGATGAACGCAAGAAGATGTGATTCTTCGAGACCGAGTTTAGAGGTAAATCTTCCTTCTGGGGATTGAACAAATAGATGTTCCCTATAGACAATGAACTCATTGCGAATATTAATCCAGGTGCGTTTATCGGGAACTGCATCTGCAACGAGCTCAAGAAGGTTGATCATTTGAGGGTCATTCGCATCAAGAACATCTTCCAATGTTTCCGATGCAATTTGGCATGAATTGCTTGCCGAAACAAATGGCACCACTGGAATGATGAGGTCAAAGAACTTCGCGCGAGAGAAGGAATGAGCCAGAGATTCTTTATTACTCACCTGTTCGTCAGCCGAAACATATTGATTGCTGAATATCGCATCATGAATAGCGTATACGAACTGTATAGGTGTACTGGGCTGAGAATTCTTTTCTTCTGCGGAAGGAGAGAAATGCAATCGTTGACTGATTTTCTGGATTGTCGATTCTGTGTGTCGCAGCTTTGGGTCATTATTGAGAATCTGATTTAATTCGCGTAATGAATCAAAGATTTGAGCATCTTGAAAACGATCAAGATCTTCGAAAAATACAGTTCGGATGCCTGTCTTTTCAAAGATATATATGATCTCATCAAGATACTGATCGAAATAAGAGTCCGAGTTCTCCCCAAGAGTAATGCCTGTTGTTCCGACATCTATTTTGGCTAGATGGATGCGGGTGCCGAAATAATGGAATAGCGCGAACGTTGCTATTAGTAGCAGGCCAATTATGACGATTTCAGCAAGAATTTTGGTAATGCTTGTTGGGATTGGCAGCCAAGTCAAAAGTTCTTGAATGCGATTATAAGGCCATTTATGGATATCAAGAATAAACAGTAAAAGTGTTCCGCAAGCAAGGGAGGAAAGTAGCTGCTTGCCTAGTCCGATTTCATTTATCCTATGGAAATGCGATGCCGGAATCTTTCCGGGGTCTGTTCCATATAGAAGTTGCTTAATGATCTCTTTTTGAATGAGATTGGTTATGGATGAAGGTTTGGAAGATTTTGGGGGAAGTGCCCCGGGTGCTTCTTCCGAAGCGGAATTGACCTTCCTATCGTCCTGCTTCTTAAGCTGTGCAGCCAAAGGCGCCAGTGAGATTGTTCTAGTCGTATGAGGGCGCTCTTTCTCAAGGTCTTTAACGACTTTCTCAAGAATGCTGCTTTTTCCGGAACCGTAGACACCTGATAGAGCTATGTTGTGTATCTTCGTATCCTCGCCCTGCAACGCCTTTTCAAGCCTCTTCACATAGGATGAGTGGCTCGATTCGTCATATTGGGGGTATAGAGGCTTGAGCTCTGCCGTTTTGCTCGTAGAGTCGGTCGTGTTCGTGGAGTTGTCTGTGGAGTCCGCCTTGCTCTTCTCGGTCATACTGAGTCAGTGTAGTACGGTGTAGCAGTTGTTTCCTGGTGACAATTGTTGGAAGCACTGCTCCGAGTTAAGCATGAACAACATTTACGGGGAAAATACGAATATCCGTTCAAATGCGGCGGTAAACTGGTATCCAGCCGTTTCGACGGAGACTGGAAGGGTGAGAACGGGGGATTAATGCTTAAAAGCGTTGAGCCGGCAGGGGTTCCGACATTGCCTGAAGTGGGCAGCATCGTTGAGGTACGTGGTGCGACCTGGGCCGTTACTGATGTGCGGGGGCAGGGGATCTCCCGCAGTCCTGCCGATGAGAGCCGTGGCAACCGGCAGCATGTCGTGTCTCTGCAGTCGCTTGAGGAAGACCGCATGGGTGAAGAGCTCTCGGTCATTTGGGAGTTGGAGGTAGGCCAGACCGTTCTTCCGGACCAGGGGCTTCCCGACATCATCAATGCCGATTCCTTCGATGATCCGAATCGTCTGGGTGCGTTTGTGGACGCGATGCGTTGGGGCGCGGTCACCAGCGCCGATGCGAAGAAATTTCAGGCACCGTTCCGTACGGGTGCGAATCTCGAGCCATATCAGCTCGAGCCGTTGCGCCGTGCACTTTCCGCTCCACGTACCAATCTGCTGTTGGCCGATGATGTTGGTCTGGGTAAGACCATCGAGGCCGGCATGGTGGTGGAGGAGCTGCTGCTGCGGCATCGTGCACGTACGGCGATCATCGTCTGCCCGCCCTCACTGTGCGTGAAATGGCGTGAGGAGCTGCTGGAGAAGTTCGGCTTGGATTTCGTTATCGTGAATTCCGAGACGTTGGCGGAATCCCGCCGTAAATATGGCCTGGGTGCGAACCCGTTCCGCTTATATCCCCGTGTGATCGTCTCGATGGCATGGGTCCCCTCGATTCGTGCGCAGCGATTGCTCGAGGAAGTATATTCCGATACGGGTGGCATGAATTCCGCACGTCAGTACTCCTTCGACATTCTTGTTGTGGACGAGGCCCATCATGTCGCACCGGCCGCACCTGTATCATCGGGCAGGGTGCGCGGCTATGCGGTGGATTCGAAGCGTACGGAAACGATTCGTCGGCTTGCCGAGCATTGTGAGCATCGCCTGTTCCTGTCGGCGACTCCGCACAATGGCTACTCCGAATCGTTTACGGCTCTGCTTGAGATGGTCGATTCCCGCCGATTCACCAGAGGTGCCGCAATCGATGAGAAGGCCCTGGAGGAAGTCACCGTCCGGCGTTTGAAGACCAATATTGCCAGCCTGCATTTCAAGGAACGCCATATCGAGACCATTCCATTCACGCCGGGCGATGATGAAGAACAGCATTACGCTATACTCGTCAAGATTCTCGCCAGGACGGCCAAGGAGCATGGCGATCGTGAGCGGCCCCTGGGCGTCACCTCATTACTGTTCAAAAAGCGCCTGTTGTCGAGTCCATGGGCGTTTGCCAGAACGCTGTCCCGCTATCGCGATCTTTCCGAAGATGATGGATATGACTCTTGGATGGATGACGATTATTATTCCGAGGTCATGGGTTCAGGCCAATCCGATGAGGAGGAGGGGCGCGAGGAACAGCCCGAGTTCGAAACACTGGTGAAAGGCAGGAAGGACAATCCGCTTGCTGCTGCCGAGGAAGGCCAGCTGGACGAGCTTGGTGATTGGGCGGATTGCTTTGAGGGACGTCCCAACTCGCGTCTTGAAGCGTTGATCGAATGGCTTGACTCGATATGCCGCCCCGGTGGCAGGAACGCCTGGTCCGATGAGCGCGTGGTCGTGTTTACCGAATATGCGGATACTCTTGACTGGATCCAGCGGATCCTCGAATCACGCGGCTACACGAAGGATCGTCTTTCCGTGATCGATGGGCAAACCGCCGTGGAGGAACGCGAATTGATCCGCGCACGGTTCAACGCCAATCCGAAGGACGAGCCGATTCGTGTGTTACTGGCTACGGACGCCGCCGGCGAAGGCATCGATCTGCAGACATACTGCCATCGTCTGGTGAATTTCGATGTGCCCTTCAATCCTTCGAGGCTTGAACAGCGCATCGGCCGCATCGATCGTTACGGGCAGACCCAGACTCCTGAGATCTATTATTTCCGTCCGTCGCAGAAGGGCTCTTTGCTGGAAGGCAATCTTGAGTTCATGAACAGGCTCGCCCAGAAAGTGTCCGTTGAGGTCGAGGATCTCAAGACCGTTAATCCCCTGATTGATCGGGAGATATCCGACCATTTTCTTGGAGGTAACGGGAAGCCGCAGGTTCGTGCGGCAGATGAAATGGGACGGCAGGCGAACGAGATCATCAACAAGACGCTTGCGGGCAGCGTCGCATTGAACCGTCAGCTCACCGAGCTTGCCGATGAATACGAGACCAGTAAACGGATGATGCATCTGACCGAGCAGGCGGAGAAGCGGGTCGTGGACGTCTCGCTTGATCTGACGAACCAACCGCCTCTGATCACGACCGATGATCCCAAGGTCTATCGTCTCCCGGATCTCAATCCCGGGTGGCGGCCGATTGAGGATGGGCTGCGTACCGTCCTCAATCCCGATAGGGTTCGCCCGATTACGTTCGATGCCGATGTGGCTCGTCACAACCCTGACGTGGCATACATGCATCTCGGCAGCGCTTTGATGAACAAGGCCTCGCGTACGTTACGTGGCAATCTGTATGGGCAGGAGTCGAAACTGCATCGTGTGACCGCGGTGGTTGTGCCAGGGCTTGATGCTACTTGTGCAGCAGCCATGTCCCGCCTTGTACTGGTAGGTAGGGGAGGCCTGCGTGTGCACGAGGAGATGTTCGTGACCGGTTTGCGATTCCGTGCGCAGAATCTTGCTGAGGAAAAGGTACAGATGTTGCTCGCTGATGCGTTGGATGCATCCAAAACGCTTCAACTGGCCAGCCCGAAGATTCTGGAACGGCTTGAACGCGAATGGGGCGCAAACAACGGTCGGCTGCGTTCCCGCTTGGAGGACGCCATCGGCAAGCGTGCGGAAACACGCAAGCGGCATGTCGAGTCGAACCTTGAAGAGCGCAGGGAATCCGATCTGGACAGGGCCAAGGGGATTTTCGAACAGTTCCGCAGGAACCTGCGGGATTCCCTGGCCGCCTTGCGCAGGCAGGATGAGGACGATGCAGTGCAGCTCTCCCTGTGGGAGGATGAGGAGCAGAAACAGCGTAAACGGGATATCCGCAAGATGGAACAGCGTCTGGACGATCTCGATTCCGAGGAAAGCAGGGAACTCGACATGATCCGTCTGCGCTACAAGGATGTGAAGCCGTATGTATCCATTGCGGCATTGGTGTTTGCGGTCAGTGAGCAGGATGCGGAACAGTGGAGGGCCGAATGATGGTGAGGAATAGGCGGAGCAATCAACGCATGAGGAGCAATTCCCCGGAGCAAATGCACCGGGAATGGCTTGAACTGGTGGACACGGATGGCCCGTTCCTTGCTGCTCCCGTATTGAAACGAGCATGGCCGCAGGGGATGCCGCTTCTGAAGAATCTGGAAAACGGCCAGCAGCGCGCAGCCGAGCTGAGGCAGGAAAAGGCTCTGTTCGAGGCCGCATGGGATGAATGGCACAGGGTGAGGGTCGGCTCCGACGATGATAAAGCCGTGGCGGATGCGACACGGAAATATCGTGAACAAGAGAAAGCTTGGGTCTTGTTCATCTTGCGCCGTTTGCTGGATTGGCGCGAGGATTATCGCTTGGCTGAGGACGATGCCGCCGAATCCACGGCATATGATGCGGAGTCATCGAATGGTGCGATTCAGGTAAGTCCGAGCGGATTGCTGGAACTGAACGATACGGTGGGCGCCGTGGTGCTTATGGTGGACCCGGTTGTGGAAAACCTGACCGAGATTCCGGATGATGGTTGGAATGCCAGTGCGATTGATCGTATGCAGCATATGCTGCGTGCGAAGCAGTCGGCATGCTCCATCGGCTTAGTGACGGATGGTCGTTGGTGGGCGTTGGTCAGCGCGCCGAAAGGCAAATCGGCGGCATGGGGACAATTTGATTCCCAGATGTGGATTGATACGCCGCAGGTGCTGAATGCGTTCGTCAACCTGTTGTCCATTCGTTCGTTGGTTACCGATACGGAGAAGAACCGGCTTCCTGCACTGTTTGCTGAATCGGTGACCGCTGCCGAAGACATAACCGAGGCGTTGGGTGGTCAGGTGCGCCAGGCGGTGGAGCTCATCGTCGCCGCGTTCAACGAGTCGTCCGCAAGGGCGCGGAATGCGGGGCGGCCTGATCCGCTGCCGGATGATGGTGAGAAGATCTACGAGACCGCAGTCACCGTGATGATGCGCGTGGTGTTCCTCCTGTTCGCGCAGGAACGCGGCCTACTGCCGCGCAGCGGTCTGTTCGAGAACGCGTATGGTCTCGCCGGCATGCTCGACATGCTTGAGGAGCGGGCTCGTGATGAGGGCGAGGAAGCGATGGACGGCACCAGCATGGTCTGGCATCGGCTGCTCGCGACATCGCAGGCGCTCTACGGCGGCGTCAATTTTGAGGACATGCGTCTGCCCGCCTATGGAGGTTCGGTGTTCGACCCGCAGCGCGCCCCGTTCCTTGTAACGACCGATGAGCATGGGGAATTGACCGTGGTGGTTTCCGACCGTGTGATGCATCATGTGCTCAGATCCGTGCAGATCGCCGTGGTCGGGAGGGAATCCCGCCGCATCTCGTTCAGAGATATCGACGTGGAGCAGATCGGCTATATCTATGAGGGTCTGCTGGGCTACACCTGCTTGCGGAGCAAGGAAGTGGTCCTGGGTTTGGAAGGTGCGAAGAGCCAGGAGCCGGAGGTCCCACTCTCTGTGCTGGAGCAGATCGCCGCGGATAGTGCGGACGATGCCAGCGGGGCGAAACGCGCAAAGGCCATTGAGGAGTGGGTGAAGGCGAATGCTTCCGCGTCCAAGACGCCAAGCCGTTCGAAGATGGGCAAGTTGCTGACGGGATCGTCTCCGGAAGATGTGGAGCGTGCGCTCCTGTCCGTCACCCATGACAAGGCCATGCAGGACAGGTTGCGCCCGTGGATGGGACTTATCCGCAGGGATCTTCGAGGTAAGCCTGTGGTGTTTCTCGCCGGTGATTTGTATGTGACGGAGACATCCTCAAGGAAGGATGCGGGCGCGCACTACACGCCTCGCGCCTTAGCCGAGGAGGTGGTGGTTCATGCACTTGAGCCGTTGATTTATCAGCCTGGCCCGTTGCAGACCAATGACCGTTCGCAATGGCGGCATATCTCGTCCACCGATCTGCTCAACCTGCATGTGGCCGATATCGCTTGCGGCTCGGGCGCGTTTCTGGTCGCTGCCGCAAGGTATCTGTCCGCGGAATTGGTCGAGGCGTGGCGCCTCGAGCACGCATTGCCCTATGACGGCACACCTGAGCAGACGCGCCTCAAGGCCATACGAATGGTCGTGGCCCGTTGCCTGTACGGCGTGGACATCAACGAGATGGCCGTGGAGATGTGCAAACTGTCGCTGTGGCTTGTCTCCCTGGATAAGAACCAACCGTTCAGCTTTGTGGACAACAAGATCCTCCATGGCAATTCACTGCTTGGCGTGACCAATCTGGCACAAGTCGAATATAAGCGTATCGACGCGAAGCCGCGCCAGCAGATACAGCTGTTCGAAATCAATGACCTTAATCAGACTGCAGGCGTTGTTGATGTATCTCCTGTGATTCGCCGTGTGCGGAATATCAGGGAACAGCTGTCGTCGGAAATTAGTGCGGACGATCCGCAGCGTTCCGCGGTGGCAAAACATCGTCAGATGCATGAGATGGATGAGGCGCTGACTCAGCTTCGCAAGATCGCGGATGGTGTCGTCGCCGCCGGCCTACGCAGCGGCGGCGTGCCTGGCAAACAAATGGACGAGGAATACGATAATCTCGCTGTGGCCGTGGGGCGGGCCTTCCCCTCCGAAGGTGAGGGCGATTCCAGGATGCTTGACGATATCATCGATTCCGGCTTGAAACCCATCGTTCCTACTGATTATGAACATTGGCGGTGCGTTCATTGGCCGTTGGAGATTCCGGAGGTCATGGAGAACGGTGGCTTCGATGCCATTATCGGCAATCCTCCATTCCTGGGCGGGCAGAAGCTCACCGGCACCATGGGCAAGAATGTACGCGAATGGTATATCAGCACGCTGGCTGACGGAAACCGTGGCAGCGCCGATCTGTGCGCATACTTTTATTTGAGGTCGTATTCCTTGATGAGAAAAGGCGCCACACTGGGACTGTTGGCCACCAATACGATTGCTCAAGGGACAACGCGTGAGGTTGGCCTTGATGAGATGACGGAGAATGGCTTCACTATTTTCCGCTCGGTCCAATCCAAGCCATGGCCGGTGAGCAGTGCGAATCTGGAGTATGCCGCTGTATGGGGAGTAAGGGGCCCAGTACCAGATGCCGTTGCGAAGGATTGTGACGGCATGAAAGTTGCGCGTATCACGACTTTGCTTGAACCACAGGGAAGGGTAGATGGGCAGCCTATTGCTCTGAAAGAGAACAAGAACATTGCTTTCCAAGGATGTATCGTTCTGGGCAAGGGCTTCGTTATCTCGAAGGAGCAAGCTGCGGAATGGATTGAAGCCGATTCGAAGAACAAGGAAGTACTGTTCCCGTATCTGAATGGCGAGGATCTCAATTCGCGTCCGGATTGTTCTGCTTCTCGCTTCACAATTGATTTTGGAGAGATGCCGGAGAAGCAGGCTCTTTCATATGCTGCTCCATTTAAGCATCTTAAAAAGTTCGTTTATCCAGAGCGTATGAAGCAGGACGCAGGAAAATACCCACGGATGGTAAATGAGTGGTGGAAATATTGGAATGCACGTCCGGCACTTCGCGAAGCGATTTCGAAATTAAAAGAAGTACTTGTCCTGACGCGTGTGAGCAGAACGCTTGTACCAGTGCGGATTAAAACTGGAAGTGTCATGAGTGATGCCGTGGTAGTTTTTGCTACGGACTCATATGCTGATCAGGCGGTGCTATCGTCTTCGATGCATCAATACTGGGCAATCACGCGTGGTTCGGGAATGCGCGGAGATCCGCGGTACACGCCTTCAGACGTGTTTGAGACGTTCCCAAGGCCTCAGAATACTGATGCGCTTGCAGCAATCGGCAAGACTCTGGATGAGGAACGCCGTGAGATTATGATGCGTCGTCAGCTGGGTCTGACCAAGCTGTACAACCTGGTCAACGATCCGGACATCTCGGATTCGTCCGATGCGGATGTTGCCCGCCTTCGCGAGATCCACCGCCAGTTGGATGAGACGGTGATGGTGGCATACGGGTGGTCCGATGTGCCACTGGACCATGGTTTCTATGAATATCGGAAGATGACGCGCTGGACGGTGTGCCCGGAGGCGCGCATCGAGATACTGGATCGTCTGCTGGAAGAGAACCACCGCCGTGCCAAGCTCGAAGCTGCCCAAGGAGGGGAACATGAGTGAACAAACAACCGAAGCCGCCAATCCGGAGAGTAAGATCTATGAATTGGGGTATCCGCTGGACGGGTCGTCCTACGCATGTCGGGAGAATCTTCAGGATATTCTTCGCCGTGAGATGATGGGACCGTCCAACGGCGAGAACGAAGTGCTTGAGGTATCGCCCAAGGCGAAGTACATTCTCGGACGAATCGCCCCCACCAAGATCATGGACGCTGATGAGATCGCTCATCATGGCATAGAGGGGAATGCCGATGTCGATTCGAACGAGGAGCCGGACGAGGATCTGGATGACGATGCGGAGAGCTTCGATGATGAGCTGCATGACGCCCCGCAACGTCGTGGCCTGCTGATTCCGTCTTCAATGGGCATGCGTTTCCAAGTGCCGGATGATCTTGAATCGTTCACCGTGCATTGCTCTTGGGGCCGGTATATTCCGGTGAAAACCGGAAAACAGGACAATCGCGGCAATGATGTGCGCGCATACCAGCGCATGCCTGTGGCGCATTCGGTCAGGGTGCGGCTGTCCGATCTGGTCGACAACCGTACTACGATCAGGGTCGAGGACACCGTCGAGCTGTGCGTCGACCGTTATGATGACCCGGCACTGCACCGGTGCTTCATCGAGGTTGCCCTATGCAACGATACGGAATCGGAAAAGCCGATTCCGGTATCGAAATGGCTGTTCCAGACACAGCTGGATGTCGATGCCGACGGCAAGGCCGTATTCCTCCCTGTTCATGATTGGAATGAGGACCCCTCCTTCGAGAAGGAACAGGACTTCGAGCAGAAGAAGCTCCGTCTCCAATACCGCAATCGCTTGGAATTCGCGGTAGGCCGTACCTGTTCCGTGGATTGGACGGTATCTCCGGAGAACAGTCGTCGTGCGGTATCGGTGCGTACCACATGGCTTCCCACCGCGGATATTCCTCAGACCATCGCGCAGAACGTTGAGGGTGCGGAACTCGACATGACAGCCTTGGCCGCTATGAGCCCCGAAGAGCTTCGCAAGGCACTTACCCCCATTTCGGACGGGTACCGTTCATGGCTGGATGAACAGGAAGCATCCATTGCGGCACTGCCCGAGCACTTACGGAAAACCGCCAGGGGCACAGTGCAATTAGCGCGGATAGTGAGCAAGCAGCTGGCTGATGGCATCGATTTTCTGTGCTCCGACGAGGAGGCGTTGCGCTGCTTTCACTTTATGAACACCGTAATGGCCGAGCAGCGTGTCCATACGCAAGTCAATGCGTTGCGCGGAACGAACGGCGATCTTTCCCTGAAAGAAGCGGAGAAACGTGTGCTGTCCGGCAGTTACCCACACCATTGGCGTGTGTTCCAGCTGGCGTTCATCCTCATGCAGATTCACGCCCTGACCGACCCCGCTGTGGAAGTGCGCTCCGACGAAAGCACGAAGGCAAAGACACAGCTGCTGTTCTTCCCAACCGGCGGTGGCAAGACGGAGGCATATCTTGGTCTCGCCGCCTACACGTTCGCGATACGCCGCAGGCAGGGGATCGTCAAAAGCCTTGATGGCGATCTCAACGGCAACGAGGGCGTGGCAGTACTGATGCGCTACACGCTTCGACTGCTTACCTCTCAGCAGTTCCAGCGTGCGTCGACGTTGATATGCGCCGCCGAACTGGAACGTAGGAAGAACCCCGAGTTATGGGGCGATGAGCCATTCCGCATCGGCTTGTGGGTCGGCACGAACGTGACGCCGAAGAAGGTCTCTGAGGCAGCGAGGGAAATCGAGCAGACCAGATTGCGTGCCAGCAACCGCAACCCCGATGTGCTGCAGATCGTTTCCTGCCCGTGGTGCGGAAAGCCTCTGGGCAGCGGGGATCTGGATGTGGACAAGGTCCGTGGCAGGGTATTCGTCCACTGCCCGGATATGCGGGGGGAGTGCCCCTTTGCGAAGGGAGGCGAAGTAACCGAAGGAATACCGGTGCTGACGACCGATGAGGAGATTTATCGGCTGGTGCCGTCGTTCGTGATCGCCACAGTGGACAAATTCGCGCGATTGGCTCGAGAGGGAGCGGCATCCGCATTGTTCGGCTATGTGGGTCGCAAATGCGACAGGCACGGATATGTGCCGAATCTCGATATCGAGGGAAACTCCGATTACGATGATTGCTCCATTAAGGACGATTCCGCTCATCCGGCGAAGAGGAACTGTCCAGCGGCGCATATTCACCCGGCCATGCGCTTGCGCCCGCCAGATCTGATCATTCAGGACGAGCTGCATCTGATCTCGGGTGCGTTGGGTACCACCGTCGGCCTGTTCGAATCCGCCATCGACGTGATGTGCACGTGGAAGGATCAGAATGGCCGTGACGTCCGCCCGATGATCGTGGCATCGTCTGCGACCATGCGCAATGCCGCTGATCAGATCAGAAAGCTCTATGGGCGTGGCGTCACCGTATTCCCGCCGCAGGTGCTTGACGTTTCCGATACGTTCTTCTCCAAGGAACAGCAATGCGATGAAGACACTCCTGGGCGCAGATATATAGGAATATCGACCACGGGCGTGAGGCTGAGCAATGCCGAGATCCAAACCGCCGAGACGCTGCTCAAGGGAGCCCAGCGATTGATGAACGACCCCAAGGGAGGGAACGCGGCCGACCCGTACATGACCTTGGTCGGATATTTCTCCACCATCAGGGAGCTCGCCGGCATGGCCCGTTTCATGCAGGACGATATCAGCACGCATGTCAGGCGTGGGCGTCTGGGCAGCCATCTTCCTCGTCGTTATGGGGCGCAATTCGGCGATTTGAACGTCGGTGAGCTCACGTCGCGTATTTCGTCGACGGACATCGTTACAACGCTTGACCACATGAACAATACGTTTGATGAGGACCATGATTCCCAGCAGGCCTGGCATCGCAATGCGGAATTGAGGAAGCAGGGAAAGCGGACTAATAATCGCAACGGCGCGGACATTCCCTTTGACGCCGTGCTCGCCACCTCCATGCTGCAGGTCGGCGTCGATGTATCAAGGCTGGGACTGATGATGATCGTCGGTCAGCCGAAGAATACCGCGGAATACATTCAGGCATCGTCCCGTGTGGGGCGTGATGCGAAGCGACCGGGTCTTGTCGTGACCATCGGTAATTGGGCTCGTCCCCGAGATCTGGCGCATTTCGAGCAGTTCAAGGCCTACCATGATTCGTTCTATGCCCGGGTGGAACCGTTGTCGGTGACGCCGTTCTCCGTCACTGCTCTGGAACACGGTGTGGAAGGCCTGCTGGTCAGCGCGGTGCGAGTCATGCAGGCGAACCAGAAGACGGGGCTTAACCCGGAGCGTAACGCTGGCCTGGCTGCACAGGAGCATGGTGTCCTGGATACAATCGTGACTCGGCTCATCGAGCGAATCCACATTGCCGGCGGAGATGATGCGGCCAAGGAAGCAGATAGTCGTCTGCGTAATCGTATGGATACTTGGGAAACCCTCGCAAGGAGCGCCTCCGGTAATGGCCGCACTTTGGTGTATGAGCGTGCCCCCAAGGACGATTCCGATTACCAGCGTCTGATTCATTCCGCGGAGGAACTGGGGAATCGGGAGGCGCTGGCCAGCAGGTGCTTCGTCATTGCCAATTCGATGCGTGAGGTGCAGCCAGAGATCAATATCCTGGTCTCACCTAATCCGGAAAAGCTTGGATTCACGGAGCCGGATGGGGCTCCGACCTGGCAATCCCAGCAAGCTACCAATACCGCAAAGCAGGAGACGGAACATGAGTGATACGAAAGCCTCGGAAGACGGACTGATCTATGATCCCCAGCTTGACGTAGACCCACTGGGCGATCAGGATGAGCTCGAAGAAAACAACACGGCGAAGAACTACGCCAAGGTTGGTTCATCCAGAGGATCGACGCTGATGTACACCTATGGGCCCGGATCGATTATGGATCTGCCGCATTTCACCGTTATGCCCATGGGCTTGAACGCCTGGGACAAGATATGGAAACGCCGACCCGGTATATCCAAGATTACGGCGCCACGCCTTTTGGAGAATGTACAGCTCATGCTCGGCAACCAGGTCAAAGAGCTGCGTCCATTCCCGTGGCAGCCAAATCAGACCGGCGCATTCCGTGAAGGTGCCGATCTTGGTGTCCCCGCGCGCGTGTTTCCGCAGTGGCTGCGCTGCACGGGATGCAACAAACTTGCTCCGGTCTCGGATTTCGTGAATGGCTACTTGAACACGAACCCCTACAGGCCCGATCAGGCGGAGTTCATGCATAAAGGATGCCGTGGCAGTGGCAAGGGCGCTAAAAAATATGATCGTCCCTGCGTCCCCGCTCGCTACCTTCTGGTGTGCGAGGATGGGCATGTGGATGAATTCCCCTATGACTGGTGGGTTCATAATGGCGGTCATTGTCCTGAAGCATCAAAGCCGCTGCTGAAGATGATCGAAAGCAGCGCCGGTGTTTCGGGGTCCTTCATTGAATGCGTAAGCTGTGGCGCAAAACGTTCCATGCTGGAGGCACAGAGTCTTGAGAGTCGTTCCAAGCTGCCGCGCTGCCGTGGACGATTTGCGCATTTGGATTGCTTCCAGGAGAAGCCGTGCGACAAGCCTGTTCGATTGATGCTCATCGGCGCCTCGAACCTGTGGTTCCCCGTGGTGCAAAGCATCATCGACATGCCTCGTCTGGATGAGAAGGCCATCATCCTGGACGAATACAACATGATCAAGACCGCGCTCGGTGATAACGACTGGATGTTGGAAGAAGATCTGGACGACAATCTGAAGAGCATTCGGAAAACGGTTCAGCGTAGCGCCAAGACCGATGATGAATTAAAGCAGAAAAGCGAAGTTGAGCTGCACAGCATCATCCTTCAAGGACAGCAAAGTGAAATGAACGAGGATGAACGGCAGCGGGCCCGCGAACAATGGGAACCCTCCGATTTGCTGGTCCCCGAATGGAAGTACTTGGTCAGGGATTTCCCAGACACCAAGCATGTCGATCGCAAGAGCGGTCTGACCGTACATGTGCAGCAGGTGCATGACGCCGTTGCCGATCTGGGAGTGAAGCGGATCCTTGCCGTCGACAAGCTGAAGAAGGTCAATGCCCTCATCGGATTCACCCGAGTCGATGATTTCGACCGGGTCAATGATCTCGGCTCCAGACTGGTCAGACTCAATCGCAATGGCAGGCCCACGTGGGTTCCAGCTACCGAGGATTACGGCGAGGGCATTTTCATCCAATTCGACGAAGAACGAATTGAGAAGTGGGAAAATGCCGTGCTGGATAATCCGTTGTGGGACAGCCATGTGATGGCGCATAGACGTAATTTCCGCAATCGTCTGTCCGAAACGGCGGCGGTGGTCGATCCGGATACTCGTTTGCCGAAGCCGCGATACTGGCTCATGCACACGCTGTCCCATGCGCTTATCAAGCGTATGGCGATGTCGGCCGGATATGGCATCGCAAGCCTGAGCGAACGCATTTATGCATGGCAAGGTAGCGAGGATCGTCCCGCCGCAGCCGGTGTTCTTATCGAGACCACGGCGTCGGGATCCGATGGCACTTTGGGCGGATTGGTCGATTTGAGCAATACGGACAAATTCGAGCAGATTATGACAAGCGCGTTGCAGGAGATGAAACGCTGCTCTTCCGATCCGGTGTGCGCGCGTCGAATCCCCAAGGATCCCGAGGACTTCCTGCATGGTGCGGCATGCCATTGCTGTTGCATGCTTTCCGAAACATCCTGTGAGAGGGCGAATCGTTTTCTGGACAGACGATTCCTGGTTCCGTTGCCAGGGCAGGACGCCTCCTTGACATTCTTCAAGGATTGAATATGGATAAGATCCAGACGGACGCACTCATCGAATTGGGCGCGTCCATGACCGGCCTTGAAGCGAGCGACATAGCGAATTATCTAGAGGACGAATATCCTCTGGAGGAGGCTTTCTCCAACGTGCAGGAATTCCATCGGAAGCGGATTCGCGAATTGTTCGAGATAGCCGGATTCGGCGATGATGATGAGCAGCAGATACAGGAGACCATTAAGGAGCTGAGAGGAATTCAAGGTGCCTATCGGGATCCGGAACAGGCTACGGCAGTTTGGACGTCGCCGCATGGATTGGTCAGGGAGGGCGACCTGAACTCCTCACGAAGCCATATGATCGAGGCAGCCACGTCGTCGATCGTATGCTCCACCTTTAATTTTCAACGTTCCTCGGCATTGTGGGAATCGTTGAAGAAAGCGGCGACGCTTCCTGGAATGTCGGTCAAGATATACGTCGACACTTCGGCCAACAGCGCTGATGACACGACGCGGAAGGGGAAGGGGCCCACAAGCCCGACACCTGAGGAAATCGCGAAGGAGATAGTCGGAGCGAAGGTCTTTTGCACCGCGAAAAGTGACAAAGGTTACTATTACCGTAACCATGCCAAATTCATTTCAGTGGATCATCAGGATCTTCTTGTGACCAGTGCGAACTTCTCCTATAGCGCCGAAGAACTCAACATCGAACTCGGTTTGCGTATTCATGATGAGGCATTGGCTGAATCCATCGAACGTCAGATGGCCAATATGGAATCGAGACTGTACAGGAGGGTAGGAGTTAGAGAAGAACCAGACGAATAGATGGGCTATTGTTGTAGCCAACCGAAACGAGGCCGCCATGAAATACGGGATGAGGAAACCCAGTTGGAAAAAAGCCTGTCCGCACGCACGAAGGGTCGTGCCACTCGTGCGGTCAAGCGGGCGTTGATTCCCGGCTACGGTAAGAAGGGCATGGGTTGGCTGCACCCCAAGCGCAAACTGTACAACACCGTCTACAAGAAGACCACGTTCAGCCTGTTCGACCTGTTCAAGTAACCAGGGCTAAAGGGGGAAATCACATGTGTTCCAA
>OJOV01000930.1_pt1 | contig 27845 bp, 43 predicted proteins | sample 1598281 | NCBI WGS metagenome assembly OJOV01 (sample SAMN03922469, study PRJEB24848) | human gut metagenome | isolation source: stool sample | host: Homo sapiens | place: Germany | collected 2010-11
CCCATCGAGTTCGAGCAGTTCTGGCAGACCTATCCACGCAAGACCGGCAAACGCAAGGCCTTCGAGGCTTGGCGGAAGGCGCGGAGGAAAACCAACAACACGTTCCTGATCGCCAAGGCGTCGAGGTACGCCGCCGACCCGAACCGGGAACCCGGCTACACGCTCACCCCGGCGAACTGGCTGGACGGCGAACACTGGGACGATGACCCGCTGCCGGCCAAACCCGAGCCGACCGCACGCCCCTCGCCATCGGCGTGGAACCGTTCGCAGGCCAACCAGGACGCGAACGCGGCACTGATAGCCCACTACGCGGCCGAGGAAGCCGCCGAAAACCAATCACGGGAAGGAGTACTGACATGCTGACGCTCAAGGAAAGCACGCTCGTGCTGGCGAAGATTCGCGTCCACCACGGCAACGCGGCCATCACCGACCTGGAGGCGCGCACGTTCCACGAGGAGCTTCGCGCGGACATGACGCTCGGCGAGGCGTTGGAGGCGGTGAAGCGCTTCTACGCGGCGAACGATTCGGGCCGCTGGTGCGGTTCGGGCGATGTGAACGCGATGGTGCGCCGGATGCGCAACGAGTCGAAGCCCTCGGAGGCGCAGATAGCCGCCGAATGCGAGGCGAGGCACCTGGCGGAGGACGCGGCGTGGATGTACCGCCGCCAGCGGATGCTCGGCAACACGCCGCAGCAGGCGCAGCAGCAGGCGTTGACCGCGCGCAACCCGTTCGAACTTCCGGCCGCGCAGCCGAAGAAGCGTTCCACGGCCACGCATTTCGCGGGAGCCTCGAGGCTCGGCGCGGCGCCGCTTGGCTCGAGGCTGGGAGGCGCGTGATGGCCGAAAAGTTCCCGACCCCGCAGGAGCGTGCGATGGCGTGGCTGTTGGAGGCCACGGAGATCGGCGGCATGAGCCGGCCGGAGACCGCGCTATACGCCTATCAGGCCGGTTTCACGGCGGCGCTCGACTTGTGCATCGAAATCGAAACACGACTCAACAAGGAGGAAACCGATGACCATGCTGCTTGATGGTCGATTGCGTGATCTCGCGACGCAGACCCACCTGCTCGAGGAGAAAGTGAGCTCTCTCGGCTGGATGGCCGGCAGCGACTCGCAGACGCTGAAATCAATGACCCGCGCCCAGGCGCATCTCATGCTCGCCGAATGCGATCTGCTGGACGCAATCGAAAACAACGAAAAGGAGGAGAATGACAATGAGTGAGAAACCCTTCTGGGAAGGCAAGACCTACAAGGAGATGGCCGGACTGCACGTCAAGGTCACATGGAAGAACGGCACCATTGTTACTGGAGTGTTAGATGACACAGGAGATATTGATTTAGGCGATAACCGTTCTTTGTACACGTCACGTGGCTATGACTCTTCCTGTGATTTTGAGCCAATAGACAATATCCAATCCATCGAACTGTTGGATGACCCCGAGTATGAGCGCATCGACAACATCGAAAACGTGCAGGTGGGCGATATTGCCTGCACGACGGAGGGAAACCATTTCCGCGTCATCGATCTCAAGCCTGACCCTCTAGGCGACATGCTCCTGCGTATCCGCATCAGCGAGATAGACGGTGAGTACTGCATCGACTCCGATGATTTCGCCTACGCTTTGCGTCGGAAGCCGAAGCTGCCCGACCATGACGGGTTGTGGTGGGATAAGGACAATGCCTTGTGGAGCGTCGCCATCTCCGGCCTGGACAATTCGAAGTTGGTCGCTTTGCTTATCGGTGACCCGGAATCCCCCGTCACCGGGTCTGTTTGGTCGGGCCTCAACAGCAAGCACGTGACCTCTCAAGCTCCGTTCCGTCCGGCCAAGGCGGTGGAAGCATGAACATCGAGGTGGGCCAAAAATACCGAAACAACCAGGATGCTGAATTAATCATCATAGCCAAGGTGGCTTGCTTTACCTCCTCCCGATCTGGCATGTATCTAGGTGTAGACGTGCTACCGGGAGCAGAACTGTTCGTCGCGGACGACCCATACGGCACAGGCTCTGACGTGATTGTTAACGAGCAGTCTCTGACCGAATGCGGATACAAGGCGGTGGAAGCATGAACATCCACCCGATCATTGATGAACCTCCATCGTTTCCGCAAACTGTCTTACGCCTGCTCACAGGAAGCACTCATTGCTGTGACTGGTGCGAGAAACGCTGGATCAAGGTTCACCGCACTGGCCAATTGGAATGCCGAAACCGTCGATGTCCCTACTGCGGGCAATACGGATGCCCCCGAGCCGAAAAACACTGGAAGAAATGCCCCGTGTGGAATCACATGACCCCGCCTGCATGGCTATACCCCGTGTTGAATCGGCTCTGCGAAAGAGATCTGCAACGAATGGCGAAGAAATCGAGGAATGATGCGTGACACGATTCTGTGCCTATGCGACCTGACCGGTGTCATGGCCCGCCCTTGGGTGGAACACGGGTATCAAGCCGTGTTGGTGGACCCGCAGCATGGTTGCGACCATGAAGACGGTGCCTACCTGAAACTGGCTTGCACCATCGAGGAAGCGTTCGACCAGATCAGCGTACTGGTCCGTTCCGGCCGGCTCGCGTTCGTGGCCGGGTTCCCGCCATGTACGGATATGGCGGTGAGTGGAGCGCAATGGTTCGCCCGTAAGTACGAGGCCGACCACATGTTTCAGGCGAAGGCCGTGAGCGTTGCCGAACAATGCCGGGTGATCGGTGAAATGAGCGGCGTCCCGTACATGGTTGAGAACCCGGTGAGCGTACTCAGCCGTGTTTTTGGCAAACCCTCCCACACGTTCGACCCGTGCGACTACACGGCCTACGAGCCCTTGGACAATTACACGAAAAAAACGTGCCTTTGGACGGGGGGGGGATTCCAGATGCCGCCTCGCAGCCAGGACATGAGCTTGCCGGCTCCTGACCGGAATCGTATCTGGTACATGAGCGGCAAGGACAGAGCCAACAACCGAAGCAAGACGCCGCTCGGCTTCGCCCGCGCGGTTTACGAAGTCAACCAAGGAAGGCAACGGAAGAATGAATCTTTTAGGTGAAACCAAGGGTGCGATATCACAAAGCGGGCATTCGACCGATGACGTTCGATTCGTCGGCTCCCGCGACGGGAAGCTGGGAATTCCGTGGAGTCAGGCCGAAAAGGTGCTCGACATCGATTACGACGACGGATACGGCGGTCAGGAGATATCCGCCGATCTGGTCGTGGTGTTCACGGATGGCGGGTTCCTGCGCCGCGAGGAATACGACGGCCGCGAATGGTGGGAGTACGAGCCACCGTTCAGAGTCCCGGAGACGCAGAAGCCGTTCAAACTCGTGAAGGGGCTCAGCTATTACACACAGTTGCTTGTGGACATCAATTACCCGATGAAGGCAACGGAGGAATGAGCGACATGAGGAGCTTCATCAAGGTTGAGCACAGTCGTTTTACTTTGATTTTGCGCAAGGGGATGCTCCCGTTCCACTGGATTGCGGAATCCCACGTCTACCCGGACAAAGGTTATGTCACGGCGGTGCGGGAGCGCACCAACTACGGCGCTGTATGGGCATTGAGCAGTAGGGGCGCTCTCGATCAGGTCATGCTCTCGATCTGGGAGGACATCGAATGGTTGGACGAAAGGATGGACTGATGCGTGTGCATCGTCCGAGACTACAAAACCAAACCGAAGGAGACAACCAATGAGTGATTACAAGCAGCGGATGATCCGCGAACATCGAGAATTGCAGGAGCGTATCAGCAAGCTGGCGCACATGCTTGAGGGCTACGCGGAGGGCACGTTGGACTTCACGCCCGCGTGCTCCTTCCAGCTCCTTGAAAGCCAATTGTACGCGATGGGGGCATACGCGAACATCTTACAGGAGCGTGCGCGTATCGAACAGGTGGATTTGAACGCGCCTCTTGAGGGAGGTGAGTCTGGTGAGGTTCCACAGGATTAGCCCGTGTCCTCGTTGTGGGGGCAAGGTCAAGGCGAAATGGGAGCGGGACGGCGTGCAGGGGTTGCCTGAATACACGTTCTTTATCGTGATGTTCCGCTGCACTGTCTGCGGGCTCGGCTTCGAGGGAGGTTGTTCACGGAAGCCCGCCCCGTATCAGTTGCAATACAATATCGCCGCTTGGAACCGCATATGCAACGGTGATAAATGCTTCACGTTGACCTACATGAGTCAGGAAGACGGACGATGAAGTTGGAGACCAAGGAAGAATATCTGGTCGATTCGGCTATCGAGATGCTGTATCCGACCGTCACTTTCAATTCCTATGAGGCCGCTGTGAAGCATATCCACGAGACGCCGGGCACGTGGCGAATCACAAAAATCTATCGCACCCTACCAGTCGGCGAGGAAGTCACGGAGGCAGACGATGAATGCTGATGTGGAGCGGATTCGCGAGAGTCTGGGAGGCAGACGATGAAGGCGACGGACGTGGAGATCGAACGACGGTGCGGCATGGTCACCGGTGCCTCCTGCGGGCATGTGACCCTGAGCTGGATTCCCGGAGACGGCCGACACGGCACCCGCTCATGGGTGCTGGCCACTCATGATGGCGACAGCATCCGCCGCATCCGGTTGAGCCGGAACGAGCTCGGCGACCTGGAGGACATCCTCCAATCAATCGCGAACGAGGAGAAGGAACTGCGAGGTGGACGATGAGCACTCTGGATATTTTGGGTAACACGAGCGAGCAGGCGGATTCGATACGTCTGATGCTCAAAGTGCGGGGCATGAAGGACGGTCGTTTCATCGACGCCGACCCGCTCATCATCCTCAAGGCCGACAATCATCAAGGTTCCGACAGGTGGGACGTGTATGTCAGCAAGACGGTGTATCCGACCGCCGAATCGTATGGCACGCTCGCCGGCGTGCTGAGGATGCTCGCCGACGACGTGGAGATCATGGCGCGAGAGAAGGAAATGGGAGGCGGACAATGAGCGGACACGACGAAACAATTCATCCAGACTATATTCCCGAGGATTTCAGGGAACTGCTGCGCATGGCTTGCGATTCCGTCTGGGAACAAGGCGAGTTGTACAGCGAAGACCTGTTGCTGGCGGCTTTCAAACCCGCCATAGACAAACACGACCGGCAGGTGGCCGAACGGGCGTTCGAGCTCGGCTGCGTGGCAGTGGACGCGGAGGAGCACGGCGTGGGATGCCGATTCACGGTCGGGCAATTGGAGGAACTGTCACGCGACTACGGGCGCGACGCATACTCGGTCAACAATCCCTACGGAAGAGGAGAATCATGAGCGTAAGCAGTCTCAAACGCGAGGAAATACTCAAATGGCATCGGAGCAAAGCGGCCACGCCCGAATACACGGCGAGACTGCTCGGCGTGCCATTGGATGAGGTGCTGTACATCATCGCCCATCCAGAAACGCCCGCACCATACAAGGACGATTCCATGCCGGAATTCATCGAACCACTAATCTGAAAAAATACCGATAAACACACGCGAATACATGACTGAATTCAGCGTAAAAACACTGAATCCAACGTAAAAAAACGAAACCCTCCACCGAAAAGATGGAGGGCACGCTCACCAAGCACCATGATAGCCGGAACGTGGAGGGTTTCAAACAATGTTCATCACCACCGAACCATGCCAATACTGCGGCAACCAGCAGGTCGAGGCACCATGGACGCTCTGCCGGAACTGCCGCCGCCAGTACGCGAAAACACTCCACCGGCTCCGCCATGACATGATGCTCCTGCAACAGGTGTCCCGTCACGCCTACAAGCTCGGAGAACCCGGAGCGGGCGGCAAACCGCAAGGAGGCGCGGCGCCCGCGCCCATCAACCTCCACGCGCAGGACATGCTCGACCAGATCGAGGACGGCTTGCAGGACATGTGGAACGAAACCGGCGTGGAAAGCCGTCCGAGATGGCAGACCCTGCTCAGGGACTCGCCACGACGACTGCCCGACCTATGCCGCGCCAGCCGTTCGGGACATTGGCTGACATGGCTCATCCACACCTGCGAGCGCATCGAACCGCTCGTGGACCGCAGGCCACGCACGCGCCGGATAATCGGCGTCTGCCCCGAATGCGGACGCGAGATCATGGCCGCGAAGGGCGAATCGCTGCTGCTGTGCAAATGCGGCAACCCCATCAACGTGCAACAGCTGCGCGAGCAAAGCCGAGACAAGGCCGAGGCAATCCACCTGACCAAAACACCAGCAGGCATGAGCCAATGGCTCAAGGACAACTACGGGTACGAGGTCAGCCGCAAGCAGATCAGCAACTGGCTCAACCGCGGCAAGCTGCCCAGCAGCAAGCCGGTCGATGACGGCTACTGGGAGTTCAACATACGGGAGATTCTGGCGTTGGCGATGGGTTCCAGCGGCCGCCCGGCTTGACATAGTGTAGCCTGTGAGATACAATAAGGGTATGGAAATCAAGCAAACCGCCGAATACCGCAAGTGGTTCAAGAAACTCAGGAACCGCGAGGCGAAAGCCGCCATCCAAGCCCGGCTCGACGCCTGCAAGCTCGCCGGCAGGCCGTTCGGCGACATCAAACCCGTGGGAGGCCCGGTCAGCGAGATGCGGTTCCACATCGGAGCCGGATACCGCGTCTACTTCACCACGCGCGGCAACGTGCTCATGCTGCTGCTCGCAGGCGGCGACAAAAGCACCCAGCAGACCGACATCAAACAAGCCCACGCCATACTCGACGACTACAAGGAGCAGCAATGAGCACCGAAATCACCGACTACGACACCAGCGAATACCTCGAAAACGAACAGGACATCATCGCCTACCTCAACGCCATAGCCGAATACGACGACCCCGCACTCATGCAGGCCGCACTCGGCAACGTCGCCAAGGCTCGAGGCATGACCCAGATCGCCAAGGACGCGGGCGTGGGGCGCGAAAGCCTCTACAAAAGCCTCAGCAAGGACGGAAACCCCAGCTTCCAGACCATCGCCAAGGTAATCCACGCCCTCGGCGGACGCCTCACCATCCAAGCCGCCTGAAAAAACAAAACACAGACAGGAGTAGGGTGAATCCACCCCGTGGTATACTCCGTATCAGGATAAGTGTGAAAGCCTCTGGGATAAACATCTCAGGGGCTTTACTCATATCCACCCACGGTCATGCGCCATGGCAATCAACCGGCATGACCACCTATGCGCGTAGCTCAGCAGGTAGAGCAGCGGTCTCCAAAACCGCAGGTCGTTGGATCGAAGCCAACCGCGCATGCCACGGCTTGCGTACGGTAGAGGCCTAACCGGTCGCGCTGGGATAGCGTGACAGCCAGCAAACACGACAACTGGATCGCGAATTCGAATCCCGTCCAAGCCACCGAACACATCACAGTCCGACAAGGAGCATCGCATGACACATCCCATTAACGTCGATATAGACGAGCAATGGATTCGCGACCGGTTCGCGAACATGCTCATCGACATGGCCGAGGAACTCAGCCCCGGGATACGCTTAGGACGCGCCGGCCGCCGCACGGGACATGTGGATGGTGGGTGCCGCCTAGTCTCGGTATGTCGGGATTCGATCACCCGGCCGGCCAATTCGGAAACAGGGTCTCAAAGGTCTTGTCCGGATTGATATATCGCCGCACTATATCGGATACCATATGCTTCACTTCGGTTTCGTCGGCAATGCCATAAAAACAATGGCACATTTCCTCGATCACCGAAAGAATCGGCGCGCCGTCAGAACCGGGATATAGTTGTCGCCACAACCCCACACGGAAGACAAGAACCGACTTCGTGACGCCCAAGGCGTTCTCGTCGTACGTCAGAGAAAGCCCTGAACCCGGGATAAACACCAAAAGAGCCGAATTCCGTATCAGAGGCGGCCGTCTGTCGAACTCCTTTGCCATTGCATCAAGTGCGACGTTGATGGCGTCGCATTCATGCGGCAGAAGTTCGATCGTGGATCGCATGTCGATCCTCTCGGCAAGACGCCCGGGTATTCTTATCCCGTACATATCGATACCTCCGCGGACAAGCATGTTACTCCTCGCTTTCGTCCTCATGGTGTTTGCGTGGCCTGCCTCCCCCGACGCCGCGGCCGGGCCGGTTGGCGTTCCATTCATCGATGGTTTCGGGAAGCCAGCCGCGCGTGCGGCCAATCATTGCGTCGGGCTCCGGGAGTTTGAGGTTGAGCAGGCCGCCGCTGGTGATGCCGAGGCGTTCGGCGACCTGCTTGACGCCGAGGTATTCAGTCGTCATTCCCGGCCTCCCATCACCGCCGTGGCGATGCACCACAGTCCCGCGGCAAGCCCGAACAGGCCGGCCGGGACCGCCTTGCCCGCGAACCCGAGCGACAGCGACACCAGCGCGCATACGACGCCGGCGATCGCGAACATTCTTGTTGTCTTCATGATGCTCCATGAAATAGGATGGACCGGAGGGTTCCGGATACTTGGGATATTCGGAACCCTCTTGCGTCACCGCTTATGCTGTGGCGGCCTGCGCAGCGAGATGACTATCGCCACGAGCGACAGCACGTTGCTGACCACTGCGCTGATCGCGGTTACGACGTCCGTCCATTTCATGTTCACCTCCTTTCCTTGGCTGACATATCTATAGTAACACAACTACTATAGATATGCAAGTGGAGAACACCACGACACGCCAACAACCCCAACGAACACGAGGCAACAACAATGGCCAGCAACGGATACAACCCACGCCAGCGCAACGGGCACAGGCGCAGGCAGAACAGGGCACGGGTCAAGGCCGCCAACACATGCTGCTACATCTGCGGCAGACCAATCGACTACAGCCTCAAGTCTCCCGACCCATGGAGCTACGTGCTCGACGAAACAATACCGTTGGCACGAGGTGGCACGCTCACCTACAACAACAGCGGAGCCGCACATCGATGGTGCAACCAGGTCAAAGGCATACACACATTGGAATGGGCGCGCAGGGAAGTCGCCAATATTCTCAACGGCAAAGGTAAAGGCATGCAAGCGCGACCAACTTCAATCCCATTCACCCGGCTCGACGTGTGACCCCAGGGCGGTACACCACACCCCACCGGCAGTGGCTCCCCCCGGCGCATAGAGCCGATATCTCCCCACGGTTTCGGTAACGGTAACGCGTTACGGCATCGGCAACGATTTTTAGGAGGCGTTATGGCGAGGATTTGCACGGTGTGCGGCTCCCCGCTGCCCAAGGACGCGCGAGAGGGTGCCGAATACTGTTCTTCGAAATGCAAGCAGAAGGCGTACCGGCAGAGGAAGGCCGGCAACAGGCCTATTGAACCAAAACCGAAGGTGAAAGCGAAGCCCGCGCCTTTGCCGACGAACCGTGAGCTCGAGCGGATGATGGACGAGCCGATGGAAGATGTGCTGCGCCACACGCGCGACGTGCTGAAGAAGGCGTTGGACGATCCCGACACCCGCGCATCCGATCTGCCGGCGTTATCCCGACAGTACATCACGGTATGCCGTGAGCTTGAAGCCCAGTCCGGCGGCAATGACCTGTTCGGCGACGAGTCCGTGGAATCAAGCGAGGTGGATGATGTCGGAGCGTCGATTGTCTGAGCTCGCCCGAGTGCTTTCCCAGCCGTCAGGCATCGTCTCCAGCGATTTCCCGAAATTGCGGCGTGCGGCCACGCGCATGGGCATCACCTACGACCTATGGCAGCAGGGACTGCTGTATCTCATGCTCGGCAAGCGTGAGAACGGCCTGTATGCGTGCGGCGAGGGCGGCACTGTCATATCGATATGCCGTCAGGTGGGCAAGACGTTCACCATCGGCTCCGCCGTGTTCCTCCTGTGCGCCATGCAACCCAACCTCAAGGTGCTGTGGACCGCGCACCGCACCAGAACCTCCGATGAGACGTTCCAGTCGATGTGCGGCTTCGCACAAAACAAATTGATGGCCGGGCATGTGGAGCATATCCGGCGTGCGAACGGCCAGCAGGAGATAGCGTTTCGCAATGGCAGCCGTATCATGTTCGGAGCCCGCGAGCAGGGCTTCGGCCGCGGCTTCGACGCGGTGGACGTGGAGATCTTCGACGAGGCGCAGATCCTCACCGTCAAGGCGTTGAACGACATGATCCCGGCCACGAACGTGAGCCCTAATCCGCTGATCGTGTTCATGGGCACTCCCCCGCAGCCCGGCGACCCGTCGGAAACATTCGCCGACAAAAGGCGTGACGGGCTCAAACACACGGACGGCATGCTGTACGTGGAATTCAGCGCCGACCCCGACTGCGATCCCGACGACCGCGAACAGTGGGCGAAGGCGAACCCGAGTTTCCCGAAGCGCACGTCCGAGACCGCTATCCTGCGCATGCGCAAGCTGCTCGGCGACGATGACAACTTCCGCCGCGAGGGCTTGGGCATCTGGGATGCGGAAAACAGCATTTCGGCCATAGACCCGCAGCAGTGGGAGGCCGGCAACATCGAGCAGCCGGACTTGGACGGCCGGCTCGCGTTCGGTTTGGATATGCCGCCCGACCGCAGCGCGTTGGCCGTCGGCATGGCCGTGCGCCACGATGACGGCACCGCGCTCATCAATCTGCAGGAATACCGTGATGCGAAACAGTCGGGCACCGCGTGGGCGGTGGACTGGCTTGCGGAACGCTGGCCGAAGACCAGCGCGGTGGCCATCGACGCGCAGTCGCCGGCCATGAGCCTTTTGCCCGACCTGCAGAAACGACACATCAAAGTGATCGTCACCCAGTCACGTGACCTGGGTGCCGCGACCGGAAGGGTGCTCGACATGATCCACGCCGGAACCCTGCAGCATTTGGACGCGGAGCACCAGCCGCAACTGTCCATGGCCGCGCATGGCGTCACGTTGCGTGACATCGGCCCCAACGGGCTGAAGGCGTGGAACAAGAAAGGCTCCGACATCGACATTTCGCCGTTGCAGGCATGCACGGTCGCATTGCACGGGGCATTCGTCAGCAAACGCAAACCGGGCAGGAAGCAGAGGGTGATGGTCTGATGGTCAGCAGTGAAATCGTGACCGCCGCAGGCGGCAAACCGTTCCTCGCCAGCGAATCCCTTCCCTCCATTCGAGCTATAAAAGGCATCGATGAGGCTGATTGGGACATCATCGAGCGTCTGCTGCGGGTGTGGTTGCAGAAGCAGAACGGCAATATTCTCCGCTCGCTTTACTATTCGGCGCACGAACGGGTCAAGGATTTCGGCATCAGCATTCCCGACAAGATCAGGTCGAACGTGTCCGTGATGATCGGCTGGCCGGCCAAGGCCGTGCGCATGCTCGCCGACCTGAGCGCGTTCGAGGGCTTCAGCGTCGACGGAGGCTCTGATGAGGGCTTGGCCGCCGACGTGTCCGGCGTGTTCGAGTCGAACGCCCTGGACACCGTCGTCTCGCAGGCGGTGGTGAGCGCCTACACGCATTCATGCGCGTTCCTCACCATCAGCCGCACCATTGGCGGGGTGACCATCATTCCCCGTTCGGCGGATTGGTCGGCGGCCATATGGGATTCGGTCAACAACCGGATCGGATACGCGCTGACCATCACCGACGCCGACGAGCATGGCGTCATCACCGGTTTCAACGTGTGGCTGCCGAACCGCGTCTACGTGTGCTCGAACAGTATGGGCAAGTGGTCCGCGGAATGCCAGGATACGAATTACGGCAGGCCCACGGTGGTCTCCCTGTGCTACGACCCGCAATTGAACCGACCGTTCGGCCGTTCGCGCATCACACGCCCGTTGATGTCCCTGACCGATATCGGCGTGCGCACCATGCTTCGAATGGAGGCGAACGCCGAATTCTATGCGGCCCCGAAACTCTGGTTCCTCGGAGCCGACCGCGACGCCTTCAGTGAAAACACGTGGAAGAGCCTGATAAGCGCCATCAACGCGATCAGCAAGGACGAGGACGGCGACGTGCCCACCCTGCAGCAGGTGCAACAGGCCTCGATGCAACCGCATTCGGACATGCTCAAGACCATCGCCATGCTGGTGGCCTCCGAGACGAACGTGCCCGTCAACGATCTGGGCATCACGATGGACAATCCCGCATCCGCCGAGGCCATGGCCGCCGCGGAACGTAAGCTCAGCCGCGAGGCTGACCGTCAGAACCGGCTGTTCTCCCGCGCCCTGAAGGACGCGGTGGGCATGGCGCTGGACTTGGATTCCACCGAGCTCGCGCGCATCACCCCGGTATGGGCACCGACCCGCGAGGTGTCGGACGCGGCCCGCGCCGACTCGTTCTCGAAGATAGCCGGCGTGCAGCCGGCGTTCGCCGAATCCGAGGTCGGCTGGCGGTACGCCGGATTCCCCCAAAGCGATGTGACACAGATCATGAATGCCGTCAATGCGAACAAGGCCGGCAGCGTGCTCGACCGATTGGTGAACGGAGGCGTCGATGACAGACAGCAGCAGCCGAACGCCCAGCCGCAACCAAGTGGACAAACTCAGCCAAGCGAACCAGTCGGTGGTGGCCCAGGCTCAGAGCGAGCTTGACAAGGTGTTCGAGACCGTCATCAACATGTATGACGATCCCGCCGACCAGCGCGACGCCCTGCTGGAGCTCGTGCCCGCCATAGCCCGCAAATACGGCAACATCGACAGCGTGGCCGCCGCCGAATGGTATGAGAAGGTGCGCCACAAGTGGATCATAGACGACGACTACACGGTAGACAGCCGCTACGACCCGGATGATGTGCCGATGAGGAAGACGGTGCGTCGTCTCGCCGGCCACCTTTGGGACGACGAAAAAACCGGCCGCGGCCCCGATTACGACGCCGCGAAACGCGGGCTGCACGCCAGCATGGACAGCTGGGTAAAGGCCGGTGGTCGCGAGACCATCATGCGCGCCTCCAAACACGACCCGTCGAAGCCCCGGTACGCACGAGTACCGTCCGGTGCGAAGACGTGCGCGTTCTGCGCCATGCTCGCCTCCCGTGGCTTTGTTTACGCTAGCGAGGACAAGGCCGGGGCGCTCGGCCAATATCATAAGGATTGCGACTGCGAGATCATTCCGAGCTGGGACAGGAAGAACCCCAAAATCGAGGGCTACGACCCGGACGGGCTGTACAGGGAGTATCTCGAGGCCCGTGATTCCATGGAATCCGAACAGCCCACGCTCAAGGAAATCCTCACGGCCATGAAATCCCAGCCCGGCCGGTACAACGACTCGTTTGCGCCGTACAAAATCAGTGTCGCCAAGGAGTCGGATTTTGCCGCGACCATAGGTTCGCGGCATGTTTCGGCGTTGAACAAGCTGCTTAACGATTCCAAGCATCACGACACGGCCGAGCTCTTCTCCAGAGGCACGAACGAGTACAGGATACTCGACACGAAACTGCCCAATGACACCGAAGCCCATTTCAGCCCCTCGGATGGCGGCATATATCTGAATCTCGCCGCCGTAGGAAAACACCAGCCGGGCCACCCGCCATACAACACCCTTGTCCATGAATGCTCCCACATGCTGGATTGGATACTTGGTGACGATAAGGCCCAGATGTATTTCTCCGCGCTGTCACGCGAAGGGCAGTCCTTCGCCCTCATGCTCAGCACCGATGCGCGCCAAGCCTTCAACGAGCGTCTGGCGAAAGTCCAGGGAGGCAGCCTCAAGGCCAGACGAGAGGCCGCACTTGGGCAACTCTATATGGACGTCGCCGCGGACCTCGGAAAGAAAGGGGACCACTCCATCCATGACATGTTCCAGGCCGGCCTTGGAAGCCAAGGAGACGACTACGCCTATCTGCTTTCCCGTTTCGGGCACAGAAAAGGGTATTTCCAATCCAGCGGGAACCAGGAGGCCGAAGCGTTCGCCGAGATGATGGCGGCGCAGATAACCGATGAGCATTCATGGGAGATAATGGAGAAGTATTTCCCCAACGCCACGAAAATGTTCAACGGGATGGTCAAGGAGGCGCTGAATGGCAAAGCCCTGGAGTGACGAAGTCGATGCGCTGCTCGACGAGTACGCCCGCAGATTCCACGATATCTATTTCCACTTCGGCGAAACATATCCGGACGATGACGAAAAGCTGAAAGCCGATATCCAGCATTGGCTCGATATCGGCAAACCGCGCCCATGGACGGATTTCCCCGGAGACGTTCTCGTTTAAGCGAGAGCGACATTTTTTTGTAACCACCCGCACGGGTGGTTTTTTTATGCCCGAAAAGGGCCCGTCAACCCATAAGGAGAACAATCATGGCCGAAAACCAACAGTCCGGACAGGAGCCGAACGGCGAATCGCAGGACATCGACTACAAGGCCAAATACGAGGAGGCCATCGCCCATTCACGCGAGTGGGAGAAGCGTGCCAAGGCCAACAAGACCGCCGCCGACGAGCTGGAACAGCTCAAGCAGTCGCAGATGAGCGACGCGGAGAAGGCCGCCGCCAAGACCGCGAAGCTCCAGAAGGAGCTCGAAGAGCTCAAGGCGGAGAAGCAGTCGAACGCATGGCGTTCGCAGGTCGCCTCCGAAACCGGACTGCCCGCGAACCTCATCACCGGCTCCACGTTGGAGGAGATGCAGGCCAACGCGAAGTCCATCAGCGAATACGTGGCCGCTCAGACCGGCAGGAAGCTCCCCGAGGTCAAGAACCCCGGCAAGCAGCCGGACGTGGCGCCGAACGACCTGCTGCAGTTCGCCTCCAACGTGTTCTCCAACTAGCAACCAACCATTTCACAGTAAGGAGCCAATATCATGGCTATTTTCGGTGCAGGCGGCATCGCCGTCATGCCCAACCAGATCGCGGACGGCATCGTCGACCAGGTGCAGTCCGGCAGCGCCGTAGGCGTGCTTTCCCAGCAGAAGGCGATGCGCTTCGGCGAGACCAGCATCGTCACGTTCGAGAACCGTCCGAAGGCGGAGTTCGTGGACGAGGGCGTGCAGAAGTCCAGCACCACCGGCTCGTTCGGAGTGGTCAAGACCGCACCCCACAAGACGCAGGTCACCATGCGCTTCAACCAGGAGGTGCAGTGGGCCGACTCCGACTACCAGCTCGGCGTCATCAACAAGCTCGCCTCCGAGGGTGCCAAGGCGCTTTCCCGCGCGCTCGACCTCGGCCTGTTCTACCGCCTCAACCCGCTGACCGGCAAGCCTATCAAGGCCTGGACGAACTACCTGAACAAGACGACCAAGCGCGTGGCCCGCACCGCCAATCCGGACACCGACATCGAGACCGCCATCGGCCTGATCCTCAACGACAAGGAAGGATGGGACGTAAACGGCATCGCCATGAGCCGCTCCTACGCCTTCGACCTCGCCACCCTGAAGGACACGCAGAAGCGCCCGCTCTACCCGGAGCTGGGCTACGGCGTGAACATGAACTCGTTCAAGGGCATTCCCGCATCGGTGACCACCACCGTCAATGCCCCGGAGTTCGTCGCGCCCGCGGGCGGAGATGACTACACGGTGCCGAAGGTCGGCGCGATCGTCGGCGACTGGAAGAACGGCATCTATTGGGGCGTGCAGCGCAATCTGCCGTTGGAGACCATCACCTACGGCGATCCGGACGGGCAGGGCGACCTGCGCCGCAACAACCAGATCGCGCTCCGACTGGAGATCGTCTACGCCTGGTACGTGTTCACCGACCGCTTCGCTGTGGTCGAGGGCGACGCACCCGCCAGCAAGGCGGCCAAGTGATGAGCCAGGCAGTCGAATTCCACCACCTGACCTCAGGGGTGGCGAACACCGCCCGCCAGGCGGTCATCGAAACCCAGTTCGTCGACGATAAGGGCAAACCCATCGACCTCAATGGCGGTTCGTCCACCCCATCTGCGGGCAGCGTCACGCCGGCCAGTCTCGGCGGCTATTCCGCCGCCGCCGGCCGCGGAAAGGTCGTGCAGGTCAAGGCCGATGGCAGCGGCTTCGACTTCGTCGCCCCGGTCACGGCCCCGACCGCCGACACGCTTACCGGTGCCACGGATACGGGCAAGAGTCTGCTCAAGGCGACTGACGCTGCGGCGGCGCGCAAGGCCATCGGTGCCGGCACCAGCTCGTTCAGCGGCTCGTACGACGATTTGACGAACAAGCCGGCGATTCCTGCCGCCTACACGCTGCCCGCCGCTACCGCTGCGGCGTTGGGCGGAGTCAAGCAGGGTGCGGCCGTACCGGACCTCGCCGCCGACGCGAATACGACGACCGCGAATGCCAAGATCAACGCGCTGCTCGCCCAACTGCGTGCGGCCGGTGTGATCGCGGCCTGAGGGGAGGTGCGCTCATGGCCGATGACGCTGATCCGGGCATGACCGTGACCGCTCCCCCGTTCGCCACCGCCGACGACCTCGCCTCACGCTGGCATGAGCTCACCGACGCCGAACGGGCCAAGGCGGAGACGATGCTGGCCGACGCGAGCGACAAGATCATCACCGACTGCCCCAATTGGGCTCAGGCCTCGGAGACCACGCTGCGGCGTATCTGCTGCGCGATGGTCAAAAGGGCCATGCTCAACGAGGACGTCGCCGGGGTCACCCAATCCACGCAGACCGCGAACGGTTTCACCGAGGCCAACAGCTACAGCAACCCTGACGGGGATCTGTATCTGACGAAATCGGAGAAACGCTCGCTGGGCTGCGGCGTGCAACGCATGTGGAGCATCGACCTGTCCGACGGGAGCGTGAACCCATGAGACTGCATGGCGAAACCATCACCGTCACATGGCGCGTGCCGACCGGCGAGGTGGATGGGGGCAACAAGCCCGTCTGCAGGACGGAAACGGAGACCATCGACGACGTGCTGGTCAAGCCCGGAGCCGACGAGAACGCCGCCGACTCCACACGGCCGGCCGGTATCACCGCCGCGTTGACGATCGCAATACCGAGGGTCTGGACGTACCGGAGCCTCAGGAATGCGCTGGTCACCATACGCGGCCACGACTATCGGGTGATAGGCGACCCATTGCCGGTCGACGGCGGGATTACCCCCACCCGGTGGAATTTGAGCGTCGAACTGACGGATACGGAGGGATGACGCATGTCAAGCAACGTGAAACTGAACCTGCCGGCGTTCACCGCGTTCCGCCAGTCGCCGCACGTGATCGGTGCCGTCAACGCGGAGGCCGAACGGGTCGCGGCGAGGGCGAACGCGCTCGGCCACAACTCGCATGGCGGCAAACCCCAGTACGGGGTGCTGCCGGCGATCCCGTCGAACGTGGGCACCATCGCCCTCGTGCAGGCCGAGAACCATCAGGCGTTTGTCGACAACTCGGCCCACAACACGTTGGCCAAGGCTTTGGGAGGTGGCGGCTGATGGCCGTGAACGCTGAAAAACTCGTCATGGACTGGATCAACGCCGACCCGACGATCAAGGCCGAATATCCGGCCAGTTTCGACGTGCCCGCCGAATCATCGGCCACGCACCCGATGCCGTTCGTCACCGTCGAACAGGTGGGAGGCTCGGACGAACGGTTCCGCAGCCTGCCGCTTATCGCGGTGCAGGTGTGGGGCGAGTCGCGCTGGCTGGTCTCCGAGGCCGCAGCGAAGCTCATACTCCCCCGTCTCAAACGTATCGTCGAGCTGCCCGAGGTCGCCGACATCGACATCACCGGCCGCACGCATTTCCCCATGCCGGACGGCCGGCCCCGCTACCAGATACTCATACAACTCACCGTCAAATCAGACGACTAACGAAAGGTCTAAATCATGGCTGGTTCCACAACCAACGATTCCACCATGGTGTCGTTGGGCAAGTTCAGGGTCGGCGGCTACGCCTACTGGGCACCGTTCGGCACCGCGCTGCCCACCGATTCCTCCACCCCGCTGGCCGCGGCGTTCAAGCTGCTCGGCTACCTGTCCGAGGACGGTTTGACCAACACGACCGACACCGACACCACCGAGATCAAGGACGCCAACGGCACGACAGTGATGAAGGTCATCACCAGCTACGCCGAGTCCTACCAGTTCGCGCTGCTGGAGGTGCTGCGCGTCGAGGCCGCCAAGATGCGCTACAACTCGGACGCGGTCACCGGCACGGACAAGAGCATGACCATCAAGCACCAGATGCCCTCCGACGAGGACTTCGTGCTCGTGTTCGAGATCGCGATGACCGGTGACGTGAAGGATCGTCTCGTGATCGGCAACGCGACGCGCGCCGAGTTCGGCGACCGACAGGTGCATGCGGGCGACGCTCAGGTGTACGACGTCACCGTGTCCGCAAACGACATGGGCAACGGGGTCACCGCCATCGAATACATCGGCGTCGCGGCCAGCGCGTCCGAGAGCAGTGTCAACGCCGAGGCCCTGACCGGCAAGGTCGTGGCCCCGGTCAACGCCGAGGAGACCGCCGAACCCGCCGAGGAGACGCCGGCCGCCGAGTAACGGTTCTTCCCGCGTCGCGCTTCACTCGACTTCCGCGACGCGGGAACCCCACTGATTTTTGAAGTCGGTTCATTTTTTTTGGAGAAGTCATGTCACGAAAACGCAACCGCAATACAAACCATCCTGCCGTGCCGCAGGATCACAGGCCCGCGCAGGACAAGCCGCGCACCGTCACCGTCAAGGGCGTGGCCCTGACAATCGACCCCCGGTCGTTGGACGACTGGGAGCTCATGGAATCCCTCTACGACCTCCAGTCCGACCCACAGAACAATGCGCTGAGCGTGGTACCGTTCCTGCGCGGCATGTTCTCAGCCAAGGACTACGGGCGCATCAAGAACCGTCTGCGCGACCCCGAAACCGGACGCATCACCGGAGACGCCATGGGCGAGTTCCTGCAGGAACTGTTCGCGCGTCTGAACGAGGAATCCCCAAACTCCTGACGCTCGTATACCTGCTGCATGCCTGCCCCGACCAGTTGGCGGCGGACATGCGGCGCGTATACGGGCTTAGCGTCTATGAGCTGTATCCATTGGAAGCGGCAGCGCTGGCGGTGAACCTGCCTGCGGGCTCACTGGTGTGGCAGAGGCTGGACGTTCCGGCCGCCTGGACGCTCGACCAGTATCTGATGGCCGCGCGGATCGACCAGATGAACATGTGGATGTGGGGCAACGCCGACCCGAAGAAACGCGGCCCACAACCCGAACCGCTGCCACGACCCGGCAACGGAAGCGGCCATGCCGTCGCGAACCCCTCCAATCCGGAGGACTCCGGGGAAGCAACGCGCAGGACGCGCACCATCAAGCCCATGGCCCTGACCGTCGCCGAACTCGACGAGTTCATGAGCCGCGACTTCACGGACGTGGAGACGAAACCCTTCACCCACAACGAATAACCGAATAGAGAGGCACGGTCATGGCATACCAGCTGGCTCAGGCGTACGTGCAGATCGTGCCCAGCATGAAGGGCGTGGGCAAGGCCATCGAAAGCGCGTTCGACGGGCCATCCAAATCGGTCGGCCAGAAAGCCGGCGACACCGCCGGCGGCGGCTTCTCCAGGGGATTCTCCGCGAAGCTCGGCGTGATCAGCGGCGTCGCATCCAGCATCGCCACGAAGGTCATCGGCGTGTTCTCCGGCCTGTCCGGGCAGATCCTCGACGCATCGGATTCGACCCAGAAGTTCGCACAGACACTGGACTTCGCCGGCGTCGGGGCCGACCAGATCAAGAAACTGACCACGTCCACGCAGGAGTACGCGAACAAGACCGTCTACGGCATCGACGACATCCGCAACACCACCGCCCAGCTGGCCGCCAACGGCGTGCCGAACTACGACAAGCTCGCCGAAGCGGCCGGCAACCTGAACGCGGTCGCGGGCGGCAACAGCGAAACGTTCAAAAGCGTCGCGATGATGCTCACCCAGACCGCCGGCGCAGGCAAGCTGACCACGGAGAACTGGAACCAGCTGGCCGACGCGATCCCAGGCGCTTCGGGCAAGCTCCAGGAGGCGATGCTCAAGAACGGCGCGTACACGGGCAACTTCCGCGACGCGATGGCCAATGGAGAGATCACCTCACAGGAGTTCAACGACGCGCTCATGCAACTGGGCATGAACGACGGTGCCATCAAGGCGGCGGAAAGCACGCAGACGTTCGAGGGCGCGTTCGGCAATCTCGAGGCCACCATCGTGGACGGTGCGGCGAACATCGTCAACACCGTCAAACCGTACATCACCGGAGCGGTCACCGCGTTGGGCGACGGCATCGGCAAGGCGATGCAGTGGGTGAACGACTTCACGGGCGCGCTCATGAAAACCGAGGGCGTGCAGACGTTCGCCAACGGGGTGAAAAGCATCGCCGGCGCGGTCGGTTCGGTCGTCGGCCCGTTCGCCGGCGTCATCGGCAGCCTGCTCGGCTTCACCGGCGGCGCGTACAGTGCCGGCGGGGCCGCCCAGCAGCTCTCCAATATTCTGGGCAGCATCGGCGGCATGCTCCAGTCGGTCGGCACGTTCGTCCAGCAGAACGCCGACTGGATGCAGGCGCTCGCGGTCGCGGTCATGGCGGGATATGGCGCGTTCAAGCTGTTCTCGATCATCACGACCGTGGTCGGCTTCATCAAGGCGTTCAGCCTCGCTGACACCGTCGCCGCCGCAAAGCAGTGGCTGTTGAACGCGGCTATGAACGCGAACCCAATCATGCTGGTCGTCACCGCGATATCGGCGCTGGTCGCCGCACTGGTCTGGTTCTTCACGCAGACTGAGACGGGTCGCAAGGCGTGGGCGGCGTTCACGTCGTTCGTCTCCTCTGCATGGCAGAAGACGGTCGATGCCGTCACCAGTCTCGGCCAGAACATCGCGAACTTCTTCACGCAGACGCTTCCCAATGCGTTCCAGTCCGTCGTCCAATGGTTTCAGCGGCTGCCGGAACGTATCGGCAGCGCATTGTCGAACCTGCTCACGGCTGTGGGCGAATGGGCCACCTGTCTCGCGCAATCCGCGTGGACCGCCGGGAACCAGTTCGTGCAGAACGTCGTGTACTTCATCACGCACTTGCCTGAGACGATTGCCTACTGGCTGTCCTATTCGATCACGTTCGTGGTCGCATGGGTCGCGCTTATGGGTCAGAAGGCCATCGACGCTGGCACACAGTTCGTGCAGAACGCGGGCACGTTTATATCCCAGCTGCCAGGCAATATCTGGAACTGGCTGGTCGCCACCGTCACGAACACGGCCAATTGGGTGGCGCAGATGGCCGGCAAGGCCAGCGAGGCCGGAAGCCAGTTCCTCAACAACATGGCCACGTTCATTTCCCAATTGCCCGGCAGGATATGGGCGTTCCTCGTGAACGTGCTGACCGGCGCGGCCAACTGGGCAGGACAGATGGCGTCGAACGCGGCGCAGGCCGGCAGCAGTTTCATACGGAATGTGATCCAGTTCGTATCTCAGCTGCCCGGATGCATCGCCGCCTACCTGCGCGGCGTGATATCGAACGTCGGGGCCTTCGCCGGTCAGATGGGGCAGGGCGCGCTCAACGCCGGACGACAGTTTTTGAGCAACATCGTCAACACGCTCGCCTCGATACCGGGCCGTGTGGTGTCCATCGGACGCAACATCGTCGAGGGCATCGTCAGCGGCATCATGGGCAGCATGGGCCGGGTCGGCTCGGCGATTCTCGGCGGCATGAATGCCGCCATCGCCAACGTGAAGCGCATGCTCGGCATCCACTCCCCCTCACGCCTGTTCCGCGACCAGATCGGCATGATGATGGGCCTTGGCCTCGCCAACGGCATCGACGCTTCCGCACGCTATGTGAACGCCTCCATGGGCAGCATGATCGGCGGGCTCATGCCCGACATCAACGACCTGCTGCCCGCCAACCGCACGTACGACGCGGCCACGATGAACCGGCGCATAGTGTACACGCCGTCCACGGACGCCATGCAACCGCAAGCGGGCGCGTCGAACGTGAACATCACCAACTACTATCCGCAGGCCGACCCGTGGCCACTCGCCACGAACGACAGTCTCGACAAGCTGACGGTCGGAATCTAAAGGGGGTTGCTTATGGCCGGTGTCGATTACGCGCTCAACGGCGTGGCCCTCGACTCCCAGTATTGCCGGGTCACGTTGGGCAGCACCCTGTTCGCTGGGGTCTCCGTGTCCCGCAGCAAGGTCAGCGCCCCGTTCCGGCATGGCACGATACCATCCGGTTTCGCCCCATCGTTCGAGGAACGCAGCGTGACGCTCAAGGTCACCGCGTTCCGTGCGGGAGCATTGGGCCGCGCTGATGCCGCGGGTTTGGATTCGAGCCGCCTGGCGCGCCTGTGCACGGCACCAAGCCTGACATTGGGCCGTCGGGTCAACGGGCGGAGACAGCAGGCCGTCGTGGAGCTCGCCAGCCTCGAGGCCGACGACGGAGGCACCGTGCTGGACAGGCTCACCCCGTTCACGGCGGTGTTCGCCATGCCCCAGGTGTGGTGGCGCGATCCGGTCGCGTATGACCGTCAGGTGGCGGCGAACACAACGGACTGGCTGTGGCCGTCAGCCGTGCAATGGCGGCAGGAATACTGGACGCGCTGGAGTGGCGCGGCGAACGATTCGACCAGTCTCATGGCGGATTTCGTGACCATGTGGATTGGTGAGCCGAACAATTCGCCGTCGCTGCTGATCCCGTTGTCGTCGGGCATACCGGATGGCATGTTCGGTGACGCGCCCGTCACCGATCCGATAATACGGCTGCCCAAGGGCGTGAGCAGCGCCTCGGTCACCGACCCCACGTCGAACACGGGCGTCATCTGGCAGGGTGCGGCCAACGCGAACGCCTACACGTATGTGGACGTGGGCAACTGCCTCGCATGGCAGTCCACGTCGGACCACCAGTGGACGCAATCGGGCACGGACGTGACCGGCGGCATGGATTACCCGGCCAACGGGCTGCTGCAATGCTGGCCGAACCCGGTGGACAACGGCTACCGGCTCACGTCAAAGCTCACCGGTTCGGCTGAGCCGCTGCTCGTGCACGCGCGCCGCGCATGGTGGTAGACCGTATTCCCCTTCTATGCAATTTCTCCGGCGTCATGCAATTTCCGCGCCGGTTTTTAACGTTTGGAGTCCACCTATGGTAAAGACCTTGCATGCCCGTCTCGTCGCCTACCTGCCCAACGGAGGCAGGCTCGGCAACCTGCCCGCCCCGCTCTCATGGGACGCGAGCATCGTCAACAACGACCTCGGAGCACTCAAGGTCGTCTACAGCCGTCGTACCGTCGGCGGCGGAATCCTGAAACGCGGCCTCGAACAGGGGCTCGAGATCGGGCTCGAGGTCAGTGACGGCGGAGCATGGAGCGAACCCTACAACTGCCGCTACCTGCTCATAGGCCGCTCCCGCAACGCCGAAGACGTGTCGGACACGGTGACGCTCACCTGCCAGAGCATGGGCTGGCTGGCCAACAAGATTCTGAACAACGACACCGCGCATCTGATAGCGGACGGCGACAACAAGGGCAAGCGCGCGTTCCTGTCGAAGAACCCCGGCACCATCATCAGAACGATTCTCGATGAGAACAAGGCCCGCAAGGGTGCCGGCCTCGTTTTGGCCCCCGGTTTCGACACCGGCAAGGACGCGGCTGGCGCGAACTGGAAGAGCGTGTACACGCTCTACTACTCGTTGGGCACGAGCCTGAACAGCATGCTTTCGAGCATGGTGGGCGGCGGCGCGATTGACTGGCGTACCGAGGGCCGTACCCTCAGAATCTGGAACGCCGACAGCACGAATCTGAGCCGCGACCTGTCGGGCCGCGTGCACGTCAGCATGGCGCACGACGTGCTCGAGGCACCCGAAGAGGAAAGCATCGAAGACCTCTCCAGCGACATTCTCGTGGAGGGCGACAACGGGCTCATATTCCGAGAGTCGAATCCCGCGGCCCCGACCCCGTGGGGCGGTTGGGAATCCTATGTCTCGCAGGGCGGCGTGAGCGACGAGGCCACTGCCAAGTCGTTCATGCGGACCACCCTCGCCAGCAGCGCGAGGGTGCGCGGCCAGTACACGCGGTCGCTGCTCGTCACCAACGCGGACAGCCTGCCGCTGGTGGACTACAGGCCCGGCGACTGGATCACCGCGCCCACCGTCCAGCACGGCGAGAAGGTGCGAATCCAACAGGTCACCGTCAGCCTCGACTCCAACGGACTCAAGGCCTCGATTACCCTCAACGACAAGGTATACGACTCTCAGGTGCGGGCCGCGAAGAAGATCGCCGGCATCACCGGCGGCGCGCAACTGGCCGGCAGCGAGGGCGGGCGTCCCGCCCCCGAGAAGGACCATCGTGTGCCGAATGCTCCGACTGGTCTGGTGGTGCAGACCGACGCCTATATCTCCTCCCGTGGTACGGCTTTGGGTTTGGCTACCCTGCAGTGGGCCGCGGTCTCTCAGGCGACGGATGACACCGCCATCGACATTTCGGGCTACCGCGTGGAGTATCGCAAGAGCACGGCTGGTGCGCCGTGGGTTTCCGGTGGCGTGACGGACGCGCAGCGGCTCACGTTGGGCATCGGCGGTCTGGAATGCGGGCAACGCTATGAGTTCCGCGTGCGCGCGGTTCCCACGTATTCCGACCGGTTGGGTGACTGGTCGAACGTGGTCGTGGCTTTGGTGGCGTCGGACGTGACGCCGCCGAGCATCCCGTCCAAGCCGATACTCACCTCGAAATTGGGTGTGGTGGACGTGCAGTGGGACGGCAGGAACAATGCCGGCGGCGGCATGGAGCTGGACTTCGACCACGTGGAGGTCGGCATCAGCGACTCCAACGGGAACTGGAAATACCGGGATAGCGTGGCGCGTGACGGGCATTGCGTCGTCACCGGATTGGAGTATCGCGTCTACTGGTTCGCGTTGCGTTCCGTGGACCATAGCGGCAACAAGTCGGATTGGGGTGTGGGCGCGTCGATCACGGTCGCCAGCGCGGTGTCCCAGACCGACCTGGACAGGCTCGACAAGGATCTGCGGGACAACAAGACCGCCATCGACAACGCGAACAGGGAATTGTCCCAAGCCAAGCAGGATATCGCCGGCAATACGACGGCCATCGATAACGCGAACAGGGAACTGGACGCGGCTCAGGGCGACATCGCGCAGGCGAAGAAGGACATCACGCAGGCCAAGTCGGACGCGGCCAACGCGAAAAACGAAGCGGGCAAGGCCAGCGCGGCCATCGAGTCGGCGAAGTCCGACATCGCGAACGCCGCGTCGAAGGCCCAGTCCGCGTTGGACAAGGCCAATTCCGTGGGCAAGAGCCTCGACGGCCTGCACAACGTGTACGAGGGGCCCGACGACCCGACCACGCTTTCCGGCGTGACCGTGCGTCAGGGTGATTTCTGGTACAAAACCCAAAAATACTGGACGCGCTGGTCCGGCGCTGCGAACGACAGCACGTCCCTGCTGGCCGACTTCTATACGGGTTGGGAGGGCGAGCCGAACAACAGCGCGAGCTGGCTCGTGCCGTTGTCCAGCCGTTTCATCGGCGTGTACGTCTTCGACGGTTCGCGGTGGAACGAGCGCAACATCGTGGCCGCGAACATTCTCGCTTCCGGCAGCGTGGTCGCCTCCAACATGGCGGCGAACAGCATCACGACGGAGAAGCTGGTGGCCGGCGCGATCACCACGGACAAGGTGGCGGCGAACGCGATAGTCGCCGGCAAGATAGCCTCCGGTGCCATCACCACGGACAAGCTGGCCGCTTTGGCGGTTACCGCCGACAAACTCGCGGCCAACAGCGTAGTGGCGGGCAAGATCGCCGCGAACGCGGTCAACGCGGGCAACATCGTCTCGGGGGCCATCACCACCGAGAAACTGGCCGCATTGTCCGTGACCGTGGACAAGCTCGCCGCCAACAGCGTGAACGCGGACAAGATCGTGTCCGGAGCGATCACCGCCGACAAGCTGGCCGCGAACAGCGTGACGGCTGTCAAGATCGCGGCTGGCACTATCACATCGGATAAGGTGGCGGCGGGCCAGTTCCGAGGCTACGTGTTCACGGGCGCGATATTCCAGAGCTCCGAGGCTGCGAACACTGGCGTGAAGCTCAACTCGGCCGGCCTGCAAATGTGGGATTCCAATCATAACCAGACCGTCCATCTGGACGGTGAAGGCAAAAGCAATCTGCTGTCCGGCACGTTCCAGACCCGCGCGAGCGGGCATCGCGTGCGCATCAGCCCGGATTATCGGATTAGCACCGTCGGCGGCACGGAGACGTTCGTGGGCGACGGTATTGAATTCCCTGCGTACAAGGGGGAGACCGCCTACTGGAAGAATCCGGCCATCGCGTCAGCCATCCAGTCGAATCAGGTCGGTGAGATGGGCGAATTGGACTTGTGGAGCGGACGCGTCACCGAGCACGATCCGGCTGCTTTCCTGCAGCTCCAGTCCAGGCCGATCAGGAAGGGCGGCACCGGCAGTGATGGCGTCGTATCGCGGGCGTTCATCATGGCGAACACGGATTATGGCGAGCCGGACGAGAGCAAGAAACAGAGAGCGTCACTCAATCTGTACGGCGACAGTCCGAATGGTTCAAATTTCTGGCTCGAAGCTGCCGACGCTAACGGCGCGGTCGGTGTCGGAGCGAACATCGCGACCGGATACGTGTATCTTGGCGGCTTTCTTGGCGGCATCACAAATCGCTGCACTTTCCACGGCGCTGCCGCGTGGAGGGCGTGGTGGCCGAATCCCGGCTACAAGATCGCGACCGGCGCATCAATGCAAGTCAATTGCACGTTCAGTCCGACGAAATACGGCCGCTATTACGTGGTCGCGAACGCGGATTCGCAATGGGCCGGCATCATCGCGCATCCGGTGAACACGGGCGGCCAGAGCGGTTTCCAGCTTAAGCTTTACAACGCCGACCAGCCATGCCCGGTCGACGTGTACGCCGAATACCTCGCCTATCTGGTCAAATGATTGGAGGAAATCTTGTCATCGACTTTTGAAATGGATGCGAACGGATTGTGCATCATCCGCTGCGATCCGCCGGTGAACGGGTCGGACAGTTTCGTGTTCACGCCCGATGTGATCGCATCGTGGAAGGCGTTGCTCGGATTGGCTTCGACCCGTGAGGCGATCGCGGCGATCATGCAGGGCAGGGAGGACGTGAGCCGATATGACCCGAAGACCGGCAGGGGCGTGTTGACTGGAGCGTTCGAAGCGTTGGAGTCAGCTTTGGCGGATTCCGCTACCGGGGTGAACATGCTCGCCGCCGATGGGGAAGTATTGGATGATCCACTGACAGCCGCACGCAACAAGACCCGTGAGGGTATGAGCCTGCCTGTCATGTCGAATGAGACCGACGCGCGAATGCGCGCCGCATTGACCATGGATGATCCCGCAGTGGAGCCGTCCAGCGGCATCGACGTGGCCTGCACGCGGGATGTCGAGGGATTGGACGCCTTCCTTGAGGATGAATCCAGTCAGGCGATGCTGGACGAATGCGAGGAGCGATTCTATGAATCCATCATGCCAAGACAAAACCAACAGAATTAAGGAGATTGATTATGGCCGATGTGACCACTGAGACCACTACCGACACCGCGCCTACCGTGACGCCCGCCGAGCCGTCCGGCGTGCTTGATTTGCGTCCGCCGAAGGAGTCGGTGCGAGCGGAATTGTGCCGATTGGGATTGGAGTATTCCAGCGCTGACGGCACCGCCGAATCGTGGCGCGACTATCAGCGTGGCGTGCTCGCCACGTTCGACGATTCCGGCACGTCCGTCACGTTGACGGACGTGAAGACGAATCTCGGCCGCACCCTCACCTTGGACGAATTGAAGGCGGTTACTCGTATCGACACGATGACCGCCGCAGACTGACCACTATTTCATCCAATTTTTTCAACCCCTGCAATCCAATCGGATTGTGGGGGTTTCGCATTAAAAGGAGACTTATTTTGACTCAGATTCCAGCCGACGCGAACACCGTCATCGACCAGCTCTCGCAACAGATCGGCACACTCAACAAACAGATCACGATCCTGTCCATCCAGCTCGCGGCGGCCATGAAACTGATCCCGAAGGATGTGCTCGACAGTCTCGACAAGGAGAATACGAATGCAGAGGATTAATCTTTTCCCCGACCTGAATATGGC
>OJOV01000943.1_pt1 | contig 27542 bp, 27 predicted proteins | sample 1598281 | NCBI WGS metagenome assembly OJOV01 (sample SAMN03922469, study PRJEB24848) | human gut metagenome | isolation source: stool sample | host: Homo sapiens | place: Germany | collected 2010-11
AATTGGCCGTCGTCACGGTCTTGATGGACGACGACTTGAGCACCTGATCGAGCGGGATGTTGATCGGCACGCCGATACGGCTGCCGTTCCGCGTGAGGTAGTAGGTCGCGGCGAACCCGCTAACCGTCGGAGCTTTTTCCGTGCTGTATTCGGGCAGGTCTTCTTCCATGACGATACGCCCGGTGTAAGGTACGGCCGCCACGGTTACGGTGCCGTCGGACTTGAACGTGATGGAAGCAGTAGCGAGGAATACCGTGCGACCGCTGTCGTCCGAGGCCATGCGGATAGTATCGATCAATCCGGTGACGGCCGAAGCGGAAACCTTGGTGATGGAAACGAAACCGCTTATAGAATCTTCGATCTCCTGCACGGTGACATTTTGTGCGACCACAACGCATTTTTTATTCGCATTGATCGCCGCGACGATGTTTTTTGCGACCTGCCCCTGCGGGTTTAGTCCTTCGGTCGGTGGATGCAGATAAGCATTGTAGTTGAAAGTAAACACTTCTGCCTTGTCGTTCCACTTGGTTTTTTCGGTATCGGTCACGAGCCGATGCGTTGCGTCGGCCGTGAGCTGGGCAAGAGAGGTGACATTGCCCCAGCCGAGCGCCGACCATGTCTTCGTGCCGTCGCCGACTTTGTATTTCAGTGGCGAACTGCCCCGGATAAGTCCGTACTCGCCGTCGAGCAGGACAGGGTTGGCCGCAGTCCATTCGGCTTCGGTGCCCGTTACGAATTTGATGCGGGATTTGAGCAGGATTTCCTGCAATACCGCTAAAGTTTGATTTTCTGCCATGATATTGTGTATTTAACTGTTGCTCTTCAGGTCGGCCGGGCTGTATCCGCCGAGGATCAGGCGGTCGGTTTTTTTGATGTAGTCGCCCGCGGATGCCACTGCGGGGAATCTATCGTATCGTTTCCTTGTTACAACGCCGTCGGTTCTATTTACCAGATAGTAGATTTGGTAAATTTTGATTGTTCCGTCTTCCTCCGATGTTTCGAATATTCCTGTAAATAATTGATAGCCCCCGTCTGCTTTTTGAACTTGAATAATAGATTGTTGGGGGAGTTCCGCCCTTTCTTTTATGTAGATATTCGCCGTAATGCCTTTTTCGAGCTTTTCCATAATCTTGAGGCAGGTGGCAGGATATGCAGAACTCGTGAGGTCGATAATATCGTATGAGGCATTGATTATCGTGGCAATTATCGCCTCTCCGTAGGCTGTCTGCTTAAAATTGTCTGATGGGCCAAACCAAAGGAATAGCCCTGTTTTGGCGGGGAAGCATATGCTTTTTATCTGATTTAAAAAATTATCATCGGGGATTGTCAAGGTGAGTTCCCGGCGAAGCTCTCCTTTGCACATGCGCCTGCGCGATAACGGGATGAATACTTCGAGCGAGTATTCATCAACCTGACGGCAGTCTTTGTAAACTCCGTCAATGCGGGACGCTTTGAAGTGGGTTGCTCCATCTGTAAAATAGTCGATGGTGAAATCGATTCCCGCGTCCGGAATTGCCGCTTTTACAAGAGTACCGTCACTTTGCCGTTCATAGAATGTTTCTATGTAGGTAAGGTCGGTAAGTATGTTCCAGCGTCTATACGATGTCATGGTTCTTGTTTTATGCAAAAATATTTGATTGCTGTCGCTGCGGAAAGGACAACTTTATTCCCGCCGTATTGATGGAATTTGCCAGAAATCGGTCGGGAGTTCAGGTTCCGGAAGTTCTGCCCGGTCATAATAATTGGCTTCATCTTTTTCTGACAAATGGTATTTGAAGGTGTAGCTGTTTAGGGCGGCCTCTTTGTGTTTGACTTCGTACTCCGTGACGATTATTTGTTTCCACTCCCCGTCTGCGTATAGGTAGCGATTGCTGGAGTGCAGAAACTCCTGCCATTGCCGGGCTATGCTGCTCGAACTGATGTAACCTGTGTTTTGCTGCCAGATTGATGTGTAATCGTTGCTTAATTCCGCTTCGCGGCCTTGATTGATGAACGTGTCGACCTCGCCTTCTGGAAGTAATGTCGAAAGTCCGGATGCGATTATCGTGTCGAATCCGCCGAGCGAGTTTTGGAATAAGAAACAGCGGTCTCGAAAGTTGCCCGACCGCAAAATATATCGCTGGGCGAAAGGGTAGTTCTTTGCACCTGCCGTATCGGGTTCAGAGACGGAGTTCGCTCCCAATCCGTAGATGTCGTATGCAATCGGTGTCAGTTCTTCCGAAACGCAGATATTACGCCAGAGTAGCTCGAACGAAACGTTGATCCGGACGATGCCTTCTTCGGATGCTGTGAAAATGTCCTGTGTGCGCTCGATTCCTTCGGCTGTATATAGGCGCGACTTGATTCGCAGAAATTGTGGATCTCGATTGAGTTTTACCACCGATAACCATTGCGGTTGCCATGCCGGCATGGTGACGATTTGCCCTTGCCAAGTCAGAAAGTTTCTGGCCCACCAATCCAGCCCTACTTTGCGAGGAGCTGCAACCCCGCCGGCAATGACCTGAAAACGATATGTTTTGGTTGTCGCCGTGTCGGTCAACGTTATATACAAATATGTAAAGTTGGTAACGCCGGTTTGTCGTGGAAATTCACATTCCAGCAGGGTATGGACGATGTCCCGCAGGTTGATCGTTATCAAACTCTCTGCATCGTAATAAAGCGTCAGTTTGTCACATATAGTTGCATCATCAAGTCTTACTGTCATGTAAACACAAGTCAGGCTTGAATTTTTGTTCCTGATGATCATTTTCCCCAAATTCTCAGAAAACTGACAAATTTCGGGCTTCTCGATTATTTCGAAGGTATCTACCATTGGCTCGGCTTCTATTCTCGGACAAAAATATCTACATGACGCGCGGACTGAAAGGACATTACACTTCGACCAACTCCGCATTCGAGTGAAGGATATCGTGAGTGGTATTACCGGTTATTTCAAGGGTTTTTATCAAATAACGCACGTTGAAGACCAACACTTTGACCCAGAGGCGTAGGTTTGCAATATCTGATGCGGTCAGGTTGAGATCGACTTTAAGCATTTCTTTGTCCCGTGCCAGCCACTCCGCGTAGGGTTTATGGAATCTGTTGTACAAACCATTTTCCCCTCCAATTGCAAGGGAGTACTCGCTTCGGTCTTCGCTGCCAGCAGAAAGATCGGGAATACCGCCCTCGAAATAATATCCTTTATCCGAAAAATTATTTTTGATCAGCAAGCCGATATACACTTCTGACGGGCGATTGCCGCCTGCGGTGGGAAAATCTACAATAGGAGTTATGGCGTTCAGTCCAATTGCTTCTTCGATCGATCCGTCAGCATGTATTTGCTTTGACGGGTATACGGCCAAAGGAACGCATTTCGGACATGTGAAGTCGATCGAACAGTCGTAGTTCTGATCTTCCGAGTCGGCAGCCGGTTCCATTTTCGTAAACCCGGCTTGATGTACGATATCCAGAGTGGCTATTGGTGTCGTATATTTGTTCCATGCGGCACCGCGTCCTGAATAATAGAGCAGAGCGTCGATTTTCTTACCTGAATAGATATCCCCGGTTTGGGCCAGTCTGATATTTTTATAGTCGGGAGACACCCTGTATTTGTTGATGATGTCCTGCAGAGAATAGCTTTCGATAATCTCATCAGTTGGCTCTTGGCCCAAATCCTCTTCGTAGGACTTGGTGTAGTTGTCATCCTCGTTACGGAATGCGAGGGTATAGCCTTTCTTTTCATAGGCGGGGAGCGAATAATTGTCGCTGACTTTGGCCGTCCAGTCTACAAATTTATTGCTTGCGAGAATCGACTTGTTACTCATCAGGAAATACTTTTTCCCGGAAAAAAACAACGTGCAGCAAGGTATTTTGAGTAGACTGATAAGAAAATCGCTCAAGTCCATGTCCGGCATCGAGTCGGCAAGATCGAGCGTACATTGGGTAGGATATAACCCCGGCCGGGCACCGGGCGATGTATCTTTTACCCCGTATCGGTTGTCGTATTCGGAACTTTTGTAAAGTCCGAGGATCGCTAACATATTGAGGAGTTTTTCGAGTTCCGGTTCCCCCAGCTCTAACTCCGGAAGGATTTTATCGAGGATATAACGTACTTTGATCGCTGGGACAACATAAGGCCGGGTGGTGTAAAGCCAGTTCGCATATTTATCGACCGTTGAGCATTCTGCTTTCGTCGGCCCCGACGTCACATACTCGATCGAGGCACTCATTGCCTTGCGCATAATCTGGGGTAACCCGAACTCATCATACAGCCCTTTGCGAGCATTCTCGACCATCGTTGAGAACCTGATGTCCTCAAAACCGGAGAAGGGAATGTCGGTGAGTTTCCCTGTGACGATATGGTCGAATTCAGCCCCGACGAATGAGTATTGCAAGGACTTATCGGAGTAATCGTCATATTTCAGTTCACCCTGAAATGCGACTATGCTATTGAATAACGCCTCGCAGGCGGCAGTCTTGCGTGACGGCCGCCGCCGGATGCCGGGTGTGAATCCGAAAAATTTGCAGTTTTTCGGCGACAGTTTGAATTCGACATTCGTGGAAACGGCCACTGGCACCCTGTCATCTTCAAAGATCGGATTGTCCAGTGTAAATGTCACATCCTGATCAGGCTGTACATCGAGGATTATGCCCTCGGATCGGAATTGTATCATCGTTTTTTGCCTCCAATTTGCCCACGTTCCCGCGTGCGGTTGTACTCTTTCATTTTCGCAACGATTCCGTTCTCGCCCAGCATTGTCACGTAGGCAAGAATCGGATTCTTCAGCACGTCGCATAGACGATCGACGGCCGCGATGAATTTGCCGGCCGTGCCTGCGTCCAAAGAGGAAAGCCCCGTGTCTGTTGTGTCGAATGACGGGATAGCTCCTGTTGGGCCACCGGATACGAATCCGGGTACCGGTGTATTTTGCCGGTATACGGCATTGAAATCGAAGCTGCCGAGTGTCCCCTGTCGGCGGGCCGCTTCGATCGTGTTCAGTACGGGAATCAACGAGGGGTTATCCATTGCGGCCGCTGGAACGACATACTCCTTCCCGTTTTCCGATACCAGCACCGTCGGCGATGAGATGAAGCCTCGTTTATCCGGAGAATAACGGGCGTTGAATTTTTTGCCGTCCTGCATCCGCTCGATGACCTGACCACCCTCTTCGGCGCCAGTCGTTATTGGGGTTGATGCAATCATAGCGATTTGTGCGGCTCCCATTGCAGCGGTAATTGCAGCCATAATATAACCAGCAGGCGGGCCTATTGATAAAGCCGCCGTAACGCCCAATGCCGTATTTATAATCGCCTTAGTAAGGCTCATGGCCTTTTGTCGTTTTGCCTGCTTGAGCTGTAATTCCTCTTGTTTGGCTTCGAGATCTGCAGCCATTCGATCCTCCTCTGCTTGGGCTTGCTCTTCGGTCATCAGTCCGGCTTTGACGCGCTTCTCGTTGGCTTTTTTCTTCTTATCCTGATTTTTCTGATATTTCTTTAATTCAGCGTTTTCCTTTTTGGTCATCATATTGTCGTAGGTAGTATATACCTGCAGCGCCATTTCTGTAGCTGCACAAATCGCTGTCATGGCGGCATGTATTGCATACAATTGATCTTCTGTTGATCTTGCCTTACCTTCAATTACATCGAAGAATTTTTCCCAGTCATCTTTAGATAAACCCATAATTATTGGGTTGTCAGTAGCGAATGAAAATGTCTTTTCCTGTTCGGTATTGATGGTTTTCATTAAGGCCAAGAAAGCCGCTTTGGTATCCGCGAAGCGGTTGACGAGCTTTTGTTTCTCTTGCTCCGAAAGGATTTTCGTGTCAAGCTGGATGCCGTCGAACATTCCGGACTCGATGAGCGTTTTTAATTGAGCAGAGAGTTGAGTCAGGTGTTCGAGTTCCAACCGGGACTCTTCTTCCGCTTGGGCCTTCCGTAGCTGTTTACGTTCTGCGGCCGTGCCTTGGAAGTCGATAAGTTCCTGCTTGTGGCGATTCTTGAGTAGTTTCTTTTGTAGCTCATGGGTTTCCTCTTCCCTTTTCAGCCGATCGTCGATCTCGTCGAGCCGAATTTTGGTGATGTTGCGCTGGTGTGCTTTCTCCAGAGCCTCCAGTGCCGCGGCGTTGCCTGCGTACTTCTTTTTCTTCTGTTCGTAGTCGGCGTTCTCCTGCTTGATCCTGTCGGTTTCCGACTGCTGGAGAAGTTTGTTTATCTCCTCTTCTTTGGCTGCGGCCGCCTTCTTCTGTTCAAGTCGTTTGTCGGCGAGTTGGTTCTGGATTTTGAGCCGCGCTTCACCGTCATCGACATTTTTCGCAAGGCGCTTCTCCAGCGCTGCGATTTCCAGTTTCAGCAGCTCCTCGTTGAATTGGGACGCGGATACGATTTCTCCGTTCTGATATTTCTCCTTGAGCCTCAGCTTCGCAGTCAGGAACTCTTTGTCTTTTTCGAGCGACCACTTGCCCGGATCGTCCGGGTCGGTGGGCGTTGTGTTCGTGGTCGTGGAATCCTCTGTCTTGAGAGGTGTTTCGACCTTGCCGTAAATGGTGTCCAGCATCGAGAGGGCCTGCTGCCCTTCGCTCACGGTATTGCTTAATTCTGTGGTGATTTTTCGTATTGCAGTATACCGGCCGTGAGGATTCCACCTCGAACCGGTGAAGTTCATTCCCAGATTCTGCAGTTCCTTGTTAAGGTCGTAAACTGCCTGACGTTGTTTTGCAGAATCGTCTCCGGCCGCTTTTATCTTGCCCGAGAAATCGACGACGGCGGCGGCGATCAACCTCTGCTTATCGGCCGTGAGTGACGATTCGTCGCCCCATTTTTTATACTTGGTCGTGATTTCGGCGATCGCCTTTTTCATGGCTGTCATCTCATCTCCGGCGATGCGTTCCGCTTCCTGCTGCCGGAATTTGAGCTTGATGTTCTTTTCCAATTCGGTGTTTACCGACTGAAGCGCGATGGCGATATCCTCGTTGGTGCTTTTCTCGGTGAGCAGCTTCGGAAGGTACTTGCCGTACCTCTCGTTGATGATCATGATCGCTTCGGCCCGTTCGCGGCTCCCGGAGGCTGCGCGGGTCGCTGCGTCCTGCAATTCGTTGAGCTTCCGTTTCTCGTTGTCGATTTCGACCGCGGCTTCGGCGGCCATGTTCCTGACCTGCTCGTGGGTTTTGAAAATCTTGTCGCTGAACAGAGTTACCGCACCGATGGCGACTGAAATTGCTGTCGCAATCCAACCCCACGGCCCGGCCTTGACGACGCTGTTGAATACCTGTGTTACCAGCGTTGCCTGCTTCGTAGTGGCGATATACGCAATATGAGCTGCTCGGTAAATCACCATCGCCTTGTGTGCAGCAAACATTATGGTTTTGTAGGCTGCGACGGCCGCAACGATTGGGATAATCGCTCCTTTTGTCTGGTATAAGAATTTCACAAGACCCGTCAGCGCCTTCAGAAAGGTTACGGTGATCGAGGTTGTCGAGGTGAATGCCGGATTCAGTGTTTCGCCGAGGATTACGGCCTGTTCATGGAGCGCTTTCTTTTGCTTTTCGTATTGGGCCGTGGCACTTTCGTTTTTGGTGTTGAACTCTTCGATGACAGATGTGCCGGTTTCGAATGCATGATTGGCGATTTCCTGCTGCCGACGCAGCTCGTCGGTATTGGCCGCCAGAACGCCCAAGACCTGCACGCTACGTTGCCCGTCGAGTTTCATCGAGTTCAGGGCGTTTACGATCGACTGCATGCCTTGTCCAGACTTGCCCATACCCTCCAAAACGCGGATAAATGCCTCGTTCATATCTTCGCCCATGAGCTTCTGAAATTCGCCGAGGCTCATCTTGGCAATTTTGGCAAAGACCTCTGTCCGCTTGTACATGGCGGTAATCACCTGCCCGTAGGAGGTGCCTGCCGTTTCGGCCTGCTGCCCCAATTTGTCAAGGGTGCCGGCGAGGCCGAGGACGGACTGAATCGAGATATTTACGTTCGGCGCCGTACCGGCCGCCCTTTTTGCGAAGTCAACGACAAAACCCTCGGCCGCCGTGGAGGCCATGCCGATTTCGTTGATTGCCGAGCCGACCTTGAGCATACTCTGTTCGATGCCGTATTGTTCTTTGAGATGGAATATATCAACGAGTTTTCCGATCTGCTGGATGGCGGCTTCGGCATTGCCGCCGAGGTCTCGGCCGAGGGCGACCCCGATTTTATCTCCGGCACGGGCGAATTCGATCAGGTTTTGCTTGCCTTCGATACCGAGTTTACCTGCGACTCGCACAATGTCAAGCAGTGAGTTGTGGGTGGTGCGGGTGTCTATCTTCTTCAGTTCTTCCGATACTTCGCGGATCTCCGTTTTTGTTGTTGAAGTGGTCTTCTGGGCATCGGTCAGAGCTTCGTCATACTCCAGAAAGGCGGCACGGGCTTTCTTGGTGCCCATGACTGCAAACGACATTGAGGCGAATCCGGCCGTGATCGCGCCGAAGAACTTGCTGAACCCGCCGGCCATCCGTTGCACGACGTTCCCCGTGTCGCGTGCTGATCCTTTGAGCGTCTTGATGCGGGCATCGACCTGCTTTAATTCAGCCCGATATTTTTCCCATTCCGTTGTGCCCGGAATCGCATTGTTGAAAACAGCGCGTAGACGCCTTTGTTCTTGTGTCAGATCAGAGATGGTCAGAGTGTCCAGCTTCATCTCGGAGCGAAGCTGCTGCATTTGCTCTTTGTTGGACTTGATGATCGCAGCATTTTTCTTGATTTCAGCTGCATTTTGCCGATATAATTCGGTATTCTCTTTCCCTTCGGCTTTAAGTCGACGCTGTTCTTGCCGAAGCTCGAAATTTGCGTTCGCGAGATCTCTTGTTTGTCGGCTTAAATCTCCGATCCGTTTTTGGGATTCGTCACCATTTACAATGATGTTGAGTCTTAAATCTTCATCCCGAATTGCTTTTCCCATATTCCTAATCCGTCAGTTGTTGCTTGATTTCTGCAACAACATCGTCGGTCAGGCCGTACATCAACCGGGAAGCAATCGACTCGTAGTGTCCGTAAGCGAAACGGGTGTGAATCTTGCGGGCACGCCGGACGAGCTTGGAACCATAGCGCAGAACCCGCATGTCGAGGAACCGTTCTTCGATCGTGTGCTGGTAGGTCATTGTCGCCGACATCTCGCCCTGTTCGGAAACAGACATCGAACGCTCATTGACCAGTCGGCCGGTGCGGGAGTGGAGCTTCGTTGCCAGCACTGTATTCTGGCTCTTCAGCCAGCGGCTCGATTCATCGAACAAAGTGCGCCGTATGTACTCTCCTTTGACAGTCATTTGTTGCAGTTTGCAACAAAAGTAGCCGCCCGAAGGCGGCTACAAAGGACAGGGGAAATCGGCTATTTCCCGGTCGGGAGGCGGAAGACTTCCTGCCGCCGTCGGTCGGCCTGCATCTTTCTTCTCTGTAGTTCGGCCCGTTCTGCGGTCAGTCGGGCAATCATTTCGCTTTGGGATTTGACCGTTTCGATCAGCTTTGAGAGAAATTCGCTCTCGATACGGGATACAGCAAGGCAGGTCTCGCCGATTTTCGTGTTTTTCATAGAGGTTTTAGCATTAAACCGTTAAACAAAATGTGGCTTCGTCTTTCCCGCTGCTAAACACCTCTACGGCTCGCCGGGGCATTAACCGCACGGCACGGGGGTACGAAACCACATAAAATTTTATACGCACAAAAAATGCCCGTATATTTCGACGGACATCATCTGCCGTAGAGATTGTTTAGCATTGCAAATATAAATAATATTTTGGAAAAAATGATTTTTAATGCAATAATTCATTGCTTGTATGTCTATACATCGCTACTGCATGCATGGGGCTGTTTCTGTTTCGTATTGCCCCCGTGTTTTAAAGCCATTCGTTCCTGATTCGTTTTCTCCGATATATTTGCTCAATAGCCAATGATAGACGTTTTGACCGCCACCCATTCCGGGCATAGTAACAACATAAGCCTGCTCGAATTCCCAGCCGAGCGATCCCATGTAATTCATTGCGTCAACCATCGAGTTAAAAGAAAGAGGCTTTCCGTCATCACCTACGAGCTTATTTCGTGAGGCCACACCACCCAGCGCATTGGTGCGCATGGCATCCTCTTGCCCAAAATCAATCCCCACGGTTACTTGAGATTTCGCAAATTTTTGCGTTCCCACGATTTCGCAGTAAACTTTCTGCTGTGCGATGACGTAGTTGCAGGCCAATACGGCCATAAACAAGAATAACAGTTTTTTCATAATTCAAGTAGGTTTAAGATTTGCTTTACAAAGATACCCCCCCCCGCAATATTTGCAAGCGAATTATGAAAAATATGAATGCGCAACGATAAAATCTCCGATCTTCTGGACGTACTACTTTGCATGATCTACTTTTTCACCTTTGGCGAAGATGAAAGATAGCTGGCCAGCAGCCACGCGAAAAGTAAACCTATGCCTATTGCTCCGAACATATCAGATCGAGATTTGTGTTAATTTATGTCCGAGGTCGTGCAGCGCGGCCTCGATCTCCTTCGCACGTTTTTCCGAGGGCTTGGAGTACCCGCATATATACTTTGCAAGCAAGGTTTCATTGATACCCATACGCCGAGCCATCTGGCGGACATTGATTTCCGGGAACTGGGCGAAAGCCATTGCGACCCGGTTGTCCGACGTTTCCGCCGGCTGGTCAAAAAAGCCCTCGAAACTTAAATCTTCGTCCAGTTCGGGCCAATGAATACCCGACCGGGATAATTCGTATTTCATGCGCTGCTCATCGCTTGCCCGTGCCAGACGGGGGAAAGCGCGGAGAAGCAGACTGCCCGTCCGGCCGTCGTCGGTCGTCAGGAAAATCCGACCATTTTCGAACCATATCTTTTGCGCTTTCATATTCGTATTATTTATCGAAAAACTCCTTCCACCGTTCAATAATCACCTCTTTGTTCTCTTCTATCCCCATGAGGGCGTGTTTTAACTCTCGTGGCTTCAGACCGAAATTTTCTATCAATTTTGTCTCTGGTTCGATCATGAATTTTGCGTCACATTCTCCGTTGCTGACATGTATGTGAACCGGTTCGTGATCGTTCGAGTAAAAAAAGAACTTCAGTCCTAAATAGTAAAAAAGTATGGGCATTGTGCAGTCATTTGGTTTCTGGTACAAATGTAGGAATAAAATTATTCCCTTGCAAATAAAAAAGGAATATTTTTATTCCTGCAATTATTTTGCCGGAGTTCAGAATTCGATCTCGATCATCCAGCCGACCCAGCTCCCGAATACTTTGTATACCGGAACCGTGTTTGCAACCTTGATTGTCATGCCGGCCAAACGGGGACAGGCGTTATATCCCAGAGTGTCCGCCCGTAACGTTTTCAAAATCATATCGACCGTAGCGAGCATCGACAGATATTGTTCGAGTTCATCTTTATCGGTACGCTGTCCGGCCATTGCCTTTTCGAGGACGAAGATGGCGGCCGGGAGTTGATCCTGATAGGAGTTCGATGTTTCTCCTGTTTGCCGTAGTGATGGATAGGCAATCACGACCTGACGGCCGTCGGCGCTCTTGAGCCGCTCGGTTCCGTGCGTGTCATCGACAACGGGGATTACCTCGTTCTCCGTTACACGCATATTGACCAGATATCGTAGTAGGTTAATGAGTTTTTGCATTGCGTTTTGCTTGCTTTACGTTGTGGTGTAGAATCTGGAATATAGTATATAGGCCCTCTTCGTCGATGTCGTTCAGCGTGCCGAGTGCCCGATCCCGTGCCAGTTCGTAGGCTACATCTGTCAATGTGAACTTCGGGCCGGCATCGTGGGCAGTTTCCTCGCTGCTGAAGATCGTGCGCATGTCGATCTGTTCCCCAGCCACAACTATCGTCCCGGTCTGGAGAAATTTGACGCAGGCGGAGAACCACATGAGAATCGTCTGTTTCTGCCACGGAGCTAGCCGGCGGGCACGGCATACGTCCCGCTCAAAAGTCTCGTGACGGATGGGGACGATACACCGGCCGGCCCGGTTGGCTTGCTTCGAAGGCTGTCGATACAGGAAAGCGATCATCCGGTCGAGGGCCGCGGGTTGCCGGGTGTTCAAGAATTCGTCGCGGGCGATCAGGGCATTCCGAAATTCCACGAGAATCAGGTCTTGCAGAGCGTCGGCCGGCCCACGCAAACGATGGCTGCCGATATGGATTTCGGGCAGCGGATTATGTATGGTGTCGAATGTCGGGAGCAGACCGTCCTCGGTGTCGGTAAACAGCCAGCCGAGGAGGTTTTCGCAAAGCAGAAAAATGTTGGCATTCTTCTGTTCGGCAACGGCTCGATTGAGTTTTTCCCACATTACCGAACGCCATGTCCGTTTGATACCGAGGAGAAGATAGAGGACGCGCACATGAAACTCAAGCGGAGATATGAGGCCGGATTCCATATCCCAAAGCAGGCGCATCGTAACGCGGGCTTGTTCCGGTGTCATCTCGCTCCATTTCGAGGGGATTTCCCTGCATACGCCGATAGCGGGTATTTCGATCGTATTCATTATTGAACAGAAAAGAATTTGTTTCGGGAATCGTTGTCCGGTAGAAGAGAGTATTTTTCCGCAGTAGCCGATAAAGCCTCGTGAAACTCTTCGAGGGCGGTTGCCGCCTGATGATCGAGGGCTGAAAGGTAGAATTTCAACGCATCGGTGGAGGGGGTCTTTCCGGCTCCTTTACCCTGAAATGAATCTGTAAACCGCTGCGAGATTCCAATCGGGAATACGGACACCGAAAGTCTCTGGACGGCTATCACCATCGCCTTCAAAGCTACAAAACGCCGCGCTGCAAGAGCCATGTCTGAATCTATGTCTGACAGGAGCGACATATAACGATCTCCGGCAATCGGCCTCACAAAGCGCTGCTGCACTTCGAGGATGAAGGGTATAAGTGTATAGAAGGTGTAGAACGAGCCGTCGAGCGGGTAGATGCTTTCGAATTGGTCGAGGGTACGGAGAATCGACTGTTGTTGCTGGGTGCGCAGCGGCGAGTCCTTCCACTCTTTGATGTCCGTTTGCTCAAGGAAGAGATACAATTCGTCGAGCGTTCGGAAGAATGTATCGCGCAGAACCGCATCGTCCTTCTCGATCTGCCATGCCCACGGCAGTTTTTCGTTTTCGCTGATTTTTACCTTTCTGCCGCTGTCCTCATGGCTCACGAGGTTTCGCTGGTAGAAGTGATGCATGGCTTTATACGCCACCGGCAACTGAACCCGCCGTACGAGCATGTCTTCCGGATCATCGGATGACACTTCCGGATCATATTCGTCCGTCATATACCGGGAGTGTGCCCGGTCGAATGTAGCTTTCCCGATCAGTTTGACAACTTCGTTTTGGGCCAGCACGATATCCTCGCTGATCCCGGTGAAGTCATTCGCCTTGTACCATGTGCCGGTGAGATTGTATAGCTCTGCGGAGCCTTTTTTCGTTTTATTGAAAATCATGGCGTCAGTTTTTTATGCGGTCATTGGGGGATGTCTCGCTTTCGGTCAAAGGTTTGCTGTGATAGAAGTCGAGTTGTAAATCAGTGTCGGGGAAATTAAAGCGGATGGCTTGGTTGATGGGTTCCAAAATGTCGTATGTGGGTTTGGCGGTGTTCGACATCATGAAGAGTTTGTAGGCGTAAAGCATTTCGGAACCGGATGCGAGCTTCCCGGCAACCATGATGTTCGACAGAGATGCATGCAGACCGAGGCCGGATGTGATTGCCGAGCTGGCCGCCTCCATGACTTTGAGTTGCGATTCGATGAAGTCTTTAATTTTCTGGTCTATCGCCTCTACCTTCCAGATGTTGGTTTGTTGCGAGAGCGGGTCGAAAACATCCACTGTGTGGAAGAATTTTCCGGCATTCTTGGCCCCGGATAACACTTCGGTCAGCTTGGTAAGCATGGTTGCCGTGAGTTTGCCGATCTCCTCTTCTACCTGTTTATCACTCCATGCCGGATTGTTCTTGCGGATGTACGTGCGCTTCTTCTCCCAATATCCGTCTGGAGAATGAACATGATACGCGGCGTTGAACCCGTTGTCGGTAACGTATTTGAATATGGCTGGAACTTCGGAACCGCGCATAATCCAGCGCAGAGTGCCCCAATATTCCGGAATCGAATAGAAATCTCGTGCGAACGAGTAAGACGAGTTGTAAGCTGCCGAAGCGGGGTATCTGGCCGGGTTGCTGCTGTCGAATACCGGGTAGGTTTGGATGCCGGTGTCGATGCAATCGTTCTCGAAGTTCCCGACGAAAATGTGCCTTACGTCCTCAAGACGACGGGTGTCGGCCCATTCGAGGCGGGCATTTTTCGCAGACACAAACTCCAGAGCTGCGATTCGCGGCCTTTGGCCGGAGATCCGTCCGCGGCGTTCGAGCAGCTTGATGTCAAAAAATCCTTTGAGATACAAGTAGTCGGTCATCGCCGCGTCGATGTACTTCAGGTAGTCCCAATCTTTCAACCATGCCATTATCTCCCTATCATCCTTGAACTCCTTCGTTATCTCGCCATTCTCGAAACGCAGGCTGCGCAGAAAGGGGCCTTCGCCGTACAGCAATCCCTTCTGACGTGCAAGAATACCGGGGGCGAGATTGTTTTCGTCCATAAGGTCACGGATTTGCACTGGCAGGCGGTTGTTGTTTCCGTAGGGTACGATCTTTTGTCCACCGACATACTGCGGCATATATTCCCAATTCTCCCGTTCTGCTTGCCATAGCAGAGTGTCGAGGTTGTTCGCTTGAGCCGTTGAGATCGTATAGACACACTCATCGACCGGCAGGGCATATGAAAAATCCGAAATCTGGGTGGCTTTTCCTGTTTTATTCATTGCAAAATTACTTTTTGACCGTTAAAACTCATCAGCAATGGCTGATAAAAGCGCCGAGCTTGGCAGGTGTCGAGGTCAAGATATGCCTCGACGAATTCGGCATCTCGATGGTTCTCCTGTTTTTCACGTTTCAGCAGACGGGCATGCCGAACTTCGATCACTCCTTTGCTTGCGCGAGCCGTAGCGTCGTAGGACATGAACGTAAAGCCGAACGGAATCCCCTCGGCGGATAAGCGGCGCATCTCTTTTATTGCATCCCATAAATCCATAGCACAAAAATAGATTGTAGACCTGCGAAGCAAAGGACAAAGGCCCGGAGTGCCGGGCTGGAATGATATTGATTGCAGAAAGTTCGGAATGAAAGTCGAAACGGCTGATTGTAGATTGAAAATGCCCGATTTTTGCCTCTCTTTTCGGGGTGTTTTTATGATATTCGGTTGATATAGAGCATAGTTTGTCCGGTCGGATGAAAAACGATTTTTGTTGAGAGAAATTTAAGGCCGTCCCGCCCTCTCGGCGAGTTGCGATCGCACGACCCTCGAAAAGGTGATATATGACAAAAGACCTGCTGGGGTGGGGTTCGGGGCGGGGGATGGTTGCTTGCGGCTGGGCCGGGAGGTGTGGCTGGGGCGCAGCCGATCGCAAACCATGTGCGGCCGATAAGAGAAAGGCCGACCCTCTGCTACAAAGGGCCGGCCTGATGTGTGTTGTAGAACTGTCAGCGTCGATAAATCATAATGTCCGTGTATCTGGAATTGTAGTTCAACTGCGATCCCATTTCTTTCCGCACTGCGTTAAGGAATGGATTCGCATTGACCTTTGCCTCGGAGATCCACTCGCATAGTTCAATGATCGAGGATTTGTTGGAGGTGAAATAGAAGTAGGATGTACTCGAAAGCAGGGTCAGCACGTCGAGATAGTCGGATAGCCGCCACCGGCATTTATATACCCCTACCTCGGTCGATAGGTAGGGTGGATCGACAAGGAATACGACACCGGGGATATCCTTGTATTGATTGAACAATTCCCGATAATCGGCGTGAACAACCTCGATTCCGTCGAGATATCCTTCACAGGTGTAGTCTGATGCCCGCAGGTTATTATATAACCCAGCATTTTGAAGTTCCGTATAGTCTGTCACGTATTTGGATGAGAACAGCAGCGAAGACGAAAGTGTTATATAATCGACATAGCCGGTCTTTTCGGCCGACCGTACTGTGTCGAGTATCGTTGTTCGCATTTGAGGCGTCAGTCTCTTGGCCGTAGGGTAATCACCTACGATCGAACGGATATCATGGAGTAGTGCGTTTGTGCGTTTGATGTTCTCCAGACGTACATGGTAGTCGTCGAAGTCGTTGTAGATAACGCGGGCATCAGGTCGCTCCCGTTTGGTGACATGCGAGAGTAGGCCGCTGCCGCCGAAGAGATCCACGAATACCGTAGCGTGATCGAACTCCCGGAGTGCCTTGCGGAATTCGCGGATAAAGCGTTTCTTTTGGCCCATGAACGGCAGAGGGGCCGATGTGTAGTTTTTCATAGCTGAGTGAATTTTCAAGCCGCGAAGATCGCATGCAGAATTCATCCCGCAGCCGAAAAAGCTGGGATCACACTGAAATATCCGTACAGTCCTTTTCAAACCGGGCGATGATCAGGTATACTTGCCGTTCGCACACTCCGTATTTTTCAGCCAGAACGGCCGCTATGTAGGTCATTTTACCCCCCCCCCTCGCGGAGCTTACGATAGTCTTCATAAAGATCAATGTATTTGCAATCGTCCAGTCGGATACCGACGGACGATAGGCGTCGCAGGAGTTCGCGGTTGAATGATATAACCTCATAAAGTTTCATTGCACTCTGTTTTTTATTACCTTTGTCGTCTCACCTGCATACTGAAAGCAAATGCGTCATAAGCGCGACAGAAGACTATCCAGCCCTCGGTCGTGCGTTTGTGGCGCATGCTTGCGTAAGTATGTAGGTGAGATGACTACTTGCGGCCGGGGGCTTTATTTGTACCCCCGAAACAGTTTGCAGGTTTGAATATAATGGCTACCTTTGCCATTGCATAGGATTGAGAAATGAGAATTTCTCTATTCCGGCGGAGGCGGAGACGTCTCCGCTTTTTTTATCCGAAAGTCGGTTCGTAGATAATATCGCTCCTCGGTGATCCTTTGACGATTTGGATCAACGGCGGCGTCATCATCAGGTACTTGAAAGAGTCAGACGGGTTGGTAGACCGCATCGGCAGCTCGGCGACCGGGAGATGCTCCGACCGTTTATCTTTACAGATTTTACCTTTCGAGACCCGTGTCCGAGCATTTTCGAGCGAAGCCTTGAGCGGTTTGCACTGGTAAGCATCGATGAGCACCTGCGGCAGATATTTATTGTGTCCGGCCAGCAATTCCTGCATGAAGATGTACTCGTCGCCCTGCCCGATATTCCCTTGGCCTATGGACATCAACTGTACACTCCAACCCGTAGGATGCTCGTTGCTGTCGAATTCGATCGCGTGTTTGAGCTGCGACGCGGTGTCGGCACCCATTTTCCGGTAGTTGTTGCCTGCGCGATCGTAATACAGCATCACGTATTTGTTCCTGTGGTGCGCGAAATAGGTGACGAATTTGTCTGCCAATTGTCGAATCGACTCTGGGGAAAGGGTATAAATAAACTTCAATACGCGCAGTATCCTCGGTTCTTCTTGGGCGACACACATCGAACACATATTACCGAAGTCCACGCCGAGCGATAGCGTCCGCTGTGGATTGCAATATCGCAAGACTCGGCTGTCCTCTTGCTCCAGCAGTCCGAATCGCTCGTATGCTTCTTCATCGATTCCATCGTAGTAAAAGTGCCGTTCTCCGAGGTTGGCATAAAATCGCTCTCCGCCCTCCAGAGTCGGTTTCATCGAAAGAATCGCGGCCTTATAGTCGCTGAACTGCTCGGCGAAGGCATCGTCGAACCACTCGGCAGTCAGGATATCGACGTTGATATAGCTCGATGCAAGCATAAAGAAGGTCGCGGTTTCCGGAAGTCGGCGCAGCTCTACCCAGCGGCTCCGCCAAAGACGTGCCGTGCGTAGTTTGTTTTTGTACTCACGTTCGGCTTCCGGTGTCCGGGTTCGTTGCCATTCCAATTTTGCGGCGACATATTCATGAAGGGCTTGATTGTATACCAACCCAGCCTGCATGACCAGTGTCAGCCGCTCGGTATTCATTGCCGAGGCTCCTTTCAGTATCCAGTCATATTCCCCGATGTGGGATACATCGGGCATATCCGTGGTGAAGGAGTAGCCACGGTAAAACGGAGAGTTTCCATATTGCACGCTGTACCCGCGGACGGCTTTCATCAGGTTGGCGATCTTCTCTTCTTTGAAATACTTTACCTCGTCTCCAAACACATAGACATACGAGCTGCCGGCCAGTGTCGAAGGTCGATCGAGGGAGCCGAATCGGATATTTGTACCGGTATGAAAAATGATTGTACGCTTGTAGGATACGAGACGGTTGAATGGCTTCCAGAAATGCGGTTTGAGCCATGTGGGCAGGTGTTCTTTCTCTTTTTCCGTGTATGTCGGCGGTTCCTTTTCGATTACGTAGTGGACGCCTTCATGCAGTCCTTTGCGTTCGAGGCCCTCAAGCACACCGGGCAGGATATTAGAGGTGAGGTTCGAGAAGGTATCGGCCACCCATACCAAAGGGGCACCCGGCATGTCGAAGATAATCTCCGCGAGTCGTTCGGCTTGAAAGTCCGTCGTCTTGGCCGAGCCGCGGCCCAAGACAGCGCGGAGCTTTCGCGGCATCAGCAACGATGCTACTTGGGCGTACAGGTTCTGATATTGTACGTCGATGCAGGGGCTGTCCCCGGCGTTAATTCTCTTCCTGTGCGACATTGATAATTTCGATAAAATCCACATCTTCGATCCCCGCTTCCATGCGCAGACGTTTTTTTACGGCATCCGGTGCCAGTACGGAATCGATCTGGCGCGATAGCGCGTCTCTGTTTGCCGGCGGGAGGCTGACATCCGAAGAGTCGAGGGATAGAAGACGAATCGGTTTGATATATTGTGAGGATGGGAGTTGTTCCGGGTCGGGTTGATCGAGACGGAGGATTTTTGCGGCCTTTGCCCGCATGTCTGCCGCCACGGCATAGTCGGCGGCACAGGTCGCTCTTTGGGCGACGATGCTCGACCATGCTTCGAGGTCGTCGGCGTATTTTTGCCGAAGCGCCTCTTTCGTTACGCGCCGGTTCGAGTAGAAGAGATTCACGGCTTCGTCATAAATATCGACGGCACGTGCATAGGAGAGTTTGAAGGGCGGCTTTGTCAGGAACTTGATGACATTTCGGCGGTCATGTTGTTTGGAGAGGGAGAATACGAGATTCAACAAGTCGATATATAACTGTTCCTTTGTCGAGAGATCGTCTTCGCAACCTTTGTCGATGTAGTCCATGATGCGCTGGTAGGATTGCTCGTCGGTGAATCCTCCGAACACATCCAGCTTCGTCATTTCAAACGAACGGTCTCGTTGTACTTTGTAGAGTTGTGTCGTCGCCGGAATGTTGCCGCCGAGAGCCTCATCCATGAGCCTTATTTCGAGTAGTGCGCGTTTCTGCAAGAGACCACGGGCTATCAGCACGGCAACGCGGCTGTTCGGGTCGTTGTACTCCTGCGTAAACTGCTCGACGTTCGCGTTGATGCTGCGGGCGATATCTTCCGGCGGCCAGCCGAGCGCACCGAGATCGACCAACCTCTGCTCCTCTTCAGGCGCGAGGTTTTCACCGATGCTCTTATGGTCGGATAGTTCGTTCATATTCTTCGATCATTTTATTGACGGCTGCAAGCTCGCGTTCTTTCGCCTTCAGACGGTTTCTTCGCTCGATATCCAGATGGGGCTTGCTGCCGCGGGTTATCTCGTGTTTGATCCGCCAGATGCTTCCTTTGAGATTCTTCTGTCTGGCGACAAGGGCAACAGGCCCCATTTTACGCAGGGTCGCCAGTTCCTGCATCTCCCTGAAGATCGAGTGCCGGCCGAGCAGCGCATGATGCTCGGCGTAGTATGTGAATTCGTAGAGAATTTTTCGATTTTCGGAAAAAGATTTTATAAGATTTTCGGCCGTCGCAAAACATTCGTCCAGTGTGGTACAATCGAATAGCCGCCGGTGCGCATCTACGTAATCTCGATAGGCTGTAATTTTGTCGGCTGCCAGAATTTTCAATTCGGGCGGACAATCCGGTTCAGAGAGAAACGCCCATTGCTCCCGGAAGGCCGGGCGGGAGCTGGGCGGGGGCGTCGTGAGCGGAGAAGTCCCCGCTGTCTTGCACAGCGTGTCGATAAGCAACGATTTGTACCGATCGGGACGCGCTGTTACGAGCTGGGCGAGATGCTCGTTCTTGGCGTAAAGAGAGAGGAGCCGAAGCCCTGCTTGGACTTCGGCTCCGGACTCTAACCACTTTTGAACGGCATCTCGCATTACGACCGGATTTTGGTGAGCAAGGGGGATACCGCATTCCAGCCTTCGGCAGATGCTGCAATGAACTTACGCTGACAGAGTCCGGCGATCACGACGTTCTCGCAGGGATTGCTCCGCAGGACGAGTGTAACGAAGTTGCCGAAATCGTGCGAAACTTCCGTAGCACGGACACCGCGGCGATACTCTTTTGCATAATCCGCGACGAGGGTTTCGTTGTCGGCATCCTCTTGCATCGTTCCGCAAAGTTCGACCAGAGCCACTTTGTTCAGGAGCATCGGCAGACGTTCTGCGTAGTGTCGGGAACCGTCTTTGCGAACGTATACCTTGAGTTGTGCCAGATCTGCAAAATCCACCGGAGCGACCGGAGCGCAGTTGGCCGGGACAAACACGAATTCGTCGGGGATAGAGGCATCCGCAATCAGTGCGGGGAATTGCTTTGCGAAGGGGGCATCATCAACGAATACAAGCGTACAGTGTCCGGGAGCCGCCTTCTGCCACAGAGCCTGCAACAGGTCTTTCGTGCCGGGGTAGGCCGCGATAACGATAACGGAATCGTCAGCCGGTACTCCTTCAGCATCCGAAGAGGCCGGTGCGGGGGCGGCATCCTTTTCCGGAAGGGGCGAAAGAGGTGCCGGTTCCGGAATGGGGGTTTCTTCTGGAGTGTTCCTATCGGGGCTTACGACTCCCGCATCTGCGGCTCGTTTTTCAACTTCGGCCGTAGGTGTGGCCGAAACAGCCGGAGCGCCTTTGGCCCCGGTCTGTCTTGCGGTGTTATTATTTCCCATACTATGCCCCCTCTTCCTCTGTCGGTGCCGATGTAGCCTCGTCGGCGAGTTCCGGCATCTTGCCTTTGTAGATGCTTGCCCCGATCAGGTCTCGCTGCTCCTGCTTGAACGTGAGCTTCCGCTTGCGGGCATCCTTGTTGTTGGTGTACTCCGTCGTCAGGAAGAGCGGATTGCACTTCGAACCGCGATATTCCGCCGTATTGCCGTTGGCGCAATCACGGTTCAATGCGATGAACCCACGGTTGCGTGCGTACTCAGTGAAACCGGCAATCTCGGCCGAATCGCCCGGATGCTCGAAGGCGATGCCGACTTTGACGCCGCGGGCGTCGGGATCTCCTTCAGACTCTTCGGTACATTCGATCGTACTCGGCGTAGCGTAGATGCCGATTGCTTTCTTTTCTGCGATCAGTTCCAGATCGCTTTTCATGACGATGTCTCCGATTTCCCGCGTCGGTTCCGCAGCGACGAATTCGACAGGGACGAGGATTATTGTCGGGTTTTTGGGACGAGGGCAGCCTGCGCCCTCGTCCGTTTTCAGAATTGATACAGGGTTATACATGATAATCGGTGTTAAGGTTTGATACTATGCGCCCTCGTGGGTGTCTTCCACTTCAGCGGCAGCGTTGGTCTTTTTCCAGAAGTCGGTCGAGCCGTCATCCGAGATTGCGGCCTGCGGGTCGTAGTCGGCCGGAACGGAAGCGAAGAGCATTTCGCCGAACGCGAAGCCGACACCGAGCCAAAATTCGCCGTAGTAGCGGACTTCGTAATCGACCTTCTGGATGTCGGTGATCACCTGCGGCTGGTTCAGGTTCTGCAGCATGATGAAGTTCGACTTCGGCGTGCAGAAGATGATCGGCGAGCCGTACAGGCAGTCGAGTACCTGAAGCGAGAAGTTCGTGAAATCGACACGGTCTTTGCCAAAATCGGGATTCTCCGTGCCGCTGCCGGCTCCCCACTTGTCTTTGTAACCTCGTTTGTATTTCACGTAGAGATCGGCAGACAGGAAGATATTCATCTTCAGGGACTGATACTTCGCCAGAATCTTGTGGGCGAAGTCATCGATGTACTCGACGACTTCGGCACCTGTTGCTGTGCGCAGATCCTTTGCGTTCGGGTAGAAATTGATACCCTTATCGCCCGACTTGGCCGCTTCGACGAGCAGCGTTTCGATGCCGTTCATCGACTCTTCCGGCTTGCCGGCATCGGTCGGGTTCTCCTTGGCCTTGTACTTGCCTTTGCCGATCATCTTCATCTCGATGTCCTGAAGGATCGACGGCAGCAGAATCTTCTGCACGATGTAGCGTGTGATCGGCATCTGATCGGGGGACAGACGCTCGTTGTAGAGCGACAGCAGCCACGAGTTGGCGACGTCGGCCGGGACGATCGCAAAGTTGATCTTGTGCCGGTAATTCTGGATTTTGATGGCAGTGAACCGTGCATCGCCAGACGGAGTCCACTTGGCCGAGAACTCCTGTACGACGGACGTATAGTCCGAGCGGACGGCTTTGTAGGTTTCGATCGCACGCTTCGGCGTCATGAACTTCGCCGAGGTGAACCCCCGGTAGATGTCCTGCATGAGTTCCAGACTGTTCCCCTGCGACGAATAGGTGCCCAGCTCCTTTTTCAAATCATCCACGTCAATCGTGGCTGCGGAGAAAGTCGGAAGCTGGCCCGTGGCCAGAGCTTCGAGTGCGAGGCGATTGTGGGATGCCTTCGCGTCGATCGTGAAGGTACGGCCTTCGCTTCTCCCGAATACTTCTGTTGCGGCAGGCTTATCTTCGCGGGCTTTGGCGAGTTTCTCCTTCTCCTGCTGTAAGATCGTCATCTGGGCAGACATCGACGCGATTTTTTCTTCTGCTTTTGCCAGTTCCTGCCGTAACTTGTCTTTGTCGTCGCCGCCGGAGCGACCGATGGCATCGAGGAAGTTCAGCAAAAGCTGTTCTTGCTGTGCGTCGTCATTTGCATCGCTGGCGGCGTATGCGTCGTAGTGCTGCAAGGCTTCCGGGCCAAATTTCTGTTCGAGAATCTTACGCTGATCAGCAGAGAGTACCTCATGCCCTTCTGCATCACGCGAAAGATTTTCCACCCCGACAGTTCGGGCGAAGATTTTCGAAATAAAGTTCCAGTTCAATTTCATGTTCGATATAATTATGAGTGAATACTTGCGCGGATAAAGGCGTGATCGACGCATTCCTGTAAAGTGGCGATGCCGTCGGCAAGGCCGTTTTCGATAGCCTTGTCTGCGAAGAAAGTCGCGCCGGTCAGTACTCCCGGCGCGTCGGCCCGGAGGGCTTGCCGGCCCGCTTTGACGTCGGCATGGAACGCGGCGACCAAATGAGACAGGCGCATGCGGATCAGCGTGTACTCTCCGGTGAGTGCTTGGCGGTATGCGAGGTTTTTGTCGGATGACTCTTCCGCGTATATCTCGTGAACCTTTTGTCCGGACTTCTCCAATGCCTCTCGGTCATCGATGAAATATGTATATGCGCCGATTGACCCTACTTCCGATGTGATGGCGTTGTCGCAATAGACTGCGTCGCATTGTGCGGCGATCCAATAAGCTGCTGACGCGCAAAAATCGGCATGTGCGAGCAGAGGCTTCCCTGTGGCTTTGAATTTGCGGATCGCATCCAACATCAAGGGAACAGCCGTCGAATTCCCGCCGCCGGAGTCAATGTCGAGAACGCAGGCAACGACGTTTGTGTCAGCCGCAGCAGCGAGAAGGGCCTGTGCATATGTGGCAGTTCCGATCGTTCCGCAGGAGTCGTATTTGGTAATCGTGCCGGATATTGGGATCACAGCAACGCAGGGGTCGCCGCTTCTGGCGGCATTCGCGGAAACGGCGCGGGCATCTACATCGTAAAGCATGATGTCGAATTCTCGCTCGGCAGCTTGGAGTAGAATGTCCTGCTGCTGAAGCAGCGAAATGGCCGTTGGTATGAGAGTGGAAATATCGTGAACGAGCCAACGACCGCGGCGCAGTTCGAGGGCCAGCTTGACGTTGTTCTCCGGGGTGATCAGGCGTTTCATTTCTTTTTTATGCAAATCTACTTGGTCGCAGGCCGCATAAAAAGGACGGCATTACCCCTTTACCGCTTCGATTGATGTCTGGTATTTGCAGGTGGCAACGAGGGTTTCTTCCTCGGTCAGTGTTAGCAGGGCCGGGATGTCCTTGCTGCCGAAAACAAGGGAGCCGCCGCGCCATTTGACGCGGACGATTACCGGTTCATGCAGGAAAGCATCGTCAGAACGGAGTGTTGCTGTCAGAGTAATCGTCAGGAGTTCTCCTGCATCTTCACGGGTCGTTGCCGTTTTGAGATTGCCGAACGGACTGATCAAGGGAACCCGCCGAAACTCGGCGGCAGGGCATGCCGCCGGTTTTAAGGCGATAGAGGTGATAATTTTAAGCATATTATCAGTGAATTTGTAGAAATAATTACGATTTTCGGTTAAACTTTTTTCGGCTCATCGACGAGCGATTCGATGTAGTATGCACGGCGGGTCAGTTTCCGCTTCAAGGCTTCCAGCTCCTTCAGTTCCCGACGATAGGCCCGCTTGTGGAGGGATTCAAAGTATTCAGCCGAGAACAATTTACGGGAGAGGATGAACGCTTCGATAATCTCCTCTTTGCGTTGGCGGAGGGCTTTACGGCGCTGCACGAACTCCCAAAAGTCGAGTTCAAAGTAGGCGCGCAGGGAGATATTGAGCTGCTTGGTTGCTTGGGCCGAAAGGTAGATGAACTTATTTTGAAAGTTCTGGGTGGCCTCGTTGATAGGCAGTATAAAAGTCACTGCAAATTTTCCGCAGGCTTCTTTGGGCGGGAGGCTTGCAGCTTGAGTGTGCCCGATGATCAGTTTCCCGAAGCAATTTCGGGCTGTCACGATATAAGCGCCGGAGGTGTCCCGCTCGAAGAGATAGGCGAGATAATCCATGTGTATTCGGTCATCTACATCGAAGGTGAGTCTCATTTCCATATTCGTTTGTCAATTCCGGTTTTTAAGGTTCGTACATACATAGGATCGAGCCTGATCAGAGAATCGTCTTTTATGTCGATAAAGCAGCAACGGTTTCCGAAATCGTCTATCCAGTCGAACAGCCCGTCGTTACACATGGACTGCACGATTTCAATGAACTCTTCGGGATTGCCTGCGATAGCCGCAATCTGCTGCCAGCGGTAAGGTGGCAGGCGTGAGAGCTGCGCTACCAATAAACGAAGGTACCTCAAGAACTCTTCGTCGGAAAGGTCATAGTATGTTTTCATAAAAAGGATACCTATTTTGGGCAACTACACGAACTACAATAAACTACATGTTGAAAATCAGATGTTTACAAAACTACAAAAGTAGCTTTTCATAGTGATTGTAGTTTTTAGAGTTTGAAAGTGAATAAAATGTAGTTTTATGTAGTTTTTTTGTTGTTAAAGTAGTTATATTTATTTCGTTGATTATTAGCGTTGTAGTTCGTGTAGTTCATGTAGTTGGCATTTTTTCAATCCGTGGCGGTACTTGCGGCGAATACCTGCCAACTTGCGAAACGCCGGACTCCGGCGGTAATGCTCGACGGTTTCGATGATCCTGTTGATTTCAATACATGACGCAGCGGCAGCTTGGGCCGCGGCTGTCATAGACGAGGAGCAGGCCGCAAATGCATGGCCTGCTCTTGAAAGGGAACCCGATATGTCATATAGGTCATTCATACGGATCGCATTTTACGGCATGATTGCTGACGGCAAGCCCCTCGCCGATTAATCCCCGGTAATCGATCAGAAGCGAGTCGAGGTAGTCATAAAGTCGGTGATATGAATAGATAGGGTAGTGTTCGCCGTTCAAATAGCATGCGGAAAAATCCCCGGTTTCCGGCAGATACATCAACTTGATCGCTGGAATGTGCAACGGGCCGAGCCGATAGGCGACACCGATTTCCTTATCGAAGGCGACCTGATCCGGAGAACACTTGAATACGATCGCCGCACACCCAACCAATGGAACGAGTCGATGTCCCCCATGGGTGATCTCGTTACGAACATCATCACCCGGCCGAAGGATCGGTAACTGCTGGCCGATGATTGAGAAGCCGGTTTTGTCTCTTTTCTGCACTTCCATCTTCAATCCAAATGCCGAATATCGACTGATGTAGTTTGTGAGCATTTCTTTCATGATCAAATAATTTTATGCCTTGAGGCGGTTATTTGTGGGCGACCGGGGACTCGAACCCCTAATTTCCGAATGTTCTTCTTATACCAATTTTCCCATTTTATAAGATGCCTGTCGTCGCCCCACTGGTTTTACATTTTCATTGGCACACTCCTTTCTTTTTTCACTTTTCATAAATTCTTCGCTTAGTCCTTATTCGTGAATCTTCCGCCAGCCGATGATCTTATCATCTATCGGAGAACCACACCACGAATCCACCCAGTTCCCATCGTTATCAATATGCCCCAAATCATACGGTATGATAGAGCTTGGATTCCGCTTTACAAGCACAACCCGTCCCGGTTCGGGTGGTTCTTTCGGGTCGTGCCAGCGCGTCAGTAGTTCGTGTTCGCATTTGGCCCCAGAAATGTAGCTTTCGCGGGCAATCTCACACTCGTTTTTTCGGCGACCGTTATCGTCAAGTATTTCATAATTAGCAGCGAAATCTCCGCCTCTTTCCTCAATCTGTTTCATTCACTGTTAGTTAATCAATTATATATTACCAAAACCTACTCCGCCACTTTTGGCGAAAGCAATAGCCCATGCTTCGGCCGTGGTCTTTGGGAAGTCCTGCGAGAAGTGAATGTAACCATCACTCCCTACTTCGAATTTGCAATAACATTTGGCGCACCACTTCCCAATGTTAGACGTACTCACTTCCCAACCACACCAAGGGCACCGAACTATCTCCAGTACGCTGCCATTTCCGGGTACCTTTCGGCATCGGCTATGCTTCCTGCACTTCATCTTCCTTGTTCAGTTTCCGGATAAAATTCCTTCGGTGGTACTCGTAATCCGGTTCGAACTCTCCGTCCTCGCCGTTTTCGAACCACATATCGTCGAATGCACCGATTGCTTTCGCCCGCATCCGCTCCTCGGCCTCCTGCTCGGCAAGTTCGACGGCAGTATAGGCCGTGGAAGCATCGATCATGCGATCTCCGTTATTCATCTGTATTGCATCATTGTCAATGAATGACTTTGCTTTTTCGCTTTTCATAATTTTTGTTGTTTTATTTCGTTTGTTGTGTATATTACGCCGCAAACCGCTGCGGCACGATGTTCAACTCGTAAAGTTTCGCCACCAGCGCCTCGCAGAGAACCCGTGCCATGTTCACTTCGACGGCGTTGCCGATAAATTTTTTCTGCTCTTCCTGCGTGCCGATCAGTACGTAGTTCTCCGGGAAGCCCATGATCCGCTTCAGTTCCGGGATACGAAGCATCCGCATCCGGATGTCCACCAGTCCGTACAGCGCCATGAACTCCTTTATCTGCACCAGCATCGGCGTATCTTCCG
>OJOV01000949.1_pt1 | contig 27370 bp, 20 predicted proteins | sample 1598281 | NCBI WGS metagenome assembly OJOV01 (sample SAMN03922469, study PRJEB24848) | human gut metagenome | isolation source: stool sample | host: Homo sapiens | place: Germany | collected 2010-11
GACGAGGTGGATTTGAACGGGCTGGTTTAAGCCGGTTTAGATCGGTTTCGGCTGGTACACGTGAACGCGCTGCCCGCCATCATCGACGACCTGAAAACCCAAAGCCACGAATTCGTCACCATCGACCAGCCGGCAAAAACCTAAGCTAGCGTGGAGGCGTAGGGCATTGTCCTGCCCAGTCACTTCCCTTACGTACCGCTGCGCCATCCCGGCGCTCCTCTGCGCCGCCACTACCCCACATGTCGCCTCCTCACGCACCAACAAGTGTCCGATTCCCCCGAATCAGCCACCCACGCGTCATCCGGTCACCCCAGGTTGTCCGATTCGGGAGAAACGGACACTCAGGGGCACCGTGCAAACCACACGTTGATCAGAGAACCGGCAACCACCAGCACAACACCGATCCAGAACGGCATGCCCAGCGCCACGCCCAACAGAAGCGTGCTAGAAGCCGTGGAAAACAGCGGAGTCGCGTACGAACCAATCGCAAGCGTTTCCATACTGCCGTGCAACATGCCGTATCCCCAGCACGCGTAGCCGCCCGAAATCGAAGCGGCGCACGCAATCAGCGCAGCATATCCACCGACGCCGGGCGCCGTGTCCGGCAAACCGTCTCCCGAAACGAAATGGATGGTCCACAGTACAACGGCCACACAGCAGAAGAAAATCGTCGTGCCGTCGTAACCGCCGGACAACGACGGCGTAAAAGTCGCATAAATCGCCCAAATAAAGGCGCCAACAAACGCGAGCACATACGGTAGGGGGTTACTGGCGATATTGCGGACCGCTTCCTGCATATCAAGGCTTTCTCCGCCAACCGCCATCGCCACACCGATGGTTGCGATCACCGCGCCAGGAATCGCTTTGGCGACCGCACCACGTTTGTGCGATACCGCTGCGGTCATCAGCACCAGCAGCGTCGGCCACAAGTAGTTGACAAGGCTGACTTCCACGGATTGCGCGTTCGTTGTGGCCAGGCCGATCGACAGCGAGATTGACGCCTCGTATGCGATGAACATGAGTCCGCCTGCGATGAGGTACTTGCATGGCGCTTCGCGGATTGGTTTCGGACGGCGCACAATGAACAGCATGACACCACCGACGGTGTAGATGAGCGCCGAACCGAGCGTGGCGCCGAACGATTCGGAGACCAGTCGCACGAGGCCGGCCATGAAGCCCCACAGGACGATTGCGAACAGGCCGATGAGTGTCGCCGCGTGTGATGTGGCATGGCCGAGTAGCGGATTGCAGGAGTTGCCGGTGGGGTGGTTTGCGCCGGAATCGGAGGGGGACTTCTGGTTCGTGTTCACGGGCTCCAGCCTACCCATCGCCCTCCACGAGTGTCCGATTCTGCAGAATCGGACACTCCTGCAACCTGCGATGCCGCGAACCCGATTACCCCCGGAACCGCACCAACAGCAGAGTCAACCACCCCATCCGACGCTGCCACACCAGCCGTATCGGCAGCCAAGTCCATGCGTCCCGCATCCACACAGCCCACGCGTCCCGCACCTCCACGGCCCGCCGACGCGCACACGTCGCCCATGACCAAATCATCCAACGTCACACCGAACATGTCGCAAAGCATCAGCAGCTTGTCACAAACGTCGCGTTCCACGCCACCATCTTGCGGTTGCATTGCGATTCGCAACCAAATTTTGCGACGCAACCGACAGTTGCGCGACGCGAAGTTGGATTCACGGGTCTTTTACGACAATAGAAAAACCCTTGAAATTCCAACGATTCCAAGGGTTTCGAATGGAGCGGATGACGGGAATCGAACCCGCCTTTAAAGCTTGGGAAGCTTTCGTTCTACCGATGAACTACATCCGCAAAGTTGTGCCTTTTGGGCACGAAACTTCAGTTTAGCACGCAACGGATGCGTATGCGGACACAGACCGACATGCGATATCAATTTTCCGCAATATCGCGGAAACTCAGCCGCGCGACCGCTGCGAATAGTCACGAGAATATCTGCCAGCCGAGCCGCCCGAATCATGCCCGGACCCATACTGCGTTCCAAATTGCGGACCACCGGCACCAGCCATCGCAGAACGTCCGCCTTGCCGAATATCCGCCGCCGCAACGCCGCTCGTGGCATAGCCACCGGCCAAATATCCGGACTGCACGCCCTGCTGACGCATCTCCTGCCCCATCTGCATCAGCCGCGCAATGCGATCCGAGGTCGGCGGGTGCGTAGAAAACAGCTTGGAGAAACCTTCCGCCGAAAACGGATTGGCAATCATCATCGCAGCCACCGACTGCGTGCCGGCGGTCTTCTCCATCGGCATCGCGGCTGCGCCGCCGGAAATCTTGCTCAACGCGGAAGCGAGCGCTTCCGGATCCTCCGTCAACTTGGAACCGTCTTCGTCGGCGTCGTATTCGCGTGTGCGGGAGATTGCCATCTGTATCAGCGACGCTGCGATCGGCGCCAGAATCGTGCTCAGCAGCACACCCAGCAATCCCAAGCCGCCGGACGCCGAATCGTCGCGGTCGTCACGCGAACGGCCGCCGCCGAAATACATGAGCGAGTAGCCGAGGTACGAGATGACGGTGGCCATGGCGGAGGCGATTGCGGACGTCAGAATGTCGTGGTTGTAGACGTGCATGAGTTCGTGTCCGAGCACGCCGCGAATCTCACGTTCGTTAAGCGTCTGTAGGATGCCTTGCGTGCAGCAGACCGCCGCGTGTCGTTCGTTGCGCCCCGTCGCGAACGCGTTGGGGCTCATGGTGGGGGCGATGTAGATGCGCGGCATCGGCTTACCTGCCTTCGCCGATAGCTCGCGGACGATCTTGTATAGTACGGGGGCTTCCTGCTCGCTCACCTGTCGAGCGTGCATGCTGGCGATCGCCAGTTTGTCGGAAAACCAGTAGGAGACGAACGTGGAGCCCAGGCCGATGAGAATGTAGTAGCCGAGCGTGCTTTGACTGGCGCCGGTCGCCCACCAGATGAGCATGATGACGCCCCACATCAACGCGAACAAAAGCGTTGTTTTCAAGCCATTGCAATGGCCGTGCACCTGCAATTTGCCGTTCATGGCCACCAGCCTAGGAATTCAGACTGGGATTTTGCTGTATACAAGCTGAAGGGTGGATTTGCAACATCTAGAAACATGCCACGCAACGACGCTACAGCATCGGCCATAGACCTATCTGCGGCACGGCGAGAGTCACCCCAACTTGAAACGTATTACCCCCGCATATCCCCCGAATGCACTGCGTCGAGCGTGCCGATCAGGCTGGTCAGCAAATCGTTGCTGCCGCACGCGTTCGTCAGCACCGCCAGCACGTACGTGCCCGACTGCGACATCACCAGTCCGGCATCGTTCAGCGCGTACAAATCGCCTTCGCCGTTGATCCATCCGGCCTTCGTGTACACGGTGTCCGCATCGCCAAGGGCCGCGTGGATGCAGGAGTTCAGCGAATTCGTCATGTCTCCGGACAGCCATTGCAGCGATTCGGGCGTGATGTTCTGCATCCCCGCCGTTTGCCCGGCGAACAGGAAACCGTATCCGGCGGTCCACAGTTTGGCCATGTCGCGCGCGGAGGTGAACAGGTACCCGCCGCGATCACCCATTCTGGAAGCCGCGCCCGCCTGTTCGGCCCACGTGTTGAAGCAGTCGAGGCCATACGTTTTGTACAGCCAGTCGTAAGACGCGTTGTCGGAATTGCGCAGGACGGCGTCGACCTTCTGGTGGACGGTGGCGGACTGCGCGTCAGCGGATTGGGCCACGCCGTTCAGGTCGACGGTGCCCGTTGAGAACAGCGATATCAGGTATGGCGCCTTCGCCGACGAGGCCGAATAGATCTGCGCATCGGCGTTGTATGCGATCGTGCGGCCGGTCGTGATGTCGGCGAGCACGAATGATGCGGCATATCCGTCGGCTTCGAAAGTGGCGATTTGAGACTGCACGGCGGCCTGCGAATCGGCGCTTAGCGTGAAGCCCTGCGTTGTGATCGTGGCGCTGCCCTCGACTGCGGAAATGCCGTCCAGCGCGACCTGCGTCGGCGACGAGACGGCTTGTGTCTGCGATTGCGGCGCGCTGTTTTTCTTAAGCGCGCCCGACGTGGAGGACGTTTCCGAAGACGTTCCCGAGGACGCCGCTGCGTGGGCTTCCTCTTCGAGATGCACATCGACAAGACCCACGCCCATGGCGAAGCCGATCAGGCAGGCGATCAGCAGGCCCACGACGGACACGGAACAGCAGTACAGTGCCTTGCGCTTGACGTGTTTTCCAAAGTTCATGCCGACTTCACAACCTTAGATTTCAATGCCCGCATCCGTTTGCGATGATATTGCGCACCGCGTTTCACCGGGGTCAGCCTAGCGCATGGACCCGAACTTCGGGGGTAATAGGTCAAAACGACCGCGTATGTCCGATTCTGGAGAAACGGGCGGTTGTGCGATCGAAAACGCACGCTACGCGACCAGTCCGCCGAAAATCGACCACTAAAGCGGCAAAAACTAACGCCCTGCACGTCCGATTCAGAGGAATCGGACGTGCAGGGCGTTACTAGATTGCGTTAAAAGGCTTGGAGTTAGGGTGTCAGGAAGTCAGCACTCCCACCCTAATTCCAGCCGGCCCGATTCAGGCATGCGCCAGCGCGCGCATCTGCTCCGGGTCGATGACCTTCTTGTGCTCGCGGCCTTCCTTCGCGCCCTCGGCACGTTCGAACGCATCGACCTTCTTCCAGCCGGCGAAGTCGATCGGCTTGACACCGCGGGAAGCCAGCAGACGGTCGATGGATTCCGGATCGCGGTCAGCGGCCACGCGACCGCCTTCGGCGGCCTTGGACAGGTCCTCCAGCATGTTGGTGACGATGAGCAGCGCGTCGGACTTGGTGGAGCCGATCAGGCCGACCGGACCACGCTTGGCCCAACCGGTGGCGTACAGACGCTCACGCACCTGCGCGCCCTCGCCGGAGGCCTCCGTGGTGATGCGGCCGTCGCCGTTCGCGTTGGCCAGGTGCGCGCGACGCTCGTCGTACGCGATGCCCGGCGCGGTGGCCGGCTTGTAGCCGATTGCGTGATACACGGCCTGCACCGGGTACTCTTCGAATTCGCCGGTGCGAGTCATCTTGCCGTCCGCGGAAGTCGTCGTCTTCTCCACGCGAATCGCCTTGACCTTGCCGTCCTCGCCCAGCACTTCGACCGGAGCGGAATTGAAGTGGATGTAGTACTTGCGATCCGCCGGGTTGCCTTCGAAATCGGTGTCGCCGTCGTCTTCCATGTCCTCGGCCATCTCGCGGATGGTGAACAGCTCCTCGACCATCTGACGGGTCAGCTTGTCCTTGCCGGCCTCCTCGATAGTGTCGTCGTCCAGATCGAAGTCGTCTTCGTTGATGATCAGCTGCACGCCCGGCAGCTTCTCCATTTCGCGCAGCTCCTGCACGGAGAACTTGGCCTGAGCCACGCCACGGCGGATGAACAGATGCAGAGTCTTGGCCTTGTTGGCCTTGATGCCTTCGTACACGTTGTCCGGAATGTCGGTGCGTTCCTTCAGGTCGTCGGCGTTGCGCATCAGCTCGCGCGCCACGTCCATGGCCACGTTGCCGCCGCCGATCACAGCGACTTCCTCGGCATCGAGCGGCCATTCGCGGGCGCCGGTCGGGTAACCGTCGTACCATTCCACGAACTTGGCGGCACCGTACACGCCGTCCAAGTCGGCGCCCGGCAGGCCGAGCGGCTTGTCTTCGACGGCACCAGTGGCGAACAGCACCGCGTCGTAACGTTCCAGCAGCTCGTCAAGCGTCACGTCCTTGCCGAATTCCACGTCGCAGTACAGGTGGATGTCCGGGTTGTCGAGCGTCTTCTCGAGAGCGGATGCGATGAATTTGATGGAAGGGTGGTCGGGGGCCACGCCGTAGCGCACCAGGCCGAACGGCACCGGCAGCTTTTCGAACAGGTCGATGCGGGCCTTGGTGCCCAGTCCCAGCTCTTCGCCGAGCTTGCCCAGCTGGCGCAGGAAAATATCGGAAGAGTAGACGCCTGCGGGGCCGGCGCCGATTACAGCAATACGAAGTTCGTTGGTTTCGCTCATATGTTCCAGCCTAATATATTCCCTGCATTTCCAACAGGGGGCATTACGATTCCGCCGTATTGCGGCTCTTCCATATTGCGGTCACGCGTGCGGCAACGTGCGGTACACGTCCGACCGCACGTACACGGCGATGTCGGAAGACGTGACCCATGTTTTCCACGGCACGTGCTGGCTGGCGACGACGATTTGCCGGTAATCGCCCCTCTTCAATCCGAGCCGATGGAAGAAATATTGCGGAAAATCGGTGTCGCCGATAAGGAATTCCGGTGCGCCTTTGGCGGCACAGCTTGCGATTTCGCGGTTCATCTGCGCCCGCGACGGCACCTGGTTCGGCACGAACGTGCGGCCCTCGTACGTGCAGTCCAGCAGATTGCGCGCGAAGTACGGATTTGCCGCGATCGCCGGCCAGCTGTAGCGGTGCGTGTCTTCCATACGATTCGTGTGCGTGCCGTCGGGCCAGGTCGTGTCGGGAAGATACCGCCAGAACGACACCCAACGGTCGTGTTCGAGGTTGTTGTTGCGCACGAACGTGGCCAGCGCGCGACCGGCTGAATAGTCGTAGCGAATGTCGCATGCGATCGCGGCGGCGGTCCACACCAGACTTGGCAGCAGCGCCACGACGATTGCGATACGGGCGATGTGCGCGACGCGGACGGCGTGCGTGGCACAGGCGGCGCGCAGCGAACGCGAAAGAGGCGTCGGCAGTGGAATATCGGCGATTCCGAGGGCCTTGTCTTGCACGTTGATCCACAGTTGCACGACGAACAGCGCGAAGATGATGCCGATGTGGTGCATGCTGAAGTATTTCGTCGCGCACAGGCTCAGCAGAACATACGTGACCAACAGCAGATCGAGGTTCTTGCGGCGCAACGCGACCCGTGCCAGCACGCTCCAAATCGCCAGTGATAGCGCCACGCACAACGCAATCGCAAGAACGCCCATGTGCAGACCATGCAGGGAAACATCGCCCGCAAAAGCGGTGAACATGCTTTCGGCGGGCAGCACCGTCCAGAACAGCGCGAATTGCGCGATCGGCGGATTACCGCCGGGATCCTGCACCGCGCCGAACGTGTCGGAGCGCGGCAGGACGCACGCCGTCAATACAAGACCGACGGCCAGCAATACCATCCAAGCCGCGAACCGGGCGGGATTGCCGAAAAGCCCGTCACGTACGGCAGGACGGCCTGTTGCGCCCCGAATCGCACGCACCATCCAAACCAATGCGAACGCGCATGCCAGCGCAATGCCGTAACTGCTGGTGCAGCACAACAGCACGAACGCGGCCGTCAATCGCCATGGGTGTTCATCGCGCGATTTCCAGCAGGCCGCGATGACGAACAACGCGCAGCACATCAACGCGTAGGGCCGCGAGGTGACGCCGTATTGGTAGCACAGAAAGTAGGTGAACGGCAGCAGCGCAACGGCCAGCCGGGGCAGTGGCGCGCGGAAAACCAACAATCCGCACATTAATGCCGAACAGACCAGCTCAACCCCTTTCAACCCCCATTCATATGGCACGCCCAGCTTCGCCGGAATCGACAGCAACAGCCACCACAGCGGCGGATGGCCTTCGTAATGCGGGCGGACGAGCAGCAGGTCTCGATAAGGGCAATCCCTTGCAATAAGCCACGATTGCGCCTCGTCGAACCACGGCTCGTGGAACGCCATCGTGACGATGACCACCGCAAGATACACGGCGAACACCACCACACGGTAATGCCGTCGCAGGCAGTCAGCAACCGTATTCATAGATAACCCCATCCTCCGCGCCCCACGCGTTGAATATCCCCATCAGTAAGCCATAAGCATAATAACGCACATGCGACCACGGTACGGCACTGTGATGCGCCTCTCAAACATCCCACGGGGAACCTTCGGCAAACCTATGATGAACCTTCGGAAACCCGCCTGTCTCACCGCCCCATCGCAGTCACGCTCTCGGCGTCCGATGCTTTCAGAATCGGACGCACGCGGCACGTACAATCGCAACTGGTTTTCGAAAAACCGCGGCGACGACAGACAAAACCGCAATCGCGGCAACGGCACACGGCGAGTACGATGACATCCGGCTTCCGCGCACAAGGACAAGCATGCAGAGACACGCACATAGAGATACGCGCCGGCAGATAACACGCAGCAGAAAGGCAACCATGCGCATTCACATCACGTATACCGGCGGCACCATCGGTATGGTCGAGTCACCGAACGGTCTGGTTCCGGGCGCCGATATGCGCGGCTGGCTGCGCCGGCTGATTGAGGACGCGCATCTGGACCCGAGCTTGTTCTCGTTCACCGAGCTGGACCCGCTGATCGATTCGTCGAACGCGACGCCCGACAATTGGCAGACGATGGCGGACGACCTGCGCGCGCACCGCGATGACGCCGACGCGTTCGTGGTGTTGCACGGCACCGATACGATGAGCTATTCGAGCGCCGCGCTGTCTTACGCGCTGACCGGTTTCGGCAAGCCTGTGATTTTCACGGGGTCGCAGCATCCGCTCGGCAAAATCGAATCGGACGCCACCGCGAACGTCACGGGTGCGCTGAACGCCGCGATGAGCGGACGTTTTCATGGCGTCGGCCTGTTCTTCGGCCATCATCTGTTCGCCGGCAACCGTGTGAGCAAATCGTCAAGCTGGGCGTTCGAAGGGTTTTCGGCGCCGTCCACCGGCCCGCTGGCACGTACCGGCACGCCATGGCATTGGTATGCGGGCGAGGCGGCCGGCTCCAGTTGCGGTTGGGCGTCACCGCTGCCCTACTCCCGTCACGATGTGGCCGTGATCGACATGGCTCCCGGCATTTCCGCCGCGCGATTGGCCGCGATGCTCGACCCTCGTCCGGAAGCGGTGCTGTTGCGCGCGTACGGCGTTGGCAATGTGCCGAGCGACGAGCCAGGACTGACCGACGTGATCGCCGACGTGCTGCATGACGGCGTGCCTGTCGTCATCGCATCGCAATGCCAGCAGGCGGAAGTGCTGCTCGGCCATTACGAGACGGGCGACGCGATCGCCCGCGCCGGCGCGATCGGATCGGGCGACATGACGCTGGAAGCCACGTACGCGAAGATCATGTTCCTGCTGTCGCAGGGCGTGGATGCGGCCGATTTCGGCACGTGGATGCGCCGGAACATCGCTGGCGAAATCTCACCCAGCTCGATGTAGCACGGCGCAACGCGGTTCAGCCTCCGCACGGCTCGTCGCCGCAACCGGCGCTACTCGCGGTCGAGCAGAGCGGTGAGCGCCCACAGGATGCTGACCACGTCGATCGCCTCCTGCATGAACGCGCCGACGACCACCGGAATGAGGTTGAACGCGGCCGCGACCATGCCGATAATCGCCAATCCAAGGCCGACCAGCACCGCCTGCAGCATCACTTTCTTCGTGCGGCGGGCGATGGCGATGGCGCGCGGCACGGAGGCGATGTCGTCGTTCATGATGACCACCTGCGCCGATTCGGACGCGGCGGTGGACGTGCCGTCGGTCATGGCCATGCCGATGTCCGCAACCGCCAGCACGGGGGCGTCGTTCACGCCGTCGCCGACCATCATCGTCACCTGTCGGGTCATGGATTCGCCGACCACGCGCTGTACGACCTTGTCCCACGCCGGCTGGTTTTGGTGCGCGTCTTCCGTGGCGTTCTTGACGGCCGCGACCTTGCCTTCGGGAAAGAGTTCGGATTGCACGTCGTCGATGCCGACCTCGCCCGCGATGATGCGTGCGGAAGCCTCCTTGTCGCCGGTGAGCATGGACAGTTTCTTCACGCCGAGCCGGTGCAGTTTTTCAAGGGACGATTTCGCGTTTTCGCGAGGCACGTCACGCAGCACGATGCGCGCGGCGAGCTTGCCGTCGATCGCCACGTACGCGGCCATTTCGTCCGGTTCGAGAGGTGCGAACAGCGAGTTCACCTCCGGCTTCTTGGAATCGCCGGCAGCGGTACCGGTCGCCGAATCGCCAACCGCGCTATCGGCCACAGCACCAGCCGCAATACCGGCCGCCGCACCTGCGCCCAGCACATGCGTGAAGCCGGCCTCGTCGGCCGTCACGTACGCGAAACGACCCACGCGCACGGCATGCCCGTTCACCTCGCCGGACACACCCTTGCCCGACTGTTCCTCGATGTTCTTCACCACGGGGTAATCGCGTCCATGCCCCGGCAGATCGCGTTCGGCGCACAGCCGCTGCCCGTTCTCATAGCGCGCGTACAGTTCCTGCATGGCCTTCTGCCCGGCCGCCGCGATGCCCTTCGACAGAATGTGCACCGAGTAGCCTTCCACCACGCCGGCCATCATCAGAATGTGGTTCTCGTCGTACGGCGAGCTGTTTTCGAACGGCTTCTCGACGCGCACGACCTGCGGCTGCTTGACGGTAAGCGTGCCGGTTTTGTCGAAAAAGATATGCGATACGCGGCCCAGGTTTTCCAGCACATCCTGCGCTTTGATAAGAATGCCCGCCTTGGCAAGGCGACCGGTGCCGGCCACGTACGCGACGGGCGCGGCGATCAGCAGCGGGCAGGGCGTGGCCAAAACCAGCACCTGCGCGAATCGCAATGGCGTGCCTGCGACGGCCCACGCGATGCCGGCGATCGCCAGCGAAAGAATGGTGAACGGCACCGCCAGCACATCGGCGGTTTTGACGACGGTCGGGCGCGATTCCTGCGCCGACGACACCAGTTCGAGGATCTTCTGATACTGCGAATCCTGCGCCAATTGCGTGGCACGCATCGTCAGCGCGGTCGATCCGTTGACCGCACCCGACAGCACGCGCGCGCCCGCATACACTTCGCGCGGCACCGGCTCGCCGTTGATATTGCTCAGATCCAACGTGGCGACGCCCGACAGCAGTTCGCCGTCGACCGGCACCGTTTCGCCCGGCAGCACGAGGATCACGTCGCCAAGCTTGACCTGGTCGACCGGAACGGTTTCGAAATGCTCGCCGGCCGCGTCGTAAGGCTTGGTTTGGGTGGTGGACTTATTCGTTTCCGCAGCGTTAGGCACATCCACACTGGCGACCTTGCGAAAGCCGTCCGCCGTCATGTCGCCCTCAGCATCACCGGCAGTACCGTCGGCCCCGGCAGCCGCCGCACGTGCACCCACGCCCGGCAACGTCACCACGTGCGCGGTCCGCGGCGCCGCATCAACCAGCGCCGTCAGGTTGCCTTCCGCCTTCGACTGTGCGAATTCCTCAATCGCCTCGCCGGAGGAAATCATCAGCACCACGGCCCACGCAGCCCAGTATTCCTGCACCGCCACCGTCGACGCGATCGCAATAACCGCAAGCAAATCCACACCGACGTGACCGTGCCGCAAATCGTCAATCATGCCGATCACAGTCACCACAATCGTGTACACGACCAGCGCGATCACGATCCACTGCCCGACACCCGGATTGAACGGTCCGAAAGTCAGCGAGACGCCCGCAGCCTCCCACGGACGCCACGAACCCAGCAATGCCAACGGAATCGCGGCAATGATGGCGATCGGCAGCAGCGGAACTTCTTTGCAAATGGCAATGATTCTACGCATGAGAATCTCCTTACGCTCGTATCGGACGCCTTGTTAACCCATCGGCGCCCCGCCTGCGCGGACCATCGATACACGGCGTAAAAAGATATTTCCAGCATAACAGAGCATTGCGATTGCCGCGGTCGTTTGCGTGTGCTTCCGTTCGTCGCGCGCGTTCCGCGCATACGAAAAGGGCCGTGCGATTGCTCGCACAGCCCTTGTTTTCCGCCGTTTTTCGGCTTGTTCAGCGTTTTCCGCGATTACGCGGATTGCGGTTGCGACTTCGCCGTCAGCCTATCGGGTGGCAGCCACCCGTATCGCTGTCGGCATGAACGCCGCACACCGTACGTTGCCGTACGATGCCGCGCATCCGGCTTTACCACAGACCGAACGGATCGAACAGGCCACCGCCGTCGCCGTTGTTGCCGTTACCGCCATTCTGGCCGTTCTGGCTGCCGCCATTCTGGCCGTTGCCGTTATCGTCGTTGCCGTTGTTCTGCTGACGCTGTTCCTGCTTGTTAGAGGAGTTCGTCTTGGTCTCTTCCTGGTCGAGCGTCACTTCGAGATCCATGGTGTTGCCGCCGCGCACAACGGTCAGCTTCACCTTGTCTCCCATGGCGGAGGCGCGCACGTAACCGAGCAGCGAGTAGTTGTTGTTCACTGCCTTTCCGTTGAACGCCACGATGGAGTCGCCGGCCTTCACGCCGGCCTTGGACGCCGGGCCACCGTCGGTCACGGCCTGCACCTGGGCGCAGCCGCGGGTCACACCGTCCGCTTCCACCGAGGAGCTCTTGATGGTGATGCCAAGCACCACATGCCTCACGGAACCATTGTCGATGATCTCGTTGGCCACGCGCTTGACAAGGTTCGACGGGATGGCGAAGCCAATACCAATCGAACCGGCAGTACCGGACGAGCTTGCGGTGGAGGCGATGGACGAGTTGATGCCGATCACCTGGCCGGCCGCATTAAAGGTCGGGCCGCCGGAGTTGCCCGGGTTGATGGCCGCGTCGATCTGTACGGCGTTGGTGACGATGGCGTTGTTGTCGTCATCGGTCACGGTCACCGGGCGGTTGAGCGCGGACACGATGCCGGTGGTGGCGGTGTCGTCGTAGCCGAGCGGATTGCCGATCGCCATGACGGCCTCGCCGACGGCGAGATTGTCGGAATCGGCGAATTCCGCGACTTTCAGATCGCTCGGCGGATTGTCGAGCTTGATCACGGCCAAATCGGTGGTGGTGTCGGTGCCGACCACCTTCGCGGAATAGACGGCGCCGCTGGCGAGCGTCACCTGAATCTGCTGCGCGCCGGAAATCACGTGGTTATTGGTGGCGATATAGCCCTTGTCGCTGATCACCACGCCGGAGCCCTTGGCTTCGCCGTCGCTGGTCGCCACGTCGATGGCCACCACGGAATCGGACACTTCCTTGGCCACCGCGGTCCAATCGACCGCCGTACCGGACTTCGCCTTGGCGGAACCGGAACCGGACGTGTTGGACTTGACGTCGGACAGCGAGCTGGAGGTCGGCACATGCACCCAACCGTTGGTGATCGCGGTGAAGCCGACGCCGAGGCACAGCGCGCCGGACACCAGTGCGGCCACAACGGCGGTGACCACATGGCTGGTCATGCCGGACTTCTGCTTGGTGACGACCGGCGTCTGGTTCGGCTGGTTCGGGAAGCCCTGCCCCGGAGCGCCGAACGGATTGCGGTTGCCCGGTCCCGCAGGGGGCATGTTCGCGCCGTACTGCGGCTGCTGCTGATTGTTCTGCTGCGCGCCGTTCTGCGCGGACGAGCCGCCAAACGGATTGCCGAACGGATTGCCATTGTTCCGCTGATTGCCGGTCGTATACGGGTTGCCGAAAGCGCCGAAGAACGACGGACGGTTGTCCTGCGGCTGGCCCTGCTGCTGCGCGCCGTACTGCGGTTGCTGGACGGTCTGGCCGCTGGCATCGCCAGCCGGCGGCGTCGGCACCGGACCGTACGCGCCGTATTCGGGCGCCGGACGGTACTGTTCGGTCGGCGCATCCTGCGTCGCGTTGTTGATCACCGTGCGTTCACCGGCAGCGGAAGCATAATCCGGCGTATCGTCAGCGGTATTGCCTGTCGTGCCATCCGCCGCGTCCACGGTAGGAAGGGCGGTGGTGGGCTGCTCGCCCGCGTTCGGCGCTGCAATCGGTTCGGTAACGGAAGTCTGTGCTTCGTCGGCGACGTTCTCGCTCGGCGTCTGCGGCGCGGTCTGCTGCGTGCCATCCTGCGGCTGGGCGATGTTCTGATCGCTATTATCTTCAGCCATTGTTGCTCCTTATTCGTCTCGCGGCATTCAACATGGTCAGCAATCGTGCCGCTCGAACTGCTATCTAAGAGTAAAGATACCTGCTCTGGAAGTTTCCTGAATGTTTGTTGAAAGTAGCAATCGAATCGCTTGGCAGTTTGCTCCATACGATGCCACCGTCGACCGCCGATGACGCCACCGCGGCAATCGGCGCTATCGCATACAGTTGAGAGCATGACAAGCTTGAACGAACCACAGACCGGCGCGGTGGCGCACGAGACCTCAGCGGCCAACGCGGCAGCCGGCGCAACGCACGACGCAGCAGGCAACACGACCAGCGCGGCATCGACCGAAAACCTTATTGAGCATCCCCGCGGCGCGGAACCCGGCAAGCCCGGCCGCCGCGACGCGTTCTACTTCGAGCAGAAAACCCGCCTGCCAGATGCGGCCGACGGCAAGGGCCGCGGCGGCGCGCGATACGGACGCACCGGCATCATCCACACCCCCCACGGCGACATCCACACCCCGGCGTTCGTGCCGGTGGCCACGCAGGCCGCGATGAAGGCCGTGCTGCCCGAAACCATGAAGGATCTTGGTGCGCAATGCATGCTGTCCAACGCGTTCCACCTGTATGAACGACCCGGAGAACAGGTGCTCGACGAAGCCGGCGGGCTTGCCAAATTCATGAACTGGAACGGTCCGACGTTCACCGATTCCGGCGGCTTCCAGGTGCTGTCGCTCGGCGCGGGCTTCAAGAAGACGCTCGCCATGGACGTCACCGGCATGAAGTCGGACGACGTGATCGCGGAAGGCAAGGAGCGGCTCGCGTTCGTGGACGAGGACGGTGTGACGTTCAAGTCGCCGCTCAACGGCTCGCTGCACCGTTTCTCCGCCGAAATCTCGATGGGCATCCAGCACAAGATCGGCGCCGACATCATGTTCGCTTTCGACGAGCTGACCACGCTGATGAACACCCGCGGCTACCAGGAACGTTCCGTGGAACGCACCTACCGCTGGGCGCAACGTTGCGTGGCCGAGCACAAGCGGCTTACCGAGGAACGTCTCGGCAAGCCGTATCAGGCGCTCTACGGCGTAGTGCAGGGCGCGAATTACGAGGATCTGCGCAGGCATGCCGCCGAACAGATCGCTTCGCTCGATTTCGACGGCGTCGGCATCGGCGGCGCGATCGAGAAGCGCATCATCGGCGACACCTGCGCCTGGATCTGTGACGCGATGCCAGAAAGCCGTCCGCGTCACGTGCTCGGCATCGCCGCGGTCGACGATATTTTTGCATGTGTCGAGAATGGTGGAGACACGTTCGATTGCGTCGCCCCGGCCCGTTGCGGACGAAACGGCGCGATTTTCACACGTTCCGGCCGCTACAACATCAAGCGCGCGCAATTCAAGCACGATTTCGGTCCGCTTGAGGAGGACTGCGACTGCTACACCTGCACGCACTATTCGCGCGCATACGTGGACCACGCGCTGCGCGCCCGCGAATTCAACGGTTTCACACTGGCGACGATCCACAACGAGCACTTCTTCGTGAAGCTGCTCGACGATATCCGAGCATCGATCGACGGCGGCTATTTCAACGAATTCCGCGACGAGACACTCGCCAAGTTCTACGAGAACGGTTCGAAGGGCTGAGTGTGAACCAACGCGACGCCGCCGCTGATTCATCAGACGTTCCTTCCAGCTCGTACCCATAAACCATGCATAGACCATGCCAGCCCCACGTGCGGACCGCGCGTCCCGTGCACCTCACGCATACCCCACGGATGTCCGATTCGGGAGAATCGGACACGTAAAGCGCATTCCGCGCTGATGATCTCCGATAAATGGAAGGTGCTGATCCTGCGTGATCTGTTGGACGGCACCAAACGATTCAGCGAATTGCGCCGTTCGGTCGGCAGTGTGTCGCAGAAAGTGCTGACGGCAAACCTGCGTCAGATGGAACGCGACGGTCTGGTACACCGAGAGGTGTTCCCGGAAGTGCCGCCGCGCGTGGAGTATTCGCTGACGGAGACCGGACAGACGCTGCAGCCGGTCATCGAGGCGATGAAAAACTGGGGTACCCAGTACAAGGCCACACACGCCGCCTAGCCCGGCTTGGGGCGTATCCCTTTCGTCAATCGCGACACGCCGATTTGTGCCACAGATAGTAAAGGTGTAAATTAGTCGATTGTCTGCGAGCGTGGCGGAATGGTAGACGCGCTGTCTTCAGGTGGCAGTGAGTGTATGCTCGTGGGGGTTCAACTCCCCCCGCTCGCACGGGCCGAAAAGGGCTGGAATCCAACGATTCCAGCCCTTTTGCTTTATCCAAAACGTATGAAATGTGACAAAAAAGTACTAAAAATGCGCCGAAAGCCCAGCTATCTCAGCAGAAACAGACAAACGGACATCCAAACCCAAAACCAGCACCACAAATGTCCGATTCTCCAGAAAACACAATCCGAATAACCAATTCGGCAGAATCGAACACATAGCCACCCAAAACCACACTTCACGTGACCGGTTGGAAAAACAGATACGTAACGCATTGCAGACCAATCCCATGCGTCCGATTCTGAAGAAAAACGAAATTCGCCGTACGACTTTTCCGCGCACGCAATCGCAAGCATTTCCCGGTATTTCACTGTGAGCATAACCGCGGAATGAGCAGGACACGGAAGAGTTGGGTGAAGTGAAAGGTCAAGGTCAGGAGCCCGGGAGGGTTCCGGATGCGGCAACGAACCCGGTCGCCGGTCTCGCTGGATGGTGACGCCGCAGCGATAATCGCACGGCCGGCTGCCAAGCCGCATTACTCCGCGCACAGAACGCGCATTTGCTTAAGGAGTACCGATTATGGCAATGTTTCCGGCTTTGATGAATGACACGATGTTCTCCGATCTGTTCGACGATCCGTTCTTCGAGGGTTGGCGCAACATGGACCGCGCAGCCGCATGCGATCCGAACATGTCCGCAGGCATGATGAGCACCGATGTGCGTGAGACCGACAAGGGCTACATGGTCGACATCGACATGCCTGGCTTCAAGAAGGACGACATTTCGCTGGACCTGCAGAACGGCTATCTGACCGTTTCCGCGCATCGCAACAGCTCGCACGAGGACAAGGACGACAACGGCCGCTGGCTGCGTCGCGAACGCTACGCCGGCTCTTGCTCTCGTAGCTTCTACGTTGGCGAGGACGTGAAGGATTCCGACATTCACGCCAGCTACAAGGACGGCACCCTGTGCCTGGAAATGCCGAAGCCCGAAGCGCAGCAGCAGGTTGAGACCAAGCATCATATTGCGATTGAAGGCTGATTTCCAGCTGCCGTACGTCATATTCGCACGTCGTAAGTCACGGTAATCGCTAAGCAAAGCGAAGCCGGACGCCCGTAAGTGGGTGTCCGGCTTTTTTGTTTGTCCGCACGCCGCCGCCCGAAAAGCAACGCCCGTCACGGCATTTAACGCACCAAAAACACCATGATGAGAATCATCACGAATCCAACCAAATCGGTCGGTTCGAACACCGCGTCCGTCCATGCCACCGCGGAAATCGTGGCCATCACCGGTTCGCTGGTGCCGAGCATGGTGGCACGCATCGAACCGACGCGCACCACGCCGGCCATGTACAGCCAGAACGCGCCGAATGTGCCGCCGATCACGGTGAACGCCATCAGCCCTACACCCAGCCAATCCAACTGCGGCGCCGTAGCCCACGGCCGCACGAACGGCAGCAGCACAAGCCCGGAAATCAGGAACGCGATGCCATTGACGGTGAAGTTGCCCCAACGTTCGATGAGCTTGACCGGAAGAAACACCATGGCCGCCGTGGACGCCGCGTTGATAGCACCCCAAATCAGGCCGACCAACGGCAGTTTCAGCGTGGTGAAATCGCCGCCGGTCGCAATCAGCACGGTTCCCGCGAAGGCGAGCGCCACGCCGATGCCTTCCCGTACGCCGGGCAGTCGCCGCCCGCGCAGGCATACGACCCCCAAGACGAACAGCAGGTTCAGGCTTTGCAGCACGGTCGCGGTGCCGGAGTTGGTCCAGTTGATCGATTCGAGGTAGGCGACCTGCACCAGCAGCACGCATATGATGGCGGTGGCCAGCAGCCGCGGATATGATTTGCGATCGCGTAGCGCGCCGGTAAGCAGTTTCGGCGTCATGATGGCCGAGCAGGTGAGGAAAAGCACGCCGGCTGCCAGTTCGCGCACGCATGCGATCCACAGCGGCGAGGCATGATACGTGCCCATGAGGATTTTGGAGACGGTGGCGTTGACGCCCCACAGCACGCCGCCGCACAGGGTCATTGCGATGCCGATAATCAGGTCTTTCGGCGTGCGTTCGAACGTTTTTTCCGCCACTGCGGCTCCTTCCCCTTCACTGTTCGCTCATCGCACACCGTACACGCCGCATGTGTCTTGCAGTGGCAGCCGCTCACAGACTGTCCGCGGGCGCGCTGAGGAAGTCGAGAATCTTGTTCACATACGGTCCGACCACCGTGTTCGGCATGGAGAAGATCTCGTGCAACGACTTGCCGTACCGTATTTTTTCGATTGATCCGCCGCCTTCGCGCACGCGTTCCACGAAATCGTCCTGCGGACCGTTCAGGACCCAGACGTCACGGCCCGCTTGGAACAGCAGCGTCGGAGTTTCGATCGCACCGCACATGTCCGGTTTGAGTACGGCTCGAGACAATGCCATCGCCTGATGCGCCCATTCGAAGGTGGCCGCGTTGGTCTGGCATGCCACGTCGTCGACGCGCTGCTTGTGGAACCAGCGAACGCGCGCCTCGGACGCGCCCTTATGCTCGTCGAGATCGAGTTCGGGGGAAAAATCGGTGTGACCGAATACGCGCGCTTTGCCGAATCCCAAGCCGCACAACGCGCCTGTAGCGATGCGTGCGATCCATGTCGGCATGCCGACGACGGGGGCGATCATGGGTGCGGACAACACGGCCTTGTCGAACAGGGCCGGATAGTGTTCCATCACGGCCGCGCCGATGCCGCCGCCCATCGAATGGCAGTACAGGTTCAGTGGCTCGCCGCACGCGTATTCGCGGCCCACAGTGTCGGCGAAGGCTGCGAAATCGGCCACGTACCGGCGCCAATCGTCGATCCACACCAGGCTGGGATTGCTCACGTCGTGTGCGGAATGGCCGTGCCCGCGGTGTTCGAGGATGCATACGGAATAGCCGGCCAGCAGGAAGTACCATGCCATCTCGCTGTATTTTCGCGCGAATTCGGTGAATCCGTGCGAAATGACGATCGCACCGCGGAACACGCCCGAAGCGCCGTCCTCACGCAGCACGTCGAATTTGGCCGCGTCGTAACAGCAATAGTGCAACCGGCCGGGTTCGTCCAGTTTGGGCAGCGCGTCGCCGTTCCAGTCAACGGTGGCTGGATCCATCCATCCTTCCGTCATGCAGGCGTCCAGCGCGGGCAGCACCTTGCTTTCCATTTCGGCGTCGTAATTCGCCTCGTCGAGCAGCCTAAGAGTCATGCTTTCATCATACGAATCCCACATGAACAGCCTTCAGAGCCCCACGCTTCGGCTCCACGGATCGAACGCGCCTCCTCACTCGTGGACGCGCTCCCCCGTACAATGTCGGTATGAAAATCATGTCATTGTGTGTGGCATTCGTCATGCTCTGCACCATGCAGCCAGCCGGAACGATGACCCCTTCCAACGGGAAGGCTGCCATCTTCGCCGACGCGGCGAGAGGAACCGCATCCGCCATCATCGACTGCCCGCCGCCGCTTTACTGGCTGTGTGGAAAGTGAGCCATGCGATGAATCCCACGAAATCCGCAGCTCCCATACCAAAAATCCACCGTGTAGCGCTGGTCGACAACGATCCTCGCGCGTTGGAATCGCTGAGCCTTCTCATCGAAGCGAAGGTCCCCACGGCTTACGTGGTGTGGACGGCCACTTCCGGCGACGAAGCGATCGAACGTTGCCAGAGGAACGACGACAATCTCAACCTGCTTGTATTGGACATGTCCATGGAGGGCTTGCAGGGGCCGGCCATCTGCCATCGGATCCGTCTCATGGACAGGCATCTGCCGATTCTGGGCATCACCAGCTTCTCCATCAACAGCTACCGTAGCAGGCTGATGGAAGCCGGAGCGCAGGGACTGATCGGCAAGGAGGATTCCGATCAGCTGGCGAAGGCCATCGAGCGGCTCTGTGGAGGCAACGTTATGGAGGGATTCGAACCTCCCGCCCTGGCCAACGTGCGCATCAGACGCGAGGAGGAGACCTCACCGCGGCTCACCGTGCGCGAGGAGCAAATCATCTCCCTGTGCGCCGACGGCATGCTGGACAGGGAGATCGCCGAACGACTGGACATCTCCGAAAACACCGTGCGCAAGCATATGCAGGGCATTCTCAAGAAGCTGAACTGCAAGACGGCACGCCAGGCAGTGGCATTGTGGGTAAGATCGCATGCACGCTGAACCCACAAAACCCAGACCCGTAAGCGCCTTCCGCTCCTGGCACAACCATATGCGTGCCGACCATCCGAAACTCTGGCATCCGATCCGCATAACCATCGTGGTCATCACCGTATGGTGGATCCTGTTCTGCCTGCTGCTCGCCCCGACCGACAATCCCGCGGCGATCGTCTGGACCATCATCGAAATCGCGGTGCTGCTGCTGTCACCGTTCTTTCCGAAATCGATGTCGCTGCTGTTTCTGATCATGAGCCAGTCGGGACCTTGGCTCATACCCGGAGCCGACGTCAACTCGCTGCCGGGAATCCTTTACACGTTCGGCATGCTCGCCTACGAAACCAACAATCTCGTGGCGCTGCTGCTGCTCGCTTATTCCATAGGCGACCAGCTGTTCCGTCAACTGGTCCTTGGCACGAGCCGCAGCAATCCCGTGGCCATCATCGCCATGGTCAGCCTGGTACTGATGCTCGGATGCGGTTTGCGATGGAACCAGGCCGTAGCCGGCAGCCGCGCCGAGGCGGAGCAGGCGAAAGCGCGATTACGGGAGATGGAAAGCCGCAGTCACATCGCGGAAGCCATACACGACGCCGTGACGGGAGATCTGTCCGCCGCGGCTTTCGTCGCGCAACGTCGCATCGATGCATTGTCCGGCGGAGACGATGGCGATGGCAGCGCCTCGACGGATGGTGACGACGGCAAGAACGCGGACGAAAGACGCGATGAGCTCGACAAATGGACGCAGGTCAACGATTACATCCTGTCCGCCCTGACCAACGTGCATCGCGTCATCGACGAACTGGATATGGACGTCACCGTCCTTGAGGAGGATGCGGACGGCAAGGCCTTCTCCGACCTGCTCAAAGCCACGATGGCCGGCGGCGACCGGCGTCTACGCGCGCTCGGCTTCGACATCACCTCGATCCTCCATGTGGCGGGCGGTGCGCCAAGCGCCTCCCCGAGCCTGGCCGGAATCGCCAATGATCTGCTTCGCGAGACCTACGCCAACATCGCGCGTCACGCCCAGTCCGGCAGCAAAGCCGACCTGTCGGTGATACTCAAGCCGAACGCCGTCGAAATCACGCAGATCAACCAGGCGAGGACCACCGAAACGGATCGCACGCAGCCGGGAGGCCACGGCCTCGCGTATTTCAGCAAACAGCTCGAATCGCATGGCGGCAAACTCGAGACAACGCTGCGCGACGGCGAATGGACGCTGTTCGCCTATCTGCCGATTCCGGTGCCCGAAACCCTGCCACCCCTTGCCGGACACCCCGAATCGTGACTGGCTCCGACGGTCGCGAGAAACGAAAGGGTACTACAAAAGGTGCTACACAGATGTGGTACACCCTTACTTGCAGGGGTGTTCACGCCATCCTATCTTCCCTATTGAGAAGGGTTACGCGTCTCCCTGTGACCCGACGGATACTTGGCAGTCCGTCGAATCGCAGGGGGACGCGTTCTTTTTTTTCTTCGGTTGTATCGGAACGTCAGTTCCGCCGGAACACCGTCAGACCAGCGCGTCGGCGAGGAAGTCGCGCTGCAGCAGCAACAGGTTGCGCGCCACCGTCTCGTCGTTGGTCATGTGCGTGATGCCGTTGAGCGGCAGGAACGTGTGCTTGCGTCCCGCGGCCATCAACGCCTGGCTCAAGCGCAGACTGTTGGCGATCGTCACGTTGTCGTCGGCGAAACCATGGATGAGCATGAGCGGACGGCTGAGCTTCGGCGCGTCCGCGATGATGCTGTTGCGCTCGTATGTGGTCGGATCGAGTCCCAGATACCGCTCAGTGTAATGCGTGTCGTACAGCGTCCAGTCGGTCGGCGGAGCGCCCGCGCAGGCCGCGGCGAACGTGTCGGGCGCGTCCAGCACGGCGAGCGCGGACAGGAAGCCGCCGTAGGACCAGCCGATCATCGCCACGCGGCCGAGGTCGGGTTTCGGCACGGCAACGCCGGTTTTGGTGGCGATCGAGGCAAGCGCGTCGGGCAGCGCGTACACGGCGTCGACCTGGTCCTCAAGCGTCACGGCTTTCATGTTTTCGTAGATCGCACGATCCCACTTCGGTCCGCGGCCGGTGGTGCCGCGACCGTCGGCGGTGACCACGATGTAGCCTTGGTCGGCCCACCACTGCGCGTCCCAGTAGAACGACTGGCTTTCCACGACCTGCTGGAAACCGGGGCCGCCGTAAGGCTTCATGAGGACCGGCAACTGGTCGGCATGCGCGTATGCGCTGTCCGCCGACGGCAGGATGACCGCCGCGTACAGGGCGCGTTCGCCGAGGCGGACGAATCGCACGTTCGGCATGAAACCGGGGGTTTCGGCGTGGTTTTCGATCGGCGAAACCACCATCGACATCATGTCGGCGGCGTCGACGCCATCACCATCACCGTCCGCCGTGCGCACGTTCATGCAATGCTGCATCTGCATCGCGGCATCGTCCATGCCACGGCCGGTCACCACGCAACCGTCGCCGGCGCGGCTCATCGTCCACTGTCCGGGAACGTAGGTGAGCGGCTCCCAGTCGCCGTCGTAACGGATCGAGACCACGTCGAAGCTGCGGGCGTCGTGATCGTCCGCGTTGGACTGCCACAGGAACGGCAGATCGGCGGCCGGCAGCAGTTCCGGCGTGCGCTGCACCACGCACAGCACGTCGTCGTCGGTCACGTCGAGCACTTCGCGCACCTGCAGGCCCTTGGGTGTGAATGGCGTGCCGTCCACGGTCAGACGGTTCGTGTCGGCGTCCATGTCGTTCATCGCGCACACGAGACCGCCGTCAGGCGTGTATGCGGGGGTGCCGGCGATCAGGTCGAGCCAGCAGTCGTTGCTATGTTCCTCAAGCACGCGCGTGGTGCCGGGTTCTTCGCCGGGCGCGTATTCGGGGATGGCGATGGAGAAGGTCTCCACTTCGCTGCCGTCCTCGTCGGTGAAGCCGTTTTCCGGCGCGCTCATGGTCACGATAGGCTCGCCCACGTGGACGGCGAGCACCTGGTCGTGCTGCTGAAGCCGGTCCTGCACAAGTAGCAGCGGCTCGTGGCCTTCGGTCCAGCTGACGGCGGCCAGGTATTCGTACGATTCGCGGTCCCATTCCACGTTGTGTGCGATGCCGCCGTAGTAGCAGCCGTCCGTATCGTAGCCGAGTTCCAGCAGCGTCAGATGCACGTCGGCGTTGGCCGTCATCGCCTGCGGATAACGGCGTCCCTGCGCGGGTTTCGTCGGATCGGCCGGGTCGGCGATGTACCAGGTCTGCTCGTGGGATGCGTCGAAGGTTTCGAAGAGCACATACTTGGAATCAGGCGACCACCAGAAGCCGTCGTAACGGTCCATTTCCTCACCTGCGGCGAATTCGGCGAGACCGATTTTCCATTCGCCTGCTTGCGATTCGGCCGCGTCGCTTTGCGCGTCATCTTGCGTGCCGTCCTGCGTATCGGCAACGTCGTCAGCGTCGTCTTGCGGAACGGACGCGACGATGGACACCGCATCGCCCGCGTCTTCGGCTGCGTCCGTCGTGTCCGACACGTCCGCAAGATCGACGTCCACCAAATACGTGCCGGTCGTATACATGATATGTCGTCCGTCGGGGCTGATGCGCGGGTTCAGCACCGGCTTGAATTCCGGTTCGTCGATGGCGATGCCGCGCGTCACGCCGGCCGCGATATCCGTCAGGAACAGCTGGCCGTTGATGGTGAACGCCACGCGGTTGCCGGCCGCATCGACCGAATAGCCGACGATGCCGGAACCACCTTCACGCGCACGTTCGCGGCGCGCCTTTTCCTCAGCCGGCACATCCTCGGCGTCGGCGTCAGCCAGCAGCGTACGCGGATCGGCAAGCAGAATCTCGTCGGTATCGCCATCGCTGCCGATCACGCTCATCCACAGGGAGGTGACGGTGTCCTCCGGACCGTCCGAACGCAGGAACAGCGCACGCGAACCGTCGCCGATCGCGCGGGCGGAACGTGGCGCGCCGCAGGTGAATCGCAAGGTACGGGCCTTCAGCCCAGGAAACTCATCAATCGCATCATTCATACCTTCCAATCTACCGACCGTCACGCACCACTCGCCGCCAATACCCCGGACGCAACCCCCTTCACATGAAATTTTTGCAAGCAAGTAGCCTTCGAATTGGCGCTCGGCAGGCTACAGCGTAGGATAGTCAAGGACAGAAAGGGACAAGTATGAGTGTTCTCGACCGATTTGAGAAGAGCGTGGAAGGCGCCGTCAACGGGGTTTTCGCGAAGTTCGGGTCTAAAGACCTGAAGCCCGTCGACCTTTCCAGCGCTCTGGAACGCGAGATCGACAAAGAAGCCATGCCCGTCACGCGCGATCGCACCGTAGCCCCGAACGAGTACCGTTTCAAGCTCAGCACTCCGGATTTCAACAACATCGTCGAGTGGGGCGCCGAAACGCTCGCCAATGAACTTGCCGACAACCTCACCCAGTATGCGAAGAGCCAGAACTACGCGTTCGTCGGCCCGGTCGTGGTGATCTTCGAAGAGGATCTTGAACTTTCCAAGGGCGATTACCGGCTTTCCAGCGAATCCGTGCAGGGCAACACCGTGCCGGTCACGACCGACGCGCAGACCGAGGATTGCCCGATGCTGGAGATCGGCGAGCACCAGTATCTGCTCACCGAGGAAAAGACCATCATCGGCCGTGGTTCCGATTGCGACATCGTCATCGACGACCCCGGCATCTCCCGTCGTCACATGGAGATCGACGTCACCGACAACGGCAACACCGTCATCGCCCGCGACCTGAACTCCACCAACGGCATGTACGTCGAAGGCCATCATGTTGAGGCGGCAACGCTGCTCGACGGCAACACGATCACCATCGGCCGAACCCGCATCCTGTACTGGGCCTCCTCGCAGGAGCAGGAGTAATCAGCCCCAACCTGGAGAGCCGCCTTTTATGCTCACTGAATTAACGTTTGCGATCCTCAAGTACGGGTTTCTCGTACTGCTTTGGATCTTCGTGGCCTGTACGGTACGTTCGCTGTACAGGGATATCGAAACGCTCAGCCCGCGCAAGTCGCGGGCTCATCGTCGTAAGGAGCGCGCCGCGCGCAAGGCCGTCGAATCGCCTGCGCCCGTAGCCGCCGCAGCCCCTTCGGCAAGCGCCGCAACCAATGCCAAACCAACTCTGCTGGTCATTATCGATGGCCCCCTTGCCGGCAGTTCCGTCCCTCTGGCCGGCAACACCATCACACTTGGCCGTTCCGCTTCGAACACCGTGGTGCTGGATGATGAATTCGTTTCCTCCCACCATGCGCGCGTCTACACCGATCCCGCCACCGGCCGTTGGGCCATCGAGGATCTGGGATCCACCAACGGCACCGTCGTCAATCATCAGCGTCTGAACGCGCCGATGATTCTTGGCGCGCGCGTGCCTGTGCGCATCGGTGCGACCACCTTCGAATTGAGGTGACGTTTTTGCCGACTTCCACCGCTTCGCAACAATTGTTCATGTATTCCACCGTCGTCTCCGACGTGGGCACCGTGCGTTCCAACAACCAGGATTCCGCGTTCGCCGGCGAGCATCTCATCGCCATCTGCGACGGCATGGGCGGGCATGCCGGCGGCGACACCGCCTCCACCATCGCCATCCGGTCGCTGGCGCACATCGAACAGGACAATGTTGACGGCGACGTGCAGGTCGTCTCCCATATGATGGCGACTTCCGTCATGGCCGCGCACGACGCGATCGTCGGCAAAGCCAAGCGTGAGCGTCGTCTTGCCGGCATGGGCACCACCGTCACGTCCGTGGCGCTGGTCGCCGGCTGCTGGGTATTGGCGCATATCGGCGATTCCCGCGCGTATCTGCTGCACGACGGCCATCTGGTCCGCATGACCAGCGACCACAGCTACGTGCAGCATCTCATCGACACCGGCCGTATCAGCGAGGCCGAGGCGCGCAACCATCCGCAACGCAATGTGGTGATGCGCGTGCTGGGCGATTTCGACATCGATTCGCGCCCTGACATCGCCATCCGCAAAGCGCATCCGAGCGACCGTTGGCTGCTGTGCTCCGACGGCCTGTGCGGCGTGCTGGAGGATTCCACGCTTGAAGAAGTGCTGTCCACCTGCGCCGATCAAGAGGAGTGCGCGCAGCGGCTCGTATCGATGGCGTTGCGTGCGGGCAGCACCGACAACGTCACCGCGGTGATCGCCGACGCGACGCTCGCGCTCGACGCGGACGCGTTCGACCTGCCGCATCAGACGCCGCTGATCGGCGGCGCGGCCAGCGCAAGCTTGGAAACCATCGCGGACATCGTCAACGAACCGGTCGCTTCCGCCCCGCCTCTGCGCGAAGGCAAACAGTCGCCGGCGGCGCGCGCCGCGGCCCTGCGCAGCGGCAAGGATCCCAACGAGGAGCCGAAACAGCCGGAACAGCGCGTCGCTCAGCCGTCGTCGGTCCGCGAAGACAATGGCGACCGTGTCAATACCGATACCGGGGAAATTCCGATTGTGCAGAAGCGCAACACAAAACGCCCTATGAATCCGTACCGTATTGCAGCCCTGGTTGCAGAAATTTCCGGGCGGGAGGTTGAAATCTATGAAAACGTAGCACCGCACACATACGAAGTTATTATCCGGCCAGGCAGCAGCAATGTTGACCTGGCCGCTGTTGCAGAAGAAATTTACAAGGTTAAGCAGTCCCAGAAGCACGTGAGGATTGTCTTTGAAACACCTGTTCGCCTGCAAGTGCGGTCCGCGGGTATGAATTTTTCTTTCCGGCATATTATAGCCGGAACCCGGCCAGATGTGAACCGGCCAGGAGCACTGCAGCCTTTAGAGGTTGACGTTGCGCCACAGGCCACAGGCCAGGCGTTCGCATACCCGACGCCAGGAGAAGAGAAACGGGCAGGAACCTATCCGGATGTAAGTACAATCGGAGAAATGACCGCCCCAGGAGTAAATGCTCGCATTACCGGAGAATCCGCCGGTATTGTGTATAAAATTTGCGGAGCTACACGGCTCTAAGAAAGGAGGAGCACATGCTGACAGCAGACGCCATGAACGGCTTTAAGGACCATGTAAAAAAGACAGTTTCTCACGCCATGTATAAGATTAACAGGAGCTATTACAGGGCGGAAATTACAGACATTTACGTGGAC